>Ga0209723_1001118_pt1 | contig 44168 bp, 37 predicted proteins | sample BiotimSIPDNA_2_FD_185750 | JGI IMG/M metagenome (GOLD analysis project Ga0209723, IMG submission 185750) | Anaerobic biogas reactor microbial communites from Washington, USA - Biogas_R2 time_0 SIP DNA (SPAdes) (version 2) | ecosystem: Engineered > Bioreactor > Anaerobic > Unclassified | place... | reverse complement strand
GGTTTTTCCCGTAAGTCGTATTAACGGGCAGGAACGAATTCATGCTGTTGTCAAAAACGACAGGATGAAATCCTTCGTTTTCCAGGTTCCCCTTGATGACGTCCGCCTGGAAATGGGTACTGCACTCCGCTACTGTTTTCATGATCAGATACGTTGAAAATTCTTCCTAAAGATACGCAAAATCTTGTTACCTTAGCCCCTGAAAACACAACGGTATGAGCGAAGTATTTTTTACGAATTTCAGATCCCGTCCCGGCAGGAGCCTGCCCAAAAAAATGGAACTCCTGGTAAAAGCGGCCGGCATAGGAACCCTGGACTGTAAAGATAAATTTACAGCCATCAAGATCCACTTCGGGGAATTGGGCAACATGGCTTTTCTGCGTCACAACTATGCTTCCCGAATGGCGGAGCTGTTGCGGCAGATGGGTGCCCGGACCTTTTTAACAGACACCAACACCCTTTACAGCGGTTCCCGCTCCAACGCCGTGGATCATTTGCGTACGGCGTACCTGAACGGGTACAACCCCATCAGCGTGCCGGGGGCTCCGGTAATCATAGCCGACGGGCTGAAAGGGACCGATGAAGAAATCATCCCGATACCCGGCGGGGAGTATTGCAAAGAAGCCCGGATAGCCTCCGGTATTGCAAAAGCCGATGTGTTGGTAAGCATGACGCATTTCAAGGGACATGAACAGGCCGGATTTGGAGGGGCGTTGAAAAATATCGGGATGGGATGTGCCAGTGTCGCAGGAAAACTGCACTTGCACTCAGACTCACAGCCGGTCATTGAACGGGCCAATTGTACGGGATGCCGGCAGTGCGTGATCAATTGCCGCCACGGGGCAGTGACCCTGGATGCGGAAAAGATTGCCGTGATCAATTACGACCTGTGTGTGGGTTGCGGACAATGCGTGGCCGTTTGCCAGTACGATGCAGCCCGGCCGGGAGCCTTTTCCTCGGCACAAGGCTTAACGGCCAAGATTGCCGAATACGCGTGGGCTGCCCTTAAGGGAAAAGCGCATTTTCACGTGAGTTTCATCATGGATGTATCTCCTCATTGCGATTGCTGGAGCATGAACGATACACCCATTATTCCCGATATTGGCATGCTGGCCTCCTTCGATCCGCTGGCCCTGGACCAGGCCTGTTTCGATATGGTCAGATCGGCACCTGCCACACCGGGCAGCATGGCCGATCCGGAAGGCACTCATACACACGAGGGGGAAAATAAATTTGCTTTTGTACATCCGCGTACAGACGGGGAATTCGGACTTGCCCACGCGGAAAAGATGAAGCTCGGATCGCGCACCTATACCCTGACTGAAGTATGATAAAACGTTTGTTATTCCTTTGCACAGCCGCCTGTTTACCCGGTTTGCTTCTGGCTGCCACTTTTTCCCGTGATGTTACCGTCCCTTTTGGTTCGGTAAAAGTTGTCGCCTGCTCCCCGGCAAGTGAGCCGGGGGTTATTTCCTCTCTGGAGCACAGGTTTTACCATTCGGCGTCTGGTGGTGAATTCGGCAGTGTGGGAATTGTCCCCTCGGCAGGGCCCTTACATGTTACGGAAGGCACTTTCAGGGAGGATCCCGGAACCTTCAGGGTAAGGACGGATGATCCCGTTTCAGAAATACAGATCGCCTCGACCTCCAGGGGGGCTGTACACCGTTACGCTTTTTTTGATGGATCCGGCACACCCTCAGGGGAAGGGAAGATACTGCTGGATCTGACCGGCGGGATGGACTATCCAGGGGAAGGAATCTTGTGGTCCGAGATCAGGGTGGAAGACGAACGCACCGTCACCGGTTGTGTGATAAACAAGGGAGACCGGGAAACAGGGCATACTTTTTTTGCCATCCGGTTCTCCCGGCCTGTAAGGACGTATTACGCACCCGCCCGTCCGGATATACCGGCGAATTATCCCCTGATGCGCGGAACGGGTCTTGCTGTCGTCTTTGTATTCGATCTGGTCAAAGGGGACCGTCAATATGTAGATGACGGCGTTCTGGAGATTCAGATTGCATTTTCTTCCGTTGATGCATCGGGGGCACTGAACAACATGAAAGCAGAGCATGACGGAAAAAGTTTTGAAACGCTCCTTTGGGAAGCCGGTCAGCAGTGGCAACAGGAAATGGCCGTCGTTACCATAGATGATCCCCGGGGGAATGCATTGCTGGAAAAACGCCGGGATCTTTTTTACCGGGCGCTTTATCAGACCATGCTTCAACCCGCTGTTTTACACGATATTGACGGAAGGTTCCGCGGGAACGACAACAGTATTCATACATCGTTCCATCATGTCAACTACGCATCTTTCCATCCTTCAGAGGCTGCCGGATATAGCCTCATGACCTTTATAAAACCCGAAAGAAGCCGCCAGTTTGTGGCTTCGTTGCTGGCCTATTACGACAAAAGCGCCCTGTCCCTTTTACCGGGAGGGAACAACCAGTTGCACAGCGTTTCATTGCTGTCGGATGCACACGTTAAAGGGATCCTTCCGGCCTCCCTTACACCCAGGTTGCTGGATGCCGTGAAGCATGCTGTTTCAGGACCTTATCGACCGGAAGTCCTGCAATTACGTGAAGCAGGGTTTATTCCGGCCGCTACTTTGGATCTTTCCATAGGACTTACCCTGGATCTTTCTTATGAGAATTGGTGCCTGATCAGAATGGCCGGCAGTGCCGGGGATTTTGATACGGTCAACGGGATACGCCCTTTTGTCACTTCTTACCAGTGGCTGCTGGATCCCCGTACCGGGTATGCCCGACAGCGCAACCGCGATCTTTCCTGGTTTGACGGACCCGATTCTCTTGCCCGGCGGGACGAGCTGCTTTACGTACCCCACAATATGGCAGATGTGGTTGAGAGAACAGGTGGCCGCAGGGCTTTTGAAAAGCGTCTGGATTCGACCGGTCGTTTTAACGAGTTGCCATATCTATACCTGTGGACGGGTTCGGTATGGAAAGGTCAGCAGCTGATCAAAGAAATGATGGATACTTACGAAGAAAGCAACGAAGCCCCTTCCTGGTTCGTTTTTTCGGCCATGGGACTGTATCCTTTGTGTCCGGGAACGGATCAGTACGTATTGGGGGCTCCCTATTTCAAAAAAATGACGATACAGTTGGAAAACGGGAAGCTTCTCACCATAGAGGCACCCCGGCTGACCGACGGCAACAGGTATGTCAAGGAAGTCAGATGGAACGGCAAAGTGCTTGATACGGCTTTTATTACTTCGGAGCAGCTCATGCAGGGCGGGGTGCTGGAATTCTCCATGACATCCAATCCGGTACGCGGAAGAACTTTCAGGAACGAAAAACTTCCGTATTCCTATCTAAAAAAGTAGTATATTTGACGTTTCAGTAAACATAAAACAATGCCATCCAAAAACACACTGATAGTGAATCTTTTTGGTGGTCCTGCCTCGGGCAAGACCACTTGTGCCTGGGAGATTGCCAGTAAACTGAAAAAACAACGTTTGGTGACCGAATATGTATCGGAATATGCCAAGGAACTGGTGTGGGATGGAAAACTCGACATTCTGGACGGGAGTGAACCGCACCAGCACCATATTTTTGAAGTCCAGACAAACCGTGTGGAGCGCCTGGTAGGGAAAGTGGATGTGGTAGTGACCGATGCCACCCTTATGAACAGTTTGGTTTTTGGGGTAAATGTATCCGATACTTTCCGGAAAGAGATCATTGACAACTTTAACCGTTTCAATAATTTTAACCTGTTCATTCAGAGAACTTCCTATTTTGAACAGGAAGGACGTATCCACAACCTGGAACAGTCTCTGTCCCTGGATGAAAAGATCATTGACATCCTGGTGGGTAATAAAATACCATTTGAGACGTACAGCCATCGCACCCTCGACCTGGTGATCATGAAGATTTGTTTACTTATTAAACGCTAATAAAATGATACTGAAGTACAACGGACCGCTGCAAATGCAGATTAACGACATTGCCCAGGTTGCCGAATTTATGTGGCAAAAGGGATGGGCAGAAAGAAATGCGGGAAATATTACCGTAAATGTTACTGAATTCATTGGGGATGAGAACAGGAACCTGCCTGCCATCACCCGGATCCCGCTATACCACACCGTTCCCGAACTGGCCGGTCAGTATTATTACGTTACCAGTGCCGGTTCGCGTATGCGTGATATTGCCAGGAACCCCATGGACCAGGGGATCATTACCCGCGTGGCGGCCGAAGGAAAAAGTATTGATATTCTGGCAGATAAAGACCTGCCGCCGACCATTGAACTGCCTTCCCACCTGCTCATGCACCAGATGTTTGCGCAGGAGGCCATCCAGCAGGGGAACCCGGTTTCTGCAGGACGGAGGGTGGTATTCCATACACATCCCACTGAATTGATCGCCCTTTCCCACATCAGGGAATTACACAGTACCAAGGCTATCACCGAGGCTTTGTATGAAATGCATTCCGAGGTGAAAATGTGTGTGCCCAGGGGACTGGCCTGGGTGCCTTATGAAATGCCCGGATCCATGGAACTGGCCAAAGCCAGTATAAAAGACCTGAAGAACTTCCGCTTCATGTTATGGGAACGTCACGGGGTCCTGGGCACAGGCACCAATATCCTGGAGGTTTTCGATGCCGTGGACACCCTGAACAAAGCCGCAAAGACTTACCTGTACGTTCATTTGCTACGCAGTTAATTGCTTTGTATGATACTTTTTTTTCGGAACGAATGCTTCCGTGTACTGGTCCTTCAGACGGAAGGAGCTTTCCCGGAGGACCGGCTGGAGGCATTGTCCTGGCTTTTCAACGGGGCGGTTCTGACAGATCCGGGAGATCCGTTACTTAAGGGACGTTTCAGGGGCCCGAGGCGCGAAATGATCACCCCCTGGAGTACGGTTGCCGTGGAAATTTGTCAGAACATGAATATTTCCGGGCTCGTTCGTATTGAAGAGTTTTTTCCGGCCGCAGAAGACACCCCTCACGACCCGATGTTACAGGAAATGTACCGGGGTCTGGACGAGCACGTTTTCGATACCGGCAGGGTGCCAGAGCCGGTCAGGGAGGTTCGTGACATGGAAGCTTACAGCCACAGAGAAGGTCTGGCACTGAATGCGGAAGAGATAAGGTACCTGGAGGAATTGTCTGCCCGTCTGCAAAGGCCCCTGACAGATTCAGAGATATTCGGTTTTTCCCAGGTCAATTCAGAGCACTGCCGGCATAAAATATTCAACGGGACATTCATCCTGGACGGGGAAGAACAGGGCCACACCCTGTTTGACATGATCCGTAACACATCGGCAAGAAATCCCAACCTGATTGTCTCTGCCTATAAGGATAACTGTGCCTTCATCAAGGGACCAGGAGGGCATGTGTTTTTTGTTCCCGAATTTCCCGACCGGCCGGGATCTTTTAAGACCATTCCGTACGATACGGTGATCAGCCTGAAAGCAGAGACCCACAATTTTCCCACTACCGTGGAACCTTTTAACGGGGCAGCTACCGGGAGCGGGGGAGAGATCCGGGACCGCATTGCCGGTGGAAGAGCTTCTTTCCCGGTAGCCGGAACGGCCGTTTACATGACTTCGTATCCCAGGCTGGAGAATGGTTTGCACAGGGAACAGGGAAGGGAATGGATGTACCACTCCCCGGAAGATATATTGACCAAAGCCTCGGACGGAGCAAGCGATTTCGGCAACAAGTTCGGGCAACCCCTGATCTGCGGATCGCTTCTGTGTTTTGAACATATGGGAGACGGTCAGCGGCTGGGATACGACAAGGTCATCATGCTGGCAGGAGGCGTTGGCTTTGCCCGTATGCAGGATGCCCTGAAAGGAAAACCGCGGAAAGGAGACAAGATCGTACTCCTGGGCGGGGACAATTACCGAATAGGCATGGGAGGCGGAGCGGTTTCTTCCGTGGCAACGGGGGAATACGGGAACGCCATTGAGCTCAATGCGGTGCAGCGGGCCAATCCCGAAATGCAAAAACGCGTCTACAATGCCATCAGGGCACTGGCCGAGAGCGGGGAGAATCCCGTGATATCCATTCACGATCACGGAGCCGGCGGTCACCTGAACTGTCTGTCCGAACTGGTGGACGATGTGGGCGGTAAGGTGGACATGGATCGCCTGCCTCTTGGGGATCCCACCCTCAGTGCCAAAGAGATCATCGGGAACGAATCCCAGGAGCGCATGGGCCTCGTATTGTCTCCTGCAGACGTGCCACTGCTGCAGGAAACTGCGGCCAGGGAACGGGCCCCGATGTACGTAATAGGGGAGATCACCGGCGACGGACGATTTACTTTCGAGAATTCACGTACCGGTGAAAGACCTATAGACCTTGAGCTGGAGGATATGTTCGGGTCGGTTCCGCGTACCTTTATGGAAGATGCGACGCTGGATCCCTTATTTGAGCCTCTTGTGTGCCGGCAGGACGATGCTTCACTTACAGGATATGCAGAGATGGTGATGCAGCTGGAGTCGGTGGCCTGTAAGGACTGGTTGACCAATAAAGTGGACCGTTCCGTAACCGGGTGGGTAGCCAACCAGCAATGTGCCGGGGAATTGCAATTGCCTCTGAATGATTACGGGCTGACTGCCATTGGCTATGTACCTTCTGACAAAGGCTTTTCCGGGATCGCCACCTCGCTGGGACACGCCCCCGTACCGGGTCTCATTGATCCTGCCGCAGGCAGCCGGCTTTCCATTGCCGAGGCGCTGACCAACCTGGTTTTTGTCGCGTTGGAAAACGGCCTGCGGGATGTGTCCCTGAGTGCCAACTGGATGTGGCCCTGCCGCAACCGGGGCGAAGATGCCCGTTTGTACCGTGCGGTACAGGCCGCCAGCGACTTTGCTATATCTCTGGGCATCAATATCCCTACTGGCAAGGATTCCCTTTCCATGACGCAAAAGTACCCCGACGGTACGAAGGTTCTGTCCCCCGGAACGGTGATCATCTCGACTGTGGCCCCGGTACCCGATGTGCGCACCAGGGTGCGGCCGGTGATGGATCTGAGCGACCCGGACTCGGCGTTGCTGTATATTGATCTTTCCGGAAGAACAGACGGACCTTGCCATCTGGGCGGTTCTGCCCTGGCACAGTGCCTGGGAAAGATAGGCACTGACTGTCCCGATGTGGAGGACATTCCCGCCTTCCAAAGGGGATTTGCTGCCGTACAGGCTTTGATCGAACAAGGAATGGTTCTGGCCGGACACGACGTTTCCGCCGGCGGGTTGCTTACCTGTTTGTTGGAAATGTGTTTTGCCAATGTCCGTGGCGGAATCCGTCTTAAGGACCATGTGCTGGAAGACATTGCCGGGGCAGACAGGGTGGCTGCCTTGTTCTCCGAGTACCCGGGAGTTGTGCTTCAGATACGTTCCCACAGGATTCGTGAAGCCCTGGGCCTGTTGCTCCGGGATAATGTAAAAACATGGGTGCTGGGGGCTCCTTCACAGGACAGATCGATCGCTGTGGACAGGACACTTTCCTTTGATATAGATAAGCTCAGGGAACTCTGGTACAGGACGTCCTACCTGATGGATATCCGCCAGAGCGGTCCCGAAAAGGCCCTGGAGCGTTTTGATAATTTCGGCAGGACACCGCTTGTTTATCATTTTCCCGCCTGGTTCAGCGGCGCCATGGAAGTCCGGAACCAGATTCCGAAAGGGACTTCGTTACCTAAAGCGGCCATAATACGGGAAAAAGGATCCCAATGCGACAGGGAAATGGCCTGGATGCTTTATCTGGCCGGTTTTGATGTACTCGACGTGCATACCACGGACCTGATCTCGGGCCGTGAAACCCTGGAAGATATCAGGCTAATCGTATTTGTGGGAGGCTTCTCCAACGCGGATACTCTGGGCTCGGCCAAGGGATGGGCGGGTGCGTTCCTGTATAACCCGAAGGCCAAAGAAGCGCTGGATCGTTTCTATTCCCGGGAGGATACCCTGAGTCTGGGGGTCTGTAACGGCTGCCAGCTGATGGCTGAGCTGGGATTGATCACTCCTTCGTCGCCGGAGCATTCCCCTAAAATGCTGCGCAATGATTCCGGAAAATTCGAATGTAATTTTATAAACGTTACGATAGAGGAAAGTCCTTCCGTTTTCCTGAGGGCTTTGCAGGGCAGCCGCCTGGGTATCTGGGTGGCTCACGGAGAAGGCAAATTTGCCTTTCCATGCAACGGGGATGGTTTTGCCGTTGCGGCAAGGTATTCCTACGATTCATACCCGGCCAATCCCAACGGTTCTCCCGGTGCAGTAGCCGCTGTGACAAGTGCCTGCGGACGCCACCTGGCCATGATGCCGCACCCGGAACGTTGCATTTATCCCTGGAACTGGGCTTTGTATCCGGCGGAAAGAACCGCTGATGAGGTTTCTCCGTGGCTTTCCATGTTTATTGAAGCCCGCCGGTTTTGTATGACATAAGATATACCATCCCGTCCATGGTAGATACCACGATCCGTGAATGGCCAATGGGTTGAACGTAATTGATCAGTCCGTCTGAAAGCCGGACGTGCCAAACATTTTTTCCGTCATTTTTGTCGTAAGCGTACAGTATTCCCCGACCCGAGGGAACAAAGACCAATCCGTCCTGGGCCGTTACCGGGGACGGTCCGATTTCGTAGCCGAAACCTCCTGCTACCCGCCATTTGGACAAGGCGCTCCGGGGACCTGTACAGAAGGCGTAAAGGGAATCGAACATGGTCTTGACATATACCTGCTGCCCGTCTTCGGACAAGCCGATGCTCTCCCTGCCTCCTTCGGCTTCCCACACGGTTTTACCGGTCCGTGCATCAACAGCATAACACTTTCTTTCAGGTGTGGTAAAAAAAATCTTACCCTGCGCCTTAACCGGCCAGGTGGCAGCCGGGGAGTACATGCGCCCCCGGTGTTTGTTTTCCCAGATCCATTGCAGTTCTCCGGTACGGGGATGGAACGAATAGAGCTCATTTCCCCACGATCCCGTTACGACCTGAGACGGGTCTGCATACGGCTTTGATTCCATAAAGCCGTTAATTTTATCGTATTTCCAAAGCAGCTTTCCGCTGCCGGCGTCCAGGGCGCGGAACGTGTTGTCCGATCCGCCGATGTACACCACCTCATCCAGCACTACGGGCGAAGCCACTATGGATTTACCGGTGGCGTATTTCCACAGGGTGCTGCCGTTCCGGAGGTCCAGGCAATAAACATTTCTGTCTGTAGAACCTATGTACACTTTTTGTTTTTCTATATGAGGAGTAGCATAAATCTTTCCTCCTGTGGGCGTACTCCAGAGCAATGCCCCGGTTTCCAGGGAGACGGCCTTTACCATCCCTTTGGTGTTGGCATAAACGACGGTTCCCGACACCGTGTCGGCAATGGCAGCCGAGCCTATATCGCTGTCATCGCTGATCTGCCAGAGGATATCTACCAGGGGATGAGCTGTATCTGCCTGGTATTCAAAGGCCGTTTCTGCGGGACTGTTGATGTCGGAAGGAAGTTTTATAAATGGCAGGGTAAGCCATGAAGGCAGGGTATAGGAACTCATAGGCTCCGGCAATGCGATCCGTTCCCGGAAGGTCACTTCCCTTTTTCGGACAGTCACCAGGTTGTATCCCGGGCCCTCTTGTCCCCTGGACTGGGAAGACCGGCATTTGATCACCGGAATACCTTCTGTGGCCATTGCTTCGTTTGTGTGGTAATGCCCGCAGATGGAAAGGCGGATGTCCCTGGTCCTGAGAAGATCAATGACTTTCGTGTAATTGCTCATGTCTTCGGTGAGCGGATAATGGTTGATGAATATTACTGGCATTCTTTTGGGGACGGTCTGCAATAAACTGTCCAGCCATACCATGCTTTCCCTGGGCACCATGGCCGGAGCCATGCGCATGTTGGGTCCTGAATTGGTGCCGGCAAAAAGGATGTTGTTGTGTACAAATGAGAATTGTTCGTACCCGAATGTTTCCAGGAAGGTGTTGCATCCGCTTTCGGACCATTTGGAATCGTGGTTGCCCGACAGGATGTACCAGGGTTTTTCAAGTAATTCAAGGATACTGTGAGCAGAACGTATTTCCTCATCGGAACCGAATTCGGTAATATCACCGGCAAGGATCACAAAATCTATGCTGTCCTGTGCGTTGATGTCACTGATGACGGTCATCAGTTCCATTTCGGAGTTGGGATTGTTCCTGTTGATGTGGGTGTCTGCGATTACCGCAAAACAGGTGACGTCACCATTGCTGCAGCTGCCTGCAAGGAAGATGACTGTTAGAAACAATAAAAGTCTGATGTTCATTTCCGTTTTAATTTGACGGATTTTTTGGCGTAGTACACGAATCCACAAGATACACCAGGGACATGTAGGGAATGCCGCCGTTGGTCATCAGTCCGATCTCGCAGGTACGGCTGTTGGAATAACCGGTCCTGACACCGGCGGCTTCCAGTTGTGGTCTGAGTTTTCTCAGGGCATAGGCATTAACCTCGGGCCGTGTAAATCCCTTGTCTCCGGCAAAGCCGCAGCAACCCACTTCCCGGGGGATCACCACATGGGTAGCGCACCTTTCCGCCAAACGTCGCATTTCCTTTTCCAGGTGCATTTTCTGTGTAGTGCAGGTAATGTGCAGGGCTACGGGCAGGTCGGTAGGGTGGAAATCCAGCCGGGGGACAAGAAACTTTTCTATAAATTCCACCGGCTCATAAAGGTCCATGTTTTTGATCTTTTCCCGCATGCGGTACAAACAGGGACTTTGGTCGCATAGTACCGGGTATTTGCCTGCCCGGCTTGCGATCCACAGGGCTCCGTTCAGTTCTGCCGTTTTACGGTCGGCTATGTGGGGCATGCCTTTGCTTTCCCATATGGTCCCGCAGCACAGGTTGTCCATATTGTCGGGGAAAATGACATCGAAGCCCGCCTTTTGGAGCAGGTTGACCATTTTTTCCGTAAGGGGAGTATTGTCAGGGGCACCCCGTGCCACTCCCATGCTCTGGTTGATGCATGAAGGGAAGTAGACTACTTTGTCTTTTTCCCGTTCACCGGTCTGTGGCAGTGGTTTTACACGATGGGCTCCCGGCATCGCAGGTGTCCAGAGGGGGAATCCCAATTGATGGGCTATCCGGCAGATCCAGCCCATGATAGCCGAACCGAGAACGATGTGTGCTGTGCGTGCAAGCTTCAGCACTATCCTCATGATGTTTTTCAGACCGGAGAAATGTTCTGCGGACAGACGTCCCAGGATCTCGTCACGGGATCCCGGAGGATGGGCCTGTTCCCTAAGGTAATGCGTCAAATCGCCCGTATTGATCTCCATAGGGCAGGAAGTGGCGCATAGTCCGTCGCCTGCACAGGTAGCCCGTCCGGGATAGAAGTAATCCTTTTCAAGCTGTTTCAGCAATTTGGGATTCTCCCCCGTTTCACACAGCCGTCTGATCTCTCGCCGGACGATGATCCGTTGCCTGGAACTGAGGGTATGGCCCCAGGTCAGGCAATTGATCTCGCAGAAGCCGCATTCTATACATTTGTCCACCACCGGGTGTACCACCGGGAGGGGTTTGAAATCTTTAATATGGCACAGGGGATCCTGGTTAAAGATCACACCGGGGTTGAGGAGGTTCTGCGGGTCAAAAAGATTTTTCAGGCGCTTCATAATATCGAAGGCATCTTCTCCCCATTCAGTGGCCACGAAGGGAGCCATGTTCCGGCCCGTTCCGTGTTCTGCTTTAAGCGATCCGTTATATTTCCCGGCAACCAGCGAGATCACTTCCTCCATCAGGGCCTGGTAACGGGCCACTTCCTCCCGGGTGTCAAAGGATTGGTTGAGAATGAAATGGAAGTTGCCTTCCAGGGCATGGCCGTAAATGGCGCTGTCTTCGTATCCGTGTTTTGTAAGGATATCCTGCAATTGGGCAACGGCCTGCGGCAGGTCTTTCAGATGGAATGCCACATCCTCGATCAGGCAGGTGGACCCGGGTTTCCTCATTCCGCCGATGGAAGGAAAGATTCCGGCCCGGATGTTCCACAGCACGGAATACTCGCTTTCTTTATCGGTAAAGGATACAGGACGTAATTTTGTAAAGCGGTCCAGACCCTGGATGATCGTTTGGATCTTTGCGTTCAGTTCCGCTTTGTTGTGGCCGGCAGTTTCTATCAGCAGGGCGGTGGTGCCATCTGGAAAGTCTTTGATGAAATCCGGGATTCCCTTCCGTCCTTCAACCGATTTGAGTGCCTTTCTGTCCAGAAGCTCCGTCCCGATCACGGGCATTTCCCTGAGTGCCTGAACGGCCCGGCAGGCTTCTTCTATGGAAGTGAAATAAACCATAGAACTGGCACGCAACGGCCACAGGGGTTCGGTACTGACCGTGACACGGGAAAGAAAGGCCAGGGTCCCTTCAGACCCTACGATAAGATGCGTTATCAGGTCGAAAGGATCTTCAAATTCCACCAGGGGGAGCAGGTTCAGACCGGTCACGTTCTTGATGCTGTATTTGTACCTGATCTTTTCCACCAGGGAAGGATGCTTCATAACCCGTTCGCGGAGCTGCATGAGTTGTATCAGGAATTCCGGGTGTGTCCTGCAAAAGGCATCCCGGGATTCTTTACTCCCCGTATCCAGGACGGTTCCGTCAGCCATAACAAGGCGCATGGAACGGACGATCCTGTGGCTGTTGGCGTGGGTGCCGCAGTTCATTCCGGAGGCATTGTTGGCAATGATCCCGCCCACCATGGCAGAAGAAACTGATGCCGGATCGGGAGAAAATTTTCTGCCGTAAGGTTTCAGGATCTCATTGACCCGGTCTCCCACGATCCCCGGTTCCAGGGTAATGGTCGCACCGTTGTCGTGTACCTGGTACTTGTCCCATTTTGTGGCTGCCACCAATAGGATACTGTCAGAAAGGCTTTGTCCTGAAAGACTTGTTCCGGCTGCCCGGAAAGTTACCGGCATTTTTTTTCTGTGGGTTACGGCCATAATCCGGGCCACTTCTTTTTCATTTTCCGGAAAAAGTACAATCTGAGGGATCTTTCTGTAAAAACTGGCATCGGTCCCCCAGGCCAGACGATGCAGGTAATCGGTACGGATGCGTTCCGGGGCAAGTATTCCGGTGAAAGGATTTTCAGATTTCATAAATAATTATCGATCAGGATCTTTTCCAGTTTTTCGAGGCCTTCCACGGCCTTTTCGGTAATGGTATGTAAGTGGTTTCTTCTAACAGGCGCGGGTTTCGGGTCGATCAGGAACAAAGGCGTGTTGCCGGATGCATAGTCTATCAGACCAGCGGCAGGATACACGGCAAGCGAGGTTCCCACAACAATCATTATTTCCGCTTCCCGGGTCCATTGAATGGCTTTTGACATTTCAGGGACGGGTTCTCCAAACCAGACAATGTGAGGACGGAGCTGCGTTCCGTCCGCGGCTTTGTCTCCCCAATGAACGGGTTCGTATCCAATTTCTGTGATCAGATCGGGATTCTCACTGCTCCTGGCTTTCGTAAGTTCCCCGTGCAGGTGAAGTATCCGTGTACTGCCAGCCCTTTCATGCAGATCATCCACATTTTGTGTCACGATCCCGATATCAAAAAATTGTTCCAGACCGGCCAGGATCAGATGTCCCTTGTTGGGTTTTGCTTTTTTCAGATCTGTTCTTCTTTGATTGTAAAAGGACAGCATGAGTTTGGGATCACTGTACCAACCTTCCACGGAAGCTACCTGGCGGACCGGATGGTTCTCCCACAGGCCACCGCTGTCGCGAAATGTGCTGATACCGCTTTGGGCGCTCATCCCTGCACCTGTCAATACAACTATTTTTTTCATTTCATCCAGTATGTTTTGCAGAAACGTTCCTTAAACCAAAGCTTGAACAGAGGGTCAATGAAACTGGGTTTTTTCCGGACGGTTTCTATGATGGCTTTCTTTTCAAGGGCATCCCTTACCCTGTATACGTTTGCCGAGGAGTTGAGCGAGTATTTTTGCAATACATCGCGTGAACTGAATTGCTCCACACCGTCGGACAGTGCCCTGAGAAAAAAGATCTGAGGGTTGGTCAGGTCCTGGCAGACGCTTTCGAAGGGTTGCTGGAATATGTCGAGGAGCTCCTGCATCCCGTTCAGGTACATCGTATCGTTCATATATCCTTTTGTATTGGAAAAGCATATATCGGCAAAGTATTGTACGTAATAGGGATGGCCTTCCATTTTGCGGTAGATCATTTCTGCGTAATCCCTGGAAATGACACGACCCGCTTTGGCAAAACTGCGGATGATATAATCTGTGAATTCCTTCTCATCTATGGGCTCCAGGGGAATGTGCTCGGCAAATCCGTAAAAGGGCTTGCGTACGTCGAACAATTCCCGGAAAACGGAATAACCCGAGGAAGCAGTGCTGCCGGAGCCGCTTATCAGAAAAGTGACATGGTGCAAACTTTTCCACAATGCGGCCAGTTTCCTGCACAGGGAACAGGAAGCTATTCCCGATGACTGGACAAGGGTATGCAATGATTCTATCACCAATATGACCGGTCTGTTCAGGTGACAGGCGATCGCCTCCGGAAAACGTGCCAGTTCGTCTGAGGCTTCGGGGGTGAGGTTGTCTGGGAAATTCAGGCAAAACTCCAGGTCCTGATGCCGTGGGACGGAAATCTGAGGTTTGCTGATAACAAGCAGAGATGCCGACAGTTGCTCCCATTCTCCGTAGGTGCCGGCCACACCGCGGAACAGGGTGTTGGTCAATGACGCATACAGGGCATTTTCACTTCTGATGTTGAAACACGATAGCCGGCAAACGAGCGGATCCTGTCCGGCTTTTCTTATTTGCATCAGCACTTTGTTGATAAGTGATGATTTTCCGGTTTTTGGATTATCCCAGACTACGGAGTGTTGTCCTTTCAGCAGGTTGGATGCCAGCCAGTCGGCGCCGGCTGTTCTGCCCAGGATTTCAGCGGCCTGAAGGGGACGGTTAAACAGAAACGGTGAATTCATAACAAAGTTGTTGCAATCACACAAAGATACTTTTTCTTTGGTATTCCGGGAAACTTTTTTACCTTTGCAGTCCGATTTTGAAGAGAACGAATTTGATGATCGTCAAGCTGTTGAATAAGAGATGTTTGTAAACATCCGCTTGCGGTTGAAACTATAAATAGTTTTTATTATGTACGCAATTGTAGATATTGCAGGTCAACAATTCAAGGTGGAACAGGGCTGGAAGGTATTTGTGAACCGTTTGCAGGCAGAGGAAGGCGCTGCTGTCAGCTTCGACAAGGTCTTACTTAAGGACATTGACGGAAAAGTGGCGGTCGGCAAACCTTACCTGGACGGAGCTTCGGTCAACGCAACTGTCCTGAAACACCTTAAGGGAGAGAAAGTCTTGGTATTCAAGAAGAAAAGAAGAAAAGGATACCAGAAATGCAACGGACACCGTCAGCAACTGACGCAAATAAAAATTGACACGATTTCATAATATCTAAAACGTAGGATTATGGCTCATAAAAAAGGTGTCGGCAGTTCAAAGAACGGCCGCGAATCACACAGCAAACGTTTAGGCGTGAAACTATTCGGCGGACAGGTTGCCAAAGCCGGGAACATTCTGGTCCGTCAGAGGGGGACTCTGCATAAACCCGGAGAAAACGTAGGAATAGGCAAAGATCATACGTTGTATGCCCTTACAGATGGAATTGTGGTCTTTCGTAAGAAAGCCAATAACAAATCATACGTTTCCGTTCAGTCTGCGGCAGAAGCCGCAGGTGCGTAAGACGAAACGAAAGCAAACACGGCCGGCTGAAGGAATTCAGCCGGCTTTTTTTATGACTTGACGAGAGCTATGCATTCCATTTCGATGAGCCATGCGGGGCGGCATACCCTGCCCATGACAATGACCGTTGGAATGGAAGGAAATCGGCTGTTGAACAGATCGTTAACCAATTCATGGTCTTCCTGCCTCCGCAGGTAAACAATGATCTGGGAGACGTCGTCGAAGGTTGCTCCGGCTTCGTCCAGCAGGACTTCCACGTTTTCCCACATCCTGAAGGTCTGGGCCCCGATGTCGTCCAGGTGAAGCACATTGCCTGATTTGTCAATGCTGGCTGTCCCTGAGATCAGGATCTGTTTGTGGTGATCGAATCTGATTGACACACCCCGTTCAAAAGTGACCCCGTATATGTTGGTGGGACTCAGATGGGACAACCCGTGAAGGTAGGTGATGCGGGAGGCTTCCGGACCCTTCAGGGCATAGGCATCCATGGTGACAACTGAGGAGGGGGCCCCGTTGCTGCCTTCTATGCCTGTGCTGGCTATGTAATGGGTGTTTTCGTCCATTCCGATCCGGCTAAAATATTCGTTGCGGGCTTTGGCAAAAGCGGTATAATTGGTGTCAATATCCCTGATGAAAAACCAGGTTCTAAGACAATGATCTGCCATGTTGCAACCCTTGGCCTGCAGCCATGACTGGTAATCACGCAGCAATTTCTGAGTTTGCTCAGTTACATCGCCTGCCAGACAGAATTTTTCCGTTGTCCAGTAATGCGTAAATTTTTCGGGTTCCGGACCGGGTACCCTCATATATAGCCATACAGCCAGGTCTGACCCGTTTGCCGGCGGTTGTTCAATATAGGATATTGCACAGGAGGAGGGGAACAGGTTTCTAATATGGATCCGCGGGCGCTGAGAAGGGGCATTCCGTAAGAAGTATCTGGCAAAAACGGCTTCCGCATCCTTGTAGGGTACCTGTGAGATCCATTCCCTGATGCATGCATGCATGACCTCAATGGTATCGGTTCGGGTTGTATAGGGATCTTTGTGGGCTTTTTCAGTAAATTGAAAGATCATGTGGTATTCCGCCCTGCCTCCCGGAAGATTGAAAACGGAAACCTGTACAGACAATGCCGGGTCTTTATGAAGGGGCTGATTCAGAAATTCCATATAGGATAACGAGTTAAACCACTAAGGTACGAAAATTCCTTCGAATACGGCTGTTCTGAGTGATCCGGCATCGTCGTCCCCTTCATATTCCCAGTACATGGCACCTTTCATTCCGTATCTGTGAATGAAACGGCATTTGTATCCAATGGAACGGGGATCGTCATAATTGCATACGATCGTTCCGTTAACGTCTTTCAGGTAGGGCGCCTTAGCTACATCATCCCAGCATTTTTCGAATCCTTCAAGGTGTATGAGTTTCCCGTAACTGCCCATCCCCTCGGGAAATCCGGGTGAAGTCCTTCCGTAGAAAGGAATCCCCAGTACCAGCCTGTCCGTTGGAAACCCTGCCCTGACGTGGGCAAGTACAGATTCGTAACAGGAAAGGTTCCCCGTTAACGAGGAAGGATACAAACCCGAATGGTGAAAGGGCGGATTGCCTATGTCGTAGGTCATGATGTTCACAAAGTCAACATACTCCACGATGGATTTGAAATCAATGAATTTGCCGCTTGCGGCAGTTGCCAGGGTAAGCAACTGCCCATGGGCCAAATGGCTCCGGATGTCCTGCATCAGACGTGTAAAGTTCCTCGTGTCTTCAGGGGCGTATGATATGCCGGGTCCCTGGTTGGTAGGATATTCCCAGTCAATATCAATACCGTCAAGCCCGAATTCATTCACGACTCGCCGGCAATCCCTGGCAAATGACATCCTGAGGCTGTCATCAGCCGACATTTCGCTAAACCGGCCGCTTCCCCAGCCCCCGACCGACAGTAACACTTTAAGAGTGGGTTTTTGTTCTTTCAGGGATACGATCTCCCGGAGTCTTTCCGGTTTATCTATGGTTATCCCGTCACACGCTTCGTTCACATGTCCGAAAGCATAATTGATATGGGTAATTACAGACGGATCGGGGATCACTTCTTTCCACGAAGTTACGTAAGCGACCACCACTTTTTCCCCGGGGGGTTGCGGAGGTTCCAGAAGCCATTGCAGCGCATTTGTAAACAGCAGATTCTGCGAAGCATCCGAAAAACCGTTCCCTTCGTGTCCCATGTTAAAATACACCATTCGATATGCTGTGTTGGACCAGGCGACGGGTATGTCACCGCTATTGAAGACTCTTGAGATCCCGTGAGGAAAAGATTCCGGCGCCAGGCTGAGCAGTACCGAGACGCCGGGGTTTTCGCGCAACCCGGCAGAGAAACGGTACCATTCGTTGGCAGGAGCTGTGAAACTTTCGGGAACACCCCTGCAGACCCTGTGCAGGGGATCATCCACTTTCAGTTTTGTCGGCAGGGGGGGCCAGTTGTAGTCCTCAAAAACCACACCTCCCAGAAATTTTCTGAACCAGGGCCAGTCTGCTTCCCGGTACAGAGCAGCTTTATGGAATCCCATCCACCTGCCGCCCGTCTCCATATAATCTTCAAAGGCTTTTTTCTGGTTGTCATTCAGTGGCAAGTGGTTCAACATCATTACCAAGTGTGTTTCTTTCAACCCGGAGGGGGTCATTTGACCCATGTCGGTTGTGTATTCGAAGATCAGATCGTCTCTGCCGTTCAAGGCTGAAAAAAAAGATACGGCTTTTTCTGCAAATGCCACGTGCGGGGCATCTTCTGCCGTATTGTAAAAAGCCAGTATCCTGACAGGTTTTTTTTGCGCATAGGCTGTTGCCAGGCAACAGAAGCCCGTAACTAACAGGACGATTCTCCGGATGTTCATAATTGGTGTGTTTTTCTTTATCAAAAGTACAAAAAAACAATGCATCTTTGCAGGGAAATATCCAAACTATGAATACGGTATTGCAAATTCTCAATCTGGCAGGTTCGCTGGGCCTTTTTCTTTATGGGATGACGCTTATGAGCGAATCCCTGCAAAAGGTTGCCGGAGACGGACTCCGCGGATTTCTGGCCTCCATGACATCCAATTCTTTTAAACGTGTTCTGACGGGACTTTTCATAACGGCCGTGATTCAATCATCCAGTGCGACCACCGTGATGATCGTAAGTTTTGTGAATGCCGGTCTGTTGTCTCTGGCCCAGGCTATCGGGGTGATCATGGGAGCCAATATCGGGACCACTGTGACCGCATGGATCATATCGCTGCTTGGTTTTAAAGCCGATATATCCATTCTTTCCATACCCCTTATTGCCGTAGGATTCATCTTAACGATGTCCAAACGGCAGAAAAGGAAAAACACAGGACAGATGATCATAGGTTTTGCCCTGCTTTTCCTGGGCCTGACCTTCCTGAAGGAATCTGTACCGGACATGCGGTCCAATCCCGAAACACTGGAATTTCTGCAATCCTTTACAGGTTGGGGATTCTGGTCAATCCTGATTTTTGTGGGTATCGGGACGTTGATGACCATCATTTTGCAATCCTCCAGCGCGACCATGGCCCTCACCCTTGTTATGGTCAATTTCGGATGGATTCCGTTTGAAATGGCCGCAGCCCTCGTGCTGGGGGAAAATATCGGGACCACCATAACTGCCAATCTGGCTGCTGCCGTGGGTAATGTCTCGGCAAAAAGAACGGCCCTGGCGCATACCTTTTTCAACATTATCGGAGTCATATGGGCGTTATTGCTTTTCCGGCCGTTCCTCAGGCTCATAGCCGGGATAGTGACAGGTATGGGGGCAGCCGATCCTTTCATTCCTATTGCAGAAGCCACAGACAGCCAGGCTGCCTCTACATCGATGCTGTATTCGGTATCTCTGTTGCACACCCTGTTCAATATCACCAACACCCTGTTGCTGGTGGGCTTTACACCCTTACTCGTAAAGATCGTTACCTATGTGATCAAGGCCCCGAAGGAAGAAGAAAAGTTCCGCCTGAAATTTATACAGGCCGGTTTGCTCAGTACGGCTGAATTGTCGCTTGACCAGGCAAAGCAGGAAATCATTCATTTTGGCAATATTGTAACACGGCAGTATTCATTTGTCAGGAATGCATTGGTTCAGCCTGATGATGATGAATTTGACTCCCTTTTCAAAAAAGTGTCCTATTACGAAGAGGTCACCGACAGGATTGAATTCGAGATAGCCGAATACCTGAACCAGATAGGAGAAGAGGAGATCAGCTCCGAATCGGGGAGCCGGATCCAGGCCATGTACAAGATCATCGGGGAAATGGAGAGTATGGGCGATTCCGGATACAACCTGGCGAGGATCCTTCAGCGGAAAAAACTCAACAAAATCACGTTCGATGAACAGATGACCAAGAATGTTCTTGGAATGTTCGACCTGCTGGACAAGGCTTTTGAGGTGATGCTTTCCAATTTGAAGGCGGGTTATAAAAAACTCAACAATATAGAGAACGCCTATGATGCCGAAAAGGACATAAACAAATACCGGGATATGCTTCGCGAGGGGAACCTGCTCAACCTGGGAAAGAGTACCTACGATTACCTTACCGGAGTATATTTTATGGACCTGATAGCCGAATGTGAGCGGGTAGGCGATTATATAATCAATGTTTCCGAATCCGTCATGGAAATTAAATCGTAAGACATGTTAACGCTGAAATTATTAAGGGAAGATCCCGGTTTTGTTATTGAACGGCTTGCTGTCAAAAATTTTGACGCCGGTCCTGCTGTCCATAAAATTCTAGATCTGGATGCCCGAAGAAGGGCGGCGCAGACAGAAGCCGATGCACTTACGGCAGAGCAGAAGAAAATTGCATCTCAGATAGGCAGGCTGATGCAGGAAGGTAAAAAGGATGAGGCAGGGGTGATAAAAAGACTTGCGGCAGAAAGTAAGGAAAAGGTAAAGGAACTGATAGCGGACCAGGATCTGCTTGAAAGGGAATTGAATGAAATCCTGGTGACCCTTCCCAATCTGCCCTACAAAATGGTTGTTCCTGGAAAGGGAGCCGAAGACAATGTGCTGGTCCGTGAAGGAGGCAGTATGCCCCTGATCCCGGATGATGCCCTTCCCCACTGGGAACTGGCAAAGAAATACGATCTTATTGATTTTGACCTGGGTGTGAAGCTCACCGGTGCCGGGTTCCCTGTCTACAAAGGGAAAGGAGCCCGTTTGCAGATGGCCCTGATCCAGTTTTTCCTTGACCAGAACACAAGGGCAGGGTTCAGGGAGATCATGCCCCCCATACTGGTAAACGAGGATTCCGGATACGGGACGGGACAATTGCCCGATAAGGGGCAGCAAATGTACCACGTGGGGCTTGACAACTATTATCTGATCCCTACAGCCGAAGTTCCGCTGACCAATATATACCGCGACACGATACTGGATGCCGGGCAGTTGCCTGTCAGACTGACTGCGTATACTCCCTGTTTCCGGAGAGAAGCCGGATCCTACGGGAAGGATGTCAGGGGCCTGAACCGGCTGCATCAGTTTGATAAAGTGGAGATCGTTCAACTGACACATCCCGAGAATTCTTATTCGGCACTGGATCAAATGGTTAAACACGTGGAAAGACTGGTTCAGCTCCTAAAGTTGCCCTACCGTATTCTTCGTCTTTGCGGGGCAGATCTAAGCTTTACCTCGGCAATGACATACGATTTCGAAGTATATTCTGCCGCACAGCAGCGATGGCTCGAAGTAAGCTCCGTTTCAAATTTCGAGACGTTCCAGTCCAACCGGCTCAAAGCGCGTTTCAGAGGTGCTGACGGGAAACCTCAGCTGGTACATACACTTAACGGAAGTGCGCTGGCATTGCCGCGGATCGTGGCCGCTTTGCTTGAAAACAATCAGACTCCCGAAGGCATCATGATGCCTGACTCATTACATAAATATTTACATTTTTCTAGGATTTGAAGTAAGTGAAGCGGGAAGGGATCATTCTGGGTATAGATCCGGGAACGCGGATCATGGGTTACGGTGTCATCAAGGCCACCGGAAGCGGGATCGAAACCCTTGCGCTGGGAGTTATCCGGATGGCTTCCATCAGGGATCCCTACCGAAGGATGAGCCATATCCTTGAAAAAGTGTACGAGTTGCTGGACGAATACAAACCAGACAGTATGGCCATAGAGGCTCCGTTTTACAGCAAGAACGTGCAATCTATGCTCAAATTGGGAAGGGCCCAGGGGGTTGCCATTGCAGCGGCATTATCCCGGAACGTTCCCGTTAGTGAGTACGCACCCCGTAAAATTAAAATGGCTGTTACCGGTAAGGGAGCTGCTTCCAAGGAACAGGTCGCAGATATGTTAAAAAGGACTTTGCATTTTACCCAGAGATCAGAGGCCTTTGACGCAACCGATGCCCTGGCCGTTGCCGTATGTCATGCCACCCAGGCGGTAATGCCTGACAAGAACAATACGTCGGGTTCCTGGGAGGCTTTTATATCAAAGCATCCTCATCGGGTTGTGCGGAAATAGCATATTTACGCCATTTATCCAATACCTGTATGATGTCTTCGGGTAACGGGGCTTCAAAATGAATTTCCCTGCGGGATCGCGGATGTATGAAACCCAGTGTCTTTGCATGTAATGCCTGCCTGGGCAGTATCTGGAAACAATTATCAACAAACTGTTTGTATTTGGTGTAGCGTGTTCCCTTTCGGATCCTGTTTCCTCCATACCGGGGATCTCCGAAAAGGGGGTGTCCTATATGTTCCATATGAACACGGATCTGATGCGTGCGCCCGGTTTCCAGGCGGCATTCCAGCAGTGTGACATACCCGAACCGTTCCAGAACGTTGTAATGGGTAACGGCATGTTTGCCGTCCTGATCCCCGGGACAGACCCTGAACCGGAGCCTGTCAGAAGGGTGACGCGCTATGTTACCGGTAACCGTTCCCTTGTCGTTTTCTACATCTCCCCACACCAGGGCGGTGTATACGCGTTCTATCGTATGGTCAAAGAATTGCCGGGCAAGGCGGAACTGGGCTTCTTCTGATTTTGCCACGACAAGAAGTCCCGACGTGTCTTTATCTATACGGTGGACCAGAACACCCATGCGAGAATCATCCGTTTGCACGGTTCCCCTTTCTCCAAAATGCCAGGCCAGCCCGTTGAGCAACGTTCCCGTATAATTCCCGTGTCCCGGATGTACTGTCATCCCGGCCGGTTTGTTCACCACCAGGATGTCCTGGTCTTCAAATACAATATCCAGCGGGATGTCTTCCGCGATCAGTCTGAATTCCCTTTTTTCGTAAGGCAGCATGATCCGGATGTCATCAAGGGGTTTGACCTTGTAATTGCTTTTAACGGGAAGCGCATTTACAAGAATGTAGTCCGCTTCGGCTGCAAGCTGAATACGGTTCCGGGAAGTGGCCTCAAGTTTTGAAGTGAGAAATCTGTCGATCCTTAAAGGTGCCTGACCTTTGTCGACAACAAGGTGAAAATGTTCAAAAAGTTCCTGTTCTTCTCTCATTACAGGGATTCTTCAGTAACGGGAAGTGCTTCAGGTATCAACAGTGCGGGATTTACGGTAAGGGTTAGATGAACTGACGTTCCCAGCGGCCATTCCGGTAGTTGTGAATAAACGGGGGATTGTCTGAAGATCCTGGCAGCCAGGGTGTCTGATGCGGTAAGAACGCTCTGGTCGTAACGAATTGTCCCTGTGTTCAGGGAGTGATCACTGAGTATGTCCAGGGCGGCCTCCAGACTTTTCCCTTTCAACATGGGGATGTAAGCCAGTTCATGATCAGGAGCCAGTCCAAGCTCCAGGTCTATTGTGCTGTAAATGTCCAGGGGAGTTCCGGCAGCAATGGGTCGTCCGTCGCAAAGCTGTTCCAGGACGTTGTTGGTGGCCATGTCGGGGACGTATATCAAACGTCCCAGTTTGAGCCCCTGCGAAGCGAGAATTGCTTTTGCCTGCCTGAGTGAGAAGCCTACCAGTGAGGGCATGGAAACCTGCCTGGGCAGAACAGAGTTGACTGTCAGCTCCACACGACGGTTCTTTTTAACGTGTTGTCCGGCGGGGGGAACTTGCCTGAAGATGACTCCACGGGGCAGGTCCGGCATATACAGAGAATCGGTAACTTCCAGTCGCAGATGCAAAGGAGAGGCAATTTCCTGTGCTTCTTCCAGGGAGAGGCCGGAAAGATCCGGCAGAATAAAACCTGTCCCGTGACGGGTGAAGAAATGTAAAAAAGTAAAAATACCTGTTAAAAACACAAAGAGGACCACCAGTATCCACAGGATATTTCTGAGGATGGGCCTCTTTATGGACTTGTTATCAGACACTTTTTTAGAAACGATCTTCGTCGGATACGGTTAGTTTTTTGCGTCCGCGCCTGCGGCGGGCGGCCAGAATGCGACGTCCGTTGTGAGTAGACATACGCTCACGAAACCCGTGTTTGTTACGGCGTTTACGCTGAGAGGGTTGAAATGTCCTTTTCATATATAATTATTTCTTCTTTAACTGCTTTCGAGCGGGGGAGCGCAAAGGTACGAAGTTTGTTTGATTTCACAAATTTTTTTCGTTTCAAAAAAATCATCCTCCAGGCCGGGGAACAAGTCCTTCAAGTCTGTTACCGAAAAACAAGACAGCGGGATCCCGCATTTCCGGGAAGCTTCCCCGATCTCTTCTTTCAGATCACCCCCTTTGAGAAACAACATCTTGCCGTTGTCCATCAGTTTGTCCCGGGTCCACGGAATGAAAGTCTCAAGACGTGTTACTGCACGGGATACGATCACATTGTAAGCATGTCCGGGCAGCGTTTCGAGTCTTGACACCAAAGGGGTGACGTTAGAAAGGCCCAGTTCCCGCGTGATCTCACTGACTACTTTGATCTTTTTTGCAATGGAATCACACAGGACAAATTCAACGTTGGGATGGAGGATGGCCAGCGGTATTCCCGGAAATCCTCCTCCCGTACCTGCATCCAGTACGGTCATACCGGGAAGGAAAGATTGTCGGGACGGAGTGCGGGAAAGAGAAAGTGAATGCAGTACGTGTCTTATATACAGGTGCTCCATATCCTTCCTGCTGATCACATTGATCTTTTGGTTCCAGTATGCATACAGATCTCCCAGCATAGCAAAGCGGCTTCTGGCTGTCCGGTCCAGCTGTGGAAAATAGTGGTTGATGACGGCAGCCTCCATGTTCATCCCCCGTTTTGCTGGTCAACGATCCCGGCCAGCATGACCTTTGCCCTGTATAGCCTTGTTTTTACGGTTCCCAGGGGTATGTTCAGTTCCCCTGCAATTTCTTCATATGCGTAATGCTGCATGTAACGGAGCCTTATTACGTCTGCATATTCCGGTTTCAAACGTGATATCATGGCTTCAATCGCCTGTTTCTGCTGTTCGGCAATGAGGACTTCTTCCGGATTGATGTCTTCTGTTTCCTGTGCTTCTTCCAGCGAAACAAAAAACTGCCGGTTTTTCCTGAAATGATCTATGCATAAATTCTGCACTATGCTGTATAGCCAAGTGGAAAAAGCGAATTTCGGATTGTAGTGTTTCAGGTTCCTGAAGGCTTTGTCAAAACTCATAAGGACCAGGTCTTCCGATTCGGACGAATTGACGATCAGTTTGTTGATAAATGATTGTACCCGGTCTTTATGCCTGACCAACAGACGGGTATAAGCTTCCTGCCTGTTTTCAAGGGCCAGCTTCACCAACGCCCTGTCATCAAGTTGGTCTAACGACTGTGACATGATCTCAATCCTTTATTTTTTTAATGACAAGAGCCGTGATAAAATAGAAATGCACCCATGGAGCCAGCACATCCCACAAAGGGGCAGCGGGTACCAGTCCTTTAACCGTTAAATGTTTCCGGAAACCTGCATGATGTATCCATACGGTAACCCAACGAAGTAAAAGCATGCCTCCCAATGTGGCCAGTGTGTAACAGTTCCGGTATTCCCAAAAACGAATTGAAGTAAAAACCAGGAATATATAAAAGAGAGCGGTCAATAGCTTGTCCATGGTCAGGTACAGGTAGGGCCATCCTTTGGTAAGCAGGATGGTCTGCATGCTGCGCAACCTGGTCATATGGTATTCCCTGAAAGCTATATGGCGTTCCAGAATGACCGTCCCTGCAGGATAAATGCACGAACGGGTCCTGCTGCCTTCCAGGACATGCGATACGATTGCCTGTTCGCTTTGGTTGTATGCCGTTGTCCGGGTATCGAATTCATGCCCGCCGATAAATTTTTCTTTTGAAAAGAGGGTGTTATTCCCTCCCGCAGCATAGTACTGCTTAAGACCGGACATCCCCATAGCGTGAAGTTGTTGTTCCAACATATCGTAACGGATCACCGGATTGCATTTATCACAGGATGTATATCCCATAATAACGTCAGCGCCTGTCCCGGATTTCGTCTTGACCAGTGAAGACAGCCATTTTTTGGAAGCTGGCCTGCAGTCAGGACGGAAAAACACGATCAGGGGATGCCGGGCTGCCCGTACGCCAATTCCCAGGGCCATAAGATTGTCCTGTCCAAATTTGGTATTTGCCGACAAGACCCTGATTGTTAGATTTTTATGAAAATGTTCCAGGGAAGCCAGAAGGACATCTGTATCGTCCTGTGAATTCTTATCTACCACCACAATTTCAAATGTGCCGTATTCCTGTTCCAGTAAGGCAGGAAGAAGCACAGACAGGTTGTCGTATTCGTTTTTGACACAAAGTACAACGGAGATTCCAGGTAATTCTTCGGGCGATGTTCCGTTTTTATCATATCTGCCGAATGCCGGACGGGCATACTGTAGAAAGTGTAACAGGGTGATGGAACATAACAACCCGAACGTTACAAGATAAAAAAGCGGTTCCTGATATATCGCAGACCAATCCATACAACAATGATTAATGTGCCTCCAGCCAGTTGGCCCCGAATCCCAGGCTGACCGACAGGGGAACACTCAGGGGGATCACATGTTCCATTACGGCTCTTACCAATTGTTCCATTACTTCCTTTTCGGGCAGATAGATATCGAACAGCAGTTCGTCATGGACCTGCAGGATCATTCTGCTCTTCAACCCCTTTGCAAGGATCTCCCTGTGGACAGATACCATCGCTTTTTTGATAATGTCTGCCGCAGTTCCCTGTATGGGAGCATTAATGGCATTCCTTTCAGCCAGACCCCTTAACATGGGGTTCGTCGTATTTATGTCGGGAGCATAACGCCTGCGGTGAAAAAGCGTTTCAACATATCCTTTTTCCTTTGCCATCTCTATGGTCTTATCAAGAAATTCCCTTACCCCAGGATAGTGGGTAAAATAGCCTTCGATCAGTTCTTTTGCCTCGGTTCTGGGTATCCTTAGGCGGGAGGCCAGCCCGAAGACGGATATGCCGTAAATAATGCCAAAATTAGCTGTTTTGGCTTTGTTGCGTTGTTCCGGCGTTACTTCTTCCGGGGTACAGTGGAAAATTTTGGCAGCAGTGGAAGTGTGGATGTCGGCGCCTGCATTGAAAGCAGCTATGAAATCCCTGTCGCCGCTCATATGGGCCATGATCCTCAATTCGATCTGGGAATAATCCGCAGACATGAGAATGTGCTCTCCGTCCCTGGGGATGAAGAACTTCCTGATCTCCCTCCCGCGTTCTTCCCTGACGGGAATGTTCTGCAGGTTGGGTTTCTGGGAGCTGAGCCTGCCGGTAGCCGTCACAGTCTGGTTGAAAGTAGTATGTATCCTTCCTGTGGAAGGGTCCACCAGCGACGGGAGGCTTTCAATATAAGAAGACAGCAGTTTTTTCAAAGACCTGTATTCCAGGATCAGGGGTACAATGGGATGCTTTCCGGCAAACGAACTTAATGTTTCCTCGTCGGTGGAATATTGTTTTTTTCCTTTTTTTGAACGGTCATCTATTTTCAGTTTCTCAAACAGAACGATCCCCAGCTGTTTAGGGGAGGAAACGTTAAGTGTGGGATCTCCTGCAAGGTCCCTGATCTGTTTTTCTGTTTCCAGTGCCGTTTTACTGAGTTCCGTGCCGTATGCTTCCAGCTGGGGAATGTCCACCCGGACACCTTCGTATTCCATGGCTGCAAGCACTTCCATCAAAGGCATTTCAATTTTGTCGTAAAGGTCCCGGTATCCGTCTTTCAGGAGAACTCCCAGTAGGGGGTTTTTCAATTGATAGGCAATGAAAGCTTCTGACAGGCTGTTCTTAAGACCCGGATCGTCTTCGGCAGGGGCGTCAAAAAGGTCCCTGCTTTCCCCGGATTTTTCTTCAGGAAAGAAATTGAGGTACTGAATGGCCAGGTCAGAAGGACGATGGTTCCTTTCGGGATTGATCAGGTAGTGCATCAGTTCCGGGTCCCAGACCATTCCCCCGGGCGAAATACCCATCTGCAGGAGGGAAACCGTCAGATCCTTAAGTTTAAAACCGCATTTGGGAATACTCTGGTCAAGGAGGAGCCGGGAAGCCTGTTGTGCAGATGCCACATATGCTTTGTCACCGGTAAAAAAGACCAGTTGTGACGTGGTGCCGGCAAGGGATGCCATACCGTTTTTCCGGGCCTCTCCTGTCAGGGATGTCAATTGCTCCTCGTTATCTGCCAGAACGTATGTTTGGGGAGGAGACAACGTGGGAGGTGATTGTTGTTCCACACAACAGAAAAGGTCTTCCAGTTTTGGGATCAGCCGGCCCAGGGAATGGAACTCGTATTCCCTGATCAAATCTTTCAGACGGGCCAAATCGGGAGCGCTGATTCTGAATGATTCCTCGTTCCAGGGAATATCCAGTTTTGTGCGAATGGTTACAAGGTCTTTTGAAAGGATCAGCATCTCGCGGGACTGTTCAATTTTGTGCTGAAATGATTCAGACAGTTCGGGCAAATGATCCAGTATGTTTTCGACATTTCCGTAGCGTGAGACAAGATTCCTGGCACCGACTTCTCCAATACCTTTTACTCCGGGGATATTGTCCGAGGCATCACCCCATAAGGCAAGGATGTCTGTCACCTGTTCCGGTTCCCGGATCTTGTACTTTTCACAAATTTCTTTTACGCCCATTACTTCCCAGCCGTCACCCCTTGCATGAGGACGGTACATAAAAATGTTATCTGAAACAAGCTGTCCGTAATCCTTGTCAGGAGTGACCATAAACACGCGGAAACCTTCTTTTTCTGCACGTTTGGAAAGTGTCCCGATCACGTCATCGGCTTCTGCATTCTGAATGGTCAGCACAGGGATCCTGCAGGACTCAAGGAATTCATGGATTACGGGCAGGGAATCTTTGATAACCTGAGGCGTCTCGGGCCGGTTTGCTTTGTATTGCGGAAAGGCTTCGTGCCTGAAATTTTTGCCCCCGGGATCGAAGGCCACGAACAGATGTGTTGGCTTTTCCTTCAGAATGATGTCGAAAAGGGACCGGCAAAAACCGTATACGGCAGAGGTGTCAAACCCCCGGGTATTGATCATAGGGCGGTTGATAAAAGCAAAATACGCCCGGTATACCAGGGCGTGACCGTCAATCATAAATATACGCTTCATTTCACCCATTCGGCAAATGATGTGGGGGTTTCATACAAACGCACGCTGTGAAGCCGGTTGGGCGCAGTGATCACGGGATCCAGGATCCTGGCTATATGCAGTGTCAGTTGTTCACACGTGGGCTGAAAATCGAAAACCTTAATATTATCGTATTGTTCAGCCAGTTCCGTGCAAAGTGGGGCATCTTTTCTGAGCATCAGAGAGTGATCCAGCGGGTCCAGAACGTATCTGGAAACAATTTTCTTCAGATCGTTGAAATCCATGATCATCCCCGATTTGGGATCTCCCGGTATGGCCGAAGGTTCTCCGGTAATGGTTACCATAAGACGGTAGGAATGCCCGTGAATGTGACGGCATTTCCCGTCGTAATCGGTCAATGCATGTGCTCCTTCAAAGCGAAATTCTCTGGTTATGTGCAATTGTGACATACAGTGCGTTTGTTCCCTACAAATGTAGTACATTTCTTTGAGTGCACCTCGGGGCTTATGATTTTATCGTTAACAGGGTCAATTTCTAAATATTTGACAGAATTTTTGCATTTATGATTAAACTTATTTAGTTTTGCTCCGTTAAATACATACTAATTATGCAGGACGAATATTTGAATTCCATCATTTCCGATAACGCCAGAAATATGAGGCGTTCCGCTATCAGGGATCTTCTGAAAATGGCCACCCGGCCCGAGGTTATCTCTTTTGGGGGAGGCTTTCCCGATATCACTGCATTTCCCGTTGAAGAACTGAGAACAGTTGTCAATGAGGTGCTGGATGAAAATGCCTTACAGGCGTTGCAATATGGAGAAACCTTGGGAGTAAAGCGGTTGCGTGAAGTACTGGCAAGCCGCTACCGCGATCAGGGGATGGATGTGACCTATGAAAATTTCATTATCACTACCTCGTCACAACAGGCCATAGATATGGTAACGCAACTTTTCATCAATCCGGGCGATACGATCGTCTGCGGTCTGCCGTCCTATCTTGGCGCCTTGCAGGCATTCAATGCCCACCGTGCCAATCCGGTAGGGATCCCGAAGGATGAAGAACTGCACACAGTTGTGAACGCGCTTGTAACAGCAGGAAGGAAACCAAAGTTCATTTATGCCATTCCGGATTTTCAGAATCCCTCGGGCGTCACCATGAACATGAAACAGAGAAAGAACGTGCTTGAAGTAGCCCGTCAGTTTGATCTGCTTATTGTGGAGGACAGTCCTTACAGGGAGATCCGTTTCAGCGGTGAACCCATGCCTCTTATCTTTTCCCTGGACAAGGAGGGCCGGACACTGTTGCTGGGGACTTTCTCCAAGACGTTCATTCCCGGATTCCGCCTGGGATGGGTCATGGGACCGGTCAGGATCATTGAGAAACTGGAAACGGTCAAGCAGTCCCTGGACCTTTGTGCCCCCGTATTCAACCAGTATATTGCGGCCCGTTATATTGAAAAAGGGTATTACGACAAGAATATTGAAAGGATCAAGATCAATTACCGCCACAAGAGGGACAATATGATCTCTGCCTTTGAAAAGTACATGCCCGAAGGCGTGACCTGGACCAACCCCGAAGGAGGATTGTTCCTCTTTGTGACCCTGCCTGAAGGGTATGATGCTGCCGAGCTTTTCAAGATAGCCGTCAATGAAGATGTGGCTTTTGTCATTGGAGAGGCATTCCATTGTGACGGATCCGGGAAGAACACCCTCCGCATCAATTTTTCATACATGGAAGAATCACGTGCCGAGGAAGGGGTCCGTCGTCTGGCCAATGCCATCCGCAAGATGATGCAGGACAGGAAACTTAAAGATCAAGAATAAGCTCTTTCAGTGAGCGTTTGGGTACATGATGTACACCATCCGCATCTCTCCAATATTTGATGTTTTCCCCGGCCGGGAGGTCGGGGTTTATTTTTTCGATCACCACCTGTTCGGCAGGCTTTCCAAGCGCAAGCACATAAAGAATCTCGTAACGCTCCCCCAGGTTAAGAAATTTTTGCAGTCCGGGTCTGTTGACCGAAGCGAATATGCAGCCCCCGTACCCTAATGAAACAGCCTGCAGCAACATACTTTGCAGGGCAATACCCGCATCGCAGTGAATGTTCGGGTGGATCGTCTTGTCGTGAAGCAGCACAATGAATGCCGCCGGCTTTTCGTCTTCAGCGGGACCGTGCCAGTCCGGAAGGTATGCAGCCCAGCCCAGGCATGCAAAAATTTCTTCTCCCAGGGATGATGAGGCATCCTGACAGAGTATGTATTTCAGGGGTTGTCTGTTGGCGGCAGAGGGACTGAGCCTTGCGGCTTCTACCATCGATTCCAGTTCCTTTCGGGTAATACCGGCTTCCCGGATAAACCTCCTGTAGGACCTGTTCTTTCTGATCTGTTCAAGCATAGTCATATTGTGGGTATTAATAAAGCTGTTCAATGATCCCGGTTTTTTCCATTTCATCAGGGGTGCCCTGATGAAAGACCCCGTCGGGGGTCATGATCCAGAACCTGTCACAATATTCTGCTGCAAGTGACAGATCGTGGGTTGAAAACAGGATCCCTTTTTGCTTGTCTGAAGCCAGTTTTCGTAATAGGGCCCCGGTGGCTTTTTTATTGGCGATATCAAGGAATGCCGTCGGTTCATCCAGCAAGATCCAGGGCGTGTCCTGGACCAGGGCGCGGGCAATGGCCACACGATGAAATTCTCCGTCTGAAAGATCGGCACTGTTCCGTCCTGCCAGGTGGGAAATGCCTGTACTTTCCAGTGCCTGTAGAATGATTTGCCATCCTTCCCTTTTTTCTATCCCCAGCCAGTTCGTATACCGGTAACGTCCTGTACTGACAGTGTCTTCAACTGAAAAATGTGTTGCCCGCACAGGCTGTGAAGGAACAAAGGCACAGATATCCATGACCTTACGCGTTCCGATAAAACTGACAGAGCCGTGTAAGGGCGGCAATAACCCGGCGATGGTTTTGAGCAGGGTGGATTTGCCAATCCCGTTGGGCCCCAGAATTCCCGTAACCGTTCCGCATACAAGCCGGCAGTTTATGTCTTGTAACAGGGGAGCCTTTTTGGAATACCCTATGGCCAGGTTTGAAATGTCAAGTATATGGCTCATAACCGGACTGCCCTGTTTTTAAGGATCACGTAAATGATCACGGGTATGCCCATAAGGGCGGCCACTGTATTAACGGGCAGAACGCTCCCGGATCCGGGTAACTGCGAGATAATATCCGCAAGGATCATCATGCAGGCACCGATGAGCGCAGATGCGGGGATCAGGACCCGGTGGTTTGTATTGTTAAATATCATTCTGGTCAGATGCGGAACGGCGATGCCAATAAAACCTATAGGGCCGCAGAATGCAGTAACGCTTCCGGCCAGCAGCGTTGTGGCCAGAAAAATCCTGTTCCGGATACGCCGGACGGGGATCCCCAGGCTTGTAGCGTACTGTTCTCCCATCAGCAGTACGTTCAGGTCTTTGATGTTGTATATCGAGATCAACAGACCGGTTATGCAAAGCACGGTCATGATAATCAGACGGGTACCCGTGACGTTTCCAAAGCTTCCCATAGTCCACAGTACGTACGACTTAAGGGCCGGTGCATCGGAGAAATACTGTATCAGTCCAATGAGTGCGGAGCCGGCGTATCCTATCATAATGCCCAGTATCAGGAGCGTCATATTGCTCTTTAACCTGGCAGATGCGGCTACTACGATCAACATGACACCCAGGGCCCCCAGCCAGGCAAAGGAGGCAGTTCCCAGATCTGACAGCCATCTTACAACGCTTCCGATCCCCAGCAACGACGATCCCATTACAAAAAAGGCGACGCCCAGGCCTGCTCCCGAACTGATCCCCAGCACATACGGATCTGCCAGCGGGTTCCTGAACAAGGTCTGCATCTGTGCCCCGCATACGGCAAGCGACATTCCGGCAAGAAGGGCCGTGATCATTTTGGGAATTCGGAAATTCCAGACAATCCTGCAGGTGAATTCTGAGACCTCATTTCCGGTAATTGCCGACCAGACATCTGAAAAAGGCAGCCGGACAGACCCTATAAACAAGTCCGCCGCCACCAGCAGCAACAGCAAGAGGGGAACCCACAGCTTTTTCATCACGACAAAGATAATTTAAAAACGTTTGGTAGTAAAAAACCATTATCTTTGCACGGTTTGAACCAACAAACCCTTTTAGTTTGAAAAGATTTCCGTTTTTTATTGCATGTCTGTTCGCATCTGTCCTGTTATCCGCTCAGCCGGTTGATGTTCAGACACCCGGTGCACTGGACACATTGCCTACCGGGGACAAATTCACAAGGATCGTATTGTTTGAAGATCATACGTGGAAATATCTTGACCTGGGGAAACCTGTTTTTGACCATGACGTGTTGTACGAGGGATGGGAAACCTCTTCCATTCATGCGTTCAAAGATGTGCCGTTGGAAGACCTTCCCGCCGAGACGACACTGGTCCTGGCAGATTCTTTGTGTGGATTCTGTTGTCCCCTTTCCGACAAGGTACGAAGCCGTTATTCTTTCAGGAGGACAAGGGAGCACCGGGGTACGGATATTGCCCTCTCGACCGGGGATTCCATAAGATCTGCCTTTGACGGTGTGGTACGTGTAAGGGAAACCAGCCGGTACACTGGCGGCTACGGAAATCTTTTGGTAATAAGGCATCCCAACGGCCTGGAAACTTATTACGGTCACCTGTCCAGGTTCCTGGTCGATACGGGAGAGATCGTAAAAGCAGGTGAAGTGATAGGGCTGGGCGGCAATACGGGCAGGAGCACAGGAGCTCACCTGCACTTTGAGACACGCTATAAAGGCAAGGCTTTTGATCCGGAAAGGATCATAGATTTTGAGAACGGGAAGTTGCGTGATTCCCTTTTTGTACTAAAAAAACATTATTTCAGCATATATTCCCGTTTTGGTCAGACAGACGAGGAGTCTCTTGCCGCTTCACAAAGAATCGTTCATACGGTAAGGTCCGGTGACACCCTGGGAGCACTGGCCGTAAAGTATGGTACGACAGTCAGGCAGATCTGTTCGTGGAACAGCATATCGTCCTCGACAACGTTAAGAATTGGCCGCAGACTGATCGTAAGATGAATAAAACCGTACTGATTACCGGAGCCGGTTCCGGGATAGGGGAAGCTATGGCACGTGTGTTTGCCTCACAGGGATATTCCCTGCTGCTTACCGGGCCGGAAAAAGACTTCCTGGAAAAGGCAGCACAAGGGTGTCGTGAACCGGGTGTCACTGTTAATGTCTTTCCTGTTGACCTTGAAGATCTTTCATCCATAGATGCGTTGGCCGGATTTTTGGATCAACAGCACATCATCCCTGACATTTATGTATTGAATGCAGGCATTTCACAAAGAGCCAAAGCATTTGAAAGCGATTTTGAAGTTGACCGCAAGATCATGAATGTGAATTATTTCGGACACGTATATCTGGTCAAGCGTCTTAAAAAAATGATCCGGGAAGCTTCTGAAGTGAAGATTGCCGTGGTCACTTCAATTTCCGGACTTTTTGGTTTTCCCATGCGTTCTGCCTACTGTGCTTCCAAACATGCCCTGTTCGGGTTTTTTGAGTCGCTGGATCTGGAGAACCCCAATATCAGGGTTACTTTTCTGATTCCCGGAAGGGTCAATACTCAGATCAGCAAACATGCCGTTCTGGGTGACGGCCAGCCGTACGGAAAGATGGACCGTGGTCAGGCACAGGGTATTTCTGCCGATCGTTGCGCCAGGATAGCCGTCAGGGCCATTCAAAAAGGAACCAGGAGGAAACTCATTGGAGGGAAAGAACTTTTGATGGCATATATTCACAAGTATTCACTCCGGCTTTTTTTTATACTGGCCGGTAAAGTCTCATCAACTTAATTTTTTAATGAAGGAAAAGGTAATTTGTGGCATTCAGCAGGTAGGCATAGGAGTCCGTAACGTTTCGGAAGCATGGGCCTGGTACAGGGAGCATTTTGGATTCACCGTGAAAATCTTTGAAGATGAAGGTGTGGCAGAACTGATGCTGCCTTACACGGGAGGTAAGCCACAGCCCCGTTTCGCAAATTTGGTGTTGAACATGAGGGGTGGCAGCGGTTTTGAGATATGGGAACCCCGAGAACGTGAATTGAATTACCCCGAGACCGAGCCCAGACTTGGGGATACGGGGATCTTTGCGTGCAAAGTAAAATGTCCGGGGATCACTGATGCTTACCGTGCTTTCATGAAAAAAGGGTTGAACGTTTTGAACGAGCCTGTGGAAACTCCCTGGGGTACCGAGCATTTTTTTGTAAGGGATCCATGGGGGAATCTCTTTGATATTGAAGAAGATCAATACGTATTTGTACGCGCTTCGCATCTTACCGGCGGTGGCAACGGGGTGATCCTGGGCGTTACGGATATGGAACGTTCCATCGATTTCTACGGGAAGCTTCTGGATTACGACACAGTCGTTTCAGATACCACGGGTGTGTTCGAGGACCTCGAGGGGATCCCGGGCTGGGAGAATACCTTGCGCCGGGTCCTTCTCAAACGCTCCAGGCCCATTCAGGGTCCTTTGTCTGAACTGATGGGGCCAACCCATCTGGAACTGGTCCGGACCCTCTCTTCCATGCCTTCAGCTATCTACGAAGGAAGGATGTGGGGAGATCCGGGTTTTATCCATTTGTGTTTTGATGTCCGCAATATGGATACGCTCCAACGAGAAGCGGAAGCCCTTGGGCACCCCTTCGTATGTGACAGCGGCAGCGGTTTTGATATGGGGGACGCCAACGGACATTTCTCCTACGTGGAAGATCCCGACGGGACATTGATAGAATTTGTGGAGACCTACCGCGTACCGGTCATGAAACGTCTGGGGGTTTATATCGATTTGCGTAACAGAGACGATAAGAAACCACTTGGCAGATGGTTAACCAAATCGCTGCGATTGCTTTCCTCAAAACCAAAACAAAGTCAGTAAATTAAAGAAGTCCGGCTTCTCCCGTGAAGTAGTCGAAAACTGCTTTCTGTAGCCATTCAGAGGCTCTTTCCAGCGATGCCCCCGGAGGTGTGACAGGAATACACACGTCAAAGTAACGGTTTTCCGGGGTCCATGTGCCCGGGGAAATACTTCCGCAAAAGGACAATACCTTCTTACCGTATTTCTTTGCCAGCCGTGCAACACCCATCGGCGCTTTTCCCATGGCTGTCTGAGAGTCCATCCGTCCTTCCCCGGTAATAACCAGGGCGGCATCCCGGATCTCTTCTTCCAGCCCAACGGCGTCCATGACCATGTCAATGCCCGGCTCCAGTTTCCCGTTCAGGTATTGTACAAATGCATAACCGAGTCCACCGGCAGCTCCGGTTCCCGGAACGTCGCGGTTATCCCGCAACCCTGTGACAGGAGGGGCCATGCGGGCGGACACATCGGCCAGGTTGGCCAATCCCCGGTCAAGAAGCATGATGTCTTGGGGGGAGGCTCCCTTTTGCGGACCATACACAAAGGCGGCACCCTGTGGGCCGCACAACGGATTGTTGACGTCGCAGGCCACGCGGAAAGAACATTCCTCCAACAGGGGGTGTTTTTTATTTGTCCTGACCGAAGTTATGTAGATCAGGTCTTTGCCGCAAAGGCCCGTTTCCCGGCCTTGTTCGTCCCGGAATTCAACACCCAGGGCAGCCAGCATACCTATGCCGCCGTCGTTGGTCGCGCTTCCGCCTATCCCTATCAGGAATTGGCGGCATCCTTGTGAGATCGCATGAAGGATCAGTTCTCCCACACCGTATGTAGTTGTGTTCAAAGGATTCCGGTCTTTTTCCGGAACGAGCCACAGACCCGAGGCAGCTGCCATTTCAATGACAGCTGCAGGAGTACCGTCCATCGAAGGGACAATCCCGTAAATGGCTTCCACCTGTGCCTTAAGAGGACCCCTTACCTTGATGGTCCTGTACACTCCGCCAAGACCCCGGATCATAGCGGTAACCGTCCCTTCGCCGCCATCTGCCAAAGGGAGTACCCTGACGTGAGGAACATCCCTTGAAGCGTGCAGTGCGGCTTTTTCAATGCCCCTGTGAACGGCATGTCCTGCGTCAAAGGAAGTCAGGCTCCCTTTGAAAGAATCCATAGCGACAACAATTTTCACGTCTTACTGTTGTTTTTTTTTAAAAAGACGGTATTCGACAACGGCCTGCAGGATCTCGGTGAATGCATATGCCAGAAAGAGGATCCCTGTAAAGACGGCAAGCGTAACAGCCGTCCGGAAAGGATTGATCAGGATCACAATACTCAAAATGAATATGACCAGCGGGTTGATGTATACGTACCACGGCAACCCAATGCTGTGTGTCCTGCGGAATTGTATGATCCCTACTATCTGGGTGAGGGAGGATAGAAGCAATACGATACCGGCCAAAAACATGGCGAATTTTGTGAAACTTCCAGGGAAAAGCAGCAGAAGTATCCCGAATGTCAGGAATGCAAATGAGGTAAGAAACAGGAGTCTTTGCAATCCTTTGTCAGGATTGCCGGCAGTTTCGTTCACCTTTTTTTCTTCACTTTTTTTATTTTGAAGTGCAAAATAAAAGGCAAAGATCCCTCCCACAAGCAGTACGGCAGCCAGCAGTCTGACCAGGGTGATCACACTCCCTTCCGGGCGGATGATCAGAAAAAAACCCAGAATAATTCCCATAATGCCCCTGAGAATTGAATAGCGGATGAAATAATCAGATTTCATAATATGCCTTAGTTTTTCCTATAAAGATAATAATATTTACATTTGTCGGTTACAGGAACATTATGGCGGCATACCTTCAGGTTGAAAACCTTTCCAAATCCTACGGGGATAAAGTTTTATTCCATCAGATATCGTTTCACATCAACCAGGGAGACAAAGTAGCCCTGGTGGCAGCCAACGGAAGCGGGAAGTCATCGCTTCTGAACGTCCTGGCGGGAAAAGAATCTGCCGACAGCGGGGGGAGCGTGAAATTTATGAAAGACATCGGTGTGGCCTACCTGGAGCAGGATCCCGTGTTTGATCCCTCGGTAACGGTTACGGACCATTTGAGACAGGCCAATAAAAAAGTCTTCAGGGCCATTTCCTCCTACAACACGGCATCGTCATCGGGCGACAAAAAAAAACTGGAAAAGGCTCTCGGCGATATGGACCGGATGGATGCCTGGAATTACGACAGTAAAATTGAAAGAATGCTGACTTCCCTGAAGTTCGGTCCAAAGGAAAGACTGATGGGAACGTTGTCAGGAGGAGAGATCAAAAAAGTGGCCGTTGCGGCATTGCTTTTACAGGATGCCGGGTTCATGATACTTGACGAGCCTACCAACCACCTGGATATTGAGGTAATTGAATTTCTGGAAGAGTATCTGTCCGTTTCTTCTGCAACCATATTCATGGTCACACACGACAGGTATTTCCTGGACAGGGTGTGTAACACCATGTATGAACTGGAAGGCGGACAATTATTCATTTACAGGGGGAATTACAGTACATTCCTGGAAAAAAGGGAAGAGCGTATTGCCAACAGGGCTGCTGAAACTGATAAAGCGAGGAACCTGTACCGACGGGAACTGGAATGGATACGCAGTACTCCCTGTGCCAGGACGGGCAAGTCAAGATCGCGGAAAGAGGGTTTTAACAAGCTCAAAGAAAAAATACAGCTCCCTGACAATGAACGAAAGATCCGGATCAATGCAGGTACTGCACGTCTGGGAGGCAAGATCATTCATTGCAAAGACCTGTCCTTTTATTACGACACCGCATGTATGCTCAAAGATTTCTCCTATAATTTCTCAAGGTATGAAAAGATTGGGATCATTGGGGGGAACGGGGCAGGGAAGACCACATTCCTGAAGCTGATCACCGGTGAGCTTACACCACAATCGGGAGACCTTCAGCTTGGACAGACTGTACGTTTTGGGTTTTACCGCCAGGAAGGGATCTGTTTTGATCCGGACGATACGGTTTTTGATGTGGTACACGATATTGCAGAAGTCGTGACACTTGACGACGGGAGTAAAATCCCGGTAACTTCATTTCTGACCCGTTTTTTGTTTCCGCCTTCCACCCATCAGATAAAAGTGGAACGACTGAGCGGTGGGGAAAAGCGGCGTTTGTACCTGCTGACCATTCTGATGCGGAATCCCAACTTCCTGGTCCTCGACGAGCCGACCAACGATCTGGACATCCTGACCCTCAACGTGCTGGAGGAATACCTGGAACAATTCAAGGGTTGTGTGCTGATCGTTTCTCATGACCGGTATTTTATGGACAAGCTGGCGGACCACCTGTTTGTATTTCAGGGCGGTGGTCTCGTAAGGGACTTTCCCGGATCTTGCAGTGAGTATTACCGTTCCCGGCCGGCAGCGCCGGAAAACAAGCCAGAAGTAAGGAAGACAGAGACAAAAGAACCACGTGCCGGGAAAAAGCTGACTTATGCCCGGCAAATGCGCATGGAAGCGCTCGAACAGGCTATTCAGTCGCTGGATCAGGAGAGGGAAGCGCTGGAAAAGGTGCTCTCGGATCCCACGCACCCGCTGGAAGAGATCACAGCCGCCTCGGTAAGGATGGGAGAAATCCTCGGCTTGCTGGAAAAAAGCTGGGAAGAACTGCTCGGTCTGGAAAATCAGAAGTAGATCTTCATGTTTTCATTGGTCGCACCGGTGGCATCAAAAAGATTTCCCCAGCGCGGCGAAGTCGCTTCCCAGATAAATGTTCCCAATCCCATATTGTCGGGAATATCCCGCACTATCCGGTTCACTTCCATGCGGTGCTCCTGGTATTCCACAAGGATTACGGGCTTGTTGTAACGGGAAGCCAGATCGTTCAGGTTAAAACGCAGTTCTTCCAGGGTGCCGTGCCATTGCGGGTAATACGATTGTCCGATGACATCAAATTTCACATCCCGGCTCAGGATCTTGTCAAAGAAATATACCGATTCTTCATTCTGGCCCCCGCAGGCAATGTGTACCATGATGGGAATGGTGGGATCTGCCGCGCGTACACCGGCCGAAGCACAACGCAACAATACCCCGAAGGGCATGTAGGAATCGTCAATTTTCCCCTGGGGCCATAGCATACCGTGGTTGATCTCGTTCCCCGTCTGGACCATATCGGGCCGGACTCCCTCCTCTATGAAACGCCTGATCACCTGGTTGGAATAGCGGTACACCTGTCCTTCCAGGCCGGAGCCGGCGTGTTGTAGCCACGAGGCCGGGGTGTATTGCTTGCCGGGATCGGCCCAGTTGTCGCTGTAATGGAAATTCAACAGCAGTTTCAGTCCGGCTTCCTTAACGCGTTTGGCCATTTCCAGCGTTTTTTCCAACCCGCAGTAACCTTCCGGGGAATACCCGTTTTCTGCCGCCGGATCTACGAACAGGCGCAGGCGAATCCAGTTGAATCCATTGTCCTTCAGGATCTCAAGAACGTCTTTTTCCACGCCCTGGTCCGAGAATACCGTACCCCGGTCTTCCTGCTGCTGAACCCACGATATGTCGGCTCCTGCCATGGGCCGGTCAAAGTTAAACTTGCGTTCTGCCGGGTGCATCTCCCGGGAACGTGTCTTTTTGTATGTTGCCGCCATGTCGCGGTATATGTCCAGTATTGCAGGATCCGCTTTTCCTTCCGGGAAGAGTACCCGTGCAGGTTCCCAGGCCATGGTGCCGTACCCCAGACCACCGGGAACAGAACGCACTATGTCGTTGATGCGCCGGATATTGTCTGCGTTCGCCCCGTATTCACATACGCACAGTGGCTTCCCGTACCTTTTGGCCAGGTCGTACAGGTTGGCGTGCAGGTCGTCATAAGTTTCGTGCCATTGTTCGTAGTAGGATAGCCCAATGATATCGTATTGGGCGCCGCAGGTATCCATCTGGTCCAGAAATTGCCGGCACAACGTGTTCTGGCCGCCAAGGGCCAGGTGTACCATCAGGCGCGCATCGGGAAGCACCTCCCGGGCGGCTTTTTGTCCTGCCTTGTACAGGCCCATAAGGGCAGCCCAGTTTTCTTCCTTCGCGTTATCGTCAATATAGCCTTCCGGCCAGACCATGCCGTGATTGATTTCGTTGCCCAATTGTATGATTTGAGGGGCGGCTTCTGCTTCCTTGAGCGTTGTCAGCACGTGGCGGGTGTATTGGTACAGTGCATTTTCAAGTGCTTCTCCCGTAAGCCCCTCCCAGGCAGAGGGTTTGTACTGCTTGTCCGGATCTGCCCAATAATCGCTGTAATGGAAATCCAGGGAAAAGGTCATTCCGGCCTGAATGATACGCCGGGCCATGGCGACGGTCTGTTCCAGGCCGCAAAAGCCTTCCGGGGAGTATCCTCCGGGCGCTTCCGGATTGACGAAGATCCTCAGCCGGATGTTGTCAAAACCATTGTTTGCCATGATATGGCAGATATCGCTTTCGTTACCCGCAGGGTCGGTAAAGACCATGCCACGGGATTCGAATTGCGGAATAAAGGAGATGTCCGCTCCCAGGCTGTGGGGGGGATTGCCGGTTCCGCAACGTCCTGACAGCAGGGCCAGGGAGAGTGACAATAAAAGCGCGGGAAGGTTATGTTTGCAGCGTTTCATGATACACTTATTTTTTAACCTGGTCCAGGTCGACCAGGTTGTTCAATATGGCATAAATGGTAAGCCCGGAAGGCGAATGGATCTGAAGCTTGTTGGCGATGTTTTTGCGGTGGGTCATTACCGTATGCACCGATAAAAACAGTTTGTCTGCGATCTGTTTGTTGGTAAGACCTTTGGCTACTTCCACTATGATGTCTTTTTCACGGTTGCTCAATTCATTCGATATGTTTTCGTGTTCTCTTAGATCCAGCAGTTTCACAATAATATTCCCGATATCTTCGGCAGAATCGTATATGGAAACCGAGGCATCGTAATGCTCAAGGATGTGGCTGTCTGCCAGTGTGTGAAGCAGGGCGACGGTTTTGATCCTGTTATTCCCGGTAAGGGTACGGATTCTTTTGATGATCCCGGGATCTGATGATACAGGGTTGATGATCAATAGTTCCGGGGTGTGTTTGAAAAGATGACATTCAAACTGATTCATGTCAGACACCTCTGTTACGTATATGTCCGGGGCGTTGATCCGTTTTAGCACGTCGATAATTCCCGCCCGGAGAATCTCGGATGGTTCAATTATGGCAACGTGGATCTTTCTGCTCATTGTTTCCTGACATTGAGTTCCAGCTGGGAGATCATGGGCACAAAAAGGTTGTCTTCAATAAAATTGTGGGAGGCCAGGTCCTGGGCACAGACAAAGATGTCAAAGAGGACGCTGTTCAGTTCATCTGCTTTTCCCGTGGGATAATACTTGATCAGGATGTTTTTCAGCTCCGAAAGTTTGGATTCAATATTGTCGTGCTGCCGGCAAAAGGTGCGGATGCTGTAATCCCCCTGTTTTGTCCCCGATAAGAGGGAACGGACGTAAGGGAATACGGTGTCTTCTTCGTATGCCATGTGGGTATGTACCTGTTCCACGTATTCGTCATAAAACCGAAAAATAGCTTTGACGGCTTTGTCGTTCCGGTCATCCAGTACGGCCAGGAGTTTCTGCCTTATGGAGGGAAGTCGGAAGTCCAGGAAATGGCTGTGTGAATTCTGAAGATACTCCAGCAGACAGGGCAGGGAAGGGTTTGCCGTTGTATCCCTTTTGCTGCTTATCAGCAGGTTCACTACGGCCAGAAAGGTGTTTTCATCCACTTTATTCATGCGGCATACCTGGCTGATGCTTTTTTCTCCGAATCCCGGAGATATCCCAAAGCGGCTCATGACAAAGAGCATGGGATAATTGTCACAGATAAGGTCGCTCATACTGTCAGAAGACGTATATTTCCCCAGTTTATACATGTTCCCTGCGGTTTAATCTATAAAGATAATAAAAAAAAGTCAGGCGAAAAGGATCAGGCTCAGGGCCATGACGGCCATGCCCGAGATCAGGCCGTAAACGGCAATGTGGTGTTCTCCGTACTCGTGGGCTCCGGGCAACAGTTCGTCAATGGAAATGAATACCATGATGCCTGCCACAACGGCAAAGACGCAACCCATGACCACCGGCGTAAGAAACGGCATCAGGATCAGATAGGTCAGCAGGGCGCCCAGGGGTTCTGCCAATCCGGAAAGAAGGGTGATCCCAAAAGCTTTTTTTCGGCTTCCCGTGGCGTAATAGATGGGGATGGAAACAGCGATCCCTTCCGGTATGTTGTGGATGGCAATGGCCGTGGCAATGGCAATGCCCAGGGTGGGATTTTCAAGGGCCGCCATGAACGTGGCGATCCCTTCGGGAAAATTGTGCACGGCAATGGCTACTGCGGTCATAACGCCCATTTTCATCAATCGGGGTTTCTTCATGCAGGTAACTCCTTCGTCCATTTCCTCTACCGAGTGGGCTTCGTGAGGATTCCCGAAGGACGGTACAAAGCGGTCTATCAGGGCAATGATGGCCATCCCCGTGAAAAAGAAGAGTACCGTCAGGAAAAGGCCTTGCTTTTCCCCCAAGCTTTCGGTGAGGACGGAGCGGGCCTCGGCAAATATTTCCACAAAAGCGACGTATACCATCACGCCTGCGGACAATCCCAGGGAAAAAGACAACAATTTGCGGTTGGTGCGCCTGGCAATAAAAGTGATGGCAAAACCTATTAATGTGGCAAGACCTGCGAACAAGGCCAGTAAAAAGGGAAGAAGAATCTTTGAATCCATATGTTCCTACATCTGACAGGGTGCAAAGGTATCCAGGATTTTATTTTCTCAAATACCCATTTTCAGGTATTATGTAATTGCCGGTTTCCGTTATCTTTGCAGCTTCCAAGATGAAATACAGAGACTGCAGAAACAAGATAATCACGTTCCTCCTGGCACTATTCTTTTTAGGGTATTATGCCGGGACTTCCATGTGTTATCACCAACATAGTGATAATGGACGGGAAATCTCACATTCGCACCCTTTTTCATCCCGGTCCCATACCCACACAAACAA
>Ga0209723_1001115_pt1 | contig 44195 bp, 36 predicted proteins | sample BiotimSIPDNA_2_FD_185750 | JGI IMG/M metagenome (GOLD analysis project Ga0209723, IMG submission 185750) | Anaerobic biogas reactor microbial communites from Washington, USA - Biogas_R2 time_0 SIP DNA (SPAdes) (version 2) | ecosystem: Engineered > Bioreactor > Anaerobic > Unclassified | place... | reverse complement strand
TCCGGCATTCCTGCGAGCACCGGGTGGTCATTGGACTGGCTGCGTCTTTCGAGTACCTGAATGTAGCGGTGTGCATCACGCGCCGCTTCATTCAGGAGCTCGAAGAAGTCGGCCTCTGACATGTGGTAAGAGCAGCTGGACGTAATCAGTACGCCCTCCGGCTTGAGCAGCTTCAATGCGCGCAGGTTGATCTCCTTGTACCCGGCGCGGGCAGCCGGCAACGCGTTGCGGTTCTTGGCAAATGCCGGCGGATCCAGGCAGATCGTATCGAAACGCCTCCCTGCCTCCCCCTGTCCGTGCAGGAAATCAAATACGTTCGCTTCCTGAAATTCGACATTGCTGAACCCGTTCAGCTCGCAATTCCTCCTGGCAATGAGCAGTGACGGGGCTGATACGTCGACCGCCAGCACCGATTCGGCGACGTGCGCCAGCTGAAGAGCGAACGCTCCGGTGTTCGTAAAACAATCAAGGGCCTGGCCGAAACCATAGTTTCGTGCCGTGATCCGATTCTGACTCTGATCGAGAAAGAAGCCGGTCTTCTGCCCTCTGAACAGGTCGACGATAAACCTGGTTCCGCCTTCCGAGATCTCCACTTCATCAGGAACTGTTCCCCACAGGATTCCTGATGTCTCTTCGAGCCCTTCCAGTCGGCGCGCCTTAACGTCATTTCTTTCCAGTATTCCTGCGGGTTCGATCAACTCACGAAGCGTATCAACCAGCAGCGGTTTCAGCGCGTCTGCCCCCCTCGACAGGGTCTGGATGACCACATACCGGCCATAGCGGTCTGCGATGATCCCTGGTAGGAAATCGCCCTCGCCAAAGATGAGGCGGCAGGATGACTCCGGTCCGAAAAACGCGCGCCGGCGGGCAATAGCATTTTCTATCCTGGATCTGAAGAATTCCGGGGAAGGCGGTTCGGGATCGCGCGATATGAAACGCAGCCGAATTTGGGAAGGTTTCGAGTAGAACGCGTACCCCAGTACGTTTGAGGCCGCATCCGTCACCTGCACAATCGGAGGTTCCGCGTCCGGCTCTTCGGCCACGTCTCCCGCGTATACCCACAAATGTCCGCGACGGATCCTGCGGACGCCGGCCGTTGTTATCCTGACCCTGTCTTTTATACTGAACAAATTCACTTACACCTCGGATTCTGTAGTGGAAAAGACTTCGTGATGTGAGCAAGCGCTTCCTCACGCGTCTTCAGTCTCCCTTCGATCTGAAGATCCTCAACTTCTCCCAATATCCGCTTGAATATGGGACCCGGGGAGTATCCCATCGCGATCAGATCCTCTCCATTTATCAGCGCCGGAGCGATCACTTCGTCGTGGTACTCTTCGAGCTTTCTCTTGCAGTAGCGGTACGCCTCGAGGCTGTGTGCCGCGCTGAGGCAGTTGACTCTAAGCAACTCCAGATGTTCATCGATGTCAGGTTTTCGTAAGAGCCTTACCAGTGTGCTCTTGCGCATCTCTGCGGCACTGAGAAAAGCCGGGTGAGCCGATATCAGATTACCTACCTGCTCAATCTCTTCGTTGGACATTCGCAGTCGGCGGCATATGTTGCCGGCGATCTTTGATCCCTCTGTTGCAGTAGTGCCGACATCCTGGAGCAAAGTTGCGAATGCGAGCGAGACCGAAGGCCGGCGCAGGAGCGACAATCGCCTGCAGGTCCTGGTCAGTGCATTTCTGGATGCGCCCTGTCTCGGAAGCCTGATGCGCGCCAGTGCTGCAACTTCAGGCACTATGTGTTCCAGAAGTCCGCTGTCGTAGAGCAGGCCGAGCCCTCTGCCGGGGTTGGGCCCGGTGAAGATTCTGATCAGCTCATCTCGTATCCGCTCACGGCTCACCTCGACGACTGCACCCGAGAGTTTGCGGATACCCCTCCATGTTTCGGGGACGATGTCAAAACCGAGACTGCATGCGAGCCGTATTGCGCGCAGCATCCGGAGCCTGTCCTCGGAGAACCGCTCGGTAGGGTCGCCAATAGTCCTGATAACCCGGGCCTGAAGGTCATCCCTGCCATGCACGTAATCGATCACCCGCTCTTCGACAGGATCGTAGAACAGACCATTGATGGTGAAGTCCCTTCTCAATGCATCCTGTTCGGGGCCCGAGAAAGTCACCGAGGATGGGTGGCGTCCGTCGAGATAGGCTGCTTCAGTGCGAAAGGTTGCGACTTCGTACACGTGACCGTAGGAATGGATCTGAACCACGCCGAATTGCGCGCCTATGGCCCTGGACCCAGGGAACAGGCGGAGCACTTCATCCGGCCGTGCGCTGGTGGCGATATCGATGTCTTTCGGCCTCCGGCCGAGAAGGAAATCGCGTACCCAGCCACCGGCAAAAAACGCCTGATATCCCTTACGGCGAAGTTTTTCGACTATTCTGCGTGCAGCTTGTTTCACCTGGCACTCGACCCGGCTTATTCTGCTAACTCAGTTTCTCCAGATACTTGTTCCAGTTCTCATCGTTGAACAGTTTCCGGAAGAGCGTACGGTATTTGGAGAAGGCCCTTCTGTTTCCAAGCCTGTGGTAACTCAGGGCCATACGCACGTAGAACAGGTCGTCATTCGGGAACCTTCTGGCAAGCTTAAGCGTCTGCTCGCCCTCTTCGACGGCCTCCTTGTAGCGGCCCAGTTCGTAGTAGTTGTCGGTGAGATAGCTGCGGGCTTCCGCTTTTTCCAGCTTGTTCCTGGGGTTTCGACGCAGAATCTCGAGAGCGTTCAGGAGTGATTTTTCGAAAGAGCCCAGTCGAAACTGGCATTCGGCCATCTTCAAATACAGCCAGACGAGCTCATTCTTCTTGCCGGTGATCTGTTTCAATTCGAGAATCTTCTGATAGGTTTCGTGTGCCATCTGGAAATTCGAAAGCCTGCGATAGCAATCGGCCATCTTCAAATGAATCTCATCGCGTCGTTCGAACCTCGGATCTATTTCCAGCACCTTGGAAAAATGCTTGATCGCTTCATTGTACTGTTTGAGTCCCATGTAATTGTTGGCCATGCTTTCGTATAGATAGCTCAGTCCGGGATCGTTATCGCTGAGGACTTGTATGGCCTTCTGAGAATAGCGGATTGCTTCATCGTGTCTTCCCAGAGATTCATAGTTGCGGCTCAATCCCGCATAGAGCATCCATTGCGTTTCTTTCTCCTGGCTCTCTATGTATTGCTCGCATACCTTCCTTGCCTCGATCGATTCGACGGTCTTGCCGTGGTACTCGTAGAGGGAACCGAGGTGAAACGAAACGAAGCCGTACATGTCGCGCATGAATTCCGGTTTGTCCGGCTCAAAGAGCTGGATGGATTTCGTCAGGTAACTGAACGCTTCCTTATCGTTGCCGGAGTTGAAGTGGCAGATGCCGATCCGTCCCATGAAGTAAGCCTTGATGTTGGGCTCGGCCGTCAGCTTCAACGCCCCCGAGAAAACCTCTGCCGCTTCACGGTATTTCTCCTTCTCGAACAGCTCTCCGGCGTAAGTATCAGAGAGGGAAATCCGCTCTTCCTTTGAAGTTGCCTTTTTCATCTTGCTGTTGAACTGTTGTCGGTTCACAGGTCTCTCCCTCAGAATGGTCTCTGGAACGCAGCGCTATAGCCTTGCCTCTCTACTGATATACAACAATATAGCCGTGGTGCACATCAACCTTCTCGATAGCGTACGGAAGTTCCGACGGCTGCAACGGGTCGAATGGCGGATTCTGCTTTTTGCCTACAGCTGAAATGATCTGTTCAACCAGGCTTCTGGGGAGCGATGTGTCGTCAAACTTTGCCTCCTCCAGAGCGAAGTGCGCCTTCCTGTTGCCGCTTACCAGCTCGCCGCGTGCCGACAGCGTGTGGACTCCCGAAAAAACGGTGCCGATCAGGCGGGGAAAGATTCCAGTTGAATTCTCTCCAAGTCGGTCGAAATCGATCGTCACCACCGCCTGCAGTTTCTTCTCCACGAAGGTCACCGCCAGGTTCTTCAGGCTTGGGTGATAACGCGAGCTGAGATTCAGGGCAAGATAGGAATTGACTTCTTCCTGTGTGAACCGGGTAGTCCGGTCAGCCGATTTTCTTTGGGTCTTGGAGGACTCTTCCAGCCTCTGGAGTTTCGCAACACAGCGCGCGGCCGCCTCCTTAGAGACAGTACCGGTTTCCGGAACAGGAGTGCCGGCGGAACAGACAAGGGCGAGGGCAAGGCCGCATATCAATGCAGCGACCAACCGGGCGGCTTTACCGGATGATCTTAAGGGTCCTGCTCCATCGCGTCTTGGTGAAGAAGTTGAAGATGACATCGGCAAATTGCTTTACCCGGTCCAGTACGCCCGTCCGAAGGTACTCATCCCTTGGAGTTTCAAACGACCAGTAGATGACGAGCGGTTTACCTAAAAGATAATCTCTCGGCACGTTTCCCCATGCGCGGCTGTCCATACTGTTGTCGCGGTTATCCCCCATGGCGAAATATTGCCCTTCAGGGATTTTGAATGGGCCGTCTTTGTCGTAGATGCTGTTGGGATTGATATGTTGCGTATAGTCTTCCTTCAGCGGATTGCCGTTGATGTACACCGTACGCCCTTTGATCTCGACGGTATCCCCGGGCATTCCGATGAGTCTCTTGACGTAAGCGACTTCCGGAGTATTCGGGTACTTGAAGACGATTACATCTCCCCGCTTCGGTTCTTTATAGGGGAGGAGCCCGGACAGGAAGCTGTTATGCAGGCCGTACACGAATTTGTTCACCAGCAGATGATCGCCGATTAGGAGATTCGATTCCATCGATCCGGTCGGAATCTTAAACGCCTGAATGGTGAACGTTGTGGCAAACAAAGCGATAATGGCGGTGATTACGATAGATTCGAAGTATTCGCGAACCGTCGACTTACGGAATTCCAAGCAACCTCCTCAATCAGTTAAGTTGCCAAAAGTCGACAGTTTAGCATAGCCATTCTGAAGGTACAACGGGTACGCCGCGCCGCCGGAACCGCGCTTATCCACGTCGATTACGAAATGAGATCGAAAAAGGAAATTCCTCTTCACAGGAGGCCGGGAGTATGTAGAATCGCAGCATGGACTATGCAGCGGGATATGGATTGCTCCTGACACTGATCGCCGGCGGAGCCACGGGCATCGGCAGCGCACTTGCCTATCTGACGCACAGGACAAAGCGAAACCTGCTCTCTGCGGCTCTGGGATTCTCCGCCGGTGTCATGATCTATATCTCGTTCATGGAGCTTCTCCGCCACGCCCAGGACTCATTGACGGCTGCTTACGGCAGAGTGCCGGGAGGCGCTGTTACGATCCTCAGCTTTCTCGGGGGAATGATGCTCATCGCCGGCATCGACTACTTCATTCCGTCATATGAGAACCCTCATGAAGCCGGACTGGTCGAGGAGATGGAACATGCAGATGAAAACCACAAGCTGCATCGCCTCGGCCTGCTCACGGCGGTCGCTATCGGGATCCACAATTTCCCGGAAGGGATAGCCACGTTCTTTGCCGCAATGACCGACCCGGCCGTTGGCATTTCGGTCGCGGTTGCCATCGCGCTCCACAATATTCCGGAAGGGATTTCGATCTCGATCCCGATATACTATGCTACCGGGAGTCGTCGCAAGGCCTTCTGGTACTCATTTCTCTCCGGATTGTCCGAACCCATTGGTGCGCTGATCGGCTTCCTCGCGCTCCGGCCATTCCTGAACAGTATGTTGATCGACATCGTCTTTGCCGCTGTCGCCGGGATCATGGTCTTCATCTCACTCGACCAACTGGTACCTCATGCCAAGAAGTTCGGTGAAGGGCATCAGTCCGTTTACGGTCTGATCAGCGGTATGGCGATCATGGCGGTAACGCTTCTGCTTGTGTGACCCGGTTCAGTGTCCCCACGACGGCATCCGGGCGGAAACCCTGGAGAGTACCGCAGCCGATATTCCGGACATCGACTCATATATTGAGACAAAACGTTCCGTTTCCGCGGCAGTGTAATCCCGCAGGTTCTGTGCCCAGCGATAGGCTATCGGCTGATACCAGAGTTCGGCTTCAATAGTGTACGGTCCCGTTCCGGGCGTGACACGCACTATGTACGTGATGCCGTCAGCTCCGGAGCCGAAGTCCCGGTCTTCCGCCGCAGCCCCTTGCACCGCCACATCGGGATCCGCCGTGCGCTTGTCAAAACCTTCCGGAAGAATCCGGTTGTCTTTCACGTACCGCACTCCTGATAACAGCCCCGTGGTTGGCCGGCCATTCCGGTCGACCATTATCGATTCATACACCTGGACCTTCTCCGGATTGTCGATCACATCATAGTGCGGCTCGTAGCCGGCGGGATCAGCGTCATTGTCGTTGCCTGCGATGGACCCGTCGGGCCGGAACTTCCCCGATTCAAAAACAATCTTCCCTTCACGGTCTTTGACGATCATGTGAAGCCAGACGCGCCGCGAGGGATAGGCCGTCGGCAGCTTGTGTCCTGCGAGGTTCGTGATCGAAAGTTTGATTGTGAGAGTTTCAGAAGCAAGATGCATGTCCGCTATTTCGAGGCGGGCGGCAGAGGTCTGCAAATGGCTGATCGTGTCTTGAGACGCGGCATTGAGTTCCTTTGGCGATGCCGCCACTCGCAGCCGGTCGCCATGGCGTGCGAAAATTCTCGGCATGAAGAAGTTGCCCGCCCGAAAGACGTGCTGCATAAGTTCCGTCCTTGGCTGGCCGAGAACCGAGGAGATCGGCATATCGGCTATCGCGGGCATATGGCAGTCCTGACAGCTCCGGGTGGTGCGGTACCGGCTGTGGCGCCATTCCAGGTAAGGAACCTGTTCAGGGAGCTGTCCAAGCACGTTCCCCTTCTCGTCGAGTGCATGGGTATAGAGCGTGTGACAGGTAGCGCAGAGTTCGGACGAACCTATGTGCGACGCCTGCTCTGGGAAGAATCCGGTGGCCGAGCTCATCACCTTTGAGCGCCCACGGTCGATTTCGAACCGGCCGAAGACCTTCCTTTGCCCGATACCTGTCTGCGGATCCATCGCGAAATGACCGGTGAAGCTCTCTTTCATGCCCATTCCTTCGTCTGTTATCTGATGGCACACGGTGCAGGAAACTCCGTCGTTTGCCAGCGCGCCGGTACGGGTCGCGCTCTGATGCTGCGCCAGAAGAGAGAAGATGGGCGTCTTGCGACCTGATGTTCTGTGCTCAAATCCCGCCATCGGCATGTGGCAGATGGCACACTCGTTTTCGATCTCGGCCCGCGCACCCGGATGGTCCATGATTTCCCTCCTGACGCCGGCCTTCCAGTAAGGGTCGCGTGACGAGTTGGCCATCATGCTCGGCCGCCAGTCAAATCCTATTGAAACGTCGTTGCCGGTCGGGGTTATGAGACTGTTGTGGCATGCCATGCACTGGTCAGAGGGCACAAACAGAGGCCGCGGTTCCTGTGATATCGCCGCCGCTGAGATAAGAAGTATTAGCACCGAGAATCCGCATAGATACCTCATCCTGTCACCACCCCGTGAAAAGCCCGCCGTCGAACCAATCCCAAAGGAAGTAGAAGAGAACCTGGGTATCCCTCGAACGGGCGTCAGTCAACGGGGTTCTCACCCCGACGTTCATCATGATGTGCTGTCTGCGGCTGAGCGTGACTTGGATCTGGGGAACCAGATCCCATTGGAAGGTCCTGCCGGCGACAAGATCACGAGCGCCCAGCAGTTCGATCATGGGAGACCATGAGCGGCCGAACTGTCCTTGAGTGAAGGTGCGGCCGGTTCCAAAACGGAAGAAGCCGCGGTTGTCGGCGCGCTGTGTGTCGACCGGGATTGCCGCTCCTGCCTGAGACTGGAGGAAGAATTCGGAAGGGAGGATCTGACCGAAGGATAGGAACGGTTCGAAGATGGTTGTGCCTCTCCCGAATCCTTTTTCACGGTCTCCGGTCGGGAACAGGACTTCTCCGGCTACACTGAAGATCGAACCGGTTACCCTGCTGAAAAACAGGGTACGCTTGACGCCGGCCGCGATATCGCCGATTCCTCCCTGCCATCCTCCTCCATCTGCCGTCGCGCGTTCCTGCCGCCCGAACGGCACTGACAACTCGAATTGATTCCGGGCGCCGAAGCGCTTCTCATACACTATCGCGTTCGAGACAGCTCCGTCACCTTGTGCCGCAACCGCGGATTCGAAAACGGCTTCATCCTCCGGGAATGCCTTTTCGATAACGAGCATCCTGGGAAGATTGAATTCCCCGGGAGGCCAGGCATTGTCGGTGCAGAAGGTTCTGACGTGTGCCGTTGCCAGCTGGAGTTCTTCCGGCCCGAGTGCGTCGCCGAACGCCGGCATAAGTCTGGAGAAGGCGCGCGCGGGTCCGCCGGCGTGCGCGACCGCATTCCAGTCGGAATCGGGTTCCCGTACGGCGAAATTGCAGTCGGTGAAATCGGGGAGCGGCAAATCGAAGCCGACTTGGCTTATCGGAGCACCCCTGCCGTCGGAACCGTGGCAACTGGCGCATGCAGCGCTATAGATCTCAGCGGCCTTTGTGGAGGTATTTCCGAAAAGAGCAAGTGCAGGGGAAAACAGGAAGAGAGCAAAGAGAGTCGATGCAATCGGGAATTTAGTGGTCATCTTGTATGCTTTCCGGTCATCTTATACTTGGCGATTGAGAACATTACAAGGCTTGCCTCCCATTTGTTGCCCGGCGGGGAGGAAGGCGGGGAGGGAACTGGATATGAAGGAGTGCAACTGCGATCACACGGGCAGGCGCCTGGAGGAAATACGATCCGGAGACACGGAAAAGGGTGAGATCCACGGCGCGCCTTACTGCACAAGGTGCGGCGGGATAATCACGTGCGAGTTCTGTCCTCCCGGCAGCAGGAAGATCGCGTCAGTGATCGACGCCCGCTATTACGCCTGCTGGGAGCACGGCGACGTAGCCTTTGAAGCCGGGCACGAGTGAGGATTAATCCACAAAAAATGTGGAAAACTTTGTGGAAATCAGCGTTTTTCGGGATCCAAGTATGCCGGTTGCAACGACTTCCATCGAATTGCCGCACAACTGTGCACTTGGGTTTTTCCTTAGCGTGCGAGTATGACGTGAGTGATCGGCTGTGGACAGGGTGAGGCAAAACGTGCTAAATTTCACGCCTCAAATAGTGGGCTTCCTATCAAGGGCGGTTAGCTCAGCGGCAGAGCATCGGTCTTACACACCGGGGGTCACAAGTTCAAATCTTGTACCGCCCACCACCTTACGGTCAGTCGCGGCGGAGACACACTCTGCTGCTCCGGGGGGACAAGGGTGCCAGTCAGTCTTCGCGGTTCCTGCCGGCCGCGAAACAGAAGGCAAAGCCCACCAGCCCGATGCATGATCCTACGAATAATCCAAGTATGAACATTTCCATGCCCTTACTTCTACCGTGGACCCCTGCCCAAAAGTTGTGACAGACAGCACACTTGGCGGAACACGAGAGGTGTGCTGCCCCGCCGGTCAAAAAACGTAAAACATAAAACTGCTTCTTGCGTATCTATTCGTGAGGAACTGGAAAGAGACTTCGAGTACACGTTGGAAGTCACCTCAAGCACCGATCGACTCTATTCCGTCCGGTGGGAGCATGCGGCTGAATGGGCTGTGTCGTGCTCCGACGCTGCCCGACCATTTATTTGGCCGTAATCCCTTAGGAAATGAACGAGGTTGTTCAGATTTCTACTGCTGGTTTTTTGAGGACGTTGGCTATCGAGCTGATTGAATAACAATCGTGATTTTTCCTAGGACTGCTTTTTGCGCTGCGGTTTTTGTTGCTGCAGTTCGCCTCGCTTCATAGGAAAAAGCCGAACAAGACTGAAGAAAAGGGCATGAGAAAAAGTGTGTCCAAACCCGCGGGCGCGAAGCGCGTCCCGGCGGCTCGGAAATCCCGCACCAAGGATCCTGCCGCAACGGCAGGCGCTCGAATCGCGATTTGGGTGTCGCTTTCGCTGATTGTTCTTAATCTGGTCATTTATGTTCCGGTGCTGCACTACGGCTTTCTTTCGTTTGACGACCCTTATTTCGTCTCGAAAAACGACGATGTAGCCGCCGGACTGACTTGGCAGAGTATCAAATGGGCATTCACTACAGGCCACTTTGGAAGCTGGCATCCGGTGACCTGGCTCTCCCACATGCTTGATGTGCAGCTCTTCGGCATGGATGCCGGACTCCATCATCTTACGAGCCTTCTTCTCCACATTGCCAACACGCTGCTGCTGTTCTGGGCGTTTTTCCGGATGACGAAACGCTGGGGTCCAAGTGCACTGGTCGCCGCTCTGTTTGCGACTCATCCGCTGCACGTGGAGTCGGTTGCCTGGATTGCGGAACGGAAAGACGTGCTCAGTACCCTTTTCTGGATGCTGACGCTGCATGCGTACATAGCGTATGTCCGACGGCCCGGCGTGTCCCGCTACCTTGCCGTCGCCGGTTTTTTCGTTCTCGGCCTTATGTCCAAGACAATGCTGGTAACGCTGCCGGCAATTCTGCTTTTGCTCGACATTTGGCCGCTCAAACGGCTGACGCTTGATCCCATTCAAATGCGGAGCGTAGTGAAACTGACGGTCGAGAAGGCGCCACTGGCCGTTCTTTCGGTGGCCTGTGGCGTCATCACACTCAGGATGCAATGGCTTGCCGGCACGGTTCTGGAGATCGACAAGCTTTCTTTGGGCGACCGCATCGCCAATTCTCTTGTTTCATACATCGGCTACATGGGAAAGATGCTCTGGCCCGCCACTCTTGCGGCATTCTATCCTCTCTCTCCCGTCAGCTGGGGCTTGGCGGTCCTGAGTATCGCGATTCTGGCGTTGATCTCGATTCTGGCGGTAAAGTTCGCCCGTCAGTGTCCGCTCCTTCTTGTCGGATGGCTCTGGTATCTGCTGACATTGCTGCCTGTCATCGGACTGATCCAGGTGGGAGGGAAATCGATGGCGGACCGATTCACCTACGTGCCGCTTACGGGGCTGTTCGTGATTATTGCGTGGGGAGTTGCCATGCTCGTCGAAAAGAGGCCGCCTGCGTTCATGAAAACCCTTCAGGTTGCGGCCGCCGTCATCGTGTGCACGCTGGCTCTGTCGGCCCGCGAGCAGGCGCGATACTGGGAGACCGACGTCACGCTTTGGGAACACGCTTTGGAAGCGACTGGCCCCGACAACTACTTCGCCCAGACAAACCTTGCCGTTGCACTTGCCGAAAAAGGTGATTTCGACCGTGCGATACTCCATTACAAAGAGGCTCTCCGGAGCCAGCCAGGCACGGCCGAAACCCACAACGCACTCGGGGTGGCGTATGCCAGGAAGGGGCTGTTCGAAGACGCCCTGACTCACTACGATGCAGCCGTGCAGCTCAATCCTGATCTGGCGGAGGCGCACAGCAATCGCGGAACCGTTCTGGCGAAGATGGGGAAGGAGGATGCAGCTGTAAAGGCGTTTCAGCATGCCTTGAAACTCGATCCCGATAATCCCGAGTTCATCTATAACCTTGGATTCTCACTCGCCGATATGGGTAGGCTGGATGAGGCGATAATCCGGCTGCAGGAGGTTGTTCGTCTCGATGCTGAGTTCGCTTTGGCCTACAACAGGCTGGGGAATGTGCTCCTCACAAAAGGCGAGATCGAGGAAGCTATCTCGAATTACCGCCGGGCATTGAGCGTCGATCGCAACCTGGCTGAAGCTCACAATAATCTCGGGGTGGCGTTACGCGCCCTGAAACGGGACGATGAGGCGATCGTTCATTTCAGGGAGGCTCTCCGGATCAACCTGAATTTTGCGGAGGCTCACAACAACATGGGGCTGGCCCTGGTGGATCGCAGACAGGCCGCCGCTGCCATAAATCACTTTACCGAAGCGCTGCGGCTCAGGCCGGGTTCAATCGACATCATCAATAACCTGGGATATGCCCTCATGCTCTGCAATCGCAACGGGGAAGCGATCGCATGCTTCAATGAGGTGTTGCGCATGAATCCCGGCGATGCCAGGGCGCAGGAAAACCTCGCCGTCATCCTGCGCAGAAGCGACGGATCGTCCGGATACCTATGACTGCTTTTCACTTTAATGTTTGTATGATCGCTACGCCAGTGCCGGTTGCGCCGCATTGCGACTGTAGGAGTTCCGCAAAGTGGACGGCTGCCTGCTCGATATGATCGTTGCTTTCCGAAGCCGGAGCATAAATCACGGCAGCTACGTTTCGGGTCGATTCCCGCGTCTTGGTTTCCATCGAGTCTTTCACAGGATTGCCGCAAGGCCGCCAGCCGCTTCCTTCCTGCCGGCAGACACACAGGAGATCTCTGAGGTCTATGATTTGTCCGGATGGATTGAAGACATAGGATTCGCCGGCCAGACCGCGCCTGAGGAGCAGACTGTAACCGCACAGATCCAGATCGAAGACACTCGCCGGGTAACCCGATTCGAGACTCACCGCGTTGTTGACGTCGACGACCGGATTCACGAGAGGGAAGTCTCCTTCGAGCGCTGCGGCAAGAAGATACTCGCTCGAAGGTTTGCTTCGTCCCGAAGGCTTGAATGCGCCGTACCTGAGCATATTCCTGACAGCCTTTCTACGCTCAGAGGAAAGGAAACTCTCGCCGGTGGAACGTACCCGGGCCAGCAGTTCCGTCAGGAAGCCGGGACATGTCTCGGTCCTTGGGCACCCCGGAAGGCCCAGACCCCACACCAGTGCCGCGCTCAAGTCCGCGTGCTCCAGCCCGGAATCGAAAACAAGGGAAGGGAGTTCGCTCATCCCTGTAACATGCCATAGAAACGGTGCGTTGCACAACGGATCAGAAGTCACTCAAAGCCAGGGAGTCAGACTCATCGAACGGGATCATCTTTTCCGACTCAGTCCTGGCACTCCCGATTCCAGTGGATGATGCTGAAGGAAAGAGACTGCTTAATGAATCCACACCGTGTTTGTTTCTGGACAGTGCTGAAGGAGCTGGTTTAGGTGCGGCAGCGCCTTCATTTACTGAGGTACTCAGGGTAAAGGCTCGGACCATACTCCTCAATTCTTCGGCTTGACTCGACAGCTCTTCGGCTCCGCTGGCTGATTCCTCGGCATTTGCCGCGACCTCCTGAGTCAGAATGTTCATTTGGACTATGACGCCGTTTACCTGCTCCACGCCCTTGGTCTGCTGTTCGGAAGAATCCGCTATTTCATCCATCACCGCTCCGACCTTCTTCACCTGTCCGTAGATATCGTTCAGGTTTGCGAGGACTTCCTGGTTCAGCGCCACTCCGTTTTCTGAGTTATTCACGGATTCTTCAATCAGGTTCGCCGTGTTCTTGGCGGCCTCCGCGCTGCGCATAGCGAGGTTTCTTACCTCCTCGGCGACCACTGCGAAACCTTTGCCGGCGTCTCCCGCACGCGCCGCTTCAACTGCGGCATTAAGCGCGAGCAGGTTTGTCTGGAAAGCAATTTCATCGATTGTCTTGATGATCTTTGCAGTCGCGTCTGATGAGGTCTTGATGCGGTCTATCGCTTCTGAAAGCCGCTTCATGCTGTCGACTCCGGCTTCAACCGAAGCCTCTGCGACTTTCGACAGGTTGCGTGCCTGCATGGCGTTTTGAGAATTCTGCCGCGTCATTGCGGCCACCTCATGAAGGCTGCTGGATACCCCTTCAATCGAACTCGCCTGTTCATTGGCCTTCTGTGACAGGCTCTGGCTTCCTGAGCTGATCTGGTGCGATGCCGCCGAGACCTGTTCAGCGGCGATGCCGACGCGTGTGAGGGCACCGTCGAGAGTCTTGACTGTGTGGTTGACGGCGTCCTGGAACTTCGCGTGATCCCCTGAGTACTGGCCATGCAACCGGGTCGTGAGGTCTCCTTCGACAACCCTGGTCAGCACCGCAATGGCTTTTCCGGGAACCCGGACCAGGCAGTCGATCATCTCGTTAATGTACTCCAACAGGCATACATAGCCTCCCTGAGTGCTTTCGGGACGGCACCTTTCTGAAAGCTGTCCCGACTTGACCGCCTGAGTCACTCGCTGGACTTCCTGTTCAAGCGCCCGTCCCCTTTCGGCGCATAGCTGGACTGCCTTGCCGAGAAGATCATCCGTTGTCTTCGAGTGGATCTGGAAATCCCCCTGGGCAATGCGCGCAAGATGATCGATCAGGTCTTTTTGCGGAGCGATGCTCCTTCTGATGGAGGCCGCTATTTCACCGAATTCATCATCCGGAAGGAGAGCGATCCGCCGGTCAAGGTCTTCTGCATTCGTGTTTTCGGCGATCTCCTCAAGCTGCTTCAGACGCCGGCCGACTCCGTTTGAGACGAGCGCGGCCACAAGGATGCCGAATCCCATGGCGCAGAACACGAGCACTTTCATGCCGCTGAAGGCCGCAGCGGCCGAAAGGACGCTGACGACCGCTATAGCAGCGAAAAGCTTCGTCGTCACTTTGAAATCTCCTAACGAGTTCATAACCGCTCCCCCGGCTGTTCGGATTTTCCTCCCTTTTCAGGGAGAAACGAAGATTCTCAAACGCTTATCGGAGAGAGACCGCGATTCAATTAAGGGTTTAAAGCACTCAGAGCCGGTCGATTAATCGGTATCCCGCTGCAAAGCTTGCAAGAGGAGCGGAATCTATATACTCTTAGCGGTTATTTTTCGGGGATTCATGAACTACAAAGAGACATTGGAGTTTCTGGCTTCACGGGGCAACGAAGTGCAGGTACTGCACCTGGGGTTGCACCGTACTGCCGCCGTGATGCAGGCGCTTGGCAACCCTCAGAATCGATATCCCACTATCCATATAGCGGGGACGAACGGCAAGGGAAGCGTGGCTGCGATGATCGAGTCCATTCTTCGCTGCGCGGGGCTTAGCCCGGGATTGTACACGTCACCGCATCTGGTGAGGGTTGAAGAGCGGCTCCGTGTGGATGGACGGCAGATTTCAGCTTCCGCTTTCGCCTCAGTGGCTACACGTGTAAGGAATGCAGAAGCGGCTCTTCTCGAACAGAAGGTTCTGGACCGGCTGCTCACCACGTTCGAATTCCTGACCTGCTGCGCGTTTCTTCATTTCTTTCATAGGAAAGTTGATATTGCAGTAATAGAAGTCGGGTTGGGAGGAAAACTGGACGCCACGAATGTTATTCAGCCGGAGGTGAGTGTCGTTACAGGCGTGGCTCTGGACCACCAGTATCTGCTTGGTGACACGGTCGAAAAGATCGCGGTGGAAAAAGCCGGCATTATAAAGCCCGGGGTGCCGGCTGTGTCGGGATGCACCGACCGCGCGGCGGCTCGGGTAATCAGGAAGCAGGCCAGGGAAGTGCATGCTCCCTTGCTGGAAACCAGCGAATGGTGCACCGCCGTGGTCAGCAGGCGGAACCGGGGTTTGTGTACTTTTAGCCTCAGAACGCCTCTGCGGGAATATAGAAACGTTCGCCTGTCGCTTGCCGGAGAGCACCAGATCCACAACGCGACGCTGGCGGTTGTCGCAATAGAGGCGTTGAAAAGCTATATTGTAAGTCCAGCCGATATCCGCCGTGGCCTTGCCACAACAATCTGGCCCGGAAGGCTGGACGAATACAGATCCCGCCGCCGGACTCTTCTCGATGGGGCGCACAATCCGGATGGGGCCAGACTGCTGGCGGAGTTTCTTGCTGCGGGCAGGCAGAAGGAAGTTCACCTGGTTTTCGGTGCGGTCCGCGACAAGGATTTGGCCGGAATCGGAAAGTCGATCTTTCCCTGCGCAGCCAGCATACATCTGACGCCGCTTCAGAACTCAAGGTCGGCTGCGCCCGAGGAAATCGCTGCGATGCACTCCGGATATCGATCCCGCATGAGACTGCACTCGAACGCGCGGGAGGCGCTCCATGCAGCCTGGGATGAGTGTCCGGCGAGCGGCCTGGTCGTGGTGACTGGCTCTTTGTATCTTGTGGGGGATGTGCTGCCTGTGGTCACAAAACATGGTGCAGGAAAAGGGAAGCGTCTGACTACGACTCGATGCTGAGAAGGAAATCGCCTGTGTTGACCGCCATTCCGGGCGTCGCCGCGATTTCTCTGACGACTCCGCTCTTGGGCGCCCGGATGTCGTTTTGCATCTTCATGGCCTCCAGGACAAGAAGGCTTTCATCCTGCACTACTGTATCTCCCTCGTGCACCGTGACGCGAATGATCTTTCCCGGCATCTCCGCACAGACGTGCTGCAACCCCGACGCACCCTCCTCGATTTTCTTCCCGGCGGCCGCGCGGCGCGGGTCCCTTATCCGGAAAGAAAACGTTCCCGCACGGCTGGTGACCGTGCATGCATCAGTATCGACACTTACTATGGCGTCAAGGACAGTGCCGTCCAGGATAAGTGAATAGTGCCCGTCTGCCAGCCTGATCCAGTCACAGAGGATTTCCGTTCCGCCAAGTCGGATTTTCCGGCGGCCTGCGTCCGAAACGATTTCGACAGCAACTTTCTCGTTTTCACTGCTGATTTCAAGAAGCACATCACTCTCCTCAACTCTGCTAACCGCGAAACGGCAGAAACCCCGGCCGCCCGGAAAGTTTCCAGGCGTTCAGGGTATCCGTCGCCCGTTGTGCCGGGGAGGTTTCGGTCAGATCGGCGTATGCGAGGGCCGCTGCAAGGGCATGCGACTGGAAAGAGAGCGGACTCTGTTCTCCGCCTTTCCCATGCACCTGCAGGCTTTCTGCCAGTCCGGTATGGCTGCGACCGGCCAGGAAGTCCTCATTGGAAAGGAGCAGCTGAAAGAATGAAAGATTCGTCTTGATCCCGGTGATCCTGTATTCCTGAAGTGCGCGCCTCATCCTGGCGATCGTCTGAGCCCGATTCGCCCCGAATGCTATTAACTTGGCCAGCAGAGGATCGTAATGGATGGATACCTCCCACCCGGGATAGATTCCCGAATCGAGTCGGATCCCCGGACCTTGCGGCTCCTGGATTCTCCGGATGACTCCCGCCGAGGGGAAGTGCCCGCGTTCGGGATCTTCTGCGTAAATCCGGCATTCCATCGCGCTGCCATACATCCGTACCTGGTCCTGCCTGATAGAAAGGGGTTCGCCGGCAGCCACGCGCAGCTGCTCGCAGACCAGGTCGACGCCGGTCACCGCCTCCGTGATGGCGTGTTCCACCTGGAGACGCGCGTTCATCTCCAGGAAATAGAAAGTTAGATCCTTGTCCAGCAGGAATTCCGCAGTGCCGGCGTTTTCGTACCGGGCGGCACGGGCGATCCGGACTGCGGTTTCACCCATCTTCCGGCGCAGCGTCTCGTCAATGACTGGACTGGGACTCTCTTCCAGCAGCTTCTGGTGGCGGCGCTGGATGGAACACTCTCGTTCTCCGAGGTGGATAACGTTTCCGTAGCGGTCGGCGAAGATCTGGATTTCGATGTGCCGCGGATCGATCATGTACTTCTCGAGATAAAGCGAGGAGTCGCCAAATGAATGCAGCGCTTCGGATCCGGCGGCGACAAAGTCGTTCTTCATGTGCGACTCGTCTGTGACAAACCGCATCCCCTTTCCGCCTCCACCCGCCGACGCTTTCAACATAACCGGATAGCCTAACTTGCGCGCTGCACTGATTGCCTCGTCGAAGGAATTGAGCGGTTCATACGTGCCGGGTACCAGGGGAATTCCCTGCTCATGAAGAAGACTCCTGGCTGCCGTCTTATTTCCTATCAGCCTCATCGACTCAGCCGAAGGGCCGATTATCGTAATGCCGGCGTCCGCACAGGCGTCCGCGAACCGGGGATTTTCAGAAAGGAAGCCGTACCCCGGATGGATTGCGTCAACACCGGCGCGCTTTGCTGTTTCGATTACCTTTCCGATATCCAGGTAGCTCTCCGTTGAAGCGGCGGGTCCCAACAGGTATGCCTCATCCGCGAGGCGCACGTGCAGTGAAGCCCGGTCGGGTTCGGAATAGACAGTAACCGGGGAGACTCCCAGGTCGCGACACGCTCGTATGATACGCACCGCAATCTCACCCCTGTTGGCTATCAGTACTTTTCTGAACATGAGCCGATCTTCTCCGGGTTACAAAGGTATATTGCTGTGCTTCTTGGGGGGATTCGTCTCTTTCTTGTTCTGGAGCATGCGGAGGCCGGTGATCAGTTTTGCGCGCGTCATCTGAGGCTCGATGATCTCATCGATAAAACCACGGCGTGCCGCTACATAAGGGGTTGCGAACTTTGCGCGGTATTCTTCGATCTTTTCCGCGCGCAGATCCTCTGCCTTCTGCGAGGATCTCAGACCGTTCCTGTACAGGATGTTAATCGCTCCCTCGGGACCCATGACTGCAATCTCGGCACTCGGGAAGGCGTAATTCAGATCAGTCCGGACGTGTTTGGAAGACATAACACAGTATGCGCCCCCATAGGCTTTGCGTGTAATCACCGTGATCTTTGGAACGGTCGCTTCGGCAAAGGCGAAGAGAAGCTTCGCCCCGTGCCGAATGATTCCGCCGTGTTCCTGCGCCATGCCGGGAAGAAATCCCGGAACATCTTCGAAGGTGATCAGCGGAATATTGAATGCGTCACAGAAGCGCACAAAGCGCGCTCCCTTGACTGAAGCCGATATGTCGAGGGTGCCCGCCAGCCAGTTCGGCTGATTCGCTACTATGCCGACCGGATGCCCGTCCAACCTGGCAAATCCCACCAGAAGATTCTTTGCGAAATGGCGATGTATCTCGAAGAAATAGTTGTCGTCGGCGACTGATCTGATGATGTCCCTCATATCATAAGCCTTGTTGGGATCATCGGGAACGACATGATTGAGCTGCTCGTCGGTTCTGTTCCAGGGATCTGCCGCAGGCCTGCGGGGCGCATCCTCCATATTGTTGCTTGGAAGGAAACTGAGGAGCTCGCGAATTGTATGGAGGCATTCGGCGTCGTCGGCGACCGCAAAGTGGGCAACGCCGCTGGTGGCGTTGTGTGTCATGGCGCCTCCGAGTTCGTCCATGGTGACGTCCTCGTGGGTGACAGTCCTGACCACGTCGGGCCCGGTGACAAACATGTAGCTGGTGTCCTTTACCATCACAATGAAGTCGGTGATCGCGGGGGAATAGACTGCCCCTCCCGCGCAAGGGCCCATGATGGCGGAGATCTGAGGAATCACGCCGCTTGCAAGAGTATTGCGCAGAAAGATATCGGCGTAACCGCCAAGACTGGCGACCCCTTCCTGGATGCGGGCGCCGCCCGAATCATTAAGGCCGATAATCGGCGCACCGACTTTCATCGCCAGATCCATTATTTTGCAGATTTTTTCCGCTACGGTTTCACTCAGGCTGCCGCCGAACACGGTAAAATCCTGCGAGAAAACAAAGACCAGGCGCCCATCAATACGACCGGCTCCGGTAACTACCCCGTCTCCGGGATACCGCTGCTTTTCCATGCCGAAATCGGTGCAGCGATGCTCGACGAGCTTGTCCATCTCTTCAAAGCTGCCTTCGTCCAGCAGATACTGGATTCGCTCTCTCGCCGTCCACTTCGAAGCTTCGTGCTGCTTCTGACGGCGTTCCGCCCCGCCCCCTTCTTCCGCCCGGCGGTGTTGCTCCTGGAGTTCTTTCAATTTATCGAGCATTGTCTTCCGGTGGTTCTCGAATGCGCAGGTGTCTGGAGGGCTGGACTTACCTGGGCAGTTGTGGGTGATACTATACCTAGACGGTTTTCGGCACCTTCTCCCAGTCTTTCAGAAAGCGTGCGAGTCCGATATCGGTAAGGGGGTGCTTTAGAAGTTGCTCCAGTACCGTAAACGGCATGGTCGCAATATGGGCGCCTGATAGAGCGGCCTCCCGAATGTGCAGCGGATTACGGCAGCTCGCGACCAGTATCTGGGTGGGGAACTGATAGTTGGAGAAAATCCGGGCGATATCGGCTACAAGATCCATCCCCACTTCGCTTATGTCATCGAACCTGCCGACAAACGGGGAGATGTAGGTGGCGCCAAGTTTCGCGGCGATCAGGGCCTGATTGCAGCTGAAGATCAGGGTCACATTGGTTCGGATTCCATCTGCCGACAGCTGCTTGAGCGCCTTCATTCCCTCTTTGATCATGGGAATCTTGATGACGATATTGTTATGCAGCCCTGCGAGTTCATACGCTTCACGCACGATGCCTGCCGCGTCGGTGCTGACGACTTCGGCGCTGATCGGGCCGTCGACGATTCTTGCGATCTCGAGCAGGACATCCTTGAACGGACGCTTCTCTTTGCTGACAAGCGACGGATTTGTCGTAACCCCGTCAATAAGTCCGTATTCAGCTGCGTTGCGGATCTCCTCAATATTTGCCGTATCCAGGAAGAACTTCATAGTAGCGGTACCCCCGTAGTCAGGTTAAATATTATAGGACAATTCATTTGATGCGAAGGTCGGGGCCGAAATTTGCTCAGCCCTACCGTTTCTCAAACAGAGCGAGGACAGGGACGCTCTCATTCCCATGGGTGTCCACCGCTCGAATCGAATACTGATATTCCTTTTTCGGATCCACCCTGTCCCGGTAACTGGGCGTCCTGATAAATTCAGGATTGAGTCGAATCTGTGACTGGGTTCCTTTCTCCTGCCGGTGGATCACATACCCGGCAACATCCCGCGAGGGAGACGGGACCCACAGCAGAAGCACGGTCTCCCCGTCGAGTATGGCACTGAACTCTTCCGGCGGCGCTGGCGGAAATGTGTCACGTGTTTGGACCTTCAGAAAATCTGAAGGGAGACTTCGGGCGTGCGGGTTTTCGAGATTCCCCACCGTGCTGACGGAGTAGTAGTAAGTCTTGTCGAAGCTGAAGCTCCTGTCTTCAAATCCCGGTTCCTGCAGCGGCACGGAGTTTACAGGCTGGTCGGGGACCCCGTCGGGCGACGCCGATCTGTAAAGGTTGTAGCCGGCGATGCGGGCGGGCTTAGACCCGTCCGTGTTCGCAGCCGGCACGGTCCAGCTCAGCTTGACCGCTGTTTCCGTCAACTCAGCCGAGAGTCCTTCAGGCGCAGGCGGTATCGGAATCATCCGTATGGATGCCTGATTGCTCAACCCGGCCGTCTGGTCGGATTCGTTGAAAAACAGCACAGCATAGCGGTAGCCGCGAGCGAACGGTTTACCGTTGGCCGTCGCAGTAAGCCTGTCCTCAATGAAGAAGACTCCGTCCTTCAAGTAATTGGGAAATCTCGACGCGGGAATCGACAACACCCTTACTGCCCGGCTCAGAAACTGCTCGTCCGAAAGGGGCTGTCTGGGATCCCATTCCTGTGCCTCCTCAGCGAGACGAAGGAGATCCATGGCCGCTAGGGTCGTGGCCTCAGTCCCGTCCGTGTTCTGGATCGGTTTGGAAACGCTCAGAATCACATAGTCCGACAGCTGTTGCACGGACAGATCAGATGCCGGTTTCGGAATCCGGATGTCGGGAGGTTGCGGATCGGCGATCTTGGCGCATCCGGTCTCAAAGACTATGGCAAAGAGAAGAACCACGATCCCGGCATGCATACATAATCGAGTTGCCATCAGAGAATGTACCGGCTCAGGTCTTTGTTTTGAACGATTCCGCCCAGCTTCTGACGCACATAGCTTGCTGTAATCCGGACGTCGCGCGGCTTGCGCTGCTTGCCCTCGAAAGAAATGTCTTCCAGCAGGGCTTCAACAATGGTATGGAGGCGGCGGGCTCCGATATTTTCGCTGCTTTCGTTGACCATGCACGCCAGTCTGGAGATTTCGCGGATGGCGTCCTCCGTGAACTTCAGCCTGAGGCCCTCGGTCTCGAGCAGGGCAGTATACTGTTTGAGCAGGGCATTCTTGGGTTCCCGCAGGATGCGCACGAAATCTTCTTCAGTGAGAGCGTTCATTTCGACGCGAATCGGGAATCTCCCCTGCAGTTCGGGAATGAGATCCGTGGGCTTCGATACGTGGAACGCGCCCGCTGCAATGAAGAGGATGTGATCAGTCCTGACCATGCCGTACCGAGTGTTGACGGTGGTTCCTTCAACGATTGGCAGAATGTCTCGCTGCACCCCTTCCCGGCTGACATCGGGCGCATGGCCTGATTCCCGGCTGGCAATCTTGTCTATTTCGTCGAGAAAGATGATGCCGCTTTGTTCCACTCTGTCCAGAGCGAGCCGGGCGACCTGTTCCATGTCGACGAGTTTCTGCTCTTCCTCCTGCATGATGTAGGCAGCCGCTTCGTCGACCGGCATGCGCCGTTTCCTGGGTTTTCCCTCTATAAGGCCGGACAGAAGATCACGCATGTTGAACTGGAGTTCTTCCAGGCTCGACCCTTCGATGAACTGAAGTGATACGGGGCTCCCCGGGTGGTCGCGGACTTCCAGTTCCACGATCCGCTTGTCGAGCTTGCCGGCCCGGAGCTGTCTCCGAAGCCTTTCCCGGAGAGCCTCGATCCTCGAGAGGTCTCTGCTTGCCAAACCGCTCCCTTCTCCCGGGATGTTCTGAAGCGAGGAGAGCAGTATGTCGAGAAGGCGTTCCTCAGAATTCCGTTCGGCTTTCGCTTCGACCTCGGAAATCTTCTCCTCCCGTACCATGTCGACCGCGATTTCAACAAGGTCTCGTACCATGGACTCGACGTCCCTGCCGACATAACCGATCTCGGTGAACTTGGTCGCCTCAACCTTCATAAAAGGAGAATTGGCGAGCCGCGCCAGCCTTCTGGCGATTTCGGTTTTTCCTACGCCGGTGGGCCCGATCATTATGATGTTCTTGGGCGCTATCTCTTCGGCCATCTCCTCATCGAGTTTCTGCCGCCGGATTCGATTGCGCAAGGCGATTGCCACCGCCTTCTTGGCGGCCTGCTGCCCGACGACGTATCGGTCAAGTTCTTCGACGATTTCCCGTGGTGACATCTCATCCAGTCCGCGGGTCTGTTTAGTGCGGCGTTTAGGGCTCTCTTGCATCGGATCTCGCTAATACAAATCAAAGGGGAAGTGCATCGCGGGACTAAATCTCCTCGACGATGATTTCACTGTTGGTGAAAACGCATATCTCGCTGGCGATCTGCAACGCTTCACGCGCGATCTTTCCGGCCGGAAGCTTCGTATGACGCAGCAGCGCGCGTGCTGCTGCAAGTGCATAGACTCCGCCGGAACCGACCGCCAGCACACCATCGTCCGGTTCTATCACGTCTCCCGTGCCTGAGATCAGGTAAGTGGACTTGCCGTCGGTGGCCAGCAGAAGCGCTTCCAAATGCCTCAACGCGCGGTCCGTGCGCCATTCCTGCGCAAGTTCCACCGCAGCACGGTTCAAATTCCCCTGAAACTGCTCCAGCTTGGCCTCGAGTCTCGAAAAGAGCGCGAAAGCATCAGCGGTGGCGCCGGCAAAACCCACCAGCACGCGGTCATTGTAGACCCGCCGTATCTTCCTGGCGTTCTGCTTGATGACCGTGTCGCCGAACGAAACCTGCCCGTCACCGGCAATGACGACGCTGTTTCCCCGTTTGACGAGGAGAATCGTGGTACCGTGAAACACCATATCTCTAAAATTCATAAGCGGGCAGTATAGACACGGCACAGAACAGGTGTCAACGTTCCGGAAAGATGCAATTTCCTGCAGCGACGCTTACCGGCGGACGGGGGACCGCTTTCCCATAAAGTCCAGCTTCAGTACGCGCCAGTCCTCTCTGAAGTCGGGAGAACCAAGATTGAGCCGGTTTACTTTAAGGACGAGATTCTCAAAATCGAAACTCGACAGCGGCTGGAGAGTGAACTCTTCGTCCTTGAGTCTGATCACAACTCCGTACAGTTCCTTTGCGTTGTCGAACTCGCCTTCAATCCTCAGCCCGAACGACGACCTGGGACGTATCGTAAGGGAAGCAACGCTCATCGGGTGCTTCAAATCACCCGTCTCAACGGTAAGGAGCCTGACCGTGCTCTTCCGGTTTCCGAGTCCGATGCGTATGTTCCTGGCCAGCAGCTTTGCATCTTCCTGGGCCATGGAAACGAAATTGAGGATTGGCACTCCCGGTTTTACGACTTCGATCGTGAAGATATACTCGCGGTCAACGAACGCAAAGTACGGGCTTTTCTGCAGCCCCGGAGCCGACGGTCCGCTGACCGGTGCCTGAAGCAACAGGAGAAGTGCAGTTATCAGGAACATAGCAGTCTCATTCTGTCATTTTCGCGAGAAATTGACCAGACGTTCCATCGCCCTGTCCTGCACCGTTTCCGCTGCGGCCCTGCTGCCTGTGTAGTTGTTGAGAATGATTGCAAAGGCCAGCATCTCGCGTTCCGCGCTCGCAACATAGCCGCAGATTGCCGACACTCCCGAGATCGTGCCTGTCTTTGCCCGGACATTTCCCGCGGCCTTCGACCCTTTCATGCGGCCGGCAAGAGTCCCGTCCACACCGGCGACCGGGAGAGCGTCGTAAAAGTGACTGTAGCTCCGGTGACGGTACATGAATCTCAAGACCCTTACGAGCGATTCGGGGCTCTGAAGATTCAGACGCGAGAGACCCGAACCATCGGCATAACGGTAATCCTCCTTCTTGATTCCCATCTGGTCGAGCGTCTCCTCCACCACTTCCTTTCCCTTTGCGAAAGACCCCTCCCCCTTGACAACCAGGCCAAGCGTCCGTGTCAGTGTTTCTGCGTACAGGTTCAGGCTGTCCTTGAGCAGCGGTTTCAGGATTTCCGAGAGCGGCGGAGACTTGTGGCGCAACAGCTGAGTAGAAGTGGCCGGATATGACTTCGCCTCCGTAGTCTCGCAGTCCTCGACATCAATTCCTTCTTGTGCCAGCACCCATTTGAGTGCAGCGAGATAGTAGGCGACAGGGCGCCTCGCTGCGACATTTTGCGAAACCACGGCATTCTTGAGCGGGATCGTTCCCCTCGCGGCGACGACTTCCGTTGCACCCCGTCGCGGTTCCAGCCTGATCTCTGTCCTGGAGCGGGGGGGCCCGGTGACAATCATGTTGTGAACCTTGAGATAGCCGGCCAGCGGGAATGTGTTCACTGATGCCGGAGTGCCTTGGGGGTCTCCCGGGGTGATTCTCAACTCTATCATGTTGTCATTAAACTGTAGTGCGGTAACGGGAGCTGCATATGGATACGCAAGATCTTCCCATTCCCATCCCGATCCCAGTTTGGGCGGAGGAAATGCTCCATCGTAACCGAGAATGCCACCCGAGATCCGGCGTATCTCCATTTCCTTCAAGGCGGCCGCCCACTTCTTGAAGACGGCAAAACTGTCTCCGGCGTAGAACCTTGCGGAGTTGGCCGGGTCTCCCGATCCGACAACAATCAAATTCTTCTTCAGCTCGCCGTCTTCAACTGGTCCATCGGTCACGAGGCGCGTTTCGAAACGGTACTCCGGCCCGAGCCGCGCCAGCGCTGCTGCCGACGTGATGACCTTGTTGCATGAAGCGGGAATGAAGAGCCTCGAGGCGTTTTTCTCGTACAGCACCTCCGAACGATTGAGGGAATAAACAACCACCCCCACCTGGGCCCTGGCGATCGCCCGGTCCGAGAATATCCTGTCGAGGTCGACACCCAGGCTTCTGAGACCGTCGTTGGCGGGAATCGCCGCCTGTGCGCACCACAGTGAAATGAGAACAAAGAGCATAAAGCGGATCGCGGCGCTGTTCATACCCCGTGATTCTATACTCACAAGCTGCGGTTGAGGAATGAGATAATTAATGATGCCGCGATGCTATCGTGGTCTTTTTGTTTTGTTTCACCTATAGTTCGTGGTGCATGAAAAAGGAAGAGAGTGAAGGACGTTCAGCTTCTCGTATTGTGCCGGTGGTTCTCGCGGCCGGCGATTCCAGGCGAATGGGGTATCCGAAGGCGCTGCTCCCCATCGGAGAGGATGTTTTTCTGACCCGCATATTGAAGACGGCCGCGGCCGTCGGACTTGCTCGTCAGGTGATCGTTCTCGGACGATCGGCTGATGCGATCATGCCCGTTATTCAAGGCTTTCCCGCAGGCGTCTGCATCAATCCGGACCCGGACCGCGGACAGTTGTCCTCGATACAGCTCGGGCTGTCCGGCATCGGCGATAAGGCTGACGCCGCGATGATATGGCCCGTCGACCAGCCTGCGGTTTCCGTTGACCTTTTACGCGGGCTCATGCTTGCGTTTGAGAGAACCGAGGCACTGATTGTTCTTCCGAAGTACCAGGGGAAGCGCGGCCATCCCGCCATTTTTCACCGGTCTCTTTTCCGGGAATTCATGGACGCGCCGCTGGAACAAGGTCCGAAGGGCATTCTGCTCCGTCACGACCGGGAGACGCTGGAATTTCCTTCCGATGAGCCCGGCACTGTCGAAGATGTGGACACGCCGTCGCAGTACGAAACGCTGACGGGAACGAAGCTTGAGCTCCTGTTCCCGAACGACACGAAGGGTGACGAGAGAAATTCGTGAATCCGCGTTACTCAATATCCGTCATCCGCAGTGACGGACGCAATACAGACTGGAGCTTCCCAAACGAGACCCAAAGATTCGACCGTTTCATGCTTTGTGCCACCGACCATAGTCCTGTGTAAAGATAGCCAAACAGGAAGAGAAACAGGAAGGGAATCACTCCATAGATTCCGAGACTCAGGGAATAGAGTATCGCGAGAAGGAAATAGAGCGCAAAGGCTATCTCGACTACGGTGAGAATTCCGACATCACCTTTGTATTTCTTGTTCATCCATTCGCTTTTCTTCCCTTCTACGGAGAATTTCGGCGTACGTACAAACGGCGATTTCAGTCCTATCGCTCCTTCCAGGACAGCCTTGGCACCGGGAATGGTCATCCCGATTCCCACCGCCATCAAGCCCGGGAGGTAACAAATACGCCTGCACCAGTCTTTGTGGAGCGCCTTCTGGGAAGTTATGTAGAAAGTCGTGACACTGCTGAACGAGAGAATGAAAAGAGGGAGATCGATCGTCAGGAGCTCAAACCAGCCCTGGTTATAGCGGACTATGAGAGCCGGGAAAAGCAGAATTGCGAGAACCACCATGAGAGGATAGGTGATGTTGCCCGTGAGATGATACCAGGTCTCGAGCTTCTCGCCCGGATCAAAGCTGCCCCTGAGGACACGCAGCAGCGACTTCTTGCAGGTCTGCATGGCGCCCTTGGCCCACCTGCATTGCTGCGACTTGAACGAGTTTATTTCGACGGGCAGTTCTGCGGGCACGTACACGTGTGGCAGGAATACGAATCTCCATCCCTTCATTTGCGCACGGTAACTCAGATCCAGATCTTCTGTAAGGGTGTCGTGTTCCCATCCGCCTGCGTCTTCAATTGTCTTTCTCCGGAGAATTCCCGCAGTCCCGTTGAAATTAAAGAAGCGGCCGCTCAGGAACCTGGTGAAACTTTCGAGCATGAAGTGGCCGTCGAGGAATATCGCCTGGGTCTTGGTGAGGAATGAGTAATCGCGATTCAAATGCTCCCACCGTCCCTGCACCATTCCAACCTTCGGATCGGTAAAGTAGTGGATGGTCTTGCGCAGGAAATCGCCTTCCGGCACAAAATCGACATCGAAAACCGCGACGAACTCGCCCTTGGCCGTGCGGAGCCCATTCTCGAGTGCGCCTGCCTTGAAACCGGAACGGTCCACCCTGTGAATGTAGTGGATATCGCGTCCGCGCTCGCGCCACCGCTCCACCGCTTCCCGGGCAATGCGGCGCGTCTCGTCCGTGGAATCGTCAAGCACCTGAATATCGAGCAGATCAGGCGGATAATCAAGCGCGCAGACCGCGTCAATCACGCGCTCAATTACATACATCTCGTTATATGCAGGGATCTGGACCGTCACTCGCGGCAATTCAGATTCCGCAAAGCGCGACTTGGGAACTATCGGTCGATTCCGGTATCTGTGAAACAGAAAAACCATAATGTAGCGGTGCAGGCCATAGAAGCTGAGAATCGCGAGAACGGTAAAATAGGCAACGACGATAGCCAGGTCGAAGCCGTCCATCTGGTATAGATAAGAAATATTATTCGTATCAAGAAACTTCTGATAGGACGAAGTCGGTGTTCCGAACAGCTCCATAATTCCCCCCGAAAAATCACGCGGGAGAGTGTAAGGGAATCAACCGCCCCTGTTGTCACCAGAATGTCCTCAATTGTAATCAAATGTAACCTCTGTCGGTTCGTACGCTTGCAGGGGTTTTCTCATTCAGGAGCGGACAAGTTCTGGTATGATGCCGCCGGTTCACCGAGTCTTCAATGCAGGAGGATGTTGAGCGTGAGAATCCTGGAGGTAAAGAGCCTGGGGCTTTCGGACGTCAAAGTGATACGGTTTGGGCGGTTTCGCGACCATCGCGGTTATTTCTCCGAGCATGCCAGGAAAAGCGATCTTCTGAGCCATCCCGATCTGGGTTTCATGAACAAAATCGAATTTCTCCAGTGCAACGAGAGCTGGTCAAGGCCCGGTACGGTTCGCGGACTCCATTTTCAGTGGAATCCGTACATGGGCAAACTCGTCAGGACTCTCTCGGGCCGGATGGTCGATATGGTGCTGGACATCAGGAAAGGTTCTCCGGATTTCGGCAGGATCATTCTTTACGAGATGCCGGCAGACGCCAACGCGGAATACGGGGAATGGATCTGGGTGCCTCCCGGCTTTGCCCACGGCAATTACTTCGACCGGGAGTCGCACATCGAGTATTTCTGTTCAGGTGAGTACAGCCCGGGCTGCGAGGCCGGCATTTCCCCGCTGGCGCAGGATATCGACTGGTCGCTTTGCGATCCTCAACTGAGAAAGGAGTTCGATCGGATCGTTTCGGGAGACCTTCTGATTTCGGAAAAGGACAGGGACGGGCAGACCCTGGAGGGCTGGCTGAGCAATCCGGCTTCAGAGCAGTTTGTGTTCGGAAACCTGCCGTAGGATTCACACTTCAAAGCCGCGTGTTTGCAGAGTGGTGTCCTGACTAGTTCACGCTTGGAATCCGCGGTTCCGTGTGACTTGCGGGCGAAGAAGGCTGTGTTGCGTCGCTGATCCGCATCAGGCCGTACCCGCGCGAATGATCGGGAGAAGCGGGCCAGGTGCTGCCCGGATATGGCGAGACCACTGTCCAGCCTTCGTTGCCCAACTCTTCAAGAGCCGTGCGGCTGTCGGGCCAGCTCCGGGTCGAATCCTCCGGATCGGCAAAAAGATCGGTCAGGAAGTACCACTTTCCTTTTTCCTGTTCCAGCCATGCGTAACGGTATCTCGGCAGATTCCAGCTCATAAGTTCCAGTCCTTTCGCAGGCAATCGATGCAATTGATATGCCAGAAAGAGGGGAGCCGACGCTGGGATGAAGCAAACTTATTATTTACAATATCTTAATGCGGGGAAAGGAACGGGATCTTTTCCGATGAATAGGTTCCATACCCGGCCCCGCTGCTGATTTTCCGCAACCCGGATGCTCAAAAACAGCATTCGTTCTCCATCGATGTATGTGAACTACAGGTGACATGCGTCACTGAAGGAAACCGGACCTCTATTAGAATTCTCCCCAGGATTTGACATTCTTGATTGGGAGAGACAACGTGGGCGGTGATCAGAATTCCGGGGGTATGCGCCTGTGGATAAGTTATCCATGGGTTTCCAATGAGGAAAACGACTTTACCTATCTTGTGCCGCAGTTGAAAGCGGCTGACATTCACGCGACCTATGATTCTTTTCAACTGCCGGCCGATGCGCAGCAGCTCGGCCGGAAAATTGTGCAGCGGCTGGTCAGTATCGGGTTTGACGGATGGCTCTACATACTCACTCACCAGTGTTTCACTCGAAGAGCCTACACTGAGGTACTGACCCAGGCGATAGATCAGACCCGAGCGCAGCTCGGTCCGTCGTTCCCCCTTGCAGGTCTGATGCATGGAATTTCGCCGCTGCAGGTCCCTCCGGTCCTGCGGGTGCTGCCCTGCGTATCGCTGGGAGCCTCTGACTGGAGGAACCAGTTGTCTCGCATTATGAAGAGCGATTTGAAACCCGGGAAGCGCCGGGAAACCCGTTTCATCTGGAAAGTCCACAATCGCTATGACGGGGATCCTTCTACGACTGCAATCGAAGTGCGGTCCCGAGGGGAGCGGATACAGTACTGGCGTTTTGCCGTCCCCAAATCGGCAAAAGTGGTGCGATGGGGTCAGGGACGAGCCGGGGGTAACGAGATCTCCCGGATCACCTTTGCCGAAGCCCGGGGTACCGGGCGATATGAGAACAACGATGTTGCATGGTTTGGAGCCGCCAACGCAATTTCGAGTACCGAGAGCGCCTTCGCAGTGTTTAGCGGTCCCCTCCCCGACTTCATCTGTTTTGGGCCGTCTCCGACTCCTTTCGGCTCTCCGGGCCAGATGGAAATGTTCTGGCCGGGCCTGATGAAGGAAGAGTAGTGCCGAAGCCGCCGGGCTCCCGACAGCCTTGAATGGAGCCCTGCGGCTTGAAATGATTCGTCCTTCCGCATCTTCAATTGTCTCCCTCCCCCCGTTCATGATAAACATGACGTGTGGAACTGTTCGCGCAACGAAAAATTTACTCCGTCTTCGACATTACCTCGGAAATCAAGAAGTCGCTCGACCGGATGGGTATTGTCTGGATTCAGGGGGAGATATCCAATTTCAAACGTCATTCCTCGGGACACATGTATTTTTCCCTCAAGGATGAGCGCGCGCAGTTGAAGGCTGCCTGCTTCAGGAACAACAACATGTATCTGAAGTTCCGCCCGGAGGACGGGATGGAGGTTATCGTCCGCGGCCGATTGAGTGTGTACGAACCTCGCGGTGACTACCAGGCTATTGTGGAGTACATGGAACCGGTAGGGCTGGGCTCGCTTCAACTCGCCTTCGAGCAGCTGAAAGAGACGCTGCGGAAGGAGGGGCTCTTCGACGAAATGCATAAAGTCTCCCTGCCGCTTCTGCCTGGCAAGGTCGGAATCGTGACCTCGCCGACGGGTGCTGCAATCCAGGACATTCTCAGGATCCTTAAGCGCCGCAACGCGGCTCTTGACGTATTGATCTATCCGGTCCGGGTTCAGGGACCGGGTGCCGCTGAACAGATCGCCGCGGGAATTCGCTACCTTAATACCCGTCCGGATATCGATGTCATCATTATAGGACGCGGCGGCGGGTCGATTGAGGATCTATGGGCTTTCAACGAAGAAATTGTCGCCCGGGCGATTTTCAGCTCCGAACTTCCGTTGATCTCTGCTGTGGGGCACGAAGTGGATTACACGATTTCTGATTTTGTGGCGGATCTGAGGGCTCCTACCCCGTCTGCTGCGGCCGAGATGGTTTCGGGCGCGCGCGAAGACCTGTGTGCAGCCGTCAATTCGCTCAAGGGACGGATGTGCCAGTCGATCCGGAGGACTATCGAAAGGCGTCGCCTGAGCCTTGAGAGGCTTTCGAACAACAGGGCATTCATGCTTGCGCCCAACAGGATCCGCGACCTGCAGCAGCGCTTTGACGAAAACTCGATGCGCATGGTGCAGGCGGTGCAGCGATTTACGAATTCGCTTCGTCACCGGGAGCGCATGCTGGCCACGCGCCTCGTTACCTATGACCTGGGCCGCATGATTCACCACAAGAGCGACATTCTCGCGCGCAGCCGGCGGGCGATGATTGCCGCGATCAGGGTGCGGGTTCAGCGGGAACGGGCGCGATTGGGACTGGCCGCCGGTAAAATCGATGCTTTGAGTCCACTGGCCATACTCAAACGAGGATTTGCTCTCTGTCGCGATGATGCGGGGGCCATTATCAGGAATTCTGCCGACGTTTCCCCCGGCGACAGGGTGCATGTCTCTCTTGCGGCAGGTGAACTGAGCTGCCGGGTCGAGGAGACAAAATGAACGGGATTTTTTTCAGACAGAGGGTGCCATGGAAGAACTGAAAATGAAAGATTTCGAGTCTGCTCTGAAATCGCTTGAAGGGATTGTCGGCCAGCTTGAAGCCGGCGATCTGACGCTTGAACGCGCCCTCGAGCTTTTCGAGGAGGGAATAAGGATCAGCCGCTTCTGCAGCTCGAAACTCGAGGAAGCGGAGCGGAAGGTGGAGGTTCTCATCAAATCAGCGGACGGCGCCCTGAAGGAAGCCGCCTTTACGGAACAAGCACAAGGGAATGAAGACCTGCCTCTCAACTAGCATTGACATGATCGAGTATCTCTCGGAAGCGAGAAGGGCGGTGGATGCGTGCCTTGAACGACTGCTTCCGATTGATTCAGAAACGCCGTCGACCATCCACCGCGCGATGCGGCATTCGATTTTTGCAGGAGGCAAACGGATCCGGCCGATCCTGGTGCTGGCTTCCGGAAGCAGCCTCTCGGGAGACCGCGAAGTGCTTCTCCAGCTTGGCGCGGGAATCGAGATGATGCATACGTATTCGCTCATCCACGACGACCTTCCTGCGCTCGATAACGACGATCTGCGCCGCGGCGTCCCGACCTGCCACAAGGCCTTTGGCGAAGCGATAGCAATTCTGGCCGGAGACGCGCTCATGACTCTCTGCTACCAGATTCTCTCCTCGCTGCCCGGGGTACCGGATTCGGTCAGGGTGGCGGTAATCTGTGAAATTGCCAGGGCAACCGGCACTGTCGGGGGGATGATCGGCGGACAGGTCGTTGATCTCGAATCGGAAGGAAAACCGATTGACGCCGACATCCTCGAATACATTCACCAGTGTAAAACCGGGGCGCTTCTCAGGGCCAGCGTACGGTGCGGCGCGCTGGCGGCAGGGGCACGTGAAACTGAGATGAAGGTCCTGACGGCTTTCGGAGAGAAGATCGGGTTGGCGTTTCAGGTTGTTGACGACATTCTCGACGTCACATCGAGCAGCGAAGTGCTCGGCAAGACAGCCGGTAAGGACGAGAAGGTCAAGAAGGCGACATACCCGGCTCTTTATGGGCTGGAGGCTTCACGAAAAAAGGCGCAGGAGCTGCTCGAAGGGGCACTGGCCGACCTGGAAGGTCTGGGGAAAGAAGCTGATGTGCTTCGCGGTCTTGCCCGATTCGTAGTCAGCCGGACCACCTGATCAATGAGAAGGAGAATCGATCAGCTGCTGGTTGAGCGGGGTTTTGCCGAAAGCCGCCACAAGGCGCAGGCCCTTCTTCTTGCGGGACAGGTCATGGTCGGAGAGCAGAAGGTAGAGAAACCCGGCCAACTGGTGGATCCTGATCTGGAAATCCGAATCCTGCGGCAGCTTCCTTTTGTCAGCCGGGCGGGCGCCAAACTGCAGGCCGCCCTCGATCATTTCAGCATCAGGGTTGCAGGCCGGGTCTGTGCCGATCTTGGCGCATCCACAGGGGGATTTACCGATTGCCTGCTTCAGAACGGGGCGGCGAGGGTCATTGCCTTCGATGTCGGGAAAGGGCAGCTTGCATGGAAGTTGCGCGCAGATCCTAGGGTAACGGTGCGCGATGAGTTCAACGTCAGAAATATCGGCCCGGACGATCTCCCCGCGGCCCTCTCGCTCATTTCGATGGACCTTTCCTTCATATCAGTCACGAAAGTTCTCGCCCCGCTGCGTCAGGCGCTGCCTGTTTCGGCGCTTTCCATTGATGTTATCGTTCTTGTCAAACCCCAGTTTGAAGTAGGAAAGGGTGAAGTGGGGAAGGGCGGCATTGTGCGGGAACCTGATAAAAGGGCAAGGGCTCTGGAAGGGGTCGAGGAATTTGCACGCCGTGCCGGCTATTCAGTGATCGGTTCCATACCCTCGCCGCTGGCCGGAGCCGGCGGGAACCAGGAGTTTTTGTTGTATCTCCAGCCTTCAGGTGGTCTACTATCGTTGTCATGAAGCCTCCACTCGAGAAAATCGGCATCATCGTCAAGAAGCAGGATTCGCGCGCCCAGAGCCTCGTCAAACAGGTGATCCCCTGGCTCAAGTCGCGTCAGTTCCAGGTCTTTCCCGATCCTGCCATGCTTTCACCCGAGACCGCGGACATCGAGCAATCGGCTGCAATGGTGCGGCAGGTGGACGTCGTGGTGGTATTCGGCGGAGACGGGACGCTCCTGTACGGTGCGCGCCTGATAGGGGGAACCGGGATTCCCATAATGGGGATTAATCTCGGCTCTCTCGGCTTCCTCACTGAAGTGAAACTGGAAGAGATGTATGCGGCATTCGATGTTCTGCGGTCGGGGGCGTACCAGACGGAAGAGCGCGTTCTGCTGGATGTCGAGGTGGTCAGGGGAGACAACGTCCTGGCACGACACCTCGCTCTGAACGACGCAGTGATTAACAAGGGCGCTCTGGCTCGCATCATCGAGCTGGAAGTCAGTGTCAACTCTCAACCGGTACTCTTTACCAGGGCGGATGGACTCATAGTCTCCACCCCGACCGGATCTACGGCATATTCTCTTGCAGCCGGCGGCCCGATACTTTATCCGACCCTGGAGGCATTCATCATAGCCCCGATCTGTCCCCACACGCTCACGAACCGTCCCGTGGTAATTCCCGACCGGGATGCCGTCGTCATCTGCCTGCGTCGTGGAGCAGACGTAATGCTGACCGTAGACGGGCAGGTCGGTACCCCGATTCAACCGCAGGATTGTGTCAGAATCCGCAGGGCGGACTCGACACTGAAACTCGTACTCCCGTTTGGAAACACATTCTTCAACCTGCTCCGCGAAAAACTTCGCTGGGGATAACCCGGCCGATGGGAGGGGGGACGGAAGAGCAAACTCCCGACTGTTTCATTGCAGAGCGACCAACCATATGGTAATTTTACGCTTTACCTATTCCAGACTTGTGCGGAGGATGAATTGTCACTTACAGTTGAACGAAAATCGGAACTTGTGCAAACGTACAGAACTCACGATACCGATACCGGATCTCCGGAAGTGCAGATTGCAATCTTGAGCGAGAAAATCTCCTATTTGACGGAGCACTTCAAGACTCACGCAAAGGATCACCACTCACGTAGAGGCCTTCTGAGGATGGTGGGAAGACGTCGTCGTCTGCTTGACTATCTGAAGGATAGGGACGTCGCGAGATACCGTTCGATTATCGACAAACTCGGCATCAGAAAATAGGCAACTACCTGCTTCCTCAGATTTGCGGCCGCCGCGCCCGGTGCGCGGCGCCTAATCAGGTCTAAAAACCAGTTCGTTTCCTGCCATAATAGTTATGAGTTCTGATATGACCGGGAGCAGTTGCAGATAACATCACCGATACCCGGGAGGACGGGCGGATTATGGATTATGAGTTATGAGTTAAAGGCTATTCTGAACGGGATAACCCTTAACTCAGAACTCATAATCATAATTCCTAGTTCATAATTCCAGCCTTTCACCCGCGTAATCTCACATTGGAGGAAATAATGGTTCATCGAGTGTCTGCCGACATAGGCGGGCTGGAGTTTGCAATCGAGATGGGGAAAGTAGCCAAGCAGGCAGACGGAGCTGCGTATGTCAGCCATGGCGATACCGTCGTGCTTGTGTCGGCGTGTGCCGCCAGGGAAGCCAGAGAAGGACAGGACTTTTTCCCCCTCACGGTAGACTACCGGGAAAACACGTATGCTGCCGGGAAAATCCCGGGAGGCTTCTTCAAACGCGAAGGAAGGCCCACGGAAAAGGAGATTCTGACGTCGCGTCTGATCGACCGTCCTCTACGGCCTCTGTTTCCCGAGGGATTCAACTGTGAAACGCAGGTGATCGCTCTTGTGCTGTCAGCCGACAAGGAAAACGATCCCGATATCATGGGCATCACGGGAGCGTCGGCAGCAATCTACTGTTCGCCGATACCCTTCTACAACCCCATCGCCGCGGTCAGGGTCGGATACATGGACAACCAGTTCGTGATCAACCCTCCGACCAGCAAGTGCAAAGACAGCAGCCTGAACCTGACCATAGCCGGAACGGAAGACGCGATCGTCATGGTCGAAGCCGGCGCCAACGAAGTATCGGAAGAAATGATGGTTGATGCGCTCGAGTTCGGCCACGAAGTCATCCGCAAGCTCATCGAGCTGCAGAAGGAGCTTTATCGGCAGATACAGCCGGTGAAGCGCGAATTCACCAAGCCTGAGTTCGATCAGGCAGAAATGGAACGGATTGAAAAGGAATTTGCTTCGCGTATCTCCGACGCACTCCACGTGAAAGGGAAACAGGCAAGCGCCGAAGCGCTTGACAAGGTCGAACAGGAGATCATCGATTCAGTTCCCGAGGAAGAGGAAGAGCGTCGGGCCCAGGCCGGCAAGATTTACCACTACTTGATGGAGAAGGTATTCCGGCAGGAGATGCTCGAGCAGCGCATGCGTCCGGATGGGCGCATGTTTAACGAGATCAGAGAAATCTCGGCCGAGGTCGGACTGCTTCCCCGGACCCACGGTTCGGCGCTTTTCACCCGGGGCGAGACCCAGGCGCTGGTAACCGCAACTCTCGGAACCGCCGATGATGAGCAGCGCATGGACACACTCGAAGGGGAGTCGTTCAAGCGCTTCATGCTTCACTACAACTTCCCGCCCTTCAGCGTAGGTGAAGTCAAGCCGCTGAGAGGCCCTGGCCGTCGCGAAGTGGGCCACGGAGCGCTTGCCGAGAGATCCATTCTCCCGATCATGCCTTCTGAGGAAGCATTCCCTTACACCGTACGGGTCGTTTCCGACATCATGGAGAGTAACGGGTCTTCCTCGATGGCAACCGTATGCGGCGGGGTCCTGGCGCTCATGGATGCGGGCGTACCGATTAAGGCGCCGGTTGCGGGAGTCGCGATGGGACTTGTAAAAGAAGGAGACAAGTACGCGATCCTTACCGATATAGCCGGAGCCGAAGATCACTACGGTGACATGGATTTCAAGGTCGCCGGGACCGAAAAAGGTATTACCGGTCTTCAGATGGACATCAAGATCGGCGGGATCGACAAGAAGATCATGGCTGAGGCCCTCGCGCAGGCGAAGGAGGGAAGGCTCTTCATCCTGAAACGGATGGCGGAATGCCTTGAGACGTCACGCCAGGAAATCTCACCGTACGCTCCTCGCATCATCACGATCCAGATCCCAAAGGACAAGATCGGCGGCGTTATCGGAACGGGCGGTAAGGTCATCCGGGGGATCATCGAACAGACGGGCGTCAAGATAGATATAGAGGATGACGGCAGAGTCAATATCGCTTCGACCGACACCGATTCGGCACAGCGGGCCATCCGGATGATTGAGGATCTCGTCATGGAAGCCGAGGTGGGCAAGACCTATCTCGGGACTGTTACGAGGCTCGTCGATTTCGGCGCCTTCGTCGAGATTTTCCCCGGCACCGAAGGATTGCTGCATATATCGGAAGTCGCTGATTTCCGGGTGCAGGATATCAACACGGAGCTGAAACTGGGAGATCAGATTCCCGTAAAGGTGATCAGCATCGAACCGCCGAACAAAATCCGGCTGAGCCGGAAGGCCGTCCTTCGCGAGCAGGCCGGACTGCCTCCGCTGGAACCATCCGCCAGGCCGCAGCGCCACGAGCATTCGGATCGCAGAGGCGGCGGACACCGCGACCGCGAGAGGCCGAGATCCCGCGGAGGAGAACGGGGCGGACACCAGAGACGCAATTACTAGACGAGATCGTGGCACGGATCAGGGGCGGGCCCGCCCTTGATCCGTGCCTGATTTGTGCGGGCCATATGAATCGACAACAGATACTGGATCTGCTCGAAAAAGTGCAGAAAGGGAGTCTTACCCCGACCGAGGGGCTGGAGAGGCTGAAACATCTTCCGTTTGAAGATCTCGGCTTTGCGCGTGTCGATCATCACAGGACCTTGCGCCAGGGGTTCCCGGAGGTTATATTTTCACCCGGGAAAACCCCTAAGCAGGTGGCTGCAATAGTCAAAAGCCTGCTCAGGCAGAAAGGGAACATCCTGGTGACCCGTTCCGACGCCGGGACGTTCGACAGTGTCCGTAGCGTAACCGCTAAGGCCAGGTTTCATGAAGCTGCTCGCGCGATCACGATTGTCAACGATAAGAAAATCTACGGCGACGGAACGGTTTATGTAGTCTGTGCCGGCACATCGGATATCCCGGTGGCCGAGGAAGCCGCCATCACGGCTCGCCTTATGGGCAACAAGGTTGAGACCACCTTCGACGTCGGGGTGGCCGGGATTCACCGTCTGTTGAGCATAAGGGAATCGCTGACAAAAGCCAGCGTTGCGATTGTCGTGGCGGGAATGGAGGGAGCCCTTGCAAGTGTGGTCGGGGGGCTTCTGAGCATCCCGGTCATCGCAGTCCCAACCAGCATTGGATACGGCAGCTCTTTCGGGGGGCTCTCCTCGTTGCTCGCGATGCTCAACAGCTGCGCATCCAATGTGGTGGTTGTGAATATAGATAACGGGTTCGGCGCCGGCTACGTAGCCGGCCTGATAAACCGGCGAAGAACGGGATCCTGATTCTAGTGTTCCAGTAAGGAATCAGACCGAAAAGTGCATAGATAAAAAGAAATTTGTCTGACTGATGCTGTGTTTGCCGCCGCTCACTGCTGGATTTTCTGCGCTTTCGGGTCTGTTCACTGGATTTTTTGGTATTGAGTAGCAAGCTTTGGTAGTCTATTAATTTAGCATTCGGCGGCGATTCCTATGCCCTTCTATTCTGACGGCGTTTTGGACGAAGTGCGCAATGCTGTCAACATAGTGTCTCTGGTATCGGAGTACGTTGCGCTCAGGAAACGTGGCAGGAATCATGTTGCGCGCTGTCCCTTCCACAATGAAAAGACTCCTTCCTTCAATGTAAGCGAAGAAAAGCAGATTTTCACCTGTTTCGGGTGCGGGGTAGGTGGAGATGTGTTCCGGTTTGTGATGCAGATCGAGCACCTCTCTTTTGTCGAAGCGGTGCAGTTTCTTGCCGGCCGCTATGGGGTGGCTTTGCCCAAGGGATCCGCTCCGGTTCCCGGTTCCGTGGCGGACGGGACAACGACCGACGTGTTGCGCAAAGCGATGGCGGCGGCAGTTGAACTGTACCAGCGAATGCTGCTCGAGAGCAGTGAGGCCCGGGGGGCGCTTGCCTATCTCGACCGAAGAGGGGTGACGCGAGAGACGATCGAGCGTTTTCGCCTTGGCTATTCGCCTGCGAGCGGGGATGCCCTGATCCGGTCGATGAAAGAGAAGGGGTTCGGTGTGCAGGTCCTGGAAGACTGCGGCTTGGTGAAAAAGGCCGAGGACGGGACCCGGTACTATGATTATTTCCGGGGCCGGATCATGTTTCCGATCACCGACGCTCAGGGCAGAACGCTGGCATTCGGCGCTCGGGCTCTGGGGGACAAGCCTCCGAAGTATTTGAATTCGCCAGAGACCAGGCTCTATAATAAGAGCCGTAATTTATATGGTTTGAGCTACGCAAGAGATGCGATCAGGGCGCGGAATCAGGCCGTACTGGTTGAAGGATACATGGATTTCGTCGTTCCTTTCCAGCACGGCATCGAGAACGTGGTCGCTTCTCTGGGCACGAGTCTGACACCTCAGCAGGTCGAACTGCTGGGGCGGTATACTCACGAGGTCGTGGTTAGTTACGACCCGGATTCGGCCGGTGTCGCAGCGACGCAGCGGTCTCTGGACCTGTTCTTGGAGGGAGATTTCCGGGTTAGGGTAGTACGACTTCCGGCAGGTCAGGACCCAGATGTATTTGTGCGCAGCTCAGGGTCGGCGGAATATCGAAAACGCATCGAAGAGTCCGTACCCTACCTTGAATTTGTGCTTGACGCGGCTATACGGAATCAGGGCGCACTGGACGACCCTAAAAAGAAGGTTCAGGCGATGAACGCCGTCCTGCCTTATCTCGCCAGACTGCCCAGCGCAGTCGAACGTTCCGATTACGTCTTTCAATTTGCCCGCAGACTCGGAATAGAAGACCAGCAGCTGCTGGCCGAGATACGTCGCGCAGCGCAGCAGAAGAAGATGCGGCTGGATGAAAACGCGATCACGGCTGCCTCTTCGATGAAACTCGCGGAGAAAAGGCTACTGCAATTGCTTCTTGGACACGCCGATCTGCAGCGCGAGATCCTGCCCCTTTGTTCCAGGGAAGACTTTGAGGGGCTCGCTGCAGCAAGGGTGTTCTCTGCATTATTGGATGAGTTTCAAGAGAACCGGCTGGGGAGTTACGAAGGCTTTCACAGGAAATTTGCAGGAGAAAGAGAGCAGGCGCTGCTTGCTCAACTCGAGATCGAGGAGGTGCCGGAAAGTCCTTCAAGAGACACAGCTGAAAGTTTTTTGAATGCTTTGCGAACGATGAGGCTGGCTGTCCGGAAGCAGAAGATCCTTGCGGAAATCGCTGAAGCGGCTGAGCGTAATGACGATGAGACGCTCAACTACCTTTTCGAGCAGCGTGTTCTCATGGATCGGGAGTTGGTCAGCCTGTCCAGGAAATAGCAGGAAAGGAGACACAGGTCTTGTCTATCGAAGAAAAGTACGACGAAGTAAAAGAGCTGATCCTCATGGGGAAGGAGAGAGGATACCTTCTGTATGATGAGGTAAACGATCTCCTGCCTGAAGGAATCTGCTCCTCCGATGAACTGGACAGCATTTTTTCTCTTTTTGGCTCCGCAGGGATTGAAGTCATCGACACTGAGCAGAAATTCCAGGAGGACGGCAAAAGGGACGAAAAAAGGGAGGAAGGTTCCGGAGAAGAGGGTGAATTTGATTTTGGCACCCTTAACCTGGACAAGACCAACGATCCGGTCCGTCTCTATCTCAGGGAAATGGGGACGGTCCCGCTCCTCAGCCGTGAGGGTGAAGTGGAGATCGCCAAGCGGGTCGAGCACGGACAGAAGGTCATCATGAAGGCGCTTTCACGATCCCCGCTGGTTGTCCGGGAAATCCTCAACATCGGCGACCAGCTCAAGAAGAAGCAGATTTCGATTCGCGACGTGATCTCCTTCAACGAAGATGAGATCACCGACGGAAAACTCGAGGAAAAGGCGGCCGCGGTTCTTTCAGTAATCGACAGCATCCGCAGGCATGAGAGGGCGGCCAACAAGATAAGGCAGAAGCTCGCCCGCTGCCGGAAGGGCTCGCGCCTTTACAAGAAACATCTTTCGATGCTGGCGCGCTACCGCATCCCTATTGCCTGGAAGGTTAGAGAACTCGAGCTCAGCGCGCTTGAGCACGAGAGGCTTGTCGCCGTGATCAAAGAAACGGTCGACAGAATCGTCGCTCTTGAGCGGGAACAGAACAAGCTTAAGAAGAGCCTGGAGACGCCGAGGCGCCTGGAAGATGCAAAGGGGATAAAGAAGAGGATCAAGCAGATCGAAGCGGAGTTGAAGGGGATCGAGGAGATGGCGTTTGCCTCCGTTTCGGAACTGAAACGGACCCTGGCCACGATACGGTCTGGAGAACTCGAAGCCGACATCGCCAAGAAGGAACTGGTTGAGGCCAACCTCCGGCTTGTGGTGTCAATCGCCAAGAAGTACACCAACCGGGGACTTCAGTTCCTGGATCTGATCCAGGAAGGGAACATCGGATTGATGAAGGCGGTCGACAAGTTCGAATACCGCCGGGGTTACAAGTTTTCTACCTACGCCACGTGGTGGATACGGCAGGCGATCACACGCGCCATTGCCGACCAGGCCAGGACTATCCGCATACCCGTCCACATGATTGAAACCATCAATAAACTCATCCGGACTTCGCGCAGTCTGGTCCAGGAATACGGACGCGAACCCACCAGCGATGAGATCGCGAAGAAGATGGATTTCCCGGTCAGCAAGGTTCGTAAAATCCTTAAGATCGCTCAGGAGCCGATCAGCCTTGAGACGCCTATCGGCGAGGAGGAGGACAGCCATCTTGGCGACTTCATCGAGGACCGCGGAGTCATTTCTCCCGCAGAGGCGGTGATCAACATCAACCTTAAAGAGCAGACTGAATCGGTGCTCAAGACCCTGACTCCCCGCGAGGAGCAGGTCATAAAGATGCGCTTCGGTCTCGGCGACGGCAGCGAGCACACGCTCGAAGAGGTGGGCCAGCGGTTCTCCGTCACGCGCGAAAGGATTCGCCAGATCGAGGCAAAGGCTCTCAGGAAGCTGCGGCATCCATCGCGCAGCCGCATGCTGATGGCATTCCTGGAAGGCTCCGCCGCCCGCGACTAACCTGCAGGATGCACGGAAGATAGCGGGTTTGCCTCCGTATCTTCCGTGCTCCGCGATCCCGAGATAAGACGAAACAGTGGCATATCGCATAGAAATCGGACTCAGAAGGGGAGTCACTGACGCGCGTGGCCGCGCGACTGTCGCCAAAGCCAGACGCTTTCTTAAGCTTCCCGTCAAATCCTGCTTGACCAGAGATGTCTACAAGGTCGACGTGTCTCTTTCACCCAGGGAACTGCGTGTCATCCGCAAGGCCTTTACCGACCCGGTGATCGCGCGGTCCGCCGTGGGACGGCTAGCCCCGCCATCATTCGACTGGATGGTGGAAGTAGGATTCAAACCCGGCGTGACGGACAACGTCGGAAGAACTGCTCTGGCCCTGATACAGGAGGTGATCGAGCGACCCCTGGACAGAAGTGAATCGGTATATACCGCCATACAGTACTTTTTCCGGTGCGAGGGGCTGGGGCGTGAAAGCGTCGAACATATTGCGCGTGATCTCTTGGCCAATCGCCTGATACATACGATCCGGGTGTTCTCAGCCGCGGAATGGAATTCCTCGGCGGTCGATGAAGAAGTGCCCGCGATCCGGGAAAGAGCCGAGATCCGTGTTGGCACCTTCGATCTCAGCGTGTCCGATTCGGAGCTCATGAGAATCAGCAGCGAAGGGATTCTCTCGCTCAGCCTTCGGGAGATGCGTGCCATCAGGGACTATTTCGCTTCAGACCAGGTGAAAAGCGCCCGGACGGCTCTCGGGCTTCCCGAGCAGCCGACCGACGTGGAACTCGAGTGCATTGCACAGACATGGTCTGAGCACTGCAAGCACAAGATTTTTTCCGCTCTCGTGCATTACGTCGACGAATCAGGGAACGAGGAGTGGATAGACTCCCTTTTCAATACCTGTATTCGTGGCGCCACTGGGAAGATAGCGCAGGAGATCGACTGGCTGGTTTCGGTCTTCAGCGATAACGCGGGCATTGTCCGTTTCAACGAGCGCTACAACATTGCCTGCAAAGTAGAGACGCATAATTCCCCGTCGGCTCTCGATCCTTACGGCGGCGCCATTACGGGGATCGTCGGTGTGAACCGGGATCCGATGGGTACCGGGATGGGGTGTGAGATGGTGGCCAATGTCTGGGGCTACTGTCTCGGATCGCCGTTCTTCGACGGAGATCTTCCCGAAGGGCTGATGCATCCCTCGCGGATTCGCGACGGGGTACACCAGGGTGTCATAGATGGCGGGAACCAGAGCGGCATTCCCTGGGCCCGAGGCTTTGAAAGATTTGACGACCGCTACATCGGCAAGCCGCTGGTCTACTGCGGCACCGTCGGCCGGATCCCGCGCCTGCTGCAGGAACGTCCGTCGGAGAGAAAAGAGATTGTGCCCGGCGACATCATCGTCATGTGCGGCGGTCGCATCGGGAAGGACGGCATTCACGGTGCGACGTTTTCCTCCGAGGAATTGCGCAAGGAGTCTCCGGCACAGGCCGTGCAGATCGGCGATCCTATAACGCAGCGGAATATGTACGAGTTCCTGATGGAAGCACGCAATCTGGGGCTGTACCGTGCCATTACCGACAACGGTGCCGGAGGTCTGAGTTCTTCGATCGGAGAAATGAGCCGCCTGAGCGGAGGCGCGGATCTTGACCTGGCAAAAGCTCCGCTGAAATACGAGGGATTGCAGCCGTGGGAGATATTCCTTTCTGAAGCGCAGGAGAGAATGTCGCTTGCTGTTCCGCCGGAAAAGCTCGACGAGTTCCTCGCGCTTGCCTCCCGGCGCGAAGTTGAAGCGACCGCTCTCGGGAATTTCACCTCCAGCGGGAGCCTGGTCGTTCGCTACGGAGAGCGGGTGGTTGCTCGAATTGAACTGAGTTTCCTGCACGACGGGGTGCCGCGCATGGAGCTCGAGGCGCGTTGGGAGCTGCCCCGGACTTCTCCCCCGAGACTGCCGCGCAAGGGGCCGCGCAACGGCAGGCTCCTTGATATCCTCCGCGCCCTGAATGTCTGCTCGAAGGAATTCAAGTCGAGGCAGTATGATGGCGAAGTGAAGGGGCTCAGCGTTGTGAAGCCTTTCGTGGGCGTATACAGCGATGTCCCGAGCGATGCCACGGTGATGCGTGCAGAACATGGCTGCAGCGAAGGCATTGTCCTTGCCGAAGGTATCAACCCGTTTTATTCCGATCTGGATACCTACCACATGATGGCAAGCGTAATCGATGAAGCCGTGCGACGGGTGGTGAGTGTTGGCGGGCGCCTCGACAGGATTGCAGGGCTCGACAACTTCTGCTGGCCCGACCCTGTGGTTTCCGAAAAGACTCCCGACGGGGCGTACAAGATGGCTCAGCTGGTGCGTGCCAACAAGGCGCT
>Ga0209723_1001112_pt1 | contig 44298 bp, 44 predicted proteins | sample BiotimSIPDNA_2_FD_185750 | JGI IMG/M metagenome (GOLD analysis project Ga0209723, IMG submission 185750) | Anaerobic biogas reactor microbial communites from Washington, USA - Biogas_R2 time_0 SIP DNA (SPAdes) (version 2) | ecosystem: Engineered > Bioreactor > Anaerobic > Unclassified | place... | reverse complement strand
GAGAGAGGCAATCTTTGTTTGTAGATTAAGTAAGGCTTGTTTTTTTTCTTGCAAGATCGTTTGTTTTTTAATATTTCGAAATTCATCTTTTAAATCATCTAAAAATAAAGGATCAATGACTTTATGGATGTTTTCAATGCTAGTATAGTGCATGCCTCCTTTTCCACGAGTTTCTGGATTTAAAGTATTTTCAAACACAGAACCAAACACAGTCGGGCTGATTTCTGACCAATCAAAGTTTTTTGTAGCTTCTTCTACTAATAAATGGTAGATAGCGTGCGTGCATTTTGGAATCGTAATATTTTCATCTTGAAAAAGTCCACCATTAATACAAGGAAATGCTGCAAAATCATCTTCTAAAAAAGGATCTCGTTCATTTTGTTTTTGATTCAAGACTTTGAATAGTTTGATCAATGTGTCTCGTAAACTAATTTCACGAGCTTTTAATAGATCTTGAAACATGCCTTTTCTACCAAATAATTCAGAACTATCAGCATATAGACAAAAGACAATACGAACACAAAGTATATTTAAGCTAGTTAAAACGTGTTCTGTAATAGGAATGTTTGCAGATGTAAATTCTTGTTTGAGAAGGTCATACAATTGTGCAACGATTTCTCCAGCTTTTAAGGAAACAGCTGTTTCTTTTTGAATTTGTGTACTATCTGCGTCAATGAGAAAATTAAGTCGGTAATATTCTTGTGGTAAGTCTTTTAAATATAGGATTTCAGGCGGTTCTTGTTTATTTTCCATATCATAGATATAAAATTCTTGAAAATTGCAAACAATGATCCAACGTGGCATTTCTGAATAGTCTAGCATGTCACTATAATAGTGAGCTTGGTCAATCGCAGATAATAGCGTACCATCGCATTGCTTGATTGGTTTTTCTAGGTTGACATTCGAACTTTTTTGTTCAATCAATACTTTAGTTTCAGGAATGTATGCATCAATAAATTTAATCGTTGTATTTTTAGCAGGCTTTTCAAATTGGATGAAATTTTCAGGAAACTTAACACCAAATACTCGATGCAATAAACCAGTCCAAAAAACTTGACAATTGCCCTTTTCATATCCTTTGTTTTGGTGTAATTTCACAAAATCTATTGCTGCATTTTTCTTGTCTAATTTAGACATAGGAATTAAATCATCTAATTTCATCGTATGCCTACCTTTTTAAACCAATACAACGCAACTTAGAATATAACTAAGTCTTAGAATAAAAATAACTTCCACACAATAATCTATTCCATAAAAAATAATTTCATGTCATTGTATCAAAAATACAATGCAAAAAAAAGAGAAAAAAGGAATATATTTTTATAACGCCACAAACTCAATCTAACATTATAAGACGTTTTAGAGCCGTGTTGAATAAACTAGAAAACATGGGGCTCTTGCGTAACACAAAAACTATTAATATTCATACATTAAGAAAAACTTTCATTTCACACGCCTTAATGCATGATGTGCCTTTAGTAAAAGTTATGTCCATGGCGGGCCATCATGATTATCGCACCACAGAACGATACTTATATTTAAATCATAAAAGCCTTCTTACGCTTGGTAATTTCTTACCTTTCTAAAATCCAGTCCCCTGCGGGGCGGTGTTAGATTTTTCTCAATAAGGCAGGCAATAGATACTCAATAAAAGCTTTACGCAACAAGTTTTCAATTTTATTCCACATGTAATTAGTGCCTTTTGTTTTCAAGTCTGTTATTAAAATATCAATAGAATTGTTTACGCTTTTTAGCATTTCTCTTGCTAGTTCTTTTTGTGATTCATCTTTTGACTGTAGATGCCACAACGCGGTCGCCCATGTTGTAGCCAATCTATAAATGGAATCCAAATCTTGCTTGAAAAGCTCTGGTAAATCTCTTTTCAAATCTTGAATAATCTTTTGTGAATTTTCTTCTACAAAAATTTTGAATTCATCTTTTTCTTGTCCCATATTCTCCTTATTCCTTTCATATGAAAAATTTAAGCTTTTGAATTTATTTCTTTTCTTCTTGTAGAACCTTAGAATTAAGTATTTTATAATTAGTTTCAATACTCTTTTCCCATATTTCTAATTCTAAAAGCAATGCTTGTTTAAAGTCTTCTAAAATGACTACATTTTTAAAAGTATCTTCTGGTTTTCCTAGCATTAAAGCAATTTCTTTATATGTTGCTTGTTCAATTAATGTTTTATACATAGGAAAATGCCGCTCAGCTTGTTTTTTTTCTTGACTTACGAACTCTGGAGAAGGTCCTACACAGCAACCAGCTAATAAACATATTGTTAGAATGAGAATAGTAATATTTTGTAGAATTATAATTGTTTTCATGAATGAAGTTGCGTTGTCAAATTCATCTTTGATTTTTTTCAACATAATTAATGCCTCCTAAATATTATTTATAATTTCATATTGATATATTTCGCCAATCATTAATTCAGCACCATAAACCTTGAAATCTATATATTGAGTTTGATAATCTCCTGCTCCATGATAGTTTACTAAACTACTGCTCCAAGGTGTATCTACTTGTATCTTCTGTGGAATTATTAAAGTAATATAAAAATGATTAATTAAAGGAATTAAAGAATGTTTTAAAGACATAATTTCAATAATTGCTTCACTGTTTGGGTTGCTTAGGTTTGTCATTATCATTCGTTCTTCTGGTGGATTTGGTGGATTTTGTTCTAAATTACTTACTCGATTTTCTAAATTATTTAGTTGATTTAAAATTTTAATAAATATTTCTAAAGAGTAATTCTTAAAATCTAAATTAAAAGTAGAATAAATTTCTTTTTGAGTTTCATCTTGATGTTGCGTGAGTTGTATACTATGCTTAAAATCACTATATGTTAAAGGCACATTAACACTTATATTATGAGAAATATTTAACATTTTTTGTTCTATTTGCCCAGCTACAATGTTATATGCACTTTCTCCTTGAATAGGTAAAAACTTAATTTTATTGTCTGTTTCATGTACTATTTGTTCTACTTCTTGCCTGCTTATTCCGCCCCCGCCTGTTTGTGGTATTTTTGGCATGTTATATATTCCTTTACACATACATTTCTATTGTATAATTTCCTTGTCCTTTTATTTTCCATTTTGAAACGTCAATTGCCTCTGGCAAGTATGAACTTGTAAATTGCTTTGTATCAATTTTAATGCCCGCCGCGTTTTCATTATTTCCATATATATAAAATTCTGAATCAGAATAAATTGATATAAGGTTAGTAAGTTTTACAGGAATAAACTCCGACAGCTCGTGCTGGTCATTGTCATTGATTGTAAATGCAAAAGTATTCATGAAATGCATATTTATTCCCTTTATGTTGTAGCTATTAAACCGTGATTTCTCATAGCTGTTAAAATTGAATTAATAGTTGTTTGTAAAGCTGTAATATCCGTAATAAGATCTTCAATTGTATTCGTTGTATAGCTTGTAGGAATATTGTTTATATCTGAGATTATAATTGTGTTTGCTATTGCTTCTTGTTGTTCTGAGATTATTTGTATATTGTTGATATAAATAGAATCTTGCAAGTATAAAGAATTTGAGATTGTCAAAATTCCATTTGATTTTATTTCGAAAACGTCAATATCTTCTGTATTTCTAATTGTTATAGATGTTGACCCGTCTTTTGTTGTTGTATTAATAAAAAAGTCAACATTCTCGGGTCTGTCTTCTTGCATTGCATATCCGAGCCGAGCATCTATAATTTGAAAAGCATTTGCATATATTGCATTCCAACCAGCAGTGCCGTAATCAGCAACGATTATTTTTGAAATAGGTAATTCCATGTTGTTTTTATCTTCCTATGAAAAATAAACTCCGTTTTGTATTGGTATATTGATTGTTTTTATTTGACTTTTAAAACCGTTTATAATAATTCTTGCATCTAGCTTCACTGCGTCATTGTTTTGTATAGTTATCTTTGTTTCCGTTGTTGTTTGTTGTTGTGAATCATTGATTGTATAATTGATTTGACCTTGAAAGTTAAAAGTGTGTTTTGTATCTGTAACAATATCGGGGTCTCCTATGCCCGCCCCAGAATAATAGTTTGTATTAGGAAAAAACTCAATGTTAATGCTATTGTTGTTTCTGGTTGCTTTTATCATGGTAATACCTTCTGGCATCCTATTAGGTATAAATAAATGCGGAGTTGCGTCTCCTAAATCAAGAGTGTTATGTTTGTTTTTAGGTAAAAACTTAAAGTATATCTTGTTATATAGACTTATTTTTAAAGCCTCCTCTAAGAATGCTATAAAAATTTTTGAGTCTTTGTTATGATTTTTAGGATGATTACCACGCAGAATCCCGTTTAATCTTAAATTATTACCTTCTTCTGTTATAGTTTGAAACCGCATAACTTCATTGTTGATAATAATGACTCTATCTGTAACAAATAATTCACTCAATGCGAGGTTGTCTAAAGCTATATTAGATTCATCGAAATTTATTAGTATTCCATGATTAAAATCAATTATATTCGTGTTGCTAGGATAATCCTCCGCTAGAGTTCCTACATAAGAAAAGCAATCTGACTCATTGAAAAAACGATAATCTGTTCCGTTGTTTGAAATCCATATTTCATAACTAACTACCGCGGAGTTATCCTTTGTTTTGCCTGGTAAAATATGCAATGAATCCATTTCAAAATTGGCTCTATTCTCTGTCCATTCATCTTGAAAAATAGTAACATGTGTTAGATCTTGTACAATGTAATTTGGTGCTGTATACTCAGAGTTTACCTCTTGAATATCCATGCTAGGTTTGCTAGTAATATCTTGCATTGCCTCTAATTCTATTTCACCGTCTAGCAAGTTTTTTGTAATAGATACAATAATATAATTTGTATAATTTAATCTTATAGGTTCATATTGGACAGCAATTAAATCTCCTACATTTAAATCTTTATATCTAATTGGTAATTTTGTTTTTATAATTGCCTTAGGAAAAGTATCATGCTTTATAACCTCAGAAAGCAAGCGAGAAATAGTTGTAGGATTATTATAACAACTCCAATCATAATTCTTTTGAATAGAGACACCTGTAATATTTTTCAAGCCCTCTTTAATGACTCTTAAAGTTCTATTTGTGAAAGAATAAACGCCATCTTTAAGTTCTGACCTTTGATTAAATGTAGCTATAAAATCATTGGGAATTTTAGCATAAGAAGCACGAGAAAAGGTAAATTCTTTCATGTCTCTTTCATCAATATAAACAGGGTCGTTTTTTGGTGCAATCATAACAGTAGCAAAATAAACATTGTTTTTCTTGTAGAATTTGATTCTTGTCCATTCATATAAATCTTCTAGATGCTCAGACAATTCTTTTTGTTCTTTAACAATAAAATTCATACCAATATTTTTTGCATTGTAATAATTAGCACATTCTTGAAATGAATTAATGTCACAAACTCCACCCGCTCTTTTGATTAAGTCATAGGCAACACACGCAGGATTAATACCAGTTGAAACAGAAGAATGCAAAGGCGTATTTGGATTGCTATAAACATCCCACTCAATCATGGGGACTTCATCGCCTATCCATCCATAAACTTCGACGGAGGCAACGTGTTTCATGCCTCGACAATAATAAAAATTAGAAGTTGTACCATTGTTGATTATGTATCGAAACGGCTTTTTTATTTGTGGAAAGGGCCAGTAGAGGTCTTCTTTTAAATAAGGATTCCCAATAGTTGCCGGACCTTCGCATAAGACTTGCAAAGTTGCGAATACGTGGGGGCGTCCATTGCCTCCGCTTCCACCGCCTCCGCTCCCTTTACCACCGCCTCCACTGCCTTTATAATATCTTGTATGTTTTGCCTTGATAGTCCCTAAATCATGAAATTCAACTATATTACCAGCTAAACGGCAATTTCCATAAACAATCGGGATTATAAGTCCCTCTTCTGCCTGCGTTACACGGAAATCACTGTATTCATTCTTTAGTTTTCCACTGCCTCTATTTGCCATAATAGCAAATGCACTGGCGGCTCCAGCTGCAGCAATTGTACTAGCTATAATTAGTCCAGTTGCCATAACTCTCTCTTTTCTACTCTTAAAAAATATGCATCTTTATTACAAAATCTTTCTATCTTATCAATATGTACACCAGAATCATACGCAGATATAAATTCATTGCTATTTAAAACAATTCCTAAATGATGATGAAAAGATTTTTTCTTAAATTTACATACAATAAGGTCATTCATTAAAGGAGTTTCTACTTTATATAAGATTTTCATATCTTGTAAAATTTTTAAATCTTCTTCTAAGTAGTTATGTGAATACCACCAGAACGGTTCATATATTTTACGTTTAACAAGCTTTATATTAAAACATTGCAAAATAAAATTTACGCAGTCATTTCTTGAAACTGTATATGCATAATTTTTTAACTGTAAAGCCTTTTCTGCTGGCTCTGAAAGTTTGTCAAACTCTATTTCAAAACTTCCTATTTTCATTTTATACAAACCCCATCATCACTGGATTTTTTCTCGGGACAAAACGAAAACCAAAAAAATTATTTGTATTTCTATATTTATCACGGCACATCTCATATGATTTGTTACATCCTGGTATACAATCAACCAATGATCCGCTTTGAATGTCTAAGAAAGGCTCATTAATGGAAATAGAAGTACTTGTACAACCTGTTATTAATCGAATTTCATTATTATATTGACAATATCCATCCTTAAAGCTTCCCTCAGTAGAAATTTGAAAAGTTAAAGTCAATCCATCATGGCTTATAGATTTTATAGTTCTGGTTCTTTTATATTGATTGATATTTAATCCACATCTTGCATCAAATAAATAGTTATTACAAGCAGGCGTAATTGAATATCTCGGCAATTTAGTAGTTGTTTCTATCGTATCAGACAACAAAACAACGGCTAAATTTGAGTCTTGCAATGTAATATTAGTAACTATGCCTTTGTATGTCTCTAAATAAGCATTATCATTATTTAAATTCCCAATTGTTACTATCATTTTCCCAATTGGTAAAGAATTAACATACGTAAGAATAGGTTCATTAATAGCAACTGTAATTTCTAAATCCATGCTTTCTAAATTTGTTGTCTTATTCAAAGAGCCTCTTTTTATGAATGCTGGGCTATAGGTTTTATTCTCATAAAATTTTGGTGTATCTGAGGCGGTATAATACCACGCTTGTGATCCATATTCTATTTTATATAGTTCATGTATTTGATTTATTTCGTTTTCGTTGTACATTTTTTTTAATTCCTTTTATTCTACAATTATTTTTGCTTTTGCCAGCCGTTTATCCGCCTCTAAAAAATAAGAAACAAATTCACCGTTTTCATACTCAGAAGCTAAACATGCGAGCGGATGATTATACTCGCCTTGTAAAGTATCATTTCCAAAAAATCCATAATAAGGATTAGGCATTTCACCACTAGGAGGTTCATAAATAAATAAATTACAATAATAACCACCCATATAAACAGAATGATCTAATTCATAGATAAAGATAAAAGGTTCATTCGTTGAATTTAAATTTTCATTTTCATAAACACTGCATCCAATGAAAAAAGCCTCTCCTTTATAATATACTTCTGTATAGCTCTCCCAATAATAATTGCCATTCCATGTGGTGTTTCTTGACGCTGTCAAAATTAATTCATTTGTTAGAAAAGGTAAATTGCTAATTCTTATTGTAATAAATGCTGGTACAGAATTGACAACTCTAATAACTTTAAAACTAGAAATCAAATTAGGAAAATAAAAGCCGTGAAACCGCCCGATAGCATTTTTGAAAAATTCTAAAAAACTTATTGAATTGATTTCTATAATATTTAAATTCCATTTCTTCCTTTGTGCATGTATAAATTGTAAATTATGAACTCCGCCTGCTATATTTTCTTGTACACCCATGTTATACTCAGTAGAAACGGAGTTTTGCCAGTCCACCCAGTTTTTATTAAAAAACGGCGTAGAGTCAAAGCTTGGAAAGGTAAAATTATCCTCTTCAAATGTATCGTAAATCCCGAAAATTTCTATGACATTCACGGCGGTATTATATATTTTAGGCGTTATATATTTGATAGTTAAACCGTCATTGTCAAAACGTGCATAATAAACCCAGCAACAAAGAAAAATATTGTCTATGTTTAAACCTGGTATAATATCATTATCAAATAATTCAATGTTATATGTGAAATTATCATTGGTATTGTAAACATTTTTTGCACGGCGGAGATAGTATTCTCCTGTTTTCAAATAAATACAAAATGCATCGCCCTGCGGATAAATGCTAGTATGTTGTATTGTAATTGTCTGTTTTTCTTCTGTTTCAACAACAATCATTTTTTTACCTTGCTAATTTCTTAATTTCAAAAGTTGCTTGTACAAAATTATACAATGTATGATTTAAAGAAATATTCTTGATAAATCCTTTGAAACCAGTATAAACATAATTGCTTTTTGTCATAGGTGTTTCTAACACAATTTCGTTTTCATACACCCCCATAACTTGACTAGATTCATTGTTTTCAACATTTATTAATAAAACATCTGACAAATAATTTAAAAAAAAGAACTTAGATAAATTTTCATAACATACTATTCTATTTCCATTAATACTTTGTACTTGTATTTTTTCTATCTCAATAGGAAAATCAAATAATGTTTGTCTATCTACTTTTAAAAATTTTTGTAATTCTACTTCTAAAAGCCACGCTGTAACAGAAAAGGAAACAAGGGGGCTCCCCCTGCCTCTTTTCTGTATTCTTTGTTCATATAATAGATTTGATTCGTAAATATTAGTTTCATAATCAATCTTAATGCTATACTCATTTTTCCAATCATGGAAATAAGTAAAAATCATGTCAAGATCCTTTTAATTTGATTTCTATTTGAATTCATCATATTCAAAAATGCTTTTTGTCCTTCTGAGCTTGACAAGTATCTATTCATTTCTCTATAATCAAGATAATTTACAATATTGATGCTATTTTGAATATTTTCTGAAGATGTTTGTCTTGCTATTCCACCTGTAAAATATCTTTGTGCTTGTGGCGTATATGCATTGCTAACATTGTGAATATTTGACATAATGTTTCGTATTTGTTGTACTGGTATTATTCTTTGTCTTAATGCTTCCATAAAATCCGCACCATATTGTGCAACTACAGAAACAGGCTGTACAAACTCTCCCGCCGTCAACATAGCAGGGATATTATCAATTCCGCCCGCCCCTCTAACTTTCCCGCCAGAAGCATAATGTGTAGGACCTTGAACGGTTGTTGCTACAATTTTTGCGGTTTGTGCTGCGCCCGATGCAATTACAATGCCCGCCATGGCCGCATTAAGTGGAGGAGGATAAGTTGCCAGAGCTTTTGTAGCCGCCTGTGCTGTATTAATAATAGATTCGGCAATAGCAATGGATTTATTAGCATAAAAGAAACCTTTAATTTTCTGCCCGGAAGCTTCGTACATGTCAGACATAGCACCAGAAAGAGAACTAGTTGCCTCTTTTAGAATGTTAGAAGTTGCGTCAAAAGCCTCCCTAGTCATTTTCACAATACTATCTGAAACTTCCTTTTCCATTTCTGTAACTGTTACAGCGATTTCTTCTGCCGTCATTCCTAGAGCCGAGCCCATTTTCTTAAATTCATTAATAATTTGATCTGTTTTTTGTCTTAATCCTGAAACGTCAAATAATGCATATATATTTTTCTCGCCGCCTTCTGTAAACGGACTTATTGCGTCTTTTAAATCATTAACAATATTATTTCTTAAAACAAAGTTGCTTGTTTCTTTTGCTTGGTTAAGTTCTTGCTCAGATGCACCCATCTTTTTCAAGTCTTCAATAGCTTTGTACATCTCTAATTTTGTGGCGCTAATTGTATTCTTGATTTTTAACAAAACATAGGAAGAAGAGTTGCTTAAACTTTTAGTACTTTCGTTGAATCCTTTTAATAAGAAATCTGTTAAAGATTTAATCTTTGTCAAAGAAACTTTTTCTATTTCTAATAAAATACCATCGATATTCTTTTTAATTTTTTCCGTTGCTTGTTCTACTTGTTCAATTGTTTTTTCTATCTGTATCTTTACATTATCATTAATTTTATTATAATTTAATTCTTTAAAGCGTGATTTGATAGATTCAAAATTAGTTAAAAAAGAATTAAAATTATCTTCAAAAACTGTCCCTTTTGTGTTTTCTTTTAAGTTCTTTAAAAAAACTTGTAATTGTTCTTGCAAGTTTTCCGTCAAACTCTTTGCCTGTTTTTCATCAATATTTAAATTAAAAATATCTGAAAATGCTTCTTTACTCTCTTTTGAAAGAGTATTTAAAGTATTATTTAATGATTCATAAAAAGTAGAAATCTTAATAGCAAATTCATTTTCAAGAAAACCAAGAAAATTTGCAATCCATCTAAATGGATTTAACTTGGACAATATGTTGCCAACAGCTCTCTGTATATTTTCAGGAGACAATTTGCCAGTTACAGTATCGTACAATAATTCAAAAAAAGAACTTACTTTATTAAGTAAAGATGCCCCTTGATCCTCTACTTTTTCTCTTGTATATTTAACAAAATTATTAGTAGCATTTTTCGCATCTTTTACCACACTTGTTACTTTTTCTTTTGATTCATTTGCAAAATCTGTAATATTTTTGGTTAATTCTTTTTTTGTTTTACTTGCAATATTGCCAATTTTATTGCCTATTTCATTAGAAGAAGATAAAGACTTTGTAAAAAAATTATCTATAAAATCAGCTATTGTTTTAAAAAATGTTGCCCACATTTTTACAACATGATATTCAATCAAACCTAAAAGCAAAGTAAAATACGATGGTATAGCAACGATAACTGAATTAAAATTATTTTTAATTAATGTCTTAAAAAATTTAGTTATTTTGTCATAAAACTCATCAAAAGGAATCGTATTAAACGCAGAAATTAACAATGAAACGCCTGTTTGAAAGACAAATTTAAAAAACGTTTTAATCATTTCAAACATAGCATTCAAAGTTTGCTTTGTATCTGTAAGAAGTCCCTTAATAAAGCTTGTAAATATGCCAGTGGCAAAAGAGACCATCACCCCAGCCATCTCCCCAACGATCTGTATTTCTTGAGAATAATCTAATAGATATTGCTTAACAGTCTCACAAAATTTCAACCAAATCGGTACAACTGGCTTATAAATGCTTTGAAAAAATACATCTCTAATATTTTTTATTTGTGAAATTGTACCATCTAACTTTTCAGACGTTTTAGAAAAAGTATCATCTAAAGCAATATTGCTTTTTGTCAATTCCTTTACTATTTTTGTAATTTCCGCCCGCCCTAAAGATAAGAAGTTTACAAAATTACTAGTTTTGAATATAGAAAAAGAAGCAAGCAACTCTTGCATTTCTGGCGTCATACCAACTTTTTTTATTGCGTCTGATATTGCCAGAAAAAGTTCAAGTAAAGGATTTGTACTTTCTCTAATTGCATGAATATTAATGCCGAATCTTTCTAGCTTGATAAAATCTTCTGGTTCAATCAAACCATTAATTTTTTCTTGCATTGAAGAAATACTATAAGAAATATCTTGAATAGAAGTTCCTGTTCTTGCAAGTGCTATGTCTAAAACAGAAAGTTGTTCCACGTCAACATTAAGTCGTAAAGCTGTCCTAGCTAAATCCGTTGCTTTTCGAATCGGTCCTACAATGTAAGAATCCAACATCTTATCTATAAATTGACTTAATTTATTAGTTTGTTGTTGCATTCCATCCATCAATTGAATAGGGATTTTGCCACCTACATATGATAATAATCTTAAAGGTCCAATCTTAGCAGGCGAGCGAGGGAAATAATCCATAATAGTATTTGTGAGTGAATTGATAGTACGGCGTACGTCTTTTTCCCCTAATGCTATACCTTGCATTAATTGCTGGACTATTCTTAAACCTGTTTCTTTTTCCTTGCCTTTGAATTGTTTTAGAAAAATTTGTTGAAAATCGGGACTGTCTTTAAAGTTTTTACCTATATCTTTTAAATCAGCATTAGCAAAAACATTCTTAAAAAAATCTTTAAGTTCTTTCTTTAATTCTTCTTGACTAAAGAGATTCTTAACAAATACGTGTGGTTTTACCTTGCCAGCAATAGAATCTTTTATATAACTGTCTAAATTAACAAAGCTTTTATCAAAATTTTCAAATAACTGCTTCTTTAAAAGAGATGCATTAAAAAGCTTGTCGGTTTTAAAAACATTGTTAAAAAGTTGTTGTATACTTCCCCTTATCTCAGAAAGCTCCTGTGGGCTTGCTTGAATATTTTTAAAGACATTAAATAAACTTTTTCTTGTTTCCTTTTTTTCTTTTCTGCCAGCAACAATGCCTAAGCCCGCCTCAGTCTTAACATTTTTAAAAGTGTCAACCCCCAAGGCTTGCAATGTTTGTAATAACTCATCTAAGCCAAGCGTTTTTATTGCATTTTTGATTACATTAAAATTTTCTGTTGCTTTTTCCTGTATTTCTTGAAAAGCTGGACCGATGCCTTGAATTGAATTTTTGAAAGGTGTTATACCATTGTCAACCATTTCCGAAGATAAATGTAAAATTGTTCCATGTAAATTTTGAAAACCTTCCGAGGCATTTTTAAAACTATCTATTGTTGAATGTACTGTTTGAGTAACAACTTGAAAAGGTCTATGAATTTGACTAATTGCATTATCTGTCCCAGTTGTAGCATAAAAATTTTGCATACTGCCTGAGGTAACATTAATTTCTTCTTGTAAAGCTTTAAAAGACTGAGATAAAAAATTATTTTGACTTACTAAATTTAAAATATGACTTTCTAAATTCTTAATGTCATTCTGTAAAACCTTAATAAAGTTTTGTAAATTTTCCAAAGCAACATTCTTGATACTTTTAGGTTCTGTTTCCGTTTCTTTCTTTTTCTCTTTTTTCAAAAAACTCTTTTGTATTTTTGCAAAACTTTTTTCTAATTGTGAATTTGATTCTATTAAACCTTTTACTTGTTGTTCTATATTAGAAAAGTTTTCTTGTAAAGTTACAAAAGCATTATTCAAAGCATCATTAAACTTTGTAAAGTTTTCTTGAGTAGAAAGAGTAAAATTATTTGTAACAGTTTCTAAAGATTTTAATTTTTGCTCATATGCTGTTTCAGAAACGCCACTGCCTATACTAGAAAAGAAACTTTGAATAGTTGTATATGTCTCTTGAATTCTTGTCTGTAAAGTTGTAAAAGACCGAGATAAAAAATTATTTTGACTTACTAAATTTAAAATATGACTTTCTAAATTCTTAATGTCATTTTGCAAATTTTTTATAGTAATTTGAAAATCTTTTAAAGCAACATTCTTGATACTTTTAGGCTCTGTTTCTTTCGTATTTAGTTTTCCTCCCGCCTCCATTGTAGGAAGAATATTTCTAGATGCCTCTTTTACTTTTGAAACTGTTTGATACACTTTCAAAATTACAGTTTCTAATAGTTGTTCAATTTTTATTCTTATCTTTTCTAATAAAAGAAAAACAATTTGTTCAATAGATGTTGTTTCTTTCTTAAAGAACCCACCAATAAAAGGCAATGAACTAAGGAAACCACTAAATTTCATTTTCAACTTTTCAGACAAAGGCAATAATGGCTCAATAACTTGTCTAAATTGAATATATAAAGCACTAAAATTAGTTTTAATATATGTTATCAATCTAGGAATAATTACATTTGCAATCAATGAAAGAATATTAGAAATTACAATTAAACCATTTGTTATCTTTTCTATTGTTGAAGTTTCATTAAAGCCTCTTGCCGACAAAGCATATAAAGCGTCTCTAATTCTAATAATAGCAATTTGAATTTGTGCCCCCACATTGCCAACTCTAGCCTTAAAAGACAAAATAGTCTCAATCATAAGGTTTCTTACAATTTTTGATAAATTAAAAATAATAGCAAATTGCCCCACGAAAGGATTTAAAAGATTCATCCACATTAATATAGAGTAAGAACCTATTTTAAAAACTTCTTTAACAATAGCTTTTGTTGTCATTAAAGATTTATTTAATGTTTGAACTAACTGTAATCCGTGTTGTAATGGTGTAAGTTTTGCTTCTGATTTACCAGCAATAAATTTAAAAAAACCTATAAAATCTCGCCCGGCAGATTTTATCATTGGAAATAAAAAAAGTATATTCCCTATAAAATGTTGCGTAAATGGAATAAGTATTTGTATAAAAAGATTTTTAGTTTCTTGTAATAAAACTTTAATTCTTAACAACCCCTCATAATTCCATGCGTATCCCACTTTTTTAAAAATTTTATTAAAATCTTTTGGAATCTGTAATAATTGTTTCCCCCCCCCAGATAAATAATCTATTAAACTTTTTAAAACTCCTTTTGCCTGCATATAATCTCTTGTTAGCATGCCTTTAAAGTTTTTATGCAGACCTAATATCCCCCCTGACCAATATTTCAACATCCCAAATATTGTTGCAATCCCAAAACCAGCAAAAATATTTATTGCCGTTTCAGCACCATCTTCAATGTCTTTAACACCTTTTAGCCCACGCCCGGTGACTTCCCTTATGACATTGTTAATTTTACTTTCAATTCTTTTAGAGGCTTGATCAGCGATAGAATCTATTTTAATAATGCTATTTTCTATTGTCTTTTCTATTTTCTCAGAACATGTTTCTATTACCTTGTTAATTTCTCTGTGTACAGATTGAGACATTTTTTCAATAGATAATGCTTGTTTAAATTCATTGACAGTACTACTAGCCTCTTGTTTTAATTTCGAAAATTCAGCTGACAAATCAGCCCCTTGTTTTATAAAATTAAAAATAATATCAATTGTTGTTGACGCCATAATTAAACGCCTCCGATATTACAGATAAAAGCCCGATACCATCCAATTTAGTTTTTGTCTCAATCGATTTTAGTGCAGTCAAAAAAAATGAAACGCCATACTCCATAACTCTGCTATGACCATATGAAATCAATAATGCTATACTTTCATTTAATAAGTCAGAAACTGATTTTGACGCTTCATTTCTTTTTTCTTGTTTTCTAGAATTTCTTAGTAAATCATCTAAGTCTTTGTTTCCTGTACTAATAAACCCCTGTTCTCTTCCATCGCATCTATCGTATTTATTTCCGCATCTATTTTGCTCGTCATCTCGTTCAAGTCTTTCTTCTTTAAGTCCAATAGACGCATTCCATATTTTATAAAAGAACTGCATAACTCCCGAACTTTTTTTAAAAGCTCTGCTTCTTCATTTTTAAAACCAAGTTCACTTAAAACGCTCAATGCATTATTATTTACATGGAAAAAACAACCTATCAACGCATTCATTTCACTGAAATATAATTTTGTTAAAACATCATGCGGTATGTCACAACACAAACCAAAAATTTTCCCCATAATGTCTATATAAAGAGAAAAAGTTACTCCCTCTTGTTCTTTTTTCTTGTAAAATGCATCAATATCGCCCGATATATAAATACATTTAAAGACACTCATTTCTTGAACAGTGTAAATTTCATTTGCTAATTGTATTTTTTGCATTCTAATTAATGGTTGTACAATATCATCCATTATTTAACTCCTCCCACGCCAAGCTTTACACCTAAATCATTATACACAAAACCGACTGGGGAATCATAGTCGGGATGCCTATTAAAAGTTAAGTCAAAAGTCATACTTTGAAATTCATCGCCTTTGAAAGACAAATCTCCGTTGGGTTTTATCATTGCATAACCTTCAAAATCTCCTCTAACCCCTGTCGCTGGGTCACTCTTAAACACTATATGCATATACATATAATCAAGGCTTGTAGCCGCGCCAACTTTTTGAATAGTTAAAGGAGCAACATCCATGCTAATATAAAATTTAGCTGGTTGATTGTAATGCGTGTAAAAGTTATCTTGGAAAAATACACTATCTTTGAAAGGTTGAAAAAGCCCCGAGCGTTCATTAACTTCATAGTTGTTTTCTTTTGGTATGACGGTGTAAACATGCTTTACATTGCATGTAAATTTATCATGATTATGAGGGATGCCTCCCGCCCAAGTAAACCCGAGTTTTCCACTTGTAAAAATATTCTCTTGTTTTTGCAATGGAATTTCTGCTTCGTTTTCATCCTTTAAGGTCCACTCTCTAGCATGAAATATTAGTTGATAAATACCAATCTTTACGTTTTCTTTAAGAACTGGCATATTCAAAATTGCATTGCCTGTATTTGTTCCACTTGCAATAAAAGCCGTTGCTTGTTTTTGTGGAGTAGCTGTGAAAAAATCATTATCCGCAGGCGAGCCTGTTAATGTAAATCCGATTGTTTCTGACTCATAAACACCTTCTAAACCTTCTGTTTCATGAAATAAATTAATTTCAATGTCTAGCTCTTCTGTATCTATAAGTGTTAAATGCTCAGCAACAAATTGAAAGTTATATTGACCTTGTACAACGTTGTTATTGAAAATAAAATTTTCAAGAATTGCCGTGCTTGTATTGTTTTCATCTGCTGTAACAGTTGCTTCAAATACAACGTCAAACATCCACGCATCATCATTAACAAAAGCCCCTTCTTCAGAAAATTCTAATATTACAACATTATTTACAGTATACTTTAAAGGATTTGTTTCATCCTGTATATATTGCAAAACTGTTCCCGCAGGATTCTTAATAATTAAAACGTCAGAATATTCAACCGTATACTCTCCTTTTTGGATACTATTCAATAATTGAACTGTCAGTTCTTTAGGAGTGTCATTTGTGCCGGCATACTCCGCCCCAGTTGTTGACGCCGTCAATTCAATAATGAATGAATCATTATTTTCTAAATCTCCCGAGCTTGAAAAGGTAAAAAGCGTTGATGTATAATTATTATTTAATACTTGAACTTGTTCCGTTTGTGTACTAGGCAATGTAAGTGTGTTTTTCTCAGAATGATATGTAATTTTATATTCATGATTAGTAACAGAACCACCAAAAGTAGGCAATGACAAAACACCCGTGCCAGTGTTCGTATCAGAAGCAACAAACCCATTTTCTAACCCCCAAGAAATTGTTGTTGAAAATGTATCTTGCTCTTTTGCCACCCCGCTTGAAATGCTAAAATTTAATTCATTGCTCTGTCCTTGCAATGTGTTTTCATCATACTCATTTTCAATTTCTTCATTGAGTGGATTTAACATGGTAAAATAATCTGCTAAATACTCAATAGTATAAATACTAGGTATAAGCCCAGAAAACTTTGTAGGCGTATTTACAATTGCATTGCCTGTATTTGTTGCTAAAGAAAGAATGTTTTCTGCCTCTAAATCATCTTTTGAAATTGAAATATTAGATAAATCTCTTTTACCAATCTCAAACCATCGATCTTCTACATTATCAAAATCTAATTCTTGATGCTCAATACTCCCAGCTTCTTGTTCTATTTTATTTACAGAACCTAGAAAAAATCTTTGTATATTTCTAACAGTTGGTGCCTCAGCCGTAAAATTCCCTGTTACAGTAGATTTTATAATCGCAGAATAATCTTGTACTTTTATAGATTGTTCTAAGCTCTCATGATCTACCGACTCCGTGGCAAAATTTATTTTTATATCTTTTGTAGGTCCAAAATATTCTAAGCCTTTTTCTCCGTCTTTTTTACCATAAAGCATCCCGCGTTGTATTGTAAGGCGTTCACTGTATGTTTTTACTTTTACCATCCGTTTACTCCTCTAATAGTAATTTTGAATTATCATTTACTTTGTCCCATTTCTGTTCAAACTTTATTTTATGAATATATTCCATGCATGCATCCATCTCTTCTTTTAAATGTTTTTTGAAAATATATAAAATATTTATCCTTTGTAGTCTTTCCAAAATTGGATAAGGCGGAATAATAAATTGTTTTGTTGTCCTTTTTAATGGAAAACCAAGATATGCATAAAATCTCCGCATTCTAGGAGAAACATTAATTTTGTATCCTTTTAGCATGGCATCAATAGAACGATATTTTGTAAATCTCGGATCATGATCATAAGGAAACTCAAACAAAATCCTATTTTCATAATCAGAAGGTTCTCTCAAAAATCGATACAAGCTAGAATAAATATATTTAGGTCGATAAATATGATAGACATTGTTTTGAAATGCTTTAATCTTCCTAAGTTTCGTTGTAAGTGGGCTGATAATACCAAGCCCCAGCCTCCCTCTTTTTAAATCTCTCTTATATCTATTTTTTATATGACTCACAGAGGCGGTCTGAAACTCCTTGACATGTTTATTGAAAATGCTATTAAACTCTTTGCCAGTCATTCCTATAATGTCAATTTGTAAAGTAAACATAGCAAAATCTACCTATGATAATAAAACTCGCTGTAAAATCTCTTATTAACAGTAATTTCTATTAAAAAATTAAACCTATCAAAAAAAATCGGATTATCAAAAATAGTTTCAATAGTAAATTTTCCTTTAAAAATGTCTCTTGCATTCCATAACTCTTCTTCTATAATTTCTCGGATGTTTTCTATTTGTAAAAAACTCTTATTAATGAAATAATTTTCATCTTTTTTAATGTCTGGGTCTAGAAATACTTTGACAATGTCTGAGTCTGACAATACAAAACCTAAGCGGATTACAGTTGAATATTCATCTGTTAAAGGATGATACTCTGTATTGCCACTAAATATATAAATTAGAGGCAAATCACGAGTATTCATGCGTTCTTCGGGATTAAAGCCAATCTGTACTTTTATGCTCTGTAACTGCTCTGTAATACAAAAATCTCTCAATTTTTGACTTTGTACAATTATACTTGCTATTTCTTGCATTAAATTTGAAATCATTTTATCGCCCCCAAGTAACAGTTGATTCACGCCGTAACATAACTTTTAAAACATATCTATCTTCCCGCTCTATTGCATCTACAATCCACGGTTCTTTATTGATTATTATTGTATCCATCCTTTGGACATTGATATTTTCTAAAATAGGTATAAAAACAGTACAATATATAGCATTGCTTCTAGTTGCATCTATTCCACCATCAAAAACATATGGAATTTCTGTTTCATTTTTAGGACCATCCCGCGGATTCCAAATACAAACATCGGCAAAATCATGGAAATTAAAAAATATAGACATATCTTTTTCTAATATCTCTTTAAAAGTCATAGTTACACCTTTTTTATGCAACAACTGTCATCCTACCAAAAGCGTCAGGTTGTGAAAGAAGAGGCATTGAACACGATTCCGCCTTTATCCAAAGACCAGAGGGGTCAAAATCACGCCATGAATTAACTGAAATTTTAGTATCTGCCTCGCTATCAATTTCTGAAACCCGCCCCCACACATAACTATTTTGTGCATTCTTTGAACCTACAAAGATTTTTTTTGGATCAATTAAATACTTATTATTTCCATCGTCGTCAATAGTTACTTCTGTATATTGATAAATATCTATTGCGGCATCTGGAAAAGGGAAACGCCCACAATAAGAAGCACCTTCAGACAATTGTTCAGGCTTAATCCCACCCATTTCAATTCTTAAATTATCTAAAGTTTCTTTAAAATCTTTGTTTTTAATCATATACGAAAAAGCTGTATGACCAACAATTAAAGACTCTGGCACTACGCCAGAAATTTCACGAACTCTTCGTACCAGTTTTTGAACATCGCCAATAACATCCGCCGTATTTGACTGCCATTCAACATCTGCTTCTAATACATTTTCTTCCGGGATTTCATAATCAATCTTGAAAGTGATGTTTTCATTATCAATGTCAATTTTCCCCTCTGTAAATGCTAAAGAACACAAATATTCTTGTAAACGCACTATTCTATCTATCAACGTTTCTATACAATCTCTTGTCTCCGTCCCGAATCTTCTATAAAGAACATCTCCGGGCATAACAATAATATCCCCGCCCAAGGCACGATTTAAAAGTTCTCCTACTGTCATTAATATTTTTTCTTTTGTATGTGGTATTGATGTTTTTTTTGTTTTATAGCCTTTTCGCTTTAAAACTTTTGACTCGGCGTTTATTTCTGTAAGACTAGCGCGATTTCTTGACCCTTTATAAATATCCCACATAATATCATTAGTTGAAAACATTTTTTCTTTTTTAAAAAAAAAGTTTCTAAGAAAAGTATTTGGTTTATATAATTGTCTTACAACCTCAGTCAATGCCACTCGACTAAACATTAAATCCGTAATATTACTAATAGGCATAATTTTACTCCTAAGCTTCTCCTACATCATTTCTTAACAAAATATTATAACTACGTAAACCATTAATCAACTCATCGCGGACAATACCATCATTAAAAAAACTTGTATCAAGAACAACGCGTTTTAAATCAAAAACGCCCTCAATATACACATTGCAATTGACCGCCGCCGTTGTAGCGTCAACTTTGGAAAGAAGAATCCTTAAATTTTCATAATCGGCAGATCCATCTTTTGCACCAAAAACCGCCTTTTTATACTCGCCTGATCCTGCAGTTTCTTGTATATTGATAGTAATTTTGTCTCCAGCTACAAAAGCCGTTTCACCTGCTACAATCTTAAAAGAAATTTGTGGATTCTCATACAAAACACCTACAAGAGCATTAGGCATTACAAAACCATTAGGAGATAAAACTTGAAAAGTAGTGGCATCGTCCTTTTTATACTCGCCTGATCCTGCAGTTTCTTGTATATTGATAGTAATTTTGTCTCCAGCTACAAAAGCCGTTTCACCTGCTACAATCTTAAAAGAAATTTGTGGATTCTCATACAAAACACCTACAAGAGCATTAGGCATTACAAAACCATTAGGAGATAAAACTTGAAAAGTAGTGGCATCGTCTGTAACAGTTACACATTCTAAAACATATTCACCAATTAGATTAAATGACCCCAAAACTACGTCTGAAAGAGTACCATCACCAGTGTTAGTCTCAGCAGGCACAACACTGAAAGTAGGCTCGCCTGTAACAGTTACACATTCTAAAACATATTCACCAATTAGATTAAATGACCCCAAAACTACGTCTGAAAGAGTACCATCACCAGTGTTAGTCTCAGCAGGCACAACACTGAAAGTAGGCTCGCCCCGAGTAACTTTCCCGATTAAAGTATTTTTTTCAAGAATACCAGCTCCAGACATAATTTTAGCTGTTTCTGTCCGCAGTGGATAGCCTGCGACTGCACAACTATTTTTATATTCAAATGTCATAGCCATTTATAGACCCCCTCTATCCTAAAATACACTTAACAGCCTGTTCGTAATCTTTCATGCTTGGTTTTTCACTTGAAGAAAAACTACGATACTCGCCACCTTGACTTGAAAAATTAGGAAAATAAGCCTTTTGCTCCGCTTTATAATTATTTTTTTGATTAAAAAGGCTTTTCAACTCTTTAACAACGGCTTTAGCAAGTTTTGTAGCCTCTAAATCTTCTTTTTTCTTGTCTTTTTTGTCTTCTTCATCCTCATTTTCAGCCTTTTTACCTTCTTTTTCTTCTTTTTCTTTTTCTTTGTCTTCTTCCTCAGACTCTGCATCCGTTGAATTCTCATTTGTTTTTTCTAGTTCTTGCAATCTTTTGTCAAATTCTTCAATTTTTCCTTTGATTTCTTGCGTTTCTGTTATCAATTGCTCCAATTTCTTAACAATTTCTTCGTTTTCCATGTTTTCAGCCTCTTTTTTATAAAAACCATCTACTAACTTATATTCAATTGCTTCTTTTGCATTAAAAGAAAGCCCAGAACAAACTTTTTCTACTTCTAAATCTGTTAGATTCCTAAAACGTTTTACATCAGAAATAAATAAATCTGTACAATATTTAATTTCTTTCTCTATTATTTCTTTTGCCTCTTTTGAAAGAGGCTTATTCCTGCTAAAAATATTTTTATAAGGCGTAGAAAAAACTTCTGTTACCTCTATTCCTTGTTGCTTATTATATTTTTCATAACTAATATGCGTTTGAATAGCACCAATACAACCACAATACGAAGTTTCATCTTTCAACAAAACTTTTTTACAAGCACAAGCTATCCAATAGCCCGCAGAATGAGCATTGACAATAATCGCCCTTGTTTCCTTTGTCTTATTAATTTCTTCTATTGCATTGACAACGCTTTTAATGCCGTCAACCGCCCCGCCGTATGTATCAAAATAAATATTAACGCCTTGACATGTTGAATCATCTTTACAATCTAAGATAATTTTTTCATACTCTAGGCATTTAGAAGGCATAATTTCGCCTTCAATGTTAATGTTGACAAACCTAGGCATTGCCAGCCTCCTGACTTCTTAAATCATTGATATCCTCTCCAGTAAGTTGCTCCGCCTCTCTTTGAGTTGTTGAAAAACCAGCTTCTACGCGTTGTAATGCCGCCTCTATATCCTTATTAGGTTCAATACTGCGAGTAATAGGTGGAATCCATGCACCTTGCATCCATTTTTCAGCCTCTTCTGATGAAAAATCATTAATAAAATTGTGTGTATACAACCAATCACGCAACCATATTTCTAATACAGCCCACAAAAACTTTGATTCTAATATTTCACGCCAGAAATCTATCGTACTACAAAAGGCAAGAAACGAAGCACGGCTCGCAGAATAGGAAGATTGAAAAGACATAACAACTAATTCATACGGCACACCTAAAGTAGCACATATAAAAATAGAAACAGTACTAACATACTTTTCAAATTGTGGCGAGGGACGTTTTGGATCTGCCACGCTTATGTCTTCATTCTCTAATAACTCAATAATTGCACCCGGTGCAAGCGACGGAATATAAGGTTTTAAAGACTCAGAAGCTTTGTCTACTTCACTTTGAAAAGGAAAGCCCCCCGAGCTTGTCTGTTTTTTAATAAATACAGTGAAAAAACTTGCAATTTTTGCCGATGTTTGTTCTGATGCAAAATAATCGGACAACTCTTTACATGTTATTAACACTGGAGCTATTAATGGTACGCCTCTAATTTGTCCAGGTCTCTTTAAATCGGCAACATGACCCGCCCTGACAATGTCACTATGTTTTCCAAATCTCGGCACAAACTCCCAGTCAAAAGAATTTTCTAGCAATCCATCCGCGGGATGTTCTTTTTGAATAAAGAAGCCTTGATTTTCACCAAAATCATCAAAGGCAAGACCCCTCCGCATTTTTCTAGTTTCCATCTCACTCATAGGGTTTGAAACTTGTTCTGGTTCGAAAATTTGTATTCTTAATTTGTCTTTGACAAAAACACTATTCCAAAAACAGTCCCCGCCAACAATCAAAGAAAATAAAATTTGACGTTGTAGCTCCCAGAATGAGAATCTTGAGTCCACGCCGCAGGTTTCTGCCCAGACTGTGAAGTCTTCTTTAATCTTCCTTGATATTTTTACTAACTCTTCCGTTGTATATTCCGGGAAATCTTCAAAGCGTAGTCTAGGTTGAAACTTTATGCCAGTTCCAATAGCAGAATCTACAAGCCTATTGACGGCGGCAGTTACAAGCGGGAAATTTCTATATAAATCTCTTGACCTTGCTATTAAAACATTTTGCTCCGCCTCAGAAAATTCATAGTTTGGACCTGTTTGTGGTGCATACCATGAACGGACTCGCGTATCTGTAAAACTCGCTCCGTGATAATGTGAAAAATTAGGCATAATATTTGCAGTTGCCTTTATGTCAACTTGCTTTTTTGCCTTCTCTTTTGCCAGCCCATTAATTTTACATAAAAAACGATTTAATAGACCCACACCGCTTCTCCGTTGCTATTTTATTTTCTAATTCTTTTTCTCTTGCATATAATATTGGTAAATCGGGCCTTGTAAACTCCCTAGAACCAATTTTATAACTTTGTGCCCCGCTCTCTATTTCTAGGATTGCCTTTCGTACACTTGCTAATTGAGTTTCATATTCTAAAAGTGCTCGCCTATTAATATTCATAATCTAAATTCCTTTTGATAAAACCCGCCGTTCTCTAGGTTCAGCCTCATTATTTGGTTTAATGGAAATGTGAAAGCCTAGAATATATGTCAAAGCTAGCATGTATTTTTCACAATCTAAAAAGTCATTTCTCTTTCTTCGTAAAATCCACTTCTTCACGCCGTTTGAATCTATAACTAATTCTTCTGCTGTGACTGATTTTATATAATCTTCTGTTATGTCTTCTGGCAAAAACCATTTTTTCAAGCTCTTTTCAGTTCTTATAAAGTTATATACCATCTCTTTAAAAAAAGTATCGTTTATCATCCATAATCGAACAGGATAATTTTTTATTCCATATTCAATCTTTGAATTTTTAATAGGTCTATCTAATTTACAACCGCGGACTGGTTGATATCTTTGTGGACTTAATCTACAAAAATCATATACAACATGATCACGAAAACCAGAATCAAACAAAACGCTACTCACAGGCTTGCCAGCATAAAATTTTGGATGTTTTTCATTGCCTAAAATTTCTTCTTCAAATTTAGAAAATACTTCCATGCTAGAAGTATTGCCATAAAACTCTCCATATGCTAATAACCAAGAATTAAAATCATCCCCCCAGCCTCGAATTACATAATATAAACGGGTTTCTTGAATGTCTACAGTTGCAAGAACATAATGAATTTTATTCTTTAATACATCTATATTCTTTAATGTATAATTATCTTTACAAGATAAAACATTGACAAAATCGGGTGCATCACCTTTTAAAAGATAGGTCTCACCAAAAGACGTATTAAAAACCGCCTTGATTTTATTTTCATCTTTTGATTTTAAAGCCGTGTGTAACTCTTCTGCTCTCTTTCCAAAAGACCGCCAAGGAGAACAAAGACCACTCACCCAGTAAGATCCTATAATCATTTTATCAATCTGTTCATCAGAGAACTCTGACCTATACACGCCGTTTTGATTCAAGTCTTTTTTATGCATCTCTTGAATAGATGAACTACACAAAGGACATTCTAAGATAGCTTTCAAGGGATCATCTTTGGGCCATTTCAAATAACTGCTATGAGGCACAAACTCTTTATTACAAAAAGGACATTTCCAATGAAATTTAAACTTTGTACCTTTCTCCCACCAATCAACAATCGGGGAGGCTCCCTCTATCGTTGGCGTGGAAGAAGCAACTAGTAAAAAATCGGGGAAAGTTGCTCCCCTTGCACGGAGTAAACTTACAGGGTCCCCCTCTCCACCAACATCTACTGGACAACGGTCTAACTCGTCAATATATGCCTCTTTCAAAGGATCAGAACTTAATTCCGCCGCAGAAGTACACCAAATCAAACGAATAGACCCGCCCATAAAATACTTGTCAGTTAATGTACTTTTCTCTTTGTCATATGTCTTTTTAAATTCTGGGACGTTCTGTATCATCTTATCAAGCCGTTTCTTTGAAAACCTCTTAACAAGTGACTGCGTAGGAAAGGTAATAGCAATCGGCACAGGCTCTCTGGAAAGGACAAAGCCTGCCCTGTTTAACAGAAACTCAGTTTTTGACATCTGAGACCCCATAACTATTATTACCATTTCATACAAACCGCTCTCACATGCGATCGATATATCTTTTAAATACGGAACCGCATCAGAATTATAAAAACCAGGCATGGCAGATTCACTTCGGCTTAACTTTCTTTTCCTAGATGCCCATGTTTGTGAGTCAGGAACAAAGTCACAATATAAAATACTATCAATATATTCACCTAGCAACCGCCCGTTGATTTCATCACTATCTTGCAATATAATTTCATCACTATCTTGCATTTACAATAATCTCCTCAATGTCCTTATACTTGCTTAAAAATTCTTGAATCTTTTGATTTAAATGCGACTTAATAAAGCTTGCTGGTTTTTGTTCTAACTCTTTATATACAACAGTAGGCAAATCTAAAAAGAATTCTTTAATTCTTGAAAATCTATCCCCAACAATAGAGCGGACTTTTAAAACGGATATTGCCTCGCTTTTGACTTTGTTTAATTCAAATACTTGGATGTCAGCTTTTGCTTTTGTATGTCTTACTCTTTGTAATAGAAGCTCTTCTTTTAAATCTTTTGTTCTTTGTATGTGCTCTTCTTTCTTCTCACGTAGTAAATTTACATACCATCGTAAACCCTCCCTAAATTTAATTAAATCTGTTAATTCATCGCGTGGAATATCCGCTTTGTACTTTTCCATAAAAACCACTGCGTTTACTCCTATTAATTCACAAAAAAGGACATTGGTAACTAATTTAGGCACAGCCATATTAATTTTCTTACCTTTTCTTTGAATTGTAGTTTTTGCAAGCGGTTTATATGAAAAAGTCATTTTAAAAGTCCATAAATTAAAATAATATTTTTACTAAGTTGACACAACTACATTATAAAATAAAAAAATCCAATACGCAAGCAAAATATTTATTTTTTTCAAAATATTTTTTACTAAAAATTTATAATATAAAAGAATAATTCTTTAAATCTTATAATTTTTAAAAGATTAATAGAATTATTCTAAAAAAAAAGAATTTTTGTCAGGAAAATAAAATTTCTCAAACATGCCAAAAATTCAACTTAAAATACTTAAAAATATTATAGTTTTGACATCACCTACACCATAACTATTGAAAAATTCAGAAAGAGGCTTCGCGGGCGGCCCCGGAAACTAGATAGCGTTTGAGACCATGGAAGTACCTAGCTCTTAGACTGGCTATTATAATTCATGTGCGTAACTATAATTATTATATACATTTACATCGTCCGTTTTTATGTCCGTCATCCGCCTTGCAAGAGACGTAATCCGCCTTGCCTGTAATGTCAATATCTCCGCAACTATATAAGATGCATTCTCAGAGTTGTCCGCCATGACAAATGGAATGCCATAAATCATAAAAGAAGCAATGGACGCCATGACTGATTTAGGATTAATCAAGGATCTATATTTATGTTGTTGAATGTCTGCCATTGAAAATTCACATACTACAAATTTGAAAGGATAGCCACGCATACATAACAATTCCTTCACAAACCTCTCCCTGTTTGCACCCATGCAACATTGTATAAAGTCACTCAATGACTTTCTTTCAATAGTTAAATAGTTTCTTAAGTCAGGATACCGCAACGTATAATCCCCGTGTGCTATTGTATCTCGGACACATTTCAAGCCGTATTTTTCAAGATTTAATGGCGTTTTCTCCCTTGTATCTATGATAGCTACAATCTCATTCTTTTTCTTGATTCTCATCCCATCCATCCTTTAAAATAACATTTCAAACCCGCTTATTTTTGCAATTGCCTCTTCGTAACTCAAAGTTTCAATTTGTGAATCCTTTTTCTCAATCTTTAATAAAACTATAGGTGTTTGCATATCTATTAAATGTTCTTTATAGCGCAATATCCTTTCTTCTACTTGATACTTCTCTTTCAATACAAATCGTAACAGCTTAGCTTCCATTGTGTCTCTATCTAAAAGCGTCCTGCATGCTATAACTACAATACAACGTTTGAAATGTAGAAGCATTTTCAAAATATGAACAACATCTGCCCCAGTTTGATTGTTATGTAAGAAAGGCGGGTTAGCTATAATGACATCAAACTTATTTTCTAAAGGATATTTCATAAAATCATCAAAAACTACTTGAAAACCGCTTCCTTTTAGGAAATTGGAAAAGGCTAAATCTTTTTCAATACAAACCGCCCGCTTTGGTAGAAATTTTGCAATAGCTCCCATCCCTGCAGATGGCTCTAAAACACTTTCATTTTCTTGTATATTTGCCATTTCAATCATAATTTTTGCTAGGTGTGGACTTGTTTCGTAAAATTGCGTTTTTTTCTTTTTTATTTTGCATATGTTTTCTGGCGGGCAGTATAAACTCACATCCCTGCAGATACCATCAAGTTTCTTATCCTTAGCTTTGATATAAAATAATTTATCTAGCTCCCTTTCAATCTTCTTTTGTTCTTTTGAAATTGTTTCTTTATTCTTAGATAACTCTTCGTATCTTGCTTGATATTTATTTAAAATAGAAAAATCTATAATAACTTCTGACAATTCATATACAGAAAACTGCCGAGCATAACCATAAATATAATCAGGGAAATCACTGTTATAATATTTAAAAATAAATCGTAGATACTCTAAAAGCCTTTCATTATATTCTTTGTTATATGCCTTTAAACGGATAAAAAAAACACTTCTACTAATTGCAAATTCTCCCTGTGTATTGATTAAACATTTCCCAATAGTTGCCGTGTTACTAAATATAATATCATTGATTTGAGAAATACATTGACTTGACCTTTGACAATAATATTTAACAATTACTTTGTCATCCTTAAGATCACCAGCCCCAGCAATAAAAGGCAAACCCTGCCCCTCCGTGTTTACATCTCCCCTTGTATAATTCTTTCCACTCTCAATCCACGCTATATCTTTTAGTTTAACTGTCATTATTAAACGCTCCTTTCTACTCCCCCCCCGAGAGGGCATTTATCCCCCGCCCGAGAAGGCAATTTTGCCTCCCCGAGAGGTAAAAACGCCTCCCAGAGGGTGTTTTATTTTAATCTTTTGTAAAATTTGAAAAGATTTAACATCAATTTAGTTACCAAAAAATCTTTGTCAGCCCATATAATAGGTCAACAATAAAAAATTGGTAACTAGTTTGATGCTAAAATTAAGTAATTTATTAAAAATCTTAAAATAACATTAAAATTGATATACTATTGTAAATTTTGTTATCAAAATATAAGATTTAATGGCTGAGTCGTTTGTTTTTATATAATTGGTAACTAAATTACATGCAAAACATTTCTTTAAGTATCCTTTGTAAACTTTTATACCTTGAAGCATTCATCTTTCTATATACTTCTTGATAAGAAAACCCCTCTTTTTTTAATGCAAGAGCTTTTGCCTTCCAATTTTCCTCTTTTTGTTGTTGTTTTTCCTCCTCCCCTTGTGAAAACATTTCTTTAAGTATCCTTTGTAAACTTTCATGTCTTGACGCATGCATTATTTTATATGCATCTATATAAGAAACCCCTTCTTCTTTCAACTGAGATGCTTTATCCCGCCATATTTCTTCTTGTTGTTGTTGTTTTTCAAATAATGCCTGCTCTCTTTCTTGTTGTCTAATTTCATTATCGATTTCTTTTTGGTTGATAATTTCTTTTCTTTCATATGCATTCAAAATAGCCTCGCATATTGTATCGATTCTTCGTTCTCCGTCTATTGATGCAAAACTATAAGTATCTGTTTCTTTAATAATTGTAGGTTGACCGTTGATAATTTCATAATCTAGTCTAAAATATTTTAGTTGTTCTGTATTATGCAAGAATAAAACAATATGTTTTTTAGAGATTAAAGTCCTGTTAGGCTGTATTTGTTCTTCTTCTTCCGGGAGCGGTCTAAATAAACGCCCTGCTATTTGTTTGATCTCATTATTAGCATGCACATTGTATTGATATAGCTTCTCCGTATCACTTGCATTGGTATTTAATGCCATATTGGCTTTTGCAATAAATATCCCCGCATCTATAATTGCTATTTCATGGAAAGGCATGTTATAGCCCTCCAAAATAGAAGCTTTAGAGTATGTTATAATATGAAATGCCTCATTTCTGTTCTTTGTGTTTGGACTTTGTTCTTTGTCATTTTCAACGTCACCGCGTGTACTAAAATATTTATCTTCATAGAATAGGAAGTTTTCACCTAAAATCTTAGAAAATAGCTTTGTTTTTACGTCTTTTGCATTGTATTTCTTATAGGAAACAGACAAAATCGGCGGGGCTTTTTGTTTATCTAATAATTCTAATAGTTTTGCTTGTTGTTTATTTGTAAGATCTTTATCTAACATTAAAATAGTTACATTGTACTTAACTGGTATATAGGGGATTTTTACAATATTTAAGTTATAATTCTTTAAAATTGATATTTCTTTTAAAAGTTTAATGTGCTTTTCACTCATTGTAGCGGTCAACATGTTGATTGCTCGCGGGTTTTCTAAAAGCAATAGGAAAGGTAAAATATTATACCCGCTAAAATATGGTATCCATGGGGCTTTTTGTGGAAATGTAATAATTTTGTTTAATTCTCTTTGTACATTTTGTTTTAGTTTTTCTGTGTCAATTTCTTTTGCTATTTTTCCCATTAAATATGCTGGCGGTTGAACATTTTCTGGTAATTTATATTGTTCTGTGTATTTTTGTATAATTTCATTTCTAAGTTTATTTTCTATTTCTTTGTATTCTTCAATGTATTCTTGATAGGAAAGCGGTTCGTTTGTTTCTTTATAGATCGGCATTTCAATTGTAATTCTTGGTTTCAATGTTTTTGTCAATAATTCTTTTAAAAAATCAAAGTATGACCCTGTAAATTTAGATTTAAGTACATCATCGGGTTCTGGCATGGTTTCTATATTAAGTTGATTTTCTAACTCACATGCAAAAACTGTATCAATTACATGTTTATATAATTCTTTGTTTTCTATCCATTCTTTCACTGTATGACCTGCGAAAGATTTTGAGAGATGAAATGTTTGATTTGTTGCTTCGTACATAAAACCAAATTGACGGTATTTATTCTCGCGTGTGCATGTTGTATCAAAATGTTTTTCTAGATTATGAGAAAATAAAGAAACAAATTCATACCTTTCCGATTTTACTTCTTTTTGTGATTTTATAGGTTTTTCATAGCATGCACATAATGCATAATTGAAATGGTAAAAATTGAAAAGGTTGTGAGCCTCGTCAATATAGAAATAATTTTTATTCAAAAGAAATGGTGCACAAGGAAATAAATAAGGAGAATGGCCCCAATAATTCAATCTAGCTATCGTAGCTATTTCAAACCCTGTAATATTATCGCCGTATGATCCATCATCTTCTAAGCCTGTATTATTTGAAACAATGCAAGAATATTTTTCTAATTGATGTTTCAAAAACATTGCATTTTTTACCGTGTATGTAAATATAGTATTGTATCTATCCTCATCTTGTAATTTTTGGATAAGAGCGGTTGTTTTGCCTACGCCAGTTGGGGCCAAAATTAGATGAATTGTATTTAAACGCTCTGTTAAAGCTTCGTATATTGTGTTTTCCGTGTAATAACTTAAAAACGGGGCTTGTTGTAAGTATTCTTGTATAATGTAAAAGTAGTTGTTGCTACCGCTATTGCATATTGTTTCATTGAATAAATCGTTTATGTCATAATTACTGGGCTTTTCATCCTTCCAAAAGCTAGTATTTCTATCAAAATATATGCCTTCTACATCGTAATCGCGGCAAGCTTGTTCTTGTAAAGAAAATCTTTCATTTTCCTTTATAATTTGTGCGTCTCTATCAAGCCATAAAACAACGTCATTATATTTTAGCTTTAATTCTGGTATCAAATCGATATTCCCAGTTGTATAAATACAAATCGTATTCAAACCAATCATGGACAAAGCAAGTGCATTTGCCACAGATTCTACAATGATAAATTTTCCATAATCAAACGGAAAAGTATCATAATGATTGCCTATAAAAACTGTGAAACCTTTTGCACTCTCGCCCGCCTCTGCCCTGGTAAATAATTTAGAAAGTGTTTTACCTTTTTTATTTTCAAATAAGAATTTTGGTAAAACTAGAAATTGAACTGCGACAAGTTTATCCTCTATGTTTTGGATTGGTACTCCTATATTATGAATTTCTAATTGTTGTTTCTTTTGGATAGATTCATAAATAGATTGTTGAAACGCATTTTTAAACTTGCTAGGTTGTGGAAACAAGAAAGAATGAGAATATAGAATACCTACAGCGTTTTCATAAAGTTCTTCTGATTTTGAAAAGCCTCTATAATTGCACCATTCTTTATAATAAGAAAAGTCATAATATGGATATACATCCATATACGCCCAGCATGTATTTCTAAAATTTATGCAATCTGTAATAGTGGGCCAGAAATTAATTGACGGCGTGGGCGTGGGAGGAGAAATAATCGGGGCAGGTATTGGCGGGGCTGGTATCCATTGATAATCATTAATATAATTATCAATATAATAATCTAAATTAAAATCATGTATAATTTTATTGCAAAAATCATTGGTATTTTTTATTTGAGTAAGTTCTTTTAGAAAACCAATAACATTGCTTGTTTTTTTGCAGGAATGACATTTATATAAACAAACTTTATTATTGGTTTTACTAGGAAATATACTAAAACAATCTTGATGACCACAAAACGGACAAAATCTTTCATGCTTATTGTATGTTTTGCCTGTATAAAAATTGTATGCGGTTTCTATAGAAATTTTTTTAATAAAAACTTGATAAGTATTACTATTCATATTCATATTATTTTTCTTTCTCTATAAAATATACAGTTGAAATACAGGCTTGTTTATTACTTAAAACGGCACAGTCCCCGCGATACCCCAGTTTTGTGGGTTTGATTGTTGTTGATTGTTGTATTGTGGCGGTTGATTTTGGTTGTTGTATTGTGGTTGTTGTTGTGATTGGTCCCAAAATTGTGGCGGATATTGTCTAGATGCATAATATTGCTGGACTAGTTGTTCTTGCGTTGGTTGTTGTTGACTATGCACTGGCGGAGCTTGTCTATGCACTGGCGGAGCTTCTTGTTGTTGTCCTCCGCCTAAAAATTGAATCATCTCAGCAACAACGCTTAGTTTTTGCCTCTTTTGGTTTGTTTGATTGTCAATCCACTCACTGTTTTTCAAACGCCCAGAGACATAAACTGGGCTTCCTTTTTGTAAATATTGCCCAGCGGCACTGGCAACTTTTCCCCATGATTCTATTTCTACAAAAGTGACCTCAGTGTGTCCTTCTGTATCTTTAAAGCCTCTAACTTCTCTGTTGATTGCAATAGAAAACTTGCAAAAAACAGAATTATTGACTTGTCTTACCTCGGGATCAAACGTCAAACGCCCCATCAAAATTACTTTGTTTTCGTTTGCCATGCTTCACAACCTTTCTAAAAAAAATTTTCTTATGCTAAAAATGCTTTGTACCCCTCTATGTCTTCTTTTTCTTCAGAAATTTCTTTTGGTGGTAATTTAGAATAAAAAGAATTAGGTCTTTCTAATACTTGAAATTTTAGTGCAGGCAATGAGCCATTAATTTTATATGCATGAATTTCAACTAGGGAAAATGAAATATCGTTTATGTTTTTATTGAGCCATCTAATAGTATGTTTGTGTTCTATCCTTGCTTTCTTTACAAGGCAAATAATCGTGGATATGTTTTGAAGTTTAGAGACACGATAAATTACTTGCCCAAAATATTCATGACTGCTATAATCTAATAGAATATGGATCATAGTTTTTCTTGCATCTTTATTCTCCGCGATTAAGGAAAAGGAATTAGCATAATACTGCTTTGTGACATTGCCAGTGAATTCTATTCCTACTTCATTTCCTAAAACTTGAATGTTTTCTTTTTTAGATAACCAATCAGCTAAAATTAGACTCTGTCCCCAGATGTCTTCTACATCTACTTCAATTAACTTTCCTAGATTAATATTCCACTCAAAATTATCTTTAGCCATTTATACACCTTTTCTATTTTTTTAAATTTTTTAAGTAAATATTGTAATAACTATTTGCATGAAAAAAGAGCCCCCGCAATTTTCAGGGTGCAAGAGGGCTCACAAAATGAAAAATAAAACATATGATAACTGAATTATCAATAGGAGCAAAAAATGAATGTTGATACAACATGCATCTTTTGTTTCAATGTAATATCTTTAATCTGTTATATATAATTTTCTAGATAACTTAGAAATTCTTTCAAGCCTTGCTTCTATTATTTCAGAGTTGTCAACTAACCTTTTAATTAGATAATCTATCTTAGAATCTAATTCTCTGTTATTGAAATGTAACCGCCTTATTTCTTCTGTCTCATTATAAATTTCTTGACCAATCTCAGATTCTTTCATGGTTGCTACCGCCTTTCTAGTTGCTACCGCTATTATTTCAGAGTTGTTAACTATCCTTTTAATTAGATAATCTATCTTAGATTCTAATTCTCTGTTATTGAAATGTAACCGCCTTATTTCTTCTGTCTCATTATAAATTTCTTGACCAATCTCAGATTCTTTCATGGTTGCTACCGCCTTTCTAGTTGCTACCGCTTTCTTTAGATGGGAATAATTCTACTCTTATATTGTTTATTTCTTTAAAAGAATATTCGTTTAATTCATCATCACTTAAACAATCTTCAAATGTTTTATATATTTGTTTTAATGATTGAATTAATATTTTATTTATTATTTCTGCTTTGATTTGTTTATTTTGTATTATTGCTTTTGTTGTAATTACAATATTTTCTATTATTTCTGGTGCATTTTTTTTTGCTATTTTTGTTACTATATTGTTTACTTGTGAATATTTTTTATATATATCTGGTCTTATGATAAAATTTATTACATTTTCGGATAAGAAGTTTTTTTTATTTATTGTTTCTTTGTCTATAGGTTTTATTTGATTTATTATGTCTAACATATGCCTCATTGTAGTTATAATAAAACAATAGATTTTATTTTGGTTTATAGTTATCATTTCGTAGTCCATAGTTGCTACCGCTCCAGTTTTTCTAAAAAAATTTGTAAGTTTTCTCTTTCATCCTTAATACTATCCTTGATAGTATCATCTAAATTGTCAATAGAATCCCTGATAGTATAATTTAAATTGTCAATAGACTCTCTTATTTCTTTTAATGTGTTATTTAGCTCTTGTATAATTTGCATAACTGTTTCCTTTATAAAGAGGCTCTTTTAAAGAGCTTCACAATTAATTAACCAATAAAAGGAGGTTAATACTAACAAGAATAAATAAACTTGCTAGCAGTAGGGTTAATATTTTTTTTATTAGAAGCTTTAAGTGTGAACTGTATTTGTTGTTTCCATCTATTACAGGTTCAAAAGATTCCTCTATTATTACATCAGATCCATCCATCATTGCATCAGATGCAATTGCATCCAATATTTCCGCCCTTTTATCAAATATTGTTTCCATTGTTTCAAGAAATTTTTCACAAGTTTTTTCATGAAGTTTTTTTAATTCTTCATTTTCAATACAAGGCTTTGAAAGTTCTTTAATGCTATATGAATCATCAAACTTTGGAAAATATTTCATAATAAGAAGTTTTTCTAGTAACGCTTTGTATTTCTAATAATGAAATCTTTGATAATTTCTAACCGTGTTTTCTTACGCCTAGAATTTATAGCCTTCTCATCCCTTGCAAAGCTAGCATTGATAGCCTCGGCACGTTTTAGCAACTCTTTCTCATGCCTTGCAAAGCTAGCATCGAGAGGCATGGCAAGTTTCTTTGGCGTGTTAAAATTGATCCCTTGCATGTTTTCATCCATTTTTTTACTCCTTGTTAATTACCATCCTTTAAAAAGTTTATTATTAATTTTAAAGGAAAAGTTATAAATAAATCGAAAAGATAATTTAGAGAATTACTTGTTAAATTACCAATCTTAACAAGCGTTTTACAAAAATAATAAATAAAAGATACAGCTATATAAGGAAAAACTTGTAATACATTATGAATTATCCCCAAGAAATTCCTCCTTCCTTTCTTGACAAAGATCATTTAATTTTTGGAAACAATTATCGAATTCTTGATATATTTTTTTTGTTTCTCTTTCTACAAAATAATTTTTAATTATCTTTATAGGTTGTATAATTAAATATAAAATTAAGGCAATGACCCCGATTATGAAACTTATTATCAAAACTATTATTGATCCTATTATTAAACCTATTAAGAAAATGAAACTTAAAGTTAAATATAAAATTATTTTAATTAAAGCTACAAAGAGAAAAACTATAAGATCAAAGTTGGTAAACAGTAAATCTTTAATAGTAGTTAGAAACCAAGAAAGCCAACGAAAAAAACACATGTTAATCATCCTCTACAGATTTAATTAAAGATTCAAGTTTTAAAGGCTTAGTTAAAGATTTAAGTTTTGTCATAAGTTCAAGTTCTATGGAAGCGATATTGTTAATATATATATTGTATAAAACTTTAAGTTGTTTAATAAAGTAATAACTGTTATTACTGACATTGAAAACATTAAATTCATCTTTAGCATTTATTTCGGATTGAATATTATCTCTTAAATCTATCATTAAGTCCATAGTATCACGGTTAAAATCATTTTTTAAATTTAAAAGTTTTGTATAAAATTCATTTGCTAAAACTATTAGCTCTTCTTTGTCTATCATGTTAATAGCCCTTTACAGATTCAAGCTTTTCAGTAAATTCTTTTAAAGATATAACATTAAGTTTAAAATCATTTATTAATTTAAAATACTTTGTATAATATTCGTACATAAAACTTTTCTTGATAGTATAATTTAAACTGTCAATAGAATATCTAAGTTTTCTTATTTCTTGATTATCATTGGCGTTTAAATTGTCAATAGAATTTCTCATTTTAGACAATTCATTAAAAACAGCTTGCTGATCCATCCCACGCCTCTAGCTTTCTATAGTTTTCAAATTCTTTTTGCAATTCATCACAATCTTCTATTAGACTTTGTAATTTATTGCAAATATTGTCCATGCTTGTTTCTCTATCATCCATCTTATATCCGCTCCTAAGAGTTACGCCATGGCATACGCACTGGCATACTAGCTTCACTACTATTGTTATATACATCAACTACATATTGGATATATATGGCGTTTATTCCTTTTTTAGCTAGTTTTTGTATTATTTTTAAATTTTTATAACAATCTTTTTCTGCTAATGAGCCTCTAAGTATCATCTCAAAATGTTTTTTATCTATCTCTTCCACTGTGTCTTTTGCTATTTTATTGACAGTTTTATTAAAATTTTCTAATACATTTAAAGTAAATTTTAGATCATACATCATTATTATCGGTTTTATTGTTTCATATACATAATTTATTAATTCTGTTTTAAGATCTATTGAATCTGAATCGTCCATTATGTCGCATGTGAAAATTGATATTTTGTATATATTTTCTATTGCCAGTTGTTTTCTTAAGTCATTCCCATCATATAAATCCATCCTTTTACTCCCTGCTGCCTGCGGCTAAAAATACTCTCTAATTATATTTTTCATTTCCACCATCATCACGCTTGTAATATCTATTGCAAAATATAATAATTTTTCCCTTTGTAGATCTTTTATCTTATATAAATATGGATCTTCAGGCTTTACCTCTAATATTTTTACTAAATCCAATCTTATTTTTTCTAATTCACTCATAGAGATTTTTTTTATCTCTGATATTTTCTTTTTTATTTCATCTTTATTTATTGTTTTTGCTTCTAATTTGTCTTTTGACAAATCAAATATTTTTATTGAAAAGATTGAATTTATTTCGCCCACAATACTTCGTTTTGTACTATTGAAACTATGTATTCCACTAGGATAATATATTGTATTAGGCGTAACATTGGTAAAAAAATTGTCTTTATCGCCAAATTCAATGACCTCATTTGCTTTATTTATTATCTCTTTTGAGATACAAATTATTTCACAATAAAAACTAATAAGTAATTTCTTGCTAGCGCGGGGGGATTGCTCCATCATGAATTATCTCCAAAAAAATCCTCATTTGTTTGCATCCTTTCAAAAAAGAGAAAAATACATCCTTTTCATATTTCTCCGCCTTGTTCATATATTTTATATAAAATGATATAAGTAATTTTTTTCATATAGGGGTCAAATTCTGGGTCAAATTTATCATCAAATAACTCGGATAGCTTACTTATTGCTATTGCAATATCAGATAAATCTGATTCATTGTTTTTTATATAATTAAATACTTCATATTTTATCGCTTTGAGTGTTTTATTATGCCTTGCTAGTATATACTTATTTATAGCTTGATTTAGATTTCGTTTTTCTTTTAATGAACTTAGACTTTTAATATATTTTTTTGTTTCTTCTAATACTGTTATCATTGTTAGTAATTCCTTTACTCATTATGCATATTGCTTTTTATTCTTTTGATTCCTATTCATACATAATCGATAAACGCTTTGTATAGAATCAACAACCTTTCTATTTTGAATAACAGGCAAACCCCAGCTTTCAAATGTTTTTATCATAGAATCATATGTAGAGGCAAATTTCACTTTGTAATCGTTTTTAAGCGTTTCTAACGCGTCTAAGTTGACATTGTCAACCACCGTTTCTAGGATAGCTCCTATAGAATGCGTAGAATAGAGTAAAACACGCTTGTCTAACGCCTCTAAATTGCCTTGCAGGATTGTGCCAGAGGTGGCATCCCTTGGACTTGCATAAGGCTTTGTATTATCCCTTAAGTAAATATTCAAAATTTCAAAATCGTTGTATGTCATAAAGATTTCACCGCGGATCTCTAAGAAAGCAGGTATGTTTTCTCCTTTCAATGTATGAGGCAAGTTTTCAATCATGCTTGCTTTGTCTGTTATCTCTAACCCTTCGATGCCATCGCCCCGAGTAATTGCTTTGTATAATTTGCCGTGTAGATACCAAAGACTAACTGCGATGCCGTCAATTTTCTCTTCCACTACATAATTGACTTTCTTTCTGCCCGCTGTTTTTTGTGCATAAAACTCAAACTTTCTTAAGCTTTCTAAAACATTTTTCTTATTTATGTTGTCTATAGATAGCATGGGAACAATATGTTTCTGTTTCTTAGAATCACATGTTAAACGCGGGGCGATTCTTTCTGTCGGAGTGTTTATTCTCTTATACTCAGGATAATCATTTTCTAAGTTTCTTAACTCTTCCAATAATTCATCATACGCCGAGTCAGGTATTACACTATTTGAACGGTTGTAATATTGATCTTGATAATATTCAATATCTCTATACAAGCTATCCATTTTTGATTTAATCTTGTTTTGTTTGCCTCTAACAACCTTAGTATTCTTGATAGCTCTTGTAGTATTGAATTTAAAAGCTTTCACCCCTCTAGGGGCTCTTTTAGTCGCCCCTAGTTTATCTTGTATGTCTAATTGATTTACTTTTATTACAAACCCGTCTATTGGATATTCAAAACTCATGTTACACCGCCTTTATTATCTACAATGTGAAATATAGAGAGGTTTATAATATGCTTTTGGTAGTGTTACAGGCATTCTATAAGTCTCTTGCTCTGTCTCATTGTCATTCTTGAAAATGCTTGCTAATTCTTCCTTGAATTTTAAAAATTTTTCACTAATACCATTCTCTTTGAAAGTTTTATGTAGTTTGTCTAAATGTCTATTTTTATAAAACTTTATATATGTAAATTCATCCTTTTTTTCTTTTGCCTCTTTGAGTAGTTCTTCAATTCTTGTTCTACATTTGTCTATTGCCTCTTTGTTAGAGCCCGCCTCTTTAACTGCCTCTTTGTTAGAGGCGGTTTCTTTGTCTATGCCTGCGTTAGAGGCGGTAACACCCGCCTCTTTGTCTGTTTCTGTATTAGAAGCGGGAGCTACTGTTTCTTTGTTAGGAGCGGGAGTTTTTTTTTGTGCTTCTGTATCTATTGCTTTTGCTATGACTGTTTCTTTGACTGCGTCTATGACTGTTTCTATGACTGTTTCTATGACTGTTTCTATGTCTGTTTCTATTGTTTTCTCATAGAATATTTCTATAACTGTTTCTTTGTCTATGTCTTTGGATTTAACTGTTTTATAGACTGTTTCTATGACTGTTTCTATGACTGTGTCCATGGTTTTGTCTATATCTGTTTCTATTGCTTTGTCTATGTCTTTTGCTTTGTCTTTGAGTGTGTTATAGACTGTTTCTATGACTATTTCTTCGACTGTGTCCATGATTGTGTCTTTAACTGTGGCTTTGTCTCTGAATGTGTCTATTACTTTTTCTCTGACTATGTCTATGACTGTGTCTATGACTGTTTTTTTTGCTTTGACTTTTGCTTTGTCTTTAAGTGTAGCTGTGTTACAGACTGTTTCTACAAATATTTCTGTGTCTATTGTTTCTTCTCTGATTGTGTCTATGACTGTGTCTCTGACTGTTTCTTCAGCTGTGTATATGACTGTGTTTTTAACTTTTGCTTTGACTTTGTCTTTAATTGTTGCTATGAGGTCTGCAACATTATAGGCAGTTTCTATAACTATGTCTGTTTCTTTGTCATAGACTGTTTCTTTGTCTGTTTCTGCCTCTATGACTTCTACAATGCTAGAAGCGGGTGCATCTATACTAGGAGCGGTAGCAACTATATTAGAGGCGGTAGTTTCTGTTTCTGCTTCTTTGTCATAGGCTGTTTCTGTCTCTATGACTTCTACAATGCTAGAAGCGGGTGCATCTATACTAGGAGCGGTAGCAACTATACTAGGGGTGGCGTCAATGACTGGTGTACAAATGATATTCCACAATTCTTTTTTGCTTGCATTGACGATTTCTTTATTGAGTGCATATTTAATTTTTCTTATGACTTTGTTAATTTCTTTTTGGATGGCTGGTAATTCTACATGAAAAAATCTTGCTTTTTTCAAATTGTCTTCTGTATTTTCTAAAGGATTGTTGCTTAGCAATACTTCTAATTCTTTCTTACATTGTTTTTTCAATTCTTTTATTGCTTCTCTTTTTTCTGTGTAGACCATTAAGAAGTTTACTAATTCTTCTTTTGAAAGTTTTGTGAATTCATTTGTATTTTTCATTTTATTTCCCTCCCTGATAGGTTGTAATTTTGAAGCGTTTATTTGCATTCATTAAAGTCTTCTAGTTTTAAATCTAGAATTCGAATTATTCTTAAAAAATCAATAGCTTTTAGATTTGTTTTTCCAAGCTCCCAAAAGGAGATGTTAGTGTGGCTTGTTTTGATTTTTTCTGCTAGCTCAGTCTGAGTAAGATTTAATAAACGCCTCCTTTTTCTTATTATCTTTCCTATATTCATTTTTAAATTTCCTTTTAAAAGTGTTTTTATATTCATTATTGTCTCATTTACTGTATTAAATCACAAAAAAAGAGATTTGTCAAGTAAAAAATTCTTTTTTTTTAAAAAAAATTCTTTTTTCTTTTAAATTTTTCGTTTATATATATAATAATACATATTTTTTTCTTATTGTCAAGTAAAAAATTCTTTTTTTTTAAAAAAAATTCTTTTTTCTTTTAAATTTTTCGTTTATATATATAATAATACATATTTTTTTCTTATTGTCAAGTAAAAAATTCTTTTTTTTTAAAAAAAATTCTTTTTTCTTTTAAATTTTTCGTTTATATATATAATGCAATGCAAAACAATAACAATTTATATAAGACATAAAAAAACCGCCAGATCTAATTAAGAAAAGGCGGTTTCTTTTTTTATGATACATTTTAACGGTCTAATAAACCTTATGGATGGCAAAGCTAGCACAGCTTTACTATTTCAAACTAAAAATAAGCTGTTGCTACTTTTTTTTCTATTTTTTCATTATTTATTTTTGTTTCTTTCTTTGCTTTTATTGCTACTTTAGGTTTTGCTACTTTTTTATTAGTTGCTTTTTTGATAGTTACTTTTGGAGTTGTTACTTTTTTTATGGTGCGTTTTGATGTCATAGGAATGAATGCGTAGATTTCTATATCTTTATTTTCTGTATCTTTATTGTCTGTATCTTTATTTTCTGTTTCGTTGTTGTCTGTTTTCGTTGTTTGTCTTTTAGTTTTTGCTTTTGTTTGTTTATTTTCTTTATTGTCCGTGGTTTTATTTTCTTTATTATCTATTTCCGTGTTTTCCGTGGTTTGTTTTTTTATTTTTCTAGTTTTTGTCTTTCTACTTTCTTTCTTGTCTATATCTTTATTATCTATTTCCGTGTTTTCTGTGGTTTGTTTTTTGCTTTTTCTAGTTTTTGTCTTTCTACTTTCTTTCTTGTCTGTGGTCTCCGCATTGTCCGTATATTCAATTTCTGTGTTTTCTGTGTGTTCTGTGGTTTCAATATTCTTATTGTCCGTGGTTTCTGTGGTCTCATCATCTTCCGTGGTTTCATCATCTTCTATGTCTGTGGTTTGTTTATTCTTATTATCCGTGGTCGCCGTGGTTAGGAGTTGTTGGTACATTTGCATAAGGTCAGAGACAATTTCTGCTTCGTTGTCAAGATCCCAGTTTTTGTTGTAGATTTTTGCAACTTCTTTGTCGAGTTTTTGATGGGCTTTTAGTAAAGGAAGCGGCATAGTTAAAGGGTCATAGAGAGCAGCTAAGTTAGAATCAGAATATTTTGCCCGTGCATCTAAAATATTTTGTCCTAGTTCATTAAGTTTTTGTTTTTGTGTTTCTGTAAGTTCAGGAAATGGAAAGTTATTGTAAACAACAGAAGCAGAATAACGATAAGCAATTCCAAATCGTCCTGCCACGACTCGCATCCATGCATTGTGAACTTTTGAATTTAAGAGGGCAAAGATATATAAAGGACAATCAGGAATACAAAGAAGACTATGATTTGCAATGGTTGTATGTGGTAAAAAACCAATAGGAATATAGGCTCGTCTTTCTGATGTCACTATTGGAACAGCTAGATAATTTGTTTTTAGTTGACGAATTTCAGTAAATAAGTAAGGTGTCAATGCTTTTTCTCGTGTTGCTTTTTTAGGACTTTTTAAACGAAAATTTCGTACTTTTTCAATTCGTTCTTGAACAAGGGGCATAGATTGAATTTCTTGTGGTGTGGCATCTACTAACCATAAAATATATCGATCTTTATTTTTAATGAGTTCTTCTGAACCTATAAATTTTCGAATGAATTTTTTTGCTTTTGGTTCTTTTTTTATAAATTCTTCCACTTCATTTTCTTTAATGATTAGATTTCCGCCATCGACTGGGGCATTGCCTAATGTCATTTTAGGTATATTACAAAGTGGTGTAGTACGACTTTTTACTATAATATTAGGTGCGTCTACTAAATAGGGATTGATGTTGTTTGCAATTTGTTTAGTGACAATAGTTTCATATTTTTTTTGTGTTTTTTTATTTTCTAGATAATCTTCTATAGGTTTTTGTGTGTATGTGAAAATTGTTTTTTCTTTGTGATTCTTTGTTTGAGAAAATCCAATGATCACACAATGAACTTGAGCTTTTTGAACTCGTTCTTGTTTTTTTTCTTTTTTTTGTCTTCTCTTTTTTTGTGCACCTTGTTTTCTCGTTAATGATAATTCTAATTGTCTTTCTCTATATAAAATAGTTTCTTCAGATTCTTGGTTCCATGGAAAACTTCTATGGCAAAAATCAATGTGTAGTCCATATTTTTCTATCATGTCTGTCCATAGAGGTTCGACTTGTTCACCTTGTGTAATGGAACTTGTCGATACAAAGGCAACTTGAATGTTTGTATTTTGGATATATTCTGCTGCTTTGTAATACCAACACGCAACATAATCTAACATTTTATGTTTTGTCAATCTAGATTGGTCTTGTTTTTGTTGTTTTGTCATCCAAGAAAAACCTAGGAATGGCGGATTTCCAATGATGTAATGTAGTTTATCTTTTGGAACGATATCTTGCCAATCGATTTGCAAGGCGTTTTCTTCATGGATGTACGCATTTGTTTTTAAAGGAAAGAATGTAATTTTTCGTTCTATGACAGATTCTGTTTTTTGCATCATTTGAAGTTCTGCGATCCATAATGCAGTTTTTGCTACAGTGACTGCAAAATCATTAATTTCAATTCCATGGAAATTTTCAATTTCTACTTTGATTTTTAGATTAGGCGTTTGTTGGTTTGTTTCTTTATCTATGCAATGGATAGATTCTAAGATGAGATTTTCTAATTTTCGTAAGGAAATATACGTTTGTGTGAGAAAATTTCCAGAACCGCACGCAGGATCTAGGAATGTTAAAGAGGCAATCTTTGTTTGTAGATTAAGTAAGGCTTGTTTTTTTTCTTGCAAGATAGTTTGTTTTTTAATGTTTCGAAATTCATCTTTTAAATCATCTAAAAATAAAGGATCAATGACTTTATGGATGTTTTCAATGCTCGTATAATGCATGCCACCTTTTCCACGAGTTTCTGGGTTTAAAGTATTTTCAAACACAGAACCAAACACAGTCGGGCTAATTTCTGACCAATCAAAGTTTTTTGTAGCTTCTTCAACTAATAGATGATAGACACTGTGACCACATTTTGGAATCGTAATGTTTTCATCTTGAAAAAGTCCACCATTAATATAAGGAAATGTAGCTAAATCATCTTCTAAAAATGGATCTCGTTCGTTTTGTTTCTGATTTAAGACTTTAAATATTTTAAACAATGTGTCATGTAACATAATTTCATTTCTAGATTTAAGTAAATCTTGAAACATTCCTTTTCTACCAAACAATTCAGAGCTATCAGCATATAGACAAAAGACAATACGAACACAAAGTATATTTAAGCTAGTTAAAACGTGTTCTGTAATAGGAATGTTTGCAGATGTAAATTCTTGTTTGAGAA
>Ga0209723_1001111_pt1 | contig 44310 bp, 47 predicted proteins | sample BiotimSIPDNA_2_FD_185750 | JGI IMG/M metagenome (GOLD analysis project Ga0209723, IMG submission 185750) | Anaerobic biogas reactor microbial communites from Washington, USA - Biogas_R2 time_0 SIP DNA (SPAdes) (version 2) | ecosystem: Engineered > Bioreactor > Anaerobic > Unclassified | place... | reverse complement strand
CGTGATCGCATTCTGGCGACCCATACTATTCCACCCTTAGCCGAATTGATCGCTCAAACGGCGCAAGCTCTGCATCTGGAGGATTCCTGGGCTGCGCCGTGATTCCCCCGTTTTTTTGATAAGATACCAAAAAAGGCAGGTATCAGAGCGCCGGGAATAATGCCGGGTGTGTTTCAGGCGCACTGCCAGAAAAAGGTGACGGCGTGCGGATGGTGGGGGCATTGGACGACAAAGCCCACGCCGTTGTCGCCCCACCTGTGCGGCAGGTTGCACTGCGAATCCACCTGAAAAACCAGGCGATCCATTGGCTGCCCGCACTCCGGGCAGGGTGGGTAGCCGGCATCCTGCACCCAGTTGGGCCAGCCGCCGAGCTTGTCGTCGGCGAGGTTGTCCTCCCAGAGCATCTGATCCAGCGCGTCGCTCGTGAGCGGCAGATCGATTTGCACGATGCGCCAGGATTCCGGCCCGACCTCGCGGTAGGGGAGGTCGCTGCGCTTGCTCCAGCCGGTGATCGTTTTGGCGGGGAACGTGGCGAGTGCGGCGGGCGGGTTGGGTGCTCCCTCCACGGGCACGACGCGCACCGCTTGCTCGGCGGCAAAGGGCCGCCAGGGGGCGCAGTCCAGGCAGTAGAACAGTTGCAGCAGCCCGCTGCCGAATGTCCCGGCGAGCGGGGCGGGCAGGGCGTTGAGATCGAGCTGGAAGAAAAAGGTGAGCGCTTGCCCGCAGGTGGGGCAGTGCGGCCAGCCTGCGTCCGGCGGCAGGTAGGGCGTCCCGCCGAACTTGGACGCGCTGAGCGCCGGGTCGCCGCGCCTGGTGCGGGGCAGAAAAGCCGTGCGCTTGAAGGTTTGCAGCGCCTTGCGCAGCGCCTGGGCTACCTGCCCGGAACGCGCGCCGTGCGCTTGCAGCAGCGCGACGATTTCAGGGCGATCCCACGAGCGGGCCTGGTCGAGCGCGCTCTTGCCCTCCCCGTCGATCAGGTTCAGGTCGGCGCCCTGCTCGATGAGATAGCGCACCACGTCCAGCCGCCCGGCCCCGGCGGCCAGGGTGAGCGCGGTGTCGCGGTCGCGGCTGCGCAGGTCGAGGTCGGCGCTGGCCGCGCGCAGGTGCTGTACCGCGTCGAGGTGGCCGTGGTAGGCCGCGCTGTGCCACGGCGTATAGCCGGTGTAGGATTCGCGGCTGGTCAGATCGGCCCCGGCGGCGAGCAAAGCCTGCACCAGCGCCGCCTGGCCGGCTTGCGCGGCGTAAAACAGGCTGCGGTCGAGGTCGACTTGAGCGACCGGGGCAGTCAGGATGCAGGCAGCAATGGCCTCCGCTTTGGCCAGCGTCGCCACGACGAGCGCGTCGCCGCGTTCTTCCGGCGTGGCCTCGGGCAGTAGTTCCTGCACCCGCGCCGTGTCGCCGACGCTGGCGGCTTGTTCCAGGGTGAGGTCGGCGCCGGTGCGGCGGGTGGCCCCGGCGGCTTCCAGCATCGTGATCAGGTCCGGGTCGCCGATCTCGACGGCGATGTCGAGCGGCTTGTGCAGGTTGCTGTCGAGCGCGTTGACGTTCGCCCCGGCAGCGATGAGCAGGCGCACCACCTCGACGTGCCCGTTGCGCACGGCATAGCCCAGCGGCAGCAGGTCGCCGCCGTGGAGGCTGGTGTTGCGCAGGTTGAGATCGGTGCCAGCGTGCAGCAGCATGGTCGCTGCGGTCAGGTCGCCCCGCGTGGCGGCGATGGTGAGCGCCGTGCCGCGCTGCTCACGCATGTGGGTCAAATCTGCGCCGCGGTCGATCAACAGGCGCATAACGGCGTGATGGCCGTTCTCGGCAGCGACGCTCAACATTCTTCCGAGATCGTCGGCATCGACGTGCAGCGAGTCGAGAACAAGCTGTACCACCTGGGGGCGGTTGTGCGCGATAGCGGCGTCCAGGCAGGAATCGAGCTGCCAGTCAGGCAGTTGGCGCGCCAGGAACGCGCTTACAACGGCAAGATCGCCCTGTTCGCAGGCGGTCTCGAAGGCCTGGCGTTCGTCCGGGGTCAGTTTTTGGGACATAGCGAACTCCTTTGATCAGGAAATATCTTGCAGGACATCTGCCCAATGGCTGCCCAGTGTTTGCCAGACGTCCCAGTCCAGCGCGTCGAAATCCGTGACCAGGCAGACGGGGCGGTCGGCGGCGTCGTAGCCCCAGTAGGAGCCATACACGCCGTCGCCGCTGTAGGTAGCGCAAGTGACGAGGTTGGCGCCGCTGACGGGGTCGATCAGCACGTCCGCCCAATCGTAGGTGGAGCGATAGTTTGCGCCGATGGCGTCGGCCAACTGCTGCGGGAGGTCCAGTTCTTGCCGGTAGCGCGCGTGCAGCGTGTCGAGCGCAGACGCATCGAGAAACGCGCCGCTGCCCGAATCCACCACATAGCACCACGTTTCGTCCTCGGTGTATTGCCACATTCTGGCTTCCGAAGTGAGGGCGCTGTCCGGTGGCAGGGCGTTTTCCCAACGCACGGGGACGCCGCGGCGGCCAGGCACAGCACTCCCAGCGTCACGCGGATGTCTTCTACGAGCCGGTCGGTGTCCGGATTGGCGGGGACGCGATAGTGGCCCAGCACCAGCCGCACGGGATAGCGTCCCGGTGCGACTTGCCGGGCAAAGGGGGCGATCTCTTGGTCCAACAAATAAAAGGGATCGCCGGCCACAATCACGCCCGACGGCAGCGCCAGCCGGGCGATCTCTTGCCAGCCCAGGGTGAGCGGTTCATCCCAGGGGGTCTTGACAGTACACAGGTGATGGATTTCGTTCATCGTTGTGTTCCTTATTATCAGCAAGTTCTTTTTAGCGCCATGACCTCTTGGACGGACAAGGGCGCTGGTGGAATAGGGTCAATGTCGAACACGTCTTCATCCGGGTATTTTTCCTGCACGCGATAAAACGCGCCATCAGGGGTAACCAGGAGCCAGTCGCTCGTATTGGACCCCGGCGGATAGGGATCGTAGGCGGCGATTATCAGATCGGATGACAAGGCTTTGGCAAGGGCCGCACCCAGGTCCAGGATTGAATTCTTGTACAGATATTTTTCCCAGTAGCGGGTTATCATGTGGATGGTCAGAAAAAGCTTCCATCCTTCTGCCTGAACTTCATGCTCATAGTATAACGTCGCCTCGCTGTCGTCCATACTTGCTGCGGCGTATTCGCGAATGTGGGATACCTCTATGCCCAATAGGCGGCTCAGCGCCAACCTGGCAGATTCCAGCGGTATGGCAGTTCGAAAAATGAATTGATATTCATTCTGATATTCCATTGGTTTCCCTTTTCAGGTGGCTTGAAGATGCAGCGTGCCCAGGTTGGTCAACCTGGAGAGGTCTGGCGCTGCGCACAGCGGGTTGCCGCTCAGGTCCAGGTAGGTGAGCTGCGGCAGGTGTGGGAAGGGTAGGAGCGTCTGGAATTGAAGTGCAGGAACCACAGTTCGGCGACGAGATCCTGGACAGGCCCGGCCTCGTCGCCGGTGCGGGTCAGCGCAAGGGTGTGCGCCACGTTAGGCGTGCTCCTGCCCGCCAAACAGCGCCTTGCAGAGCGTGGCGACCAGGTAATGGCTGCGATTCTGCGGGTCGATTTCCTTGAATTCGAGATCGAGCGTGAGGCCGGCAACGCCGGTCATGACAAAGGCTTTCGAGATGCCCTGCCCGTAAACCGAGGGGTTCTCGGTGTCGATGAAAAAGACCGAGTGAAACTCGCCACCGACCGCCGTGCGGGTGGGTTCCTGCGCCCACTGTTTCATTTCTTCGGTCAGCCCGCCGCTTTTGACAAAGATGGAGAGGATGTTGGGGATTTTGAGGCGGAACGCTTTGGGCAGTTTGAAAAAACTGTTGGCGTACTTGCGCCCTTGTTCGTGTATGCTCTTGAGCGCCTCTACGTTGCTTGGGAGCGTATCGGCGTCATAGATGAACAAGAATTCCTGACTGCCCTTCTTGCGTCGCGCGTACAGCGGGACGGTGATGTGCTCCAACGCCTGGTTGCGCGCGACATCGAATTCCAGGCTTTCCGCCAGGTGGCTCTGTAATACGGTTAACGCTTCTATCGTTTGCATGGTGTCCTCCCTTGAAAATATAAGACTGTTTCACGCAAAGGCGCAAAGACGCAAAGTAGAAAAACTTGGCGAGCTTGGCGACTTTGCGTGAAATTTTCATCCAACCGCTGGTGAACCGCCGATTAATGATGAATTCCTCTGAAATCAAGTCACGGGCTGAAAGTTAAAGACCTGTTCAATGTCTGGGCTAACTGGGGCACGTTTTTGAAGGTCAGTTCGTCCGCCCGAAAGCGGTCGAAAAAAACTCGGCACCCAGTATATCGGCAATTTTCCGTTCGATCAACAGCCGTTGTTCCATATCCTCGCTGAAAACGGACGTATCGAGCTGTATGGCGACGTGCCCTCCGGCCAGGTGTATGACATGGGCCAGACCCTCGATCTGCGGCCAGCACGATGCGAACGCCGACGCGAGTTCGTGGCCCAAAAGGGTGAGCCAATAGATGCCTGGTAGATAGCGGTAAAACTCGGCGCTGGATGCGCCGCAGCTCCGGCGCACCCGCCCGCCGCCGGGCAAATCCTCGACGATCCAATGCTTGATTTCGTGTTCCACGGCGGAACAGGCCAGACCGTACAGCGCCGGGAACGCCGCGCAGAGATCGAAAAGCCATTGCATCCAGCGCGCTTGCTTTTTCCCCGCCAGCGCCCCGGCGTTGAGGTAAAAGCGCCACACCGACAGCCCATCCCGCTCCCGCGAAATGAAGGCCACAAATCCGTCCTTTTTGCCGCGCACGAACAGCTCCCACTCCTGGCGATACAGCGCGGCGGCCTCCTGATACGCCTCCGGGCTGAAGGGCCGCCGCACTCGCTCAATCGAGTCGTAGCGCAGCGGCTGTACCTGGGGCGTATCCAAAAACGCCCACAGACGCTGCATCACGCTTTCGTCCTCCAGCGGATGCAAGGTATACAGCGTTATCGTAAACTCCTGGCTCATAGCAACCTCAATACACTTGCAGCGGGCCCGGTTCGCCATCCGGGGTGAGCCAGGCGTAGCCGCAGGGCCAGTGCCCGCGCGCGTACCAGGCCCACTGCCGGGCCAGGTCGGCGGGGATGGGCGCGCCGCAGGCGAGATACCAGGCGATCAGGCCCGCCGTCCACTGCGCCTGCCACACGGCCAGCGTGGGCGCGTGCCACGCGTCGGCGTCGGGGGCGTAGGGGAGTTTGTCTGCCGCGGCGCTTGTCACTGCGTCGGCTGCCTGCTGCCACAGCGCTTTTAACTCGGCTTCGCGTTCGGGGTGCGCCGCCAGCAGCGTGTCACGCCAGCTCTGGTGGCGCAGCGAGAGTTCCATGATGCGGCCGGTCTCCTCCTCCGGCCCGGCCCACTCGTCCCAATCACCAATGCGCGGGACATTGGGATCGGCAACTGGCTGCCCCACAGTCGAAAACCAGGGCACTGTGGGCAAACGAGCCAGAAATTCGGCGACGGTCATGTGGCACAAGTCAAATACAGGTTCCATTTTGTCCTCCCAACGGGAACAGCTGCCGGTAAAACTCGTCCGAGTGTATCGCGCCACTATGTAGCGCATCCAGGTTTTGCGGGATGACCTGCTCGTAGGTCTCGGCCTCGTAGAAAAAGATGCCGGTTTCCAGCAGGTCGAGGTAGCGCGAAAGAAAAGCGTGGAAGGTGGGAGCGAGCACGATGAACTCACATTCAGTGATGTCCATGATGACCTGCCCGGCGACGCCGGCCGGCCCGGGCGTGAAATCGAGCCACAGGCCGCTTTCCTCGGCCAGGCCATTGGCGATAGGGATGCGGCGCGGGTGAAAGATGACGTTGCGGATGCGGCCTTCGTCCTGGTATTCGTCGCCAAATTCCTCGTCCCATTGCGCGTAATAGGTCTGTTGCAAGTTCCAGTGTTTCAGAATCTCATCCAGGGACAAAAGCAAAGATTCGCTGATCATCCAGCGGATGCACTGCCGCCACTGCTGCCAATCCTCCCCGTCGTGAATCTGCAACGAGGCGCGGAAATCGGCGGGGAAGGGCAGGCCCAGGGCTTGCTCTACATGGGCGATCTCGGCCTCAGTCGCGCCGGGACGCAGGGCGACGGGCCATTGCTGCGCGGCGAAGAACTGCTCCAGACGATTCCACAAGTCTTGCATCACCCATTCTCCGGCAATGGCTGATAGAGGGTTCGTCCCTCCAGACTCGACCACAGCAGCGCCTCGCTGTTGAAGCGCCGGTAGCCGTCTTCGCCGGTGACGATCTCGTACAGGCCGCGCTCCATGTCGTCGGCGAGACGGGCGAACCATTCTTTCAGGCTGTGCGCCACGAGATAGCGCGCCGTGTCGTCGTGCAAAAAGAGGATGACTTGCCCCACCGTTCCCGCATGGTTGGGGTCGAGGTCCACGCAGAAGAAATGCCCGCTGCCGCTGGCGACGATGGGGAGCCAACGCGGATTCCACCACAGGCCCTTGATGGCCGGCGTCTCGCCGTTCGTGTTGTCGCCAAAAGCTCCCTCCGCCGCCAGGTCGCGCATCGTCTGCGCCTCCTGGACGACGAACTTGAGTTCCAGCAAGCGCCAGCCGCCGATCAAGCCATCCGAATTCCACTTTTCTCCGTTGGCGAGTCGCAGGTATTCGCGCAGGTCGGCGGGAAAAGCCATGCCCAGCGCAGTTTCGACGGCAGCGATGTCGGCCTCGCTCGCGCCGGGGCGCAGAGTGATACCGAGCGGGCAATCTGCTGCCCACCGCCTTAAGCGTTGCCAGAGAGCTTCCATTTTGACGCCGTATTCATAGGTCTTGCTCACTCGACACGGTACTGTGACTCCAGTTGTCCATCAATTTGGCCCCGCAATGGGGACAATAATGAATCACAATCCCACCGCCGCCCGCCGCTTCCGCGATGGCGATGACCCACTGCCGGGAGCGGGGCCACCACTCGTAGCGGAGGTCGTAGGCGCAGGTGGCGGTGTGCGCGGCGAACAGGTCGCAGCAGGGTTGGAAATCGGGCGGCAGGGCGGTCGTCCCCTCCAGGCAAAAGGTGCCGTCGGGATGTTTGATAGGGATGGTAGTCATTTGAGCCTCCTGTGTGATATGAACGGTCGTCTATTCCGGCTCGGTCAGCTCCAGCGCCAATAATGAGGGTAGATTGTAGGTTGACATATTCTCCTCAGTCCCAGAATGTGGGCGCTGTGACCCCGTCGCCGCCGTAGGGCCAGTATCGCCAATGGGTGTTCGACGGCTCGGTGGGCGCATAGCGGGCCGGGTCGCCGCTGCTCAGGACATTCGCCAGTTGCCGGAAGGTCTCCGTATGACCTGGCAGTTCGTCGTCGGCCAGATCGGGATGATGCCAGTCGTCCAGTTGCAGGATTTCGGGCAAATCAGGCGGGAGATGGGCGCGGCGCTCGGTTTCCGTGGCGAGCAACAACTCGCGATAGTCCGGCAGCAGCGCGCGCAGCAGTTCATAACCCGCGATAGCGTCCGGGGAATGACGCTCGATCCCGGCAGCGCGATACGTCTCCGGGTCGGTCGGGATGCGCACCTCGCGCCCGCGCAGAGTCAGCGTGCGCGCACCGGCAGCGAGCTTGCCCGGCCACGGATCCTCGAAAAGCGGCGCAGCAGACGTCGCCGGATAGAAGCTGGTGAGCAAGCCCGGCGCTTGCCGCAGGCAGTTGCCAAAGCCGTATAGGTCGATGAGGATGCGATCTGCATCCTGGCCGCTCTTGGGGCTGAACCCCAGCGCCTCGATCAACATCGCCCAACGCGCTGTATCGCGATAGAGCGTGAGTCGCGTCGCCGCTGCAAAGATGTAGGCGTTGTCGAGCATAGGGAAATTGTATGCCATGGCGCACTCATCCAGTTGATTGAGAATAGACTGTACATAGTCGGACATTTTCTCCCTCGCTAATCGCGGGAACGCGCCCGCGATGACGTTTTACGGGACATCGGCACTGGCCTGGCCCCGGCTGAGCTGCTGCCACGCCATCAAGCGGGTCACCGCCGAGTCGCGCTCGCGGGGCAGGCTGTAGTGATCGCCCAGGTGCAGCGGGGTGAAGCCGACCTCAACCGCAGTTCCAATTGTACAGCACCTGTGAAAAATCCCGTTTCAACAAATCTTCCGCCGCGATGAAGAAATTCGCCAGACCGCCGTCGCCCCAGGTGATGTGCTCGCCGCAGGAGATTTGCAGCAGCAGAACTTGTTGGGGCTTATCGGCATCAATGGGGCAGTCCTGCGTGCTGCCGGGGTAGCCGCCCAGCTTGCACCGCCGCATTTTGAAGAACGCCATCTGCTCCTCAAACGTCATCCCGGCCTCCAGCGCGTAAAACGGCCGACCGATGTGCTGCTTGAAGCGATAGTCCTCGTTGGAGACCGGCGCATAATCGATCCGAAACTGCAACCCCAGCGGGCGCTCAACCGGCGGGTACTCGAACAGAGGCAAAAAGTCGAAATCGCTGGTCAGCGCCTCGTCATCGTGGGTCACGTCCTCGAAATACAAAACCCGGAACCGCTCCTGCCGCGTGTTATCGGCGGTCAGGCTGTACACGTAATCGGCATAGATGTAAAACGTCAGGATTCCCCCGGTCGGAAAGCCGTCCAGGTGAGGCGTTTCGGCAAAATTGATTTGGGCCAGGAAGAACAGCGGGTTGCCTTCACCGTCGAGGGGATACGGGCAGTCGCGTGGCAGGTAGGGCAGCCCGCCGAATTTGCTCTCCCACAGGTCGAGGGCGTCGTTGGGTTGGGGGAGGATGTCAATGAACGGCTGCACGGAATCCAGCAGCGTCGCCCGGTATGGCTGCAAGCCCGCCGGGATGACCAGACGTTGTTTGTACTCGTCCATCGAAATCGCCGGGAGTATTTTGCTCGCCGGCGCGGGTTGGGGCGGCAACGTCCCGCCCAGCAGTTTGATGATGGGGGTTTTGCACAGGTGTGTGGCGACGTCCAGCGCCGTTTCCCCATCATTGTTCACCACCGCCGTATCGGCTCCGCTTGCCAACAGCAGTTGGGCGATGTTCTTGTAGCCACCGGCCGCCGCCAGGTGGAGCGGGGTGTCGCCATCGCTGTTCTGAGCGTTCAAGTCGGCGCCGTTTTCGACCAACAGCTTGCAGACCTCGTACTTTTTCGCCTCAACCGCGATGTGCAAGGGGACGCCATCGTACAGACCGGATGACCGCGCATTGACGTCCGCCCCATTTTGCACCAGCAGTGCGACGGTCTCCACGGCCGCGTCGCGGCATGCGTAGTGCAGCGGCGTCGCACCTTTGCGCGCGGCAGCGTTCACATCCGCGCCGTGAGCCACCAGCAGCGCGACAATCTGCCCCACCACCGCTATCGCGTGGTCGGAATCAGCCATAGCGCCGAACCGGTAGGGGTAAGCCGCGCTTTGCAGCGCCCTGTGCAGCGGCGTCTCGCCTGAATTACACGCAACGTTGACTTGCGCGCCGTTTTCCAGTAGCAGTTCGATGATCTTGGGGTCGCGCTGCGCGAAAATGGGCGTCTCGCCAAAATCATTCTGCGCATTCACATCAGCGCCGTGCGCGATGAGCGTTTGGGCGATTTCGCAGCTTTTGGCGGAATGTAAGGGCGCGTTCAACCGGCGGTCGCGGGCATTGACGTCGGCGCCGCGTTCCAGCAGGCAGACGACGACATCCACGTGGTTTTCGGCGACGGCGACGTGCAAGGGCGTGATCTCGTTCACGCCGCCGCGCAGATTCACGTCCACCCCTTTTTCGAGCAGCATACGCACCATGTCCGGGTTGCCCACCCGGCATGCCAGGTGGATGTGCCGTCCCTCGTAATGCAGCCCCCGTCCGATGCTCAAGTCGGTGTGTGGCAGCAAGATTTCAAAAACTTCCTGGCGGTTGTGCTGGATGGCGATTTCCAGGAGCGTCTGATCCTCGTTCCGCGCCTCATCCACCTGCGCATAGTTGGGGTCGGCGCCCTTTTTCAGCAACGCGCGCACCTGTTCGGCGTCGCCGTGCGCGATGGCCTCTATGAACCCTTGATCACCGTCTGTTCTTGTCAATTTTCCCTGCTTGGCCTTGAGCGATGATGCGGTTCTTTCCGTCCCGCGGTTATCAGAAAAGCGGCGATGCCGGCAGGCGCAAACCTGCCAGGAATTGCCGGTCTTCCGCGACCTCAATCTGCGCCAGCGCGTCCGCGTGGGGTAGCCAGAGAGCCTCGGTGTGATATTCAAACCAGAACTCAAAGGCGGCATTGTCCTCTACGCGGGCATAAAAGCACAGGGTGAAATACTTGCCGAATTTCGGATAGACTCCGCCCGTCAGCGTTTGCACCAGCAATAGATCCGGGACGCTCAGGTTGGTGAACTGCTGGATGACCTCGCGCGCCGTTTCCAGCACGTCAGTATCCCACATATCACAGGCATAATAGCTATCCGACAAAATCTGCCAACATGCGCCGAACATTTGCACCGGGGAACTGTCCGTTTCTGCTTTGACCAGCAGAAATCGGTCGGCGGCATCGTGGAGCAGGTAGACGTATCGCACAAGTGCCACATCGCCCATACCGTATTGCGCCAGATAGGCTTGAAGTTGCGTGTTGAAATCGCTCACGGACGACCTGCGCTTTCCTACAATTCTGGTCAGGGATGGAGCAGATCGTGCAGCGTGTCGAACAGCTCGGTGTTTTTGAATTCGTTGATGGCCTCGTCCAATTGCGCGTCCGGCATTTTGCCCCGCAGCGTCTGAATGATGCGGATAGGGCGCTTCGTATCGGGCTTCAGGTTGTAGAAGATAATCGCCAGGCGCAGGCCCCGCGGATCAAGCTCCGGCGTGATGAGACGCTCGATGACATTGATCACCCAATCGGGGTCGTGATGAGTGAGCGCGGCCAGCACCGAGCCGCCATAGGTGGGGTCAAAGGCCATGCGGCGGATGAAGTCCATGCCTTCATCCAGCGCGTCAGCGCGGGCGGCCAGCATGTGGATGGCGTCCAGTCCGCGATCTTTCGTCGGGCCGTCGTCGGGCAGGCGCAGCCCGGCAAAGAGCGGCCAGTGTTGGGCCATCCGCAAAACGATCTGCCGGTCGTCGCGCAGCGCTGCCGAGGTGTCCAGCACGCCCACGGCAGCGATCCTCGCGATGGGATCGGGGTGCGTCAGGCAGCGGTGCAGAACGTCAACGAGGTGGCGTTTGACGAGCGGCGACAGGGCCGGCGATTTCACGACGTGCTCCGGCCAGTCGCCGACGGTGTCATAAGGCCCCATGTAACAGCCGGTGCGCAGGTGCGTCACGAGCTTGTCTTCTAACTCCCGGCCCAAGTCCACCCCATCCAGGCAGCGACGCTCTTCGCTCAGCGCGGTAAAATCGCAGGCGGCGAATGCGACCTGGCTTTCGAGCGGTTGCCGGACGACGGCGAAATCTTCATTGATCAGCACTGCGCCCGTGGGAGTCTCCTCCATATATTCATAGCTCGTGATGGTGGTTTTGCCGTAAGAGTCCCTTTTGTAAATCAAAATGAGCCGGTCTTGCGCATCATAATGGTAGGTGCTGACGGCCCACGCGCCGCGCGAGAACGTCTCCTCGACGATTTGCAGCCGGCCGGCCGCGTCGTAAGTGAAGCGATAATCGGTCGTCGCCCCATCCTCGGCGGCCAGGTGGCGCTTGTGCTCGGCGCTGATGCGTTCCTGCGCGTCGAAACTGAAGGTGGATTCGGTGTCGGGTTCCTCGTAAAAAGTGGTCTGGCGGGTGATGCGCCCGGACTGGTCGTAAAAATACGCATCAATCGTCGGCGGATTGGGATCGTCGGGAGCCATCGGCGCATGGGTGCGGCGCATGATTCTGCCCGCTTCGTCATAGTCGTATGTGCACTGAAACCATTCGTCGTTTTCTGCGGTCTGGACGAGCCGGCCGGTTTCATCATACTCATAATTTTCGATGGTATCGAAGTTCGTACCGGACTCTTTATACCACGTGCGGCGCACGCGGGCCGCGCCCTGCCGGATGACAAAACCCAGCGCGAGCATGTTTTTCTGGTACAGATCAGTGTGATCGGACATAGGTTCCTCCTTATACCCTGGCCTTTGTTTTGAATCCACTGCTGTGGTAGTGATTCGCGGCGGAGATTTTAACGTTTCTCGGCGTTCTCAGCGTTCTCTGCGGTGAAAAAGACGCCTGTGTCATCACGCGATAAACGCTACCCTCACCCCTTTTGTAACTCTCCCCAGCGATCAAATCCGCCGCGCCTGTCGAAATTGCTCAGGGGCGTAGATGCCCGTCGCCAAATCAAAAATACCGTCATTCATAAGAACGACATACCCCTGGCAAGCCTCGGCGATGGCCACGGCCAGCGCCGCCATGATCTGGAATTCTTGGGGACCGCGTCCCGCAAAACTCCCTATCTCATAATGGTGTCCGGCAGAACGACAACGATCAATCAAATCCTCAACAGTTTCCGGAGTCAGGTTCCGCCCATAATCCTCAAAATAGTCACGCCCAATCGGATACTTTGCGTTTGACCACACATGAATGCCCAAAGTATTTTGAATCTCCAGATTCAGAGAATAACTATCTTCGAAAGAAAACGGCGCATCAGGATCCAATGCTTGATGGGTCCTCAAGGCCACGGGGCCGGAGTCCTCTCCCAGCGCCGGCGCCAACGGCCCGAGCAATTCCTTCAAGCGATCCTTCACGTCGTTCCAACAGATCACCGTGGGCGAAGTGGACAAAATGTCCAAATCAACACTCATAAACTTTTCTCCTTCCCTGCAACGCCCCACGCATTGCTTTCGTCCGAATTGCCGGCTCATGCTCCCTTTTTGTGAAACTGCCGCTGCTGCAATGCTTGCTCTTCAATGGGCTTAACCCGGTGAAAACCACCGTGATAGCGCCCGTGCAAGGGATGCCCCGACACCTCGGGCGGCAATGCGGCGCCTTTTTCCGTGTCCACAATCCAGCGCCCCATCAGTCCGTTCTCATCCGCGCGCGGGAAATCGTCCGGCAGCTCACGTTGTAGGGCATAGTCATCGGCCTCAGTTCCCAACCAGAACACCTTACCGGCCTCGGCCCACGGGGCCAGCTCATAATCCATCTGTTCGTAGGGCCAGACAAACTCGTCGCTGCGCGGGCGTGCGCGCACCCGGCCCGGTAGCTTGGCCCACCGGTACGATTCCAGCAGCGGAGCCACCATCCGCCGGCGGATACTCGCGGCTCTTGTCCCCGATGCGCTGCACGTTCTCAACCAGCAAATCCAACCACCGGTAGGCCTCCGCGTCCGTATTTTCTTCCAAGAGCTGGTTGGCACAGTGGTTCACCAATTCAAGAGGCTGCCCCGGCAGAAAAGCCCGGTTGCGAATAGCAGGAACAACGGTCTCCCAGGCGTTGGCCCTGATCCCGCCTTTCGCGATGTCGTTCTTGAGATTCTGAATGCCATCCGCGTAGAATTCGTTGCAGAAGTAGGCTCTCAGCAATGACGCCAAATCATCCCATGCACTCATACGCAGCCGTTCCTCTCATAAAGATCGAACCCGTAGATGTCACGCCTACATTTTCGTTCTTGTGGGTGCGGATTCCTGCATGGCGACTTCCCTAACTTGGAACGCACCTTTTCTGTACAACTTATCCTTGAGCGTAATTACAACGCTGAAAATCAACCAGAGTGCCGCCGCAATCACGTCGGATTTGGGCAGGGTCGGCCACATAAGGTTGAACGTCGCGTGGAAGCAGACCAACAACAACAGATTGCCGTCCGTCTTATGGTAAAGCCATGTGGTCATCAGCGCCAGAGGAACGACCATGACGCTTCTCAGCGCCATGCCGATGACGATGCTCTCAGGATAAAACCCGTTCAAATGCAGCGGAATATGCCATAGATTCCAGAAGACGGCAATCACCAGCGAGGCGACCAGCGGGCTGTATTTCTTCTGAAGTTCCGGGAGCATAAACCCCCGCCAGCCCGGTTCTTCGATGCCGCCTCTGACCAACGCCATCACCGCGAACATCAACCCGATGAAGTACATGGCTTTCAGGGTGGAATGTTTCCAGATCTGGGGGATGACAATTTCCAGACCCAGCAGCGCGCCGATCCCCCAACTGAGGAGCAAAATCGCCGCGTTGAACCCCAGCGCGAAGCCCAGCCACGGCAGCGAGAGTCTGTCCGGCAGCAGCGACGCCATCGTTTTCCGCACCCCAGGGTGGGCGGAGCGGGCGCTGGAGATCACCCAGCCGCCGGTCAGGCACACCAGACAGGCGCCGGCGATAACCGGCGCGGAGAGCGGGGCATTGTCAGGCAACGTGTCATAGCCTGGCAGACTTCCGGCGTGATACCGCAGGGTCAGCACGCCAAAGATGACGACAGAAGCGACGGCCCATACGACAAGTCTGCGCCGCGACAGATCGAGCGTCAGCGCATCTTGCAGGCGGCGGGTCAAAATCGTCCCAATCGCCGGGCCATACCCACCAATTAACGTGATGACCAGCATCAACGTTATGTCCTTCTCTGTAAACCAAATGGGGAGCAGCCAGAAAAACCAGCTCCACCCATACGTGATAAGGAGAAACAGGAGGACCGGATGTGAACCGGCCAGTCTTCCCGCAACGCCCCACGCATGGTTTTCGTCCGAACGGGATTGTTTGCTATCTGTGGTCAAGGGGGGGGCTCCTCGCAGGGGGGGGCGGGTTGAAATCCGGCGTGCGCAAACACCCCCCGCGCGCGCCGCAGTGCCGGCTCCAGGTCGTCGTCATCGTCCGTGTAAAACCTCAGCGCGACCGGGACGCCGCCAGGCTCTGCTGCGCCGGTGTGGCATCCCAACCGCTCCTCGTAACCCGGCGTGTTGAGCGCGTCTGAAATGCAAGCGCCGTTCATCGTTGGATTCGTTCCTGTGCACGGAAAGCTGTGATAGATTCCTGCATGTCCTGCGGGATGTCCTCCAGCCGCGCCACGAGCGTCTGAAACCGCCCCCACAACTGTGGGGCTTGTTTCCAAAAGTCGCGCTCGACGCGCAGCACGCTGGCGAGCAAGTCGCCGGGATAGTAATCGCCCTCCGCCCACGGATTCTGTTCCAGCACCGCGAGCGCCAGCGGCAGCAGATGCGGCAGCCCCAGCCCCTGTCCGATCATCACGCGCAAGTCTTCCACGCTGAAATCGCCGAGGGGTTTGCGCCGCAAGGCGTGACAGGTTGCCGCGAGATACGAATCGGGGTCGGGCGCGTCCCAGACAACGCCCTCAAGCACTTCGAGCGTTTTCTCACGCCCCGAATGCCACCAATCTACGCTTTTGGTCCACATTAGGGGCGCGGTGTCGGGGTGACGGTCGGCGTCACCGGAACCGTTGCCGTCAGCGTTTCTGTTGCTGTGAGCGGCGGAGTCGCCAATGGCGAGAGCGACGTCGTTGTGGTGGATTGTGTGACTGTGGGCAGCCCCTGCCTGAGCAATTGCCAAGCAATCTCGAAGTCGTCTTGGGCCAGGCGTGGGGCATCGGGCAGATTTGCCAGTCCTAGGTTGAGGCGTTGCACAATCGCTGCCAGCGCGTTTTGTTGCTCTGCCGGGAGGGTTAATCCCAGGTTCAATAACAGATTGCGTGCTTCCTGCACTTCGGTTGTTGCCACCCCAAAGTTGTCTTGCCCCAGTTGAACGCGCGCGCGTGTCAGTAGCTCCATCGCTTTGAGCAATTGCACATCGATGCGGAAGGCGACCAACGGCGACTCATCTTTAACGGTGACGCTGAGCGCCTCAACATCGGAAATAAGATAGGCCGTGGTTTCCGTCAAGTCGCTAACCGTCGTTTCCAGTTCGGTCAGTGCAGTTTGCAGTTTTGCGATCTCCGGTTCAGAGCCTGTCTGCCGGGTCTCAAGTGTGCTGAGATTGTCTTGTGCGCTGTCTAAGGTGGTTTGTATATCGTCCAGGAGCGTTTCGGATGTCGTCAACCGGGCCTGTAGTGCATCCAGTGTCTCGCGCGTGATGTCACCCTGGCTTTCGAGAGCGTCGAGCCGCTCTTGCAGGGCTTGGGTGCGTTCGTTCAACCGGCTATAATCCTGTGCGTAGCGGCCTTCCAGGTCTTCCAACTGCCGGGTATGGTTTCGAATGGGCTGGAAAACCTGCCGGTTGATGGTCGCAATTCCGTAGGAAGCGCCCCAGTAGATGCCTGCTCCAAGCAACACCCCGATTATCAACACAAATAACAGTCGCAGTGTGAACTTTGCCAGCTTCCCAAAAGCAAGCAGTAGCCTGCGTCCGAAAGAGGGGCCAGCTTGGGGAGAAGATTCTGTTGTCATCACGTCCTCCTAGTTTTCGGGGAAGAGATTGTTGAGCAGGTCGCGCAGGCCATCCATCACTTGTTGGACACGCTCTGACTGTGCCTGTACGCTCTCCATCTGTGTGCTGAGCGTTGTGGTTTCCTGCACCAGGTCTTTGAGTCGGGTGTCGAGAGCCTCTGCCTGCGTTGCTAATGTCTCGACTTCGCTTTGCAAATCGCCTTTTGCCGTTTCTAGGGCTTGAATACGCCCGCTCAACGTCTCAAGGTTGTTCAAACGGGTTTGGGTGCTGTTCAACGATTGTTCCAGCGTCTCGATCTCGCCCTGAAGTGCGCCGACCTCCCGCGAAACCCGCGCGACGTCGCCCGGCGTGGCGAAGGACAGTCCGCCATTGATCCCTGCCAGGATGCCCAGGATCAATGCGAGGCTGATGATCAAGGTCGCAGCGAAGACGCCGAAGCTGACCCAGGCGAGCTGCGCACGCGTTACGGGCTTTCCCGTGGATGGTGTGCCTACCGGGCGCGCGGCTTCCGGCTTAGGTTGGGCGCGCAGTGTGGAGGAAGGTGCGGCGGCAGTCATCTCTGGTGGTTCTTCTGGTAGGGGTGGCGGCGTCTGCGGCAATGGCGGGGGAACGACGGCCTGCGCTTCTTCTGTCGCGGGTAAGGCTTCGGGCACGCTTTCGCCAACGAGAGCTTCTGCCTCATCCTCGTCCCATGGCGGCACAACCGGCAGCGGGGGAAGGGGGATCAGGTCTGCCGGGACCTCGGCGACGCGGTGTATGCCTTCATCCTCAAAGGGTGCTGTGTCCACAAACCCCAGCCCTTCAGGGATCAACTCGGCTGGCGATGCCTCCGTCACCACACTTACCGCTTCTTCCACCGTAGCATACGGTGCGATTTTGCCCAACGTCGAAGGCCCGATCCCCGACACGCGCTGTACATCGTCGAACGAGGTAAAAGGCCGCGCTGCAACAATGCGCTCCGCCAGCGCCGGTCCGATGCCCGGCACTTGGGCGAGTTCGTCTGTTTCCGCAGTGTTGAGGTTGACTAGCGTTTTGGTTTCCATGATTGTCTCCTTTCATCATTGTTTAGAAACCGTAGTAGCCTTGTGATACACCCATTTTTGATTTTGGGCAAGTGGTCCGTGTTTGTTTGGGTGTGTTAAGGTTTTGGTTTTGTTCTCTATTGGTGTATACTCTGCGTCAACCTTGTTGCGATGGAAGAGTTTGCTGTGATTGTTGCGCTTGGGTGAAGATGCAATGAGGATTGATAATCAAGAGCAAGTGCAGATTTTGATGGAGCGAATGCAATCCGCGTTGCCCATTCCGGCTACGATGACCGCCAGATTGATGCGGGGGTTGCGTGACCAGGGCAAATCCGTTGGGAAACGCGACGTGCTGATTCACAGTATAATGTATTCGGGCGACGAGGGTGGCATTCTTTGTAGTGTTACAGCGCCTTCGTCGAAGGCGCAAGAGGTTGTGCTCGTCTCTTTGACGCACTTGCGTGTTTCTCTGGAACACCCTTTGGGCGAAGAGATTCGCGCCTATCAACAGGCGCGCATTGATAAATTGGCGCGGCAGCATGGCGTCGTTAGTTCAACTTTTGAGCGGAGGCTATGATGAATGAATTACACCTGACACTCGACAATCTGGATGCCATTCTCTCCGGTCAACTGACCGAAGAGAAAATCGCGCGGGCGAAGACGCTGTTCCTCAAACGGCTGGCGGAACAGGCGCACCGCTTCTACCGCGGTAAGATGCAGACCGTGCCCAAGGCCGGCGTGTTCGGCTTCAACTGGTTCAACGTTTGGTACACGCCGGGCGTTTCGGCAATTTCGACCACCATCCGCGACGACAACGACGCCTCCTACGAGCTATCGAACCGGGGAAATTACGTTGCCGTAGTGAGTGACTCCACCCGCGTGCTCGGCGATGGCAACTGTACGCCGCCCGGCGGTCTGGGGGTGATGGAGGGCAAGTCGTTCCTGATGAAGTACCTCGGCGGCATCGACGCGACCGCGTTGTGCATCGACAGCCGCGACGCGCAGGGTTATCACTCCGCCGACAAGATCATCGATTTCGTGAAGATGGTGCAGCCCAGCTTCGGCGCGATCAACCTGGAGGACATCTCGCAGCCCAACTGCTTCAAGGTGCTCGATACGCTGCGCGCCGAGTGTGACATCCCCGTGTGGCACGATGACGCGCAGGGGACCGCGTGCGTCACGCTGGCGGGGCTGATCAACGCGCTCAAGCTGGTGGATAAGCCGATCGGCGAGGCGAAGATGGTCTTCCTCGGCGCGGGCGCGTCGAACACGACCATCGTGCGCATCATCATCGAGGCCGGCGGCAACCCCGATAATATCGTGGTCTTCGACTCACGCGGCGGCCTGCACCGCGATCGCAAGGACATCCAGGCCGACACACGTTTCTACCGCAAGTGGGGGATTTGCGAGCAGACGAATCCGCGTTTGATCGCTGACTTCGACGAGGCGATGAAGGGCGCGGACGTGCTGATTGCCGCATCCACGCCCGGCCCTGGTGTTGTTAAGCCGGAGTCCGTGAAGCTGATGGCGCCCAAGTCCATTGTTTTCGCATGCGCCAATCCCGTCCCGGAGATTTACCCCTACGCGGCGAAAGAGGCCGGGGCCTACATCGTCGCCACCGGGCGCGGGGACTTCCCCAACCAGGTCAATAACTCGGTGGGCTTCCCTGGCATTCTCAAGGGCGCGCTGATTGCGCGCGCCAGAGGCATCTCTGACGGGATGACGATTGCTGCTGCGCGCTCGCTGGCGGCGTTCGCCGAGCAGCGCGGCATCGACATTGAGAATATCATCGCCCGCATGGACGAACCCGATGTCTTCCCGCACGAGGCCGCCGACGTGGCGATGCAGGCTGTCACCGAAGGATTGGCGCGCGTCACGCTGACCCGCGAGGAGGTATTTGCCCAGGCCGCTCACGATATCACGCAGGCGCGGGCGACGATCGAACACCTGATCGCCACGGAGTTCATCGCGCAGCCGCCCCAATCGATGCTGCAAGAGGCGCTGGAGTGGGCTATCGGACAGGTCTAGACCCGAATCTACACCAAGATAGAGGTTCACATCGGAATATCACCACGAAGACGCCAAGAGCGCTGAGTTTTTGACTATTTGACTATAAGACTGGTAACGCTCAGACTGCGTTCAAAGGGGTAAGTCTATGTTAGATTGGTACAAAGACGCAATCTTCTATGAAGTCTCGGTGAAGGCCTTTGCCGACAGTGACGGTAACGGCATCGGTGACTTACGCGGGCTGATCGGCAAGCTGGATTATCTGCGTGACCTGGGCGTGGACGTGATCTGGATGCTGCCGATTTTTCCCTCGCCGCTGCGCGATGACGGCTACGACGTGGCCGATTACACGCGTATTCATCCCGATTTTGGAACACTGGACGATTTCAAGGCGCTGCTCATCGAGGCGCACAAGCGCGATCTGCGCATCCTCGTCGAATTGGTGGTCAACCACACGTCGGATCAGCACCCCTGGTTCCAGGCGTCGCGCGACCCGCAACATCCCGACCACGCGCGTTACCGCGACTGGTACGTCTGGAGCGACACCGATCAGCCTTACGCCGAAACGCGTATCATTTTCCTTGACACCGAGCCGTCTAACTGGTCGTTCGACCCGGTGCGTAGGCAGTACTTCTGGCACCGCTTCTTCAGCTACCAGCCGGATTTGAACTACGACAATCCCGAAGTGCAAAAGGCGATGATGCGCGTTGTGCAGTATTGGATCGATTTGGGGGTGGACGGCTTTCGCATCGACGCGCCGCCCTACCTCTACGAGCGCGAGGGCACGAACTGCGAGAACCTGCCGGAGACGCACGCCTATCTCAAGCGTCTGCGCGCCTTCGTGGACGCCTACGCGCCAGGAACGTTCCTGCTTTCGGAGTCCAATATGTGGCCTGAAGACGTCGTCCAGTATTTTGGCGACGGCGACGAGATGCACATGAACTACCACTTCCCGCTGATGCCGCGTATTTTCATGGCGCTGGCCAAAGCCGACCACGCGCCGATTCTGTCGATTATGGCGCGCACGCCGGACTTGCCCGTGTCGTGCCAGTGGGGGACGTTTCTGCGCTGTCACGACGAGCTGACGCTGGAGATGGTCACGCCGGAAGATCGCGCTTTTATGTGGGGTTTCTATGCGCCGGAACCGCGTATGAAGTTGAACATGGGCATCCGGCGGCGGCTCGCCCCCTTGCTGGATAACGACCGCCGCCGCATCGAAGTCGCCAACTCGATGCTGCTCACGCTGATCGGCTCGCCCTTCATCTACTACGGCGACGAAATCGGCATGGGCGACAACATCTGGCTGGACGACCGCGATGGCGTGCGCACGCCGATGCAGTGGGACGCCGGGCCAAACGCCGGGTTCTCGGATGTGCCCGCCGAGCGGCTTTATTCGCCGGTGATCGACGACGTGATTTTCGGCTACCGGCAGGTCAACGTCGCCGCGCAACGGGCGGATGACGGCTCTTTATGGCATTGGATGCAGCGTGTGTTGCGTATCCGCAAGCAGCACCCGGTTTTTGGCCGGGGGACGCTGCGCTTTCTGGACCCGTACAATTCGACAATCCTGGCCTATGTTCGCAGCGACGGCGCGCAGACGATCCTGGTCTTCAACAACCTGTCCGCCGAATCGCAACGAGTCACCGTCGATTTGCGCGCCTACACGGGCAAAGTCCCGCGCGATTTGTTGACCGATGTCGTGTGGGACTCGATTGGCGGGACGCCGTACACTTTTACGATAGCGCCTTATGGCTATTGTTGGTTGGCGCTGGAATAGGCCGGCCCCGCATCTAAAACGAAAAAACGAATGGGCACCTGGCCCATTCGTTTTTTCATGTTCCTATTCGTGGTCGGCGAGCCTTACTTCACCTGAATCTCAACGACGCCCTTGACCTGCGCTTTGTTGCTAAAGCCCGGCATCACGATGCTGAAGCCGCCTTGACTGCGGAATGAGACGATGCAGTCCGCGCAGCCTTTCACCTCATCAAGCGTGACTTCCGCTGTGTAGCTGTCATCGGCGACGTAGATGACGGCCGTCGCGCCGGCATTGACACCGGCTTTGTCCAGCAAGGTGTTGATGGAGACGCCGGTGTAGGTTGAGATTTCACCGTCTTTGTTGGCAGCTTCCGCTTCCATCGTGTCCATCGCGCGGACTTGATCTTCCGTCCAGCCGACTTCGTTCTTCACGTTGCCCGTGATCTTCAGCGCCGCGTCCGCGGGAATACCGCCGGTCGCGCCTTTACCGCCGCACGCCGCTAAGACCATCACTAACACCAATGCTACAGCTACAAAGCTCTTCTTCATTTGATTTATCCTCCTGTGTGAACAAATTACGAATCCTGAATCCTGAATCCTGATTCTTGATTCTTGATTCTTGATTCTATGGATTCACCTGTATCTTCTGAATCTGAAACACCCAGCGGTTGGCCGGGGTCTCCGGGCACACGAGGCGGATCGGCCCTTTGTCCGGCTCGGCCTTGGTAATCCACGTGTTGTCTTTCTTCAAGGCGATGATCGCGTTTTGCAGTTCGTCGCGGCTGATTTCGACGGCGTACCCATCGGCAGCCGTGGCCGTCACCGAACTGTACTCCCCGACGCCTGCCTCTTTGAAGATCTCTTCGATTGCCGGGCCGCTCCACGAAGCGACTTCATCTTCGCCGAGTGACTTCTGCATCAGAATATCTGTCAAATCGACTTGCGGCATTTGGGCGAGCGTGCCATAGTCTAGCGTCACCGGTGTATCCACCGCGCCGCTGACCTCCAGCGTCCACTCCACTTTCGGCGCGCCCGCACACGCTGTCAGGGCGATTAACAGCCCCAGACCAATCGATACCCAACTCCAGTTTCGTCTCTTGTGCATAACTTCCTCCTGTTTGAATTAAGAATGGTGAATGGCGAATGAGCGCATCAACAAATAAGCAAACTACCTAACTACCCGATTTTTCGACTAACGACTACCCGGCTACTTGACGACCACCCACACCGGCACCAGCATATCCCGTGCGATGAGATTGCCGTGGTTGCCCAGGCGGCCTTCTTCCTGGACAAGATGCATCCCGTGGTCGGCGAAGATGAGCGCGAGTGTGTCTGGTGGCAACGCCGCGAGGATGTCCCCCACAGCGGTATCCACACCGGCAATAGCGGCGCTGTCTTCGGGCGTGTTCGGGCCGTAAGTGTGCCCAACGTCGTCGATGCCGTGGAAGTGTACCCACAGCAGATCGGGCATACCCTCTGCCAGTACTGCCAGGGCGTTGGTGAGTACGTTGTCGTCGGTACTGCCGTTGCCGTCGCGGTCGCCGGAAAGGATGACCTCCGCGTTGCGCAGGTTGAACGCGAGCGCGTTGCCTTCCACAGCGACGGCGCGCAATCCTGCCTGCGTTGCCACGTCGAAGAGCGTCTCCGCCTCGGTGGTGCGCGTCCCGCGAATGGCCGTCCCGTTGATGGCGGGCGGCGCGCCGGTAACCATCACCGCCGTGGCAATGGCTGTGCTTGGCGGATACTCGCTCAGGCCAATCATAGGTTTACCTAGCGCATTGAGCGTGGGAATGAGGCCGGCGTCGCGCGCTTCTGTGTAATGCAGATAGCCGAATCCATCAAGGAAGAGCAGAAGCACGTGTTTGGCGCGCGTGTCGGTGAGCGCGCGCCCCGTCGCCTGGGCCGGCGCGGGCAGGCTCAGGGCCGCCGCTGTGGTTGGCGCGATGTCGGTCAGGCTGGCGGTCACGGCGGAGACAAGCGCCGGTGGAGCGCCTACGATGCTGCTGGCCCGCAGCGTTTCCCCGGCGATGTTGAGTGTGCCGTTTTTTTGCCACCTCGCGCCGGTCGCGGCGTCCGCCCAGTCGAATGTGCGAACTGCGCCTTCGACGTCGGTCAGTGTCAACGTTTCGATCAAGTGATAACCGTGTTGGTAGAGCACCCGTTCCAGCAGCAAGCGGTCGTCTTTGTCGTCGTCGCTGTCCTCGCCCGCGAATTCCTCTAGCTCACGCCACATCGCGCGGCTGATGATCGTCTCTGCCCCGTCCGGTCCTTTCAGCGTCGTTTGCCATCCCCCGCCACATCCCGTCAGGATAAGGCAGATTGCACTTATAATCCCAATCCACGCCTTGCTGAACTTCACGTTCTCTCCTATTTCCAAATCTTCAATCATTCTGCTCGCAACTCCACAACATCTGCAATCCACTGCGACCGCCCGCGCATGGGTAGTGCCAGCGTGACCTGTCCGCGCGCCTGGATCAGCAGCGCGCCGCGCGCGCCTTCGGCGGATAGCGTGGACTCTTGGCCGGAAGCGTCGCGTGCGATCAACTGTGTGAAGGCAGGATTGGCGACAATCACGGAGACTGGCGCACCTTCGACGCGAGAGGCGGTCGAGGCGCGCCGAACCGCTCCGTCTTCCTCACTTACGAACATCACATCGGTTTGTTCCAGCGTGACCGACTGCGTCGGACCGACCAGCAATCGCCCCATCGATGTCGGTTGCCCATCAATGAGCAACGGTGTTTCCCGGCCCACCACGATGATGCGCCGGATGCCCTTGAGCCACGTGGAGATGTGCAGGTTTTCGTCGGCAAAGCGGATGCCGTCCTCGTAGGGCATGAGCAGCGCGCTTGGAGTCAGGTTTTCCCTGGTGATTGTGACGAAGCCGCCATCCACCGAAGCTAGGGTGACGCTCTCGAAATCCGTCACGCCTTGTTGTGCCAGGAAGTCAAGCAGCGACAGGTGCGTGTTCGGCTGGGCGCGGTAGGGGAGAATGGCGTTGATGAGGATGTAACCCGGGGTGGGTACGTCGCCTGCGAACGTGATCCCGGCGTAAAACGGCACGTTTTCCATTTCGATTGCGCCATGATCGTCGTGACAGGTCGTACACGTGTGGAACTTGGCCGGTTCGTGACATTCGAGGCAGTCGTTCATCGTGTACGCCTCTTCCGCCAGTACGTCGAGCGGGAAGTTCCGCACCAGTCGCCAGGGGACCGGTTTCTGCGCCCCTACACTCACGCCAATTGCGCCGATGCCAAGAATGAGCAGAACAGCAATCAAAATCCATATCCAACGACGTTTTTGCATACTAACTCCTGGATGAATTGCGAGTGAAGAGTTAAGAATCAGCGAATGAGCGAATCAGCAACCCACAACCCTTAACCCACACCCCACAACCTCAAAAAGATCAAAGTCACCATTCCCACCAAAAGCACGCCCAGCGCGACGCCGTCCCGTTTGGTGAAGGTGACTTCGCGCAGGAAGGTGCGGTGCGGGTATTTCCCGAAGCAGCGGCCCTCCATCGAGACCGCCAGCGCGTTCACCTTGCTCATCGCGGAGACGAGCAGCGGCAGGAAGAATTGCCGGGCGAGGGTGAAGAAGCGTTTGATGCCGCCCCGGTCGTAGACGATGCCGCGCGCGAGTTGCGCCTGGTAGACCGTTTGCGCCTCTTGCTCAAACAGCGGCACCAGTCGCAGGGCCGTGATCAGCATAAAGCCGTAGCGGTAGGGCAGCCCCGCCCGCATCAGCGCGTAGCCCAGATCGTTCGGTTCGGTGGTCAGCACGAACAAATAGCTGAGCAAGATCACGGTCAACAGCCGCCCTGCCGTGTAAATCCCTCTGGCGATGCCCTCTTCCGTGACGCGCAGTGGGCCTAGCTGCAACAGTGGGGCGGCAGTCGTGTTGGCGAAGAGGATCTGCGCCAGGAAGAGCGCCAACGCGGTGAAGGCGAAAAAGCGCAATCCGCGCACTTTGTGCAAGGCCAGACGGTTGAGGGGGAAAGCCGCGCCTGCCAGAACGAGCATCGCCAGTACGCCCATCGGGCGTTGTGTGATGAAGAGCGCTACCGTTGCGCTCACAAGCCACGCCAGTTTCACCAACGGGTGAAGACAGTGCAGGAACGAATCGCCCGGCTGGTAGGTGATGCGGCGCAACCGGCCCGTGGCCTTGCGTGAAACCCGATCTGTGAGGCGTGATGCGTGATACGCAAAGCTTGATGTGTCAGCCATTGTTTTCCTCACCTGAGTAGGGCAGGTAGGCAGTGCGCCCCAGGCTTGCCAGGCGCGCAAAACTCTGGTCGATTGGCGCATCCACCGCCAGTCGCCCGGCCTCGAAGAAGAGCAGACGGGTCGCGTAGCGTTGCGCGATCTCCGGCGCGTGGTTGATCAGCACCACCGAGCAACCCGCAGTAACGCGCGCTTGCAGCCAGGTGAGCAGTCGCCCGGCATTATCCGGGTCCTGCCCGATAAGAATTTCGTCCAGGAGAAACAGATCGGGCGCGTAGGTCAACATCGCCGCCAGATTGAGCCGCCGTTTCTCGCCATAGCTCAGACGATATGGGTGGTCATCGTGGCGGTCGCCCAGGCCGGCTTCGTCCAATAGCGCCGTTGCCAGCGCCTCGGTTGTCCCGTTCCACGCGCCGAAGTTGCGTGGGGCTAGCGTCGCCTCTTGCCAGACGGTCTCGGCAAACAGTTGGTGATCGGGGTTCTGGAAGACGTAAGCCACGCGCTGCGCTATTTTTGAAACCGGCGTCTTGTGAGTGTCCTGTCCTGTTACCTCGACACGGCCCTCTGCCGGTTTGAGCAGACCGAGCAGGCATTGCAGGAACGTCGTCTTGCCGGAGCCGTTGTCGCCCATCACCGCCACGAACTCCCCCGGCCCAATTTCTACCGAAACGTCGCGCAGCACGTGATGCCCGTTGTACCCCGCGTGCAAGCGCTCGGTTTTGACCAATGGGGAAGGGAGTAGGGAGTAGGGAGTAGGGAGTAGGGGGGAAGGCTGCTGTCTAGCAACTGCTGACTGACGGCTGACCGCTGACGGCTGACCGCTGAAAGCTGATAGCTGCCCGCCCACCATCCTCAGCCACCGTGGATTGAAGCGCCGCAGGTATTCGACTTTGTGCTCGATGACGATGACGGTGATTGCCTCGGTCTCACGGATACGGGCGATGACGTCGAAGATCTGCGCCGTAGCAGTGGGATCGAGGTTGGAAGTCGGCTCGTCGAAGATCAGGACTTGCGGGCGCGCCGCCAACATCGTTGCCACGGCGACGCGCTGCTTCTCGCCGCCGGAGAGTGTGGCGAGTTCGCGGTCTCTGAGGTGCTGCGCGTCTACCACATTCAGCGCCCATTCCATGCGCTCCAGGATTTCTACGCGGGGCAGGCAGCGATTCTCCAGCCCGAAGGCGATCTCGTCTTGTACGGTGAGCGTACAGAACTGCGCCTCCGGGTTCTGCTGCACCAGACCGACGACCTCGGCGACATCGTAAATGGGCGAGCGGCGCACATCCAGGCCATCGACGGCAATTTCTCCCTCGGCCTCACCGTCGTATTGGTTGAACAGAAACCCGCCCAACGCCAGCGCCAGTGTCGACTTCCCGCAGCCCGACGGCCTCGTCAGCACAACGAACTCGCCCGGCGCAATCTCGAGATTGACGTCGCGCAGAGCATACCACTCGCTGCCACTAAACCGATAAGAGAAATTACGAATGGTGATCATGGTCATTCGAGTAGACAGGGTGGCGCATTATTGTCACTTCACTTCGATGCGAATTATTTGTGGTGCGATGACTATCCCGCTCATTTGCGCGACGGCAAACGTAATGCGGTCCGTACCGACGACCGTGAAGATGCGCACATCGTCGCTGCTCAGTACGTCGCTCAGCGGCAGTGTGACCGGATCGCCGTCAGTGTGGAAGATCACAGTCATCGCGTCCGCTGCTGGCTCGAGAACCTGCAATACCTTTGCCAGCGAAGCGCCTTGCAACTTTTGCGGACCGTTCCCTACATCTAATGTGATGCTGTCCATTTGAAACTGCCAATCGTCGGGATTGAATGGCGCAGGGTTTTCGAGCGCGCCGGTGATGTCCAGTGTCGCCGCCGCGATGACGGTAAGGCGGCTCACCCCGCGCACTTGCGCCTTGGTGTTCGCTGCACCGACGATGTCGTATGCGGCCTCATCACCTTTGCCCTGGGAGGCCAGGAGCAGATTATTGTTTTCCTGCACTTCCTTCATGCTGATGAAAAAGGCGTAGCCATCCGTCGCCTGGACGAGAAGCAGTCCCTCATCCGTGTGTGGCTGCGCCCGTGCGACCAACTCGCGCACAGAGATGCCGGTGTACCGCACGGCATCTCCGGCAGTGATGGTCGGCAAATCGCCGTGTTCCTGGGGATAGGTGTAGGGTGCGTCCACCGCCCCGTCGATAGGAATCTCCGCCGATCCACGCAGCGCGCCGCGCAGGTAGATGAACAGCGTTCCGGCCAGCAGAACCCCGCTGAGCAGCAGAATGAGCTGGGCGTGATTGCGCCGTGCGCCCTGCGCCGGTTGCACAGGCCGGTCTTTGACGACGCCGGTGCGACGCAGGGTGCGCGTCAACGTGTAGCCCAGGAAGCCCGCGAAGACCACACCCGACAGCCCTGCCACGACGCTCAGTAACAGAATCGCGCCATAAGAGAGGATGTCGGCGGGCAGAACGGCGAATAATTGAAAAATAACAACGTTCGAGAGCGAAGCCAACCCTCCGGCGAGCAGATAGCCGGGCAGGCGATCCTTGTCGCGGAAGGGCAGGAAGCCCACATCCACCAGAATGCCGCCGACGATGTCCACGAGCATGACGAGCAGCCCATGGGGATTGCCGGTGAGCAATTCCACGAATCCCTTGAGAATGCCGGTGACGGTTCCTGCGCCCGGTTTGCCGGTCAACCCCACCGCCAACGTCAGCCAGAGCACGTGCAGCCCGGCAGCCCATTGCATTGAACCGGGAATCTCGATGAGAGAATTGATCACACGTCCGACGGCGCTGATATACGTTCCTGCCACGCCGCCCAACGCAGCCAGCGCCGCCATCATCAGCAGATCGCGGGTGGAGAAGTAATAGCGGTTCTTTTGCATAGTGCGTCCTGTCAGAGAGATGTTCAGGGATTAGGAGTTTCCAATTCCTGGTTACTGATTACCACAAAAGAAAAACGGCGTCCTGGGAAAGGATGCCGTTGTATGCCGTGCGATGACACGCAACTACCCCGCGGCGCATCTCCTTTCCAAGGATGGGAGGCACAGCCGTTTCCCACTGTACCCTACCGGTCGTATCCCATAAGCCTTGCTTTTAGGTAGTACGACTCGGAGATGTCTTTTGTTTATTTCGACATGATGTTAGCACGGTTTTTCGATTGCGCAAACGAGCCACGAATCATGATTCATGATTCGTGATTCTCGGCCCTGGTTGACTAAATCGGTGAATCGGTAGAGAATCCGTGTAGTGCTTCACGTCAAGTTTGGAGGTTGCTATGTCGAAGATCTTGATTGTGCCTGCTCCTTCGCGCGTTGCGGTGGGCGAAGGAACGTTTGTGTTGACGGCAGAGACGGCGCTCGTAGCCGTCGACACTGCTGTCGAGGTTGCTGCCCTGTTTGCTGAACAGATCGCGCCCGCGACCGGCTTTACGCTACCGATGGGCGACGCGCCGCGGGGCGCCCAGCTTGTGATTGCTTTCGCGCTGGATGAAGCTGCCGCCGATTTGGGCGCGGAAGGCTATCATCTGACCGTGACGCCGTCTCAGGTGACAGCGCGTGCGGCGCAACCGGCGGGCTTGTTCTACGCGGCGCAATCGCTGCGTCAACTGCTGCCGCCGGATATCTTCAATGACACCCCGGTCGAGGGCGTCGCCTGGACGTTGCCGTGCGTCGAAATCGAGGACGTTCCGCGCTTCGGTTGGCGCGGCGCGATGTTGGATGTGTGCCGGCACTTTATGCCCAAGGATTTCGTCCTGCGCTACATCGATTTGCTGGCGCTGCACAAGCTCAATACCTTCCATTGGCACCTCACCGACGACCAGGGCTGGCGCATCGAAATCAAGAAGTATCCCCAGCTGACCGAGATCGGCGCGTGGCGCAAAGAATCGCTGGTGGGCCGGATGCAGCGCGACGCCGAGATGACGTTCGACGGTGTGCCGCATGGCGGCTTCTACACGCAGGACGACATCCGTGAGGTCGTGGCCTACGCCCAGGCGCGCCACGTCGCCGTCGTACCGGAGATCGAAATGCCCGGTCATGCGCAGGCCGCGATTGCGGCTTACCCGGAGTTGGGGAATCTTGCCGAGCCAGTGGAGGTGCGTCCATACTGGGGCATCAGCGACAACGTCTTCAACGTCGAGGAGAGCACAATCTCTTTCCTGCAGGACGTGCTGGATGAAGTGCTGGCGTTGTTCCCAAGCGAATTCATCCACGTCGGCGGCGACGAAGCGCCCAAGAAGCAGTGGCGCGAGAGTCCGGCAGCTCAGGCGCGGATGCAGGCACTCGGTCTGCGCGACGAGGAGGAGTTGCAAAGTTACTTCATCCGCCGGATGGATGCCTATCTTACGTCGAAAGGGCGGCGCTTGCTGGGCTGGGACGAGATCCTCGAGGGTGGCCTGGCCGAAAACGCCACGGTGATGTCTTGGCGCGGCATTCGGGGTGGGGTGGCGGCGGTGAGTTCCGGTCACGACGTGGTCATGGCGCCCAATTCGCACACCTACTTCGACTATTACCAATCGGATGATCGCGATAGCGAACCGTTGGGGATTGGCGGCTACATTCCGTTGGAAGGCGCTTACGCCTTCGATCCGGTATGCGAGGGGATCGACGCCGAGCACGCGCACCACGTCCTGGGTGGGCAGGGGCAGATATGGACGGAGTACATCGCCACGCCGGAACACGTCGAATACATGGCCTTTCCGCGCCTATGCGCTCTCGCCGAAGCCGTCTGGACGCCCGCCGAGAATCGGGATTACGTGGATTTCCTCGCGCGCCTTGCCGTTCACCTGCGCCGTCTCGACAGCCTGCACGTCCACTATCACCCGCTTTGATGGTCACCATGCTGCCTCTCATTGCACTTACCCTCGGTGATGTCGCCGGCATCGGCCCAGAAGTCGTCGTGAAGGCATTGGCGCTGCCGGAGGTGTGGGACGTGTGCCGCCCGCTCGTCATCGGAGATGTGCGTGCGTTGACGGAAGCGCGGCTTGGCGTCCCGGTTCCACCATTGCGCGTCGTCAAACAGGCCAAAGAGGCCACGTTCGACTTCGGAACGCTGACGTTGCTCGATCTGGGCAACCTCGACGTGAACGCCGCGCCGCTCGGCCAGATTTCCACCGAGGCGGGTCGCGCGGCGGTGGAGTTCGTCCTCAAAGCGACGGAACTGGCGATGTCCGGCGCGGTGGATGCCGTGGCGACTGCGCCGCTCAACAAGGAAGCGATACACCTGGCCGGCTTCGACTACATCGGCCACACGGAAATCCTCGCCGACGTGACCCACACGCCGCGCTGCACCACGATGCTGGCGACGCCCGGCCTGCGCGTCACCCACGTCACGCGCCATATCCCGTTCCGCAGCATCGCGGATCGCTTGACGGTCGAAGGCGTGCTCGATACTATTGTCATCACGCACGAGGGGATGTTGTTGCTCGGTTTTCCGCAGCCGCGCCTTGCCGTCGCCGGGCTGAACCCGCACAACGGCGACAACGGCCTGATGGGGCGCGAGGAGCTGGATATCATCGCGCCGGCGGTCGCGGCGGCGCGGGCGCAGGGCATCGACGCGCGCGGTCCGATTCCGGCGGATTCGGTCTTCTTCCAGGCCCTCCGCGGCGACTACGATGTGGTGGTGTGCCAGTACCACGATCAGGGTCACATCGCGGTGAAAACACACGGCTTCGAGAAGTCCATTACGATCACGCTCGGCCTGCCGCTCATCCGTACCTCCGCCGACCATGGCACGGCGTTCGACATCGCCGGGCGCGGCATCGCGCATCCCGACAGTATGCTCGCGGCGATCCTGGAGGCGGCGTCGATGGCGGCGCGGGTCAAACAGGCATCAATGTGATGGTAAACGCGCTGCCCGCGCCGGGGGTGCTTTCCACGCCGATGGTTCCTTGCTGGCTTTCGATCAGCGCGCGGGCGATGGAGAGGCCCAGGCCAAAGCCCGGCGTCGAACGCGCCGTATCGCCGCGGTGGAAGCGGTCGAAGAGACGTTGCTGTATCGCGGGCGACATCCCCGGCCCGCTATCCTGCACTTGCACGATGACCTGATCATCGCGCTCGTCCAATTTCACGTGAATGGGTCCTTGGGCGTGCTTGATGGCGTTATCGAGCAGGATGAGGAGCACTTGTTTGAGTGCGTCTTCGTTGGCCCGGACGGTTAGGCTGTCCGCACCCGTGCATGCGATGTCTCGCTCTGGGGCCAGCAGTCGCGCCTGGCGACACACATCGTCTACGAGCGGCGCGAGGGCCACCGGCGCCAATTCCAACTTGCGTCCGGCGTCGGCGCGAGCCAGGGTGAGCAGGTCGGTGACGAGACGGCTCAGGCGTTCGCTTTCGTCGATGAGGTCGTTGAGAACGTCCTCTTGCTCCGTTTGCGGAATGGGGGGCTGGCGTTGCAGCAGCGCCAGGTTGCCGCGGATCGTTGTCAGCGGCGTGCGCAGTTCGTGGGAGACGTCGGCGACGAAATCGCGCTGCACCTGGAGCGCGTGGGCGACCCGTTGGTAGGCGTCTTGGAGGCGTTCGAGCATCGCGTTGAACGTGGTCGCCAGACGGCTCAATTCGTCATGTGGACCGCTGTGTTGCACACGGGAGGAGAAATCACGCGATTCACCAATTTGCCGTGCGGTCTCGGTGATGCGGTGGATGGGGCGCAGCGTGACGCCAGACAGGGTCCAGCCGATGCCGAACGCGATGAGTGTAGTGAGCGCGCTGCCCGCCAGCAGTGTGATGCCGAGGGAGCGTAGCGAGCGGTCGCGGTCGGCCAGCGAGCGAGCGAGTTGCACGATGCTGACAACTTCGTTATTGATGATTAATGGCTGGTTGTGGATGAACAGACGGCCTTCTTCATCGCGGGTGATTTCCTCCCAGGTTTCGCCGTTTTTGAGGTGGGTGAGGCCCTCCTCACTGAGGGATAGGTTTGCTGTCTCACTGAACATTGGCAGATTCAAGACATTCCCTTCGGCGTCAAGGATGCGCACAAGGTCGCGCGGGCGCCGCTCTCTGACCAATGGTTGTATAACCTCGCGCGCCTGGTCGCCCTCCGGCCCTTCACGTTGAGCGATCCAGGGAATTGGCATTGGCCACCCAAAATCGCGTTGCGCGTGTGCCAGGCCGTTGATGATGGGTTCGGCGGCTTTTTCCAGGTCGTTGCGGACCAGGTTGAGCGTGTACTGCGCCTGCGCCGCATAGAGTGCAACACTGAAGATCACCAACGTAAGGGCGAGGATGGCGCTGTAGAGTAACGTCAGGCGCAGGCGGATGGACATTACTCCTCCCCCTCGATCCCCCCCGCTGAGGGGGAGGAAGTCAGCCCTTCCGCTAGTAACGACGAGGGAGCTTGCTCTCCCCCCTGCTGGGGGGGACTAAGGGGGGGAAAATCCTCCCGCAACACATAGCCCACACCGCGCACGGTCTGGATGAGGCGCGGTTCCCCTTCGGCTTCGGTCTTTTTCCGCAGATAGCCGATGTAGACTTCGAGCACGTTGTCGTCCCCCACAAAATCGTAGCCCCAGACCTGGGTGAGAATCTGCCGCCGTTCCAGAACTTGCTGGGGATGGCGCAGCAGGACACTCAGTAGATCGAATTCGGTGGGGGTGAGGGGGATGACGCGTGTGTCACGGCGCACCTCGCGTGTGGTTGTGTCCAACGTCAGGTTGGCGAAGGTGAGTTGCGCGACGTTGCCCTTGCCGGTTCGTCGCAGCAGAGCGCGAACGCGCGCCACCAGTTCCATCGAAGCGAAGGGTTTGACAAGATAATCGTCCGCACCGCGTTCCAGGCCCTCGACGCGGTTCTGCACGGCATCACGCGCCGTCAACATCAGAATCGGCGTCTCATTGTGCTCCTGGCGCAGGGCTTCGAGTACGCCCAGGCCATCTAGTTTCGGCAGCATCCAATCGAGAATGATGACATCTGGTCGCTCACGGTACGTCTTGTCCAAAGCCTCTTCGCCATCGGCAGCCGTCACCGCATCGAAGCCTTCATAGACTAGCGTTCGTTCCAGCATCTTGAGCAACTTCACATCGTCATCCACGATCAATACTTTATCCATAACACTCTCTCTTTGTAGACAGTATACGGTAGACAGTAGACGGGGTTTGCACTCGAAAGCCCCCGTCTACTGTCTACTGTCTGCCGTCTACCTTCATTATACTCGCATATCTGAGAGCTTCCTGGGAAGTTCCTGAGAATTTGCTGAGAAAATGCCGGGATTTCTCAGGAAACTCTAAGCGCTTTCTTGGGTTGTTCACAGAGAGGTTTGCTAAACTCTAAACTGGAACTTATGGGAGTCCAACTGACGACTCCATGACTGATTTTCCAGGAGGGCATCGTATGTTGAAAAAGAAACTGTTGTGGATTGTGCCGTTGGTGCTGGCTCTGGCTGTCGGAGGATATTTCGCGTATAAGACCTGGTTTGCGCCGCAGGCTGTGGTGGAAACCACGAGCGAGATACAGACGTCGACCGTGACGAGAGGCGATCTCTCTATCACGGCGGCAGGATCGGGGCAGCTAGTTGCCTCAGCAGAGGTGAACCTGACGTTTAGTATCAGCGGCGTCTTGGAGGAACTGCTTGTCAATGTCGGTGATGAAGTGAAAGCCGGCGATAGGTTGGGCCAGGTCAATGACGACAGTGCGCGTCAGAGCGTCGCTGCGGCCGAATTGCAGGTGTTGCAGGCGGAACAGGCTTTGGCCGTGGCCCAGGCGCAGGCTGAACTGGCGGTCTTGCAGGCGCAGGCCAATCTGGACACAACCCAGACTACTTTGGATGAACTGCTCAACTGGGAACCCGATGAGGAAGAGGTCGCGCTGGCCAAGGCGAATCTGGCCAGCGCCCAGACTTCTTATAACAATACGGTGGCAAAGGCGGGTGTCGATCAGACGATCTCCTCGCGGGTGAGTCTGGAACAGGCGATTTCGAATCTGACCAACGCGCAGGAAAACTACGCCAGCGCGATGAGTCCGGACCGGGATTGGGAAAGGGATATCGAAACGACCCGTTCGAATGCGACGAACGCCGTGTATAGCGCGCAACAAAGTCTGGAGATTGCTCAGGCTAATTACAAATTGAGCACAATCAACAGTACATCTGCCGATATTCAGAGCGCCAAAGCGCAACTGTTGAATGCACAGGCCGCGCTTGCAGAGGCGGAGACGCCGCCGGATGACGCTGAAATCACGGTTGCGCAGATCAATGTCCAGCAAATGGCGCTGGCCTTGGAGCAAGCGAAGCTGGCCCTGGCCGACACGGATACCGGAACAACCGCCGCTGCCCGTGAAGCAGAACTGGCTTTGGAACAGGCCAAAATCAATCTCACCACCGCTCAACAAACGCTATCTGGAACGACGTTGGTGGCTCCGTTCGATGGCACAGTCACGGCGATCAATTGTATCGTGGGCGAAACCTGCAACGGTACGGCGGCCGTCCTGGCGAATTTGGGTACGCCGGTCTTGGAGTTCTGGATCGAAGAAGCGGATATGAGCAGCGCCGCGAAAGGCAACGCAGTCCGCATCATCTTCGAGGCGCTGCCCGACTATGAGTATCACGGCGAAATCTATCGCGTTGATCCCGTCTTGACCACGGTGGGCGGCACCTCGGCGGTGCAACTCTGGGCGACGGTTGAAACGACATCCCACCCGGTGAAGCTGCTGGGCAATATGAACGCCGATGTCGAAATCGTGGCCGGCGAGGCGTTGAACGCGGTCCTCGTCCCGGTGCAGGCGCTGCGTGAGATGGGGGAGGGGCAGTACGCAGTCTTTGTCAAGACATCTGATGGCGAACTCGAGATGCGCACCGTAGAAATCGGGCTGATGGACTTCGTCAATGCCGAGGTCAAGTCTGGCTTGGAAATCGGTGAAGTGGTGACGTTGGCTGAACAGACTTCATCCAGCACCGCGATCCAGTCCGATATTAACACCCAGACGCAATTTGGCCCGCCGGATATGGGCGGTTTTGGCCCGATGATGCCTTGAGTCAAGAGGGATACGACGATGAGTGAAACATTGATCGAAGTCCGGGGATTGACGAAAGTCTATGGCAAGGGCACGGTGGCTGTGCAAGCCTTGCGAGGAATAGATGCCAGCGTCCAAAAAGGCGAGTTCGTGGCGATTATGGGGCCTTCCGGGTCGGGGAAATCGACCCTGATGAACATCCTGGGATGTTTGGATCGTCCGACGGACGGTGTTTACGTTCTCGACGGCGAGGATGTCAGCCAGTTGAGCAAGGACGAACTGGCGCGCGTGCGCAACCGCAAAATCGGCTTCATCTTCCAGTCGTATAACTTGCTGCCGCGTCTCAATGCCATCAAGAACGTGATGCTGCCGCTGCTCTACAACAACGAGAATGGCAAAAGTGAAGCGGAACACCAGCAGCAGGCTGTTGCTGCGCTGGAGTTGGTGGGATTGGGCGACCGTGTGCATCACAAACCCAACGAACTGTCCGGCGGACAGCAGCAGCGGGTGGCGATCGCGCGCGCGCTCATCAATGATCCGGCGATCATCCTGGCCGATGAACCGACCGGCAACCTGGACACGCGTTCGGCAGAGGACATCATGCAGACTTTGCACAAGTTGCACGACGACGGTGCGACCATCGTAATGGTGACGCACGAGTTGGACATCGCCGAGCACGCCGAGCGCGTGATCTATCTCCGGGATGGCCAAATCGTCTCCGATAAAGAGCACGCCAGCCGCATCGCCCACTTGCATAACGGTGACAACGGGAAAGATTGAGAATTGGATGAGGTGGGGGCTTGGGGGCGGGTTGCGCCCGCCCCCAAATACCCACTTTCTCCTCTTTCATTGAATGGACTTGTCTGGGAGGATCGTATGAGTTTTTTGAAGACATTGAAAGTCGCCTGGGAAGGGCTGATGATGAACAAAGTGCGCTCGTTCTTGACGACGCTCGGCGTCATCATCGGCGTGGCGGCGGTGATTGTCATGCTGGCCGTCAGCGCGGGGGCCGAAGCCGACATCGCCGACCAGATCAACGCCCTCGGCGCGAACCTCATTATGGTCATGTCCTCGATGCAGCGGATGGGACCGGGGATGGGCGGGGGAGCCGCCGCCAGCCTCACGTATGCGGACCTGGCGACGATCCGTGACAATATCGAAGGCATCAACGGGGTATCGGCGGAACAGAACACCACACAAGATGTCAAGGGCAATGGCGTCACGCTGTCCAGCATCTCGGTCGTCGGCACGACGTCAGGTTTTGTGGCGGTCAACGAGTACGAGGTGCTGCAGGGCCGCTTCATCACCGATCAGGACAACGACCGCGCCAACAAGATCGCCGTGCTGGGGTACGACGTCGCCCAGGAGCTTTTTGGCGCCGCCAACCCGATCGGACAATCCGTCACGCTTGGCACCGTCAAATGCACCGTCGTCGGCGTGATGGAGGACAGAGGCACGGTGGGAACCACGGATTTCGACAACCGGGTTTACGTCCCCATCACGATGGTTTTCAAGAAGTTCGTCAATGCGCGCTTTGGCGGGACTGCCCTGCGGATGATCTATGTCTCTGCCGAAAGCAAAGAGACGATGGGCAGCGTTATGGAACAGTTGAACGTCCTGCTCATGCAAATTCTGGATACGGACGCGAGCGCCCCCGGCTTCACGATGACCACACAGGACAGCATCATCGATATGCGCGCTTCGACGACGGAAACCTTTCGCAACCTGCTTTCCTGGGTGGCGGCGGTTTCGCTGGTCGTCGGTGGGATCGGCATTATGAACATTATGCTGGTCAGCGTCACCGAGCGCACGCGCGAAATCGGCCTGCGGCAGGCGTTGGGCGCGCGTCCCCGCGACGTGCAATTCCAATTCCTGCTGGAAGCCGTGATGTTGAGTTTGCTCGGCGGTCTGGTCGGCGTCTTTGCCGGCGTGGGGGGAGCGTGGCTCTTCAACGCGTTTGGCTCGATGCGCACCGAGTTGGTGATGGCTTCCATACCGCTGTCCTTTGGTGCGGCGGCGGCGGTGGGCATCTTCTTCGGCTATTACCCGGCGACGCAGGCGGCGAAGTTGGATCCGATTGTGGCGCTGAGACGGGAGTAGGGAGTACGGAGTATGGAGGATGGAAGAATGAGGGTGAAACTTAGAAGCGTATGGTTTGTGGTATTCATCATTGGGATGGTGGTACTGACCGGCTGCAATCAGCAAGCCGCCTCCGGCACCACGCCCGAGGCCATCGAGGCGCCTACCTATACCGGCGTCCTACGTGCGGATTACGAGAACGCGCTCGACGTGCAGAGCCAGTTGGCGTTGGGCACGCTGCGGCTGGAAGGCACAGCGGACGCGCTGACAGCCGCGCAGGCCGCGCAAGCGCTTCCCCTGTGGAAAACGCTACAGGACGACAGATCGATGCCGCTGGTCGAAGAACATGCGCTGGCGAAGCAAATCGAAGGGACGTTGACGGAGGCTCAACTCACAGCGATTGCGGCCATGCAGCTCACGAGCGATGACGCGCAAAGCTGGCTCCAGGCGCAAGGCCCGGGCATGGGCATGGTTGAGCCGGGACAGGGTGCCGCGACAATGCCGGGAACCGGTGGCCCTGTTCCGGGTTCCGGCGGCGCTCCGGGGGCAGGCCCTGGTCCAGGGATGGCGATGTCTGACGAAGATCGCGCCGCCATGCGCGAGAAGTTCGAGAATATGACGGAGGAAGAACGCGCGCAAATGCAAGCGCAATTCGGGCAGGACGGCGGACGGCCACCGGGTGGTGGTGACGCACCGGCCGGTGGGTTCGATGGTGCGATACCCGGCGTTTCCATGATGCTGAGGCGCGCCGTCGTCACCTTGTTGACCGAACGCAGCGGGCAGGCCGCGGTGACTGAGCCACAACCTGTCACTGAACAAACGGCAGTGGCCGAACCTACCGCGACTGTGATGCCGGTCGCCACAATGACTCCGACGCCGGAAGCCGACACACCCGTGACGATCATCACCCTGGCGCCGTGGAAGACGCCGGAGCCAGAGGTCACGGCGACGCCGACTGCCACACAGGCGGCAACGACAAACGCGTCGGTGAGCACGCCAATACGTTCGTCGGCATCTGCCTCTGAAGATGTCGCGCAAACGGAAACTGTCACCCAGGAACAACCGGCGACTCAGACGCAGGGGGCGTTGGTGCAAAAAACCGACACCGATCCCGGCCCACCGCTGACCGTTGAAATGACAACCAATACCGCGGAGTCGAACCCGCTGCTTGAGGGCAGTCTCATCTATCGCGTTGCCGGTTTTGTCCACAATCCAACGGCTGAGACCTACCAGGTCACTGCCGTCCACGTCACCTTCTTCGACGCTGACGGCTTCAGGGGCGCGTTCTATGCTTTCCCCAGAACCGGCGGGCGTGGCAGGCCCGGCGGGGAGTGGATTGCGCATGGGGCTACAGAAGCGCAAATAAGCTGTACCGTCCTGGGGCCGGGAGAATCCTGTCCCTTCGTCGCCGAAATCGCGGGGCAAGATATGGCCTCATTCCTCGTTCATCCTGATGCACAGGTGGCGGAGTGGCATGAATCGGTCGGCGTGACGTTGAGCGACAGTAAAATCGCCGGCACCGGCACGAACTACGTGCGCGTCAGCGGCGTGGCGACGAATCCCAATAGTTACGCGCTTAAAAACGTGGTCATCTCGGCGCTGCTGTTGGATGACAGCGGGCAGACGCTGAGTATGGGGACGGGCGTGATCCCTGCTCTTGAAGCCGGCGCTTCCGCGAACTTCGAGGTCTACGTCGAGAAGAAAGCCTACACGAGTTACCAACTTCACGCGCGAGCAGAACAAGCAGTCGACTAAGCGGCTCTCCGCATACGAACATCGCGTAACCTGTTCTTTAAGAAACGCGTGCAGACCTGATAGGGCCGTTCCATAGTCTCAGCACGTACTGCGCCTTGTAAAACTACCGTTTAACGCAGATACGTGCTCAATCAGGTACTTTCTGAGACTTTTGTAGTCTGGCTCCGGCCTAAATTTCGATTCACTGAGACTACCGGATCTTCGGGGTGGGTTGCATTCCATAGCGCCACCAATTCGTCCGCCGTCTTGCCGATATTAGCCTTGTTTTCAATCTGCCCGGTGAACGCGCCGGGGGTATTGAGGCCATTTTTGAGAGCGGGCGACTGGCGATAATCTATATCTACAGCGCCATCCAGGTCGATGTTGGGCAGGTACGTGCCCAACCCCTCGATTTTAACGCCGCGCCCGCTTTGCCCGTAGAAGATTACCGCGTCGCGCAGCTCGCGTAGCACGTAATCCACCGCCCCTTCGTTGAGGCCCGTGCGCCCGGCGAGGTAGCGCACCAATTCATCCTTCTGCACGGTCTTGCCCAGAACGATCTTGGGCCGGCAAGCGTTTATTGCCTTTACTCTCGCAGCCATCGCCCCCCTCCTTACGCGCAGGTATGTGTAGAACTGACATCTCTATAATACCATAATTTCTTATCAAGTGGTAGTTAGATACCTGGTAAGCGAAAATAAAGGACTTATTAAGCGATACTAAATCACCTAGTAAGCGACATTGAATCTGTTAGTAAGCGATGCTAAGCCGCTTAATAAGTGATACTAAACTGCTCACTAAGAATCTGTCCTAAAATTGTCACGGTTTCACGCTGTTGCTGAAATGAGCGGCTAAAACCGCTTTTCCTTGAGAAGGTTTTTGCGCTGGCGGGCAGCGCCCGCCAGCGCAAAAACCCCTTTCACCCGCGCCCTTAGGCACAAGATGTCGTTGTTGCCTATGGGCTGGCGTCGCATAGCCTTGACGGGAAATGACCGCCGGGGCGATGTTGTGAAACTCATATGTCTACGAATGCGTACTTAGGATGCAATTCGATAAAGTCGAAGATGATAATGTGGCAAAGTAAGGTACAATTAAGCAAGATGAGGGAGATCATAATGATGGGAGTTCATGCACGTAAGTTCGGGAACTTACTGGTCGTTGTTGTCACATTGACGCTGGGACTGGGCTGCGTGTTGACCGATCTGGCGACGTTGACGCCTTCTCCGATGCCTACCGCGACGCCAGTGCCTCCCACGGCCATGCCAACGCCGCTGCCGCTTGTCGGCGCTGTGCTCGATGAGAGTGTGGCGTTACAGGCTTTTCAATCCCGCATCATCGCTGTCTACAAAGCAGTGAGTCCGTCGGTCGTCAATATCACCAATCGCAGCTACGCCTATAGCATCTTCGGCCAGGCGATCCCGCAGGAGGGCAGTGGTTCCGGTTTCGTCTACGATACCGAGGGCCACATTATCACCAACTATCACGTCATCGAAAACGCACAAGAGCTGCTGGTGATGTTCAGTACGGGGCAGGTCTACGTGGCGGAGCTTGTCGGCGCGGACCCTAAAAACGATCTGGCCGTTATTCGCGTCGCTGCGGGCGCTGACCTGCCCGCCCCGGTCCCGCTGGGCGATTCGAGTGCCCTGGAGGTCGGCCAGTTTGTCCTGGCGATTGGCAACCCCTTTGGCCTGGAGCAGACGTTGACGACCGGCGTGATCAGCGCGCTGGGCCGGGTGATCGAAAGCGAGGAAGGCTTCATCGGTGAGGCGATTCAATTCGACTTGTCATAACTTATAACCGCACTGTCCACTATACAACTGGCGTTTATCCAGCGTTTGTCACCTTCTTTGCACAATTCTCCCCGCACATCTAAAAACTCTATTAGTTCACGCCTTAGCTTAAAGTTATCTTGCGCTGCCAAGATACCTTTCCGCACTTCGATTCGTAACCGCATAATGTTCTCAATTTGCTGCGTGCTTAATTCCTGCTCTGCAAGTTGCGCTTGCAGGTCGGCGCGTCGATCTTCCAAACTGCTTAGGGTCACTTCCAGCGCCGTCTTTTTCTCTGTCAAAAGCTCTTGGGGAAAGTCGCCGCTCAGGTATAGGTCAAGCAAGCGCATCAGTTCTTTTTTGTGCTTCTCTATCAGTTCATCGACGGTTTGAAGCTCTTGGCGTTTGGGCAGTAACATACTTTCACGTTGCGCCCGCGTAGTTTGTAGGGCTGCCTCTAGCGCGCCCTCATCCAGAAACAATGTGGTAACCCAACCCCAGACAGCATCATCGACATGCTTGACCCGAAAAGTTCGATAGCAATCCGGCTGCCATTGAACGTCGCTCTCTGGCGCGTGGGTATAGTAAGCGTAGGCGTTTCGGCGTCCTTTGCGAGGCTTTACAAGGATGCCAACGAAGGCATAGCCGCAATGCGGACAGGATACTCGCCCACTCAGTAGATATTCATTCTCAGTGCGTGGCGTTCTACGGCTTGTATTTTCCCTTCGACGAAGTTGCGCCGCTTCAAACAGCTCTTCAGATATAAGCGGTGTTACTTCTACCGTGATTGCATCCTCACCGTGTCCCCATACCCATTCACCAACATATACGTGATTTTTTAGCATAGCTTGCACACTGGCAGGATTCCAGGTATCGCCTCCGCTAGGCGACAATATCCCCAATTGCTCTAGTTCCCGCGCAATTTGCCGCGTGGAAAGCGGATCAACACGGCGCGTGTACCACTCAAACACTTGACGTACTACAGGCGCTTTTTCATCCGAGGGAATAAGTGTTTTGCGGCCGTCTAGCTCTCCCACAGTATACCCGAAAGCAGGCTTGGAAAGAAGGACGTTGCCCGCTCTCATGCTGCGCTGTTTGCCGCGCATCATCCGCTGCACGATCTTTTCACGCTCATACTCTGCCAGCATTGCACGCAGATTTTTGTTCAAGCGTCCTTCGGGCGTGTCGGGAAAATCATACAGCGCATACTCAATTACAACCCCACTGCGCCTCAGTTCTTGCTCTACAATCAGTTGCTTGGCGAGATCACGGGAGAGCCGATCAAGTTCACGCGCTATCAGCACATCGAAAGCGCCGCTGCGCGCCAGTTCCAAAGCCTTCGCGAGTTGCGGAAGGTCAAACGTCGCCCCACTTGCGCCCCGGTCATCCTCTGCCAGTTCTGCTATCACATTATAACCTTCCTTGGTAGCGTACTCGCGGCATAGGTCGATCTGTGCCTTCAAGTTCTCGCCGCCGGTCCTGGCCTTGTCATCGCCACTTACCCTTCCATAGAGAATTGCTCTTTTGGTCATTTTGTCATCTCCTATATCGGAGCGGCAGCTTTCGCTTTTTGAAAACCGCCGCTCCTCTTAGCCTCAAAGGGTCGTGTAAATCGTCCCTCGACAACGGCCTTGTCGTCGTAGAAGACCGCGCTGTACAAGATCAACCAGATCCAAGCGCAGTGTCTCTGCTGTAACTTCTGGATAAACTTGTTGCAGGTCGCCATTGGTGATATGTCCCCGCTGTTGCACTTCGGCGAGAGCCTGCTGCTGGCGTTGGTTTAGACCTTTCTGCGGTAGAATCCGCTCCGCCAGGATAGCCTCCTGTGCTGCTTGCCCATCGTCGCCGAGCACTTTTGCTTTCTCGGCTGGCGTGAGATGTAGCGCGTCACAGATGTCCGCTAGAAGTGTGACGGCTGAGGCTTCGAGCATTGTCCAGGGTTCTGGCGCCATACTGGTTTCGAGTCCTTCACGGAAGCGACGCAGGCGGTTCGCCATAGTCTGCCGGTGCTGCCCGGCAATAAGCTGTTCGGCGCGTTCCCGCAAGGAAGGGCCGATTTTGACCAATCGCATTTGATAAACGTCCATTGTTGTATCCTCCATAGTGGTTTTGTGATAGAATGGAGGTAGACACTCCGCGTGCCGGCAAGCAGTTCGGAGCGTCTACCGAGTGCCCCGGCCTTGCGTCGGGGTACTTCTCTTTTCGTCCTGTGATTCGCCGTCCTGTCGTTCTTCCAGCGCGATCCGCGCCAGGCTGCCGAGCATCCCCTCGTAAATCGTCAGCCCGCTGCTATTGCATCGCACGCAAACGCGATTCTCATAATTGCGGCGGACGTACATTGGGATATCTGTGCCTGCTACATTCATTCCACGGAAGACGCCTTCGAGCATCGTCCAGGCTGCCCATAGTTCGTGGTTTGTGTCCCACTGTAGCTGGCCTTCTCCATAGTCATAAGTCAACGTCCATTCTGATTGTTCTGTTAGCGCGTTGGTCATCTATGCCTCCTTAAGCGAATTGTTGTTATGAACGCAAAAACGGCTTGTCGTCGCCGTTGATAGGGCAACAGACAAGCCGTTTGACTTGTAGAAAAGCGTTCCCCGCGTATAATGCGGGTAGCCTTGCTGTTGCGTCCTCAACAGCTGGGTTAGAGCCGTGTGGGTGTTTGCAGCACCTGCACGGCTTGATTACGTCCTAGTGGACGTTTATTGTTTGCCTAATAATGCTTCCCTCGACTGATCGTCATTTTCCGAGACCCAATCCCGCAGAAGTTGACGTAAGATTTGGCTTAACGGGACATCTAGCCGCGCAGCCTTCTCCTTTGCCGCTTCTGCGGTTTTTATATCAATCCGGAACTTGAATTCGTCGTCCTTCTTAACCACAATGCCCCCTCTTTGTAAGTACATATCCATTATACACCCATTGTCAAGAGGGCGCAAGCCCCACCGTGCAGATATTCGATTGTAAAAGTATACGTGTTGGTAAGTTCGCGTAGGCGGAAAGACTGTCAAAACTCTACAAGCAAGCAGATGAACAATGTTAACTTCTTGTTCATTAACTGCTCAAGGAACCCAGGATCAGTCCAGGTTTTTGTGCGTCTCTGCCAGTAACTCATCGTTCACCCCACCCGACATGACCTGTGCCTCTAGCGCCAGCTGCTGCCGGCCAAGTTGGGCGAGTCTGAGAATGCAGGCGCTTAATGGGGACAGGCCGCTTGATGGACTGCCCGGATCGCGGGCTACATTGTGTGTAGAAGTCCTTGCCGTTACGGAAGATGAACTCGGAGAAACCTCTGTCACCGTTGATTCTCCTGCCTGACAGTTGGCGGTATTGTTTATCTCAGTTTTCACTTTTACCATTCCTCAATTTCCCTCCTTGCAAAGAAAATAAAAAAAGGGAGGACCGGGAACCGAAGTTCCAAGTCCTCCCCTTTCATTTCCCTTCCGGTTCCCCGGTCAGGACGCCGCAGGCTTGAAGGCTTCCTGCGGTTCGGAGCGCTTAGCCCCAGACCTTTTCACGGTGGTTGTTCACCGTTACATCTTGATTATACATGATGGGCA
>Ga0209723_1001108_pt1 | contig 44395 bp, 37 predicted proteins | sample BiotimSIPDNA_2_FD_185750 | JGI IMG/M metagenome (GOLD analysis project Ga0209723, IMG submission 185750) | Anaerobic biogas reactor microbial communites from Washington, USA - Biogas_R2 time_0 SIP DNA (SPAdes) (version 2) | ecosystem: Engineered > Bioreactor > Anaerobic > Unclassified | place... | reverse complement strand
CGGCTTTTGGAGTCTGGTCGATTACGACACCTCTTGGTTGATCATCAATGTATACACTGTCTATTACTGTGTAACGCAGTTTGTTTTCCTTGATGAGGTGTTGAAGCTGAGATTCTGTTAAGCCCCTGAAATCAGGTATGGCCTTGGCTTCACCATGTCGTGTATAGATCCTGATAAAGAAAAATACTATTATTATAAGCACCAGAGCTGCTGCTATTAAGATGCCTATGTTTTTTACCAGGTAATTTTTATAAATCTTTTTCCAGTCCAGCATTTGGATTGATATTACTGATATGATTCAAAAGTAGTATAAAAACTTCAAATGCGCTTTACATGAAGCTACAAAAAAGGGAGCTGACCCACACAGGCGGGTCAACTCCCTTTAATATCCTATATAAGAGCTTAATTATTAAGCCTTACCCTTCTTTTCGCAGGAAACAGTTAGCCTTTTCCTTCCTTTAGCGCGCCTGGATGACAATACCCTACGTCCGTTAGCTGTTGCCATGCGACTACGGAAGCCATGCTTGTTAATTCTTTTCCGGTTTGATGGTTGGAATGTACGTTTCATCTCTATTGGTTTTTATTTTAGGCTATTGAGGCAACCCTTATTTTTTAAGGAAGGCTTCAATGATGCTTATTTTGTTAACAACTATCTTTCGAATTTGGACTGCAAAAATAGCTGTTTTTTATTTCAATCCAAATGAATCTTACATCTTTTATTCTTTTATTTAATATACTGCGCTAAAGCATCTAAGGATGTATTTTGGTCAGGTAATGCTCTGTCTGAAACCTAATGGCCTTAAAGGGTTAAGGCTGTTTCGTACACTATCAGAGGGGGATATGTATCAGACATTTGGTGTGGAAGAAATCTTCACTATAGTACTCTGACAGTTTAACCTCTGTTGCAATATTTCTGAAACTTTTCATTTCTTCCTCCAGATTCCCACCTTTTAGGCAAATTGCTCCGTTACTGATTGAGTTTCGTTGTTGCCTGGTAACCAGATGGCGGGTCTGGTTTATGAAGACAGGCATGGCTGCGACTGCTCGACTTACTATAAAGTCGTACTGTTCCTTGTGTTGCTCCGACCTCATATTGATGGTCTTTACATTTTTCAGTTCAAGAGCTTCAGCTACGGCTTCAACAACCTTTATCTTTTTGGCAATACTATCGAGTAGGGTAAACTCAACCTCAGGTAACATAATAGCCAATGGTATTCCGGGGAAGCCACCTCCTGTTCCTACATCAATGATTCTGGATCCTGGAGCAAATGTAATAAAGTGGTTGATGGCCATTGAATGGAGGACATGCCTTTCGTAAAAGTTGTCCATGTCTTTACGGGAAATAACATTGATTTTGCTATTCCATTCCAGATAAAGATCCTTAAGACGTTCAATCCTTTCCTTCTGCTTAGGCTCCAGCCCTCTGAAATATTTGAGTATTATATCCATGCTCTGTGATAGCGGCGTTACTGGGTCAAAGATACAAATACGGTGCGGATTATTTCACAGGAAGGGGGATCTGTTATTCAGCGTAGGTGGAATATCCACTGTATTTAACTGATGTAAGCAATATCAGCCACATTTGAGAAGATACCTTTATGAATAAATCAGAGCACAAACAACTTCTGGCTATCTGTTGAAAATGTCTTAATGCAAAATGTCCACTTGGAGGCAGCGTTTTAGTGCTTGACTTCAGAGTTTTTAAGTGTGTTGTACAGGAGTTCCCTTGCCCTAAACAGTTGCGCCTTGACGGTACCAAGAGGTAAGCCCAGTTCTTCAGAAATCTCCTCATACGAATACTCTTTGAAGTATCGAAGTTCGATTAGAGTTCTGTATCGCGGCTTTAGCTTTTGAACGATGGTGCGCATCAGAACTGCTTTTTGCGATCTGATCAGGTTTTCTTCAGGATCCGGAGTTTCGTCCCTAAGCTGAACTTGTGGTTCAGTATCCTTCTCATCAACGAAGTTACGGTCTATTGAGATAACATTCGAGCGCTTCTTCCTAAGGTAGTCGATACAGTTGTTGGAAGCTATCTTAAAAAGCCAGGTGCTGAAAGCATAGTGGGGAGAATACTGGGAAAGATTCTTGAATGCTTTACCAAAGGCCTCGATAGTCAGATCTTCAGCATCAGTTTTGTTGTTTATCATCTTGAGGAGCATAAAGTAAATGGCATCCTTATATCGGGTCATCAGTTCGGCATACGCCTTCTGATCACCGTTATTGGCTCTGGCCACAAGCTCCAGATCATATTTTGCTTTCTCCGATAGATTTGGATTCACTTCCATTGTGTACTCTTTCTTCTGTTAAATGTACCGATCTTAGCCCACAGTAGCAACCAGGGGTGTATGATATCAAAAAACAAAACTGACCAGAAAAGTTTTCCCTGATTTAGCACTTTAGCTGTCCTGGCCCACAATACCAACTGTAGAACCAACCTTAAAAACCACAGACCGGCGGCTGCTATGGCAAATGTATTAAAAAATACTAAAATAATCGAAGATGATAAAAAAAGTTGTCTGCTTATTGGTTCGATTGCCAGTTCGGTCTTCACTCCGGCCCTGTAATAGCCTGAGGTGCTCAGGTGTCGTCCCTTCTGATTTCTCCAGTCCCTCAGTGTTTTAGGGGGAATCGATATGGTATGTGCTTCCTGATCCAGAGACAGTGCGAAATTGTCTTTTCTAATCACCTGTTGAACGAAAAGATCGTCATCACCCGATAGTATATGGGAATGACTTTTCACCCCATTGTTACCAACAAACAACTGCTTTGTATAGGCCAGGTTGCGACCAACACCCATATATGGTTTCGAACTTAGCGCAAATCCCAGATATTGAATAGCTGTAAAAAAAGTGTCATAGCGTACGAGTAAGTTGCAGAAACCCTTCTCCTTGTTGTATCCTCCGAATCCGAGAACTATTTCCGTTTTCTGTCCTGCAAAGGGGGCTACCATCCTGCGAAGCCAGTTTTTTCCGGCAGGCATACAATCTGCATCTGTAAGAAGCAGGTAATCGTATTTGGCGGCCTTAACTCCAATTGTAAGAGCGAGTTTTTTCCCGTGTCTGAATATCCTGTCCTTTGGAATAGTTGTGTAATACAGGTGAGGATATTTAGCCTTAAGTCTGGCAAGAACCATGTCAGAATCGTCTTCTGAAGTGTCGTTGACAACTACCACTTCATACTCAGGATAGTTTTGTTCCAACAGTTCCGGCAGAAACCTTTCTAGGTTTTCTGCCTCATTTTTAGCGCAGATAATTATAGAAACAGGCTTATTAAATTCCGCATTACTGTATTTGTTCTTGTAAAATGCCAGAGGTCTTACTCTTCTCAAGAGAAACCACAACTGAAGGAGGAAACTTACGGCTACAAGTACGAGCAAGATAGCTTCTGTCAGCGTAGGAAGCGGGAAATGCATATGGTAATGTTTTGGCCAAAAATGCAACTTTTTTCATTTGCCTGCAAGTATTATAAGACCCTCAAATTAGCAGTTAACTTATTATTCAGTTTCAAGTACTATCTTTGCCACTCTGTTTTTTAACTATACATCCTGATGGATTTCGTACTTCAGAAGACTGATGCTTCATCCAGTGCCCGTGTTGGCCTAATTACGACCGATCATGGGCAGATTGAGACACCCATTTTTATGCCGGTGGGAACAGTCGGTTCGGTAAAGGGCATACATGTCAGGGATCTTAAAGACGAGGTAAAAGCTCAGATAATTCTTGGCAATACTTATCACCTATATTTAAGGCCTGGTCTTGATGTGCTCAAGGCAGCCGGCGGTCTTCACCGTTTCAATGCATGGGACAGACCTATACTGACAGATAGTGGTGGCTTTCAGGTTTTTTCCCTGAGTCACAGGCGCAAGCTAAGAGAAGAGGGCGCTGAGTTTCAGTCTCACATTGATGGCTCAAGGCATTTTTTTTCACCAGAAGGAGTAATGGATATTGAACGTGTAATCGGTGCTGATATCATGATGGCCTTTGATGAATGTCCTCCGGGTGATTCTGACTATAAGTATGCTAAGACTTCCATGGAGCTTACTCACAGATGGCTCAAGAGGTGTGTAGATCGCTTTGACTCTACCGAACCGCTTTATGGTTATAGTCAGACACTCTTCCCAATTGTGCAGGGCAGTGGTTACAGAGATCTGCGTACCCAGTCAGCCGAGTATATTGCATCCTTTGAACGTGAGGGAAATGCCATTGGTGGACTGGCGGTTGGGGAACCAGAGGATGTAATGTATGAGATGATTGAGCTTGTCAATAACATTCTTCCAAAGGATAAACCAAGGTACCTGATGGGAGTGGGAACTCCCATCAATATACTGGAAGCGATTGCACTAGGAGTAGATATGTTTGATTGTGTGATGCCGACCCGCAATGGTCGCAATGGCATGCTTTTCACTTCTCAGGGTATTATAAATATTAAGAATGAAAAGTGGAAGAAGGATTTTAGTCCGATAGATGCTGAAGGACATAGTGCTTACGACCTTATGTACAGTAAGGCATACCTGAGGCATTTATTCGTAGCCGGAGAGATGTTGGGTCCGCAGATTGCATCTCAGCATAATTTGGCATTCTACTTGTGGTTGGTCGGAGAAGCAAGACAGCAGATATTGGCAGGTACTTTTGTTGAGTGGAAGGATAAAATAATCAAACAACTGGGCCAGCGCTTATAGTTATCGCGGATATATCTATTTTTGTAAAGGTTATAACCTGTAAAACTTAAGTTGATTGAAGAAACTTGACATATACATATTAAAGAAGTTTCTTGGAACCTTCTTCTTTGCCATACTGCTGATAATAAGCATATCGGTGGTCTTTGACCTGGCCGAGAAGATAGATGACTTTCTTGAGAGTGATGCTCCCCTTCAGGCAATCGTCCTTGATTACTATGCCAATTTCATCCCGTATTTCGCCAATCTCTTTACTCCGCTGTTCGTTTTTATAGCTGTAATATTCTTTACCTCCAAGATGGCGTATCAGACTGAGATAATAGCCATTTTGTCAAGCGGCGTCAGCTTCAGACGTCTGGTAGTACCTTATATCATAGGAGCTGCAATAATCAGTACCTTTTCCTTCGTGCTTGGTGCTTATATTATTCCCCCTGCCAACAAGACCAGGCTGGAGTTTGAGGCAACATATATAAAGAAGCGCAAGGAGACCGGAAGAACCAATATTCATATGCAGATTGAACCGGGTGTCTTTGTATATGTACGCCGCTATTCCTCACTGAGGGAAGTTGGTGATGATTTCAGCCTTGAGGTTTTTGACGGTAAAGAACTCAAGACAAAACTGACGGCACTGTCAGCTGTATATGACACCCTGAGCTCAGGATGGATTCTGCAGAGATATGTTAAGCGTGAGTTTCTGGATGGAGGTAAACAAATTATCACCGAAGGCGATCGTCTGGATACTGTGCTCAACATGAGGCCCATCGACCTGAAGGAAGAAAGGAAGTTTTATGAAACAATGAATAACAGGGAACTTTCTGTGTACATCGATGAGCAACTTGCCAGAGGGGTTGGTAATGTTGAGGAGTTTGTGATTGAGAAATACCGGAGAACGGCATCAGCCTTTTCGGCCTTTATCCTGTCAATTATGGGTCTCTCTCTTGCATCACGTAAGGTGAGGGGAGGAATGGGCTTGCATATCGGTGTCGGGATAGCTCTTAGCTTTGCATATATATTGTTTCTTACTATATCCACGACCTTTGCAATTAATGGCAATATGAGTCCTTTGCTTGCAGTGTGGCTGCCCAATATCGTATTTGCCGGCATTACAGCCTTCCTTTATTATAAGGCTCCCAAATAGTCTTCCTACTTGCTTGTTTTATAAAAATGCCGGAACTTGCCAGTTCGCGGTTATCTATCTATTTGATATGGTTGAAATTAGCCGCAGAGGGAGAAAATTAAAAGTTAAAAATGCGGGTGATTGAATCTAAAATTTGTAATTATGTAACGCATTTGCTTTGGGAAAAGCTGATGTAACTTTCTGACAAACAATTAATTAACCAAAACTAATTAAGTATGTCATTAAAAAAACACATCCTTGAACTCCGTAAAAGGAGAGAAAAGGTTCAGTCGGGAGGCGGTGAAAAAGCCATTGAAAAGCAACAGGCTATGGGTAAAATGACTGCCCGTGAACGCATCCAAACCATTCTCGACGCAGACTCATTTACTGAATATGATCTTTTTGTTGAGCATGAAGGTCGTGACTTCGGTATGGATAAGAAGGAGTTGCACGGTGACGGTGTAATAATTGGTACCGGTACTATTTATGGTGCTCCGGTATGTATTTATGCACAGGACTTTACCGTAGCCGGTGGTTCTCTGGGATTGATGCACGCACGCAAGATCACCAAGATTATGGACCATGCCCTTAAGATGAGGGTTCCTCTGATTGGTATCAACGATTCAGGAGGTGCTCGTATTCAGGAGGGGGTTAACTCTCTGGCAGGATATGGAGAAATATTCTATCGAAATACATTGGCATCAGGTGTAATACCCCAGATTTCGGTAATTCTCGGTCCTTGTGCCGGTGGAGCTGTTTATTCTCCTGCTTTGACAGACTTCGTATTTGTGGTTGACAACATTTCCAAGATGTTTATCACAGGTCCGAATGTTATCAAGACCGTACTCGGTGAAGAGATCTCTATGGAAGAGCTTGGTGGTGCAAGGGTGCATGCTGAAATTACCGGAAATGCACATTTCTTTGCCAAGAGTGAGCTTGAATGCTTTGATAAGCTTAAAAAGCTTATCTCATTTATTCCATGGAACAACAGCACCAAGGCTAAGGTATTTCCTCCTAAAGAGCCTAAGTTCAAAGGTAAAATAGAGGATATTATTCCTTCTGATCCTAAGCAACCCTACGATGTCAGGGATATTGTCAGAGCTATTGTCGATGACTCTGATTTCTTTGAAATCCAGGAACTGTTTGCTCCCAACATCGTTATCGGCTTTGGCCGCATGAACGGTCAGACAGTTGGTTTTGTAGCCAACCAACCTCTTGTTCTTGCAGGGGTGCTTGATTGCGACAGCTCAGATAAGGCAGCCCGTTTCATTCGTTTCTGTGACGCCTTCAACATTCCTATTATTACTCTTGAGGACATGCCTGGTTATCTGCCTGGTGTGGATCAGGAACACGCAGGTGTAATCCGTCACGGTGCCAAGGTATTATACGCCTATTCAGAAGCTTCAGTGCCCAAGGTTACAGTTATCCTGCGTAAGGCATATGGAGGTGGCTACATAGCAATGAACAGCCGTCACCTGGGTGCCGACTTTATGTTTGCATGGCCAACTGCAGAAATTGCAGTTATGGGTCCGGAAGGTGCTGCTAACATAATCTTCAAGAAGGAAATTGAAGAGGCCGAAGATCCTGATAAGATGCGTCAGCTCAAGGTTCAGGAGTATATCGAGCGCTTCGCTAATCCTTATGTGGCTGCAGCCAAGGGCTATATCGACTCAGTGATAGAACCTTCGGAAACTCGTGCATTGCTGCTGCATGCAATTGAAGTTTCTACAAACAAGGTTGATCCTCGTCCGACTAAGAAACATGGTATACCACCATTTTAAACCATCGCAACATGGAAGAGAAAAAGGAACTCGTAGAGTTTGCGGTCACTGCGCGTAAGTATAAGACGACTCTGACCAAGAAGTACCTTAACAGAAAGGTCTATATTCAACCCAATCCATTTGAGGTTGAATCACATATCCCGGGAACCATAATATCCATCAGCGTCAAGGAGGGTGATACTGTAAAAGAAGGGCAGGAACTGCTCACTCTTGAGGCAATGAAGATGCTTAACAAAGTAACGATGCCCTTTGACGGTAAGATTAAGAAGATTAGCGTCACTGAAGGAGAGCGGATTCCCAAGGGTCATATAATGATAGAACTGGAAGACTGATAAGACGCCCCGCAAGGGGCGTCTTTTTTATCTGCCTATGAAAGTCCTAAAGCTATGCATAAGTCCCATTTCAACACAAGCAGGCTAATAGTGTAGCAACAGAGTTTGGCTCTGTGACGGTATGTTTCCATTTTTTCCAGTCTGCTGGTCTTCAAATTATAAACAATTCCTTATTTTTATCCTCCGTTTTCGGAGCTATTTGTTGGCTCCATAGGTTTCATATTTATAAATTATCAGTATGCGACGCACTAAGATTAGTATTATTCTGAAGGATGGTAAGGTAGGAGAGGAGTACCTCGTAAAAGGCTGGGTAAGAACCCGCAGAGGCTCAAAGAATGTAAACTTTATAGCTCTCAATGATGGATCAACTATCCATAATCTTCAAATAGTTGCTGATGTTGAGATGTTTGGTGACTCTTTGTTGCGTCGTGTAACAACCGGAGCTGCACTTGCAATAAGCGGTAAACTTATTGCATCTCAGGGAAGTGGACAGGCTGTTGAACTGGTAGCTGATCAGATAGAGGTATTGGGAGACTGCAATGCAGATACTTTTCCGCTTCAACCCAAGAAGCACTCACTTGAGTTTTTGAGGGAGAACGCCCACCTTAGATTTCGTACCAACACTTTTGGAGCTATCACGAGAGTGCGTCATGCAATGATATTTGCCGTACATCAGTTTTTTACCTCCAAGGGTTTTGTAAATATCCACACCCCAATTATTACAGCATCAGATGCTGAAGGAGCTGGTGAGATGTTTCAGGTTACAACACTTGACCTTGATAACATTCCAAGAACCGAGGAAGGCAAGATAGATTTCGATCAGGACTTTTTCGGCAAAGCAACCAACCTGACCGTGTCCGGTCAGCTTGAAGGTGAGCTTGCCGCGATGGGTATGGGAGAGATTTATACTTTTGGTCCTACTTTCAGGGCTGAAAACTCAAATACCACACGTCACCTTGCAGAATTCTGGATGATAGAGCCTGAAATGGCATTCTATGACCTTAATGATAATATGGATCTGGCTGAGGAGTTTCTCAAATACCTCATCAATTATGCATTGGAAAACTGCATGGATGACCTGCAATTCCTTAGCAAACGACTGCAGGATGAAGAAAAGGACAAGAAGGCCGATGACCGTAGTATGGAATTGATAGAAAAGCTACGCTTCGTACTTGCAAATGATTTTGTAAGGATCACATACAGCGAGGCTATAGATATTCTAAAAGAAAGCAAGCCAAACAAAAAGGGCCAGTTTAAATATCCTGTCGAAGGTTTCGGATCAGACCTTCAAAGCGAACATGAGCGCTACCTTGTTGAAAAGCATTTCAAGCGTCCTGTAATACTTACTGACTACCCCAAGGAAATCAAGGCCTTTTACATGAAGCTCAATGCTGACGGAAGGACAGTAAGGGCAATGGACGTACTATTCCCTCAAATTGGTGAGATTATCGGTGGGTCACAGCGTGAGGAAGATTACGACAAACTTGTTGGTCGTATGAATGAGATGCATATCCCGGTTGAGGAGATGTGGTGGTATCTTGACACAAGAAGATTCGGTTCGGTACCTCACAGCGGTTTTGGACTCGGATTTGAACGTCTTATGCTATTTGTTACAGGTATGACAAATATACGTGACGTAATTCCGTTCCCGCGAACACCAAGGAATGCAGAATTCTAAGACGACTTTGGTGCGGAATTTCAGGCCGAAAGGGTGTTGCCTTTCGGCTTTTTCATTGTTGAATCTTTCGTTTGAAAGTTATAGTTTAGCAGCTGTATCCCACTTTGGTTTACTTTAATTACTGTTTGGCCGGAAAGAGAGGAACCTTTTTCCTTACAGTTATGTATAAATGTTAGGTTGCTTAATATTCAATAAAGAAGTGCACGTGTGAGACGGGTAAGATTCGGCCTTGTGCTGGTTGCGTTGTGTTTTTGGATCAATACAGTTGCACAGGTTCCAGAGTTAAGTTTCAATAGACTGCCTGGCGGAAGAGATCTGACTAGCCAGTATGTTACGTCTGTAACTCAGGACCATTATGGCTATATGTGGATAGGTACGCGTGACGGGGTTAATCGTTATGATGGGTATGAAGTAAGAACCTATCGTTCCCTTAGTCAAAACAACCCTGCAGAGGGTGTTATAGGGAATATTGTGGAACATATGGTCGTTGATGGCAATAACAGGGTTTGGGCATCTACGACTCATGGTCTTGCCAGATTTAACTGGTTGTTAGATCGTTTTGAAGTTGTAGTCAGCGATAAGAATCTTCGTGGCTTACCTGGTCCCTTTCTTGAATATCTTTATACTACTCCTGACGGAAGTCTCGTGGCCGTATGTGACAATTCTATTTATCGGTATGACGACGATACTGAGTCCTTTAGGTTATTATACAGTTCCCCTCTCGGCTTGATATCCGTTATACTTGTTGACAGTAACGGACAGTGGTGGATTGGCCACCAATATGGAAAGGGCATTATTCATTTGCCTGATATTAATTTCCCTCTGGATTATAAGTGGTTTCAGAGCGAATTATTTGGAAGCAAAACTGAGTACTCAGTACTGTCAATTGCGGAGTCGGATGGAAGCGTTTGGGTTGCTCTGGAAAGTTCAGGTCTTGCCCGGATTCAGTTGAATAGCAAGTTGGTCAGGAGGTATTTTGAGACAGGCGACGAGCGCTTTTTCTTTTATTTGTTTACTGACAAGGCAGGACGTTTGTGGGCATGCGAATATAATGGAATTAAGGTGCGCCTGCCAGGAATGGAAAGCTTCTTATCATACTCCAATAAGCTAAGCGAGCCGGGTAGTCTTTCCGGAGGTTTGTTGGGTGTTTATGTCGATAATTTGAAGAATGTCTTTACTTACCATAATGGAGGTGGTGTAAATGTGTCATACTGGAACAGAGGGTTTTATACTATACGAGCCTCCGGAGATTATTTATGGCATACTACACGACCCAATATAACTGCACTAAGCTATGACAGAAACGGAAACCTCTGGCTTGGAAATAATGATGGAGGAATTGATATTTTTTCGATTAGTGAAGCCAAGAAACTGAGAATTGATTTTAGGGATGGAGACCGAAGAGCACTTGGCAGAGGCAGTGTACAAGCATTGTTCAGGGACAGCAAGGGTCAGATGTGGGTTGGAACTGATGCGGGAGGATTACATAGGTATAATGAGAAGACAAGGGATTTTGATGTTTGGCGCCAGGGACTTACACCTACAGCTCCGACTGTAAATGATGTAAGGAGTATAGTCGAGGACAGAAAGGGTAACCTGTGGATAGGTATGTATGGAGGTGGAATTGATTTGTTTAATCCCCAAACTGGGAGCTTTATAAACTATAACATAGTGAACACGGGACTTAGTTCCATGTGGGTATATAAGCTCCTGTTTGACCGGGAAGGCAATCTGTGGGCTGGTACTTCCAATGGACTTAGTTTACTCCGTCAGGGTGCTGATTCCTTCGAGGTGTTCTATTCAGATGAAGAAGCTGAGAAGGGCTTGAGGGCAAATCAGTTTCTTTCTTTACTGCAGGACAGAAGAGGTCGATTGTGGCTTGGAACGAATAATGGTCTGTACGTGATGGACAGTGATGTTAATATGAGGCTGTATCCTAATGAAATGGCCGGCCAGAGTATAACGTCAATAGAGGAAGATGGTGAAGGAAATCTATGGATATCAACTCTTAATGGAATATACTCCCTTGACCCTGAAACTGGGGTTTTTCATGCCTTTGATGAGACTGACGGACTTGATGGACTTGGTTTCAATAACAACGCCTCCTTGTATGATGATGCCGGAATAATGTATTTTGCCGGACCTCATGGAGTAACAAACTTCAATCCGCTAAATATAGAGTATAATCTGAGACCTCCAACGCTGCGCTTTACCCGTTTGAGATTATTCAACGAACCTGTGACAGAGTATGGGAATGGTAAACTTCTGCCATGTGAGCTCAATTATCTGGATAAGTTGGTACTAACCTATGATCATAAGTTTTTTTCAATTGAGTTTGCCGCCCTTAGTTTGTCTAATCCCGACAATAACAAGTACATGTGTAAGTTAGAGGGTTTTGATGAAGAGTGGATCCAGCTGGGCAACACGCACTCAGTATCCTATACTAATCTTTATCCAGGGGAGTATGTGCTTAAGATACAGGCAGCCAATAATGACGGGGTCTGGAATGAAGAGGGGCTTTCGTTACCAATAATTATTCTGGCCCCATGGTGGATGACCTGGTGGGCTGTTATACTATATGTCCTTTCAGTAATATTCCTTGTATATCTGATACTGAAGAGGAGGACCTTAGCACTTGAAAGGCAGAAGCTTGAACTGGAGTCAATGGTTAGTGAGCAAACCATACGACTCAGGATGCAGAATGAGTCTTTAAAACGACGTTCAGATGCCTTGGAGGAGGCCAACAAACTGCTTGTTGATCGACGTATGCTTATTGCTGAACAGGCCAAAAAACTTGAAGAGCAGGCTGAGGCTTTGAGGCTGACAAATGAACAGCTGATGAAGCATATTCAAACAAAGGACCGTCTATACTCTCTTGTTGCACATGACCTCAGAGGACCTTTCAACACAATAATGGGCTTTGCGTCACTGTTAAGTGACGCAGGTGAAGATGAGGACAAGGAGAAGGTACGTACCTTTGCCCGCTTTATCAATGATGCTTCGGTACAGGTTTTCAACCTTCTGGAAAACTTGCTTTTCTGGGCTCACTCTCAAAATGATGAGATTAAATGCTTGCCATCAAAGATTAAGCTTGAAGGAGTAGTGAGGGAGACAATTGATTTGCTTTCGGATAGTGCACTTAAGAAAAGGATTGCGATATATGAACAGGTAGATCCGGAGGTGTTAGTCTATGCCGATAGTAATATGTTGCGAACTATCCTGCGTAATCTTTTGATGAATGCCATCAAGTTTACTGAGCCGGGCGGAGAGGTCTTTGTTGAAGCAAAGATTAATGGCAAGATGGTCAGCGTCTGCGTAGTTGATACCGGCGTTGGGATGGATGGGGATACTCTCCAGAGGGTACAGAATGAAAGTGACATAAGTCGTGTTGGCACAGGAGGTGAGAAGGGGTCTGGATTAGGTCTGTTGCTGTGCCGTGACTTTGTACATCGAAATGGTGGAACCCTTGAAATATCAAGTACCCTGGGTAAAGGCAGTCGCTTCTGCTTTACATTGCCAATCCCAGACTAGATTTCTTCGGTATGGACAAAATAAGTGCTGGTCCAGGGCTTATCAGGTTTACTTTTAAATAGGCCAAAAACTGCAGATCCACTTCCTGACATTGAAGCATAGACCGCTCCGTTATCATACATTGTTTCTTTTATCTTCTTTATCTCAGGATGGCCTCCAAATACAGGTATCTCAAAGTCATTTGCTATAAGATGCCACCATTCCTGGACCGGGTGTTTAACCAATGTGCCTAGGTTCTCTGATGGTAGGGCAGGCTTGATCTGCGAGTAAGCTTTTGCTGTAGATACATGTATTGGTGGAACGACTATCTGCAGAGTATAACCGCTTAGATTAATATCTGCAGGTTGAAACTCATTACCTATTCCACCGGCAAGCACTGGTTTGTTTTCAATAAACACAGGGCAATCGGCTCCAAGTTTTGCTGCCATAGCCTCAAGTTTTTCCTTGCTTAGGCCAAGGCTGAACTTGTCGTTCAACAGCTTTAGCATAAAGGCTGCATCAGCAGAGCCTCCACCGAGGCCGGCTCCGGAAGGAATTAGCTTGTGCAGATGTATTTTTAGAGGTGGCACTGCTACGTATTCACGCATCAGCCTCAGGGCTTTAATTATCAGATTGTCAGTGGGTATGCCTTCAATAATAAGACCTGAAGTAGAAAATTCATCCTCCTTACTATCATTTTCAACTATCTCCAGACTATCGAAGAGACCTTTGACAGGGAAGAAAAGCGTCTGTATATTATGGTAGCCGTCAGGTCTGCGGGAGCAGACAAAGAGACCTATATTTATCTTTGCGTTTGGGAACGAAATCATGCTTCTCCTTTTTTGCAAAGTAAACGATTTTGTTCGGATTTGGGAATCCGAACAGTTATCAACAATGGTTGAATTTGGTGCTGTTGATAAATAGCTGAATTTTCTTGTTTGTATATTTGATATTCAGGTATTACTGGAAAATATTAATGTTGATATGTCTGTTGAAAAGTTGTTAATGACATTTTGTGCTATGGGATAGATTATTTTGCTGGTTTTTCGCGATTCGGAATTAGTATATTTACGAGGTATAACAAAATCGAAACGGGCGGCATAATTTGGTATCTTTGCCGCACTTCATTATAAAACAGGGAGATTAGAAATGGCGGAGAATCGATACGGTAAGGGTATTGATAAAGGGGTTGCTTTGGATGTAGCAGCTGGTAAGGTTCCACCTCAGGCTTTGGAGCTTGAAGAGGCCGTATTGGGTGCAATGCTGCTTGAAAAAGATGCTTTTGTTACCGTATCTGAGATTCTGAATTCCGATTGCTTCTACAAGGAAGCTCATCAGGTTATTTTCGAAGCGATAACCAATCTTTTCACTCGCGAACAGCCTATTGATATACTGACGGTAACTGAAGAGCTGCGCCGTATGGGCAAGCTTGATGCTGTGGGTGGGGCTTTTTACATAACACAGCTAACCGGCAGGGTAGCCTCTGCCGCACACATTGAGTATCACTCCCGTATCATATACCAGAAGTATCTGCAACGTGAGATGATACGTATCTCTGGTGTTATACAGACCAAGGCTTTTGATGAGTCTGAGGATGTTAATGATTTGCTTGAAGAGGCAGAGAACTCCCTGTTCATGCTTTCTCAGGGCAGCATGAAGAGAGATGCCATACAGATTAAGGGTGTTATCTCGGAAGCTATTGAGCATATCAAAATTGCCAGTAAGCGTGAAGATGGACTTAGTGGGATTCCTAGTGGTTTTACTGAGTTGGATAAGATTACTTCCGGTTGGCAGAATTCTGACCTGGTTATTATTGCAGCCCGTCCTGCGATGGGTAAGACCGCCTTCGTTCTTTCGATGGCCCGCAATATGGTTGTAAAGTACAAACATCCGGTCGCGATTTTCTCACTTGAAATGTCCAATCTGCAGCTTGTCAACCGTCTTATTGTATCTGAAACTGAGTTGGATGCCAACAAGATCAAGAATGGTAAGCTTACAGACCAGGAGTGGTTGCAGCTTGACAACAAAGTAACCGACCTGATTGAAGCCCCCTTGTTTATAGACGATACTGCGGGTCTTTCAGTATTTGAGCTAAGAGCAAAGGCCCGTCGTCTGAAAAAGCAGTATGATATTAAGGCTATAATCATCGACTATCTTCAGCTTATGAATGCCAGTGGTATGCGTCCAGGCAACAGGCAAGAAGAGGTTAGTATGATATCCAGGTCGCTCAAGGGTTTGGCCAAGGAGTTAAATATCCCAATTATTGCCTTGTCACAGTTGAGCCGTGCCGTTGAAATACGTACTGGTGAGGGTAAGCGTCCTCAATTGTCAGACCTTCGTGAGTCAGGAGCTATTGAACAGGATGCCGACATGGTACTGTTTATTCACCGTCCTGAATATTATAAGATTACTGAGGATGAACAAGGCAACAGCCTGATAGGTGTTGCCGAGATTATTGTAGCCAAGCACCGTAACGGAGCAACAGGCGATGTAAGACTGAGGTTCCGTCCTGAAGTAATCCGCTTTGAAGATTATAGCGATTCAGGTTACGGCGGTTTTGGCATGGATGATTTTGCAGAGCCGGTGACTCTTGGTTCAAGGATGAATGAAGGACCTGCCGAGCAGCCGGGTTCCCGTGGCGTGGATCTCAAAAGTGATTTCGGACTTGGACGAGGATTTGAAAGGGACGCTGATTTTTAGAGCCAGCCTATCAACTCGTGAAGAGAGGCAATTTCCTTAAATACTGGCACTTCATGGGGAATTGAATACGGGTTGTAATAGACATGGTCCAGCCCGAAATTTTTCGCTCCCAGGATATCTATTTCAAGACTGTCGCCAATGACAAGACTCTCAGTCTTTTTGGCATTACAACTTTTAAGTGCGTATTCGAAGAAACCTTCCTTAGGCTTTTGTACTCCTAATTCTTCAGAAATAAAGACTTTCTTAAAATAAGGTTTAAGTCCACTACGTTCCAGTTTTACCTTCTGGCTTTCTGTAAAGCCATTTGTAATTATGTGCATTGTATAGTGGGGCTTCAGGTATTCCAAAAGATCGAAGGTAAAGGGAACAACGTTTGTCTTTTGGGAATTGGTTGCGACAAACTCATTTGAGAAGAGTTCGGCCATTTCGATATTATCGAGACCTGCAGTCTGGAAAGTCTGGTGAAAGCGCCCAATACTAAGGTCAATCTTTCTGATCTCCCAATTCCTGTATTTCTCCCATAATGAGGCATTTATTGGAACGTACCTCTCATAAAACTCATTAAAGCTTTTGAAATAATGTCGGAGGTCGTATTTGTCAAATAGTTCGTTGAGGGTTAGTCTTTCGTTTGTTGCAAAATCCCACAGCGTATGATCAAGGTCGAAAAACAGGTGTCTGTACTTTTTCATGCTGCAAGATAATAAAAAAAAGCTGTCTCAAAACTCCGGTTTTGAGACAGCTTCATTGACTATCAGTTGCTCTTAGTTAGTCTGAACAACCAGATATTTTGAAATGCTCCAGAATGCATCAGCGTCTTTTACATAAAGTACAAGGGTGCCTTCTTGTCCGTTAGCCAGTTCAAATGAACCTTCAGGGTGAGAAGTCAGAACCTTGGCCTTGCTTGCATACAGCGGGAATTCAGTAGCTGTACGAATGTCAACCTGGTTGAAGTACTGCTTGTCGAAGTCTTCCTTCAAAACCTTTGTGTCACCGAAGAAAAGGAAGCCTTCACGCGTGATAATGCTTCTGCTCTTCAGTTCTGAACGTGTTCCAACAGCATACCATGCTGTGTTCTTTTCGTCAGTAGTTTGGTTCAGTTGTGCACGTGTAGCTTCAGTTACCTGATGCAGGGAATCCATTGAGTAGCTTAGACCAATAAGTTCCTGAGACAGGTTGCCGATGATTACATCACGTTCAGCAAGTTGTTCCTGCAGTACAAGGATTTGCTCTGCTTGTTCCTTGAGTTGAAGTTCCATACTTGCTATCAGCTTATTCAGTTTGGCGCTGTTTGCACCTGCTGATTTAGCTTGTTTTTCAAGTTCCTGGATACGTTCCTTGTTTTTGAGCATCAACTCATAGATTAGTTGGATATCCTGATTGATTTGTTCACCTGCATGACCTTTAACATCACCTTGTTCAGCCTGGATAGAGATAATATTTTCTTTTTCCTTGATAATCCTTAGGTTTTCTTCGATCTCACCAAGGTTTTCAATAAAGCGGTTGATCATGATTTCCTTTTCGGCTGTAGCCAGCAAAAGAGAATCTTTTTCGCGAAGCAGCTCAGTCTTTGAGGGGCCCGGAGTACATTGCCACATAAACATTGGCAACAGTAAGAGTAATAATGCTGATTTTTTCATTGTTGTAAAATTTAAGTCAGACTTGCACCAATTAATTTTTGAAACTAAATTGATTTATGAGGATGGGAATCAATTCTACGATTCCTTTTTGCCTTCAACTACGAGAACAATTTCTCCTCTGGGGTCATTTTCCAAGTACCATGCCAGAAGTTCGGCTACCGTTCCTCGTCTGATTTCTTCATGTACCTTTGAAAGTTCACGACAGACCGCAGCCCTGCGGTCTTCTCCGAAGTATTCGGCGCACTGCTGAAGGGTTTTGACAAGACGGTGAGGAGATTCGTAGAAAACCATGGTACGGCTTTCCTCTGCAAGTGACATAAATTTCTTCTGACGGCCTTTTTTCTGGGGTATAAAGCCCTCGAAGCAAAAGCGGTCATTGGGTAATCCTGCCGCTACCACGGCAGGAATAAGGGCTGAAGCGCCCGGCAGGCATTCCACTTCTATATCTGCATCAATGCAGTATTTTACAAGCAGGTAGCCTGGATCTGAGATGCCCGGTGTTCCTGCATCTGATACGAGTGCAGCATTTTCACCTGCCTCTATGCGACGGGTTACATTGCTGACTGTGAAATGCTCGTTAAACTTGTGGTGGGATATGAGCTTGGTGCTTATTTCGTAATGTTTGAGCAGGATTCCTGTGGTACGTGTATCCTCAGCAAGGATGAAGTCAACCTCGCGAAGTATCCTTAAAGCTCTTAGGGTAATATCTTCCAGATTGCCTATGGGAGTAGGCACTACGTATAGTTTTCCGGCTGCTGTTGACTGTCTGCTCATCTGGTGAATCTGCGTTTCAACAGGTGCATAAAATGACTCTCGGCCTCACTTCCTTCTTTCCAGTTGAAGTTGGTTGAAATATAGGTCTTTGCTTCTTCAAAGCTTGTAAAAGTGTTGATCTTTTCGATGCTGTCGTTGAAAAATTGGGTATCACCACCGAAAAGTTCACGAATAAAGAGGAACCTGTCATTGATACCTATTGCTTTCTTAAGATCGCTTACCGGTGCCTGTACCTTGGAATCCTGGATTTCTGGTTTGCTAAGCAGGTCATTAATAGCTTTCTTGTCTTTAACAAGCGTCTCTCCAAGTACGGTCTTTCCTTTGGAATCACTCTCTGGCTTTGCTTTTGGTGCAGTAGAAGCAGATGTGGTCGGATATTCAGTCAGAGGAGCCGCTTTCGGAATATCTGCCTTTTCTTGTTGAGATTCAGAGGTATCCTCGATGATTTCAAGGGGGGTATCAACTTTTTCGATGATTTTTTCCTGAGGTGGGGCAACAGGGGGTATCTCTGGAGTCGGAATTTTGTCCGTAACATCCTCAGTTTTGGGGATTTTCTCCTCATTTCTGGGAGTGATAGTAACAGTTTCCTTAAACCCGACAAGCAGGTCAATCTCCTTAATTATTCCCTCAGCCTTGCTGCGGGCAAGGTTGATATAAACTTGCTGGATATCGTTTTTTCCCCTGAATGTTTCTACAAGGGTCTCCAGTTCTTTAATGTCCTGAAGAATAATGCTGAGTAATGCTTCCCTTTCCATGGTAACCGTTTACAATCTTTTTTCTTTACATTTGCAAATGTAGTGATAGAAACCCAAGAATCAATTTACTCGGCTCTTTTTTGAGCCACTACTATCTGGTATACAATGTTTCTTGAACAAAGATCGGACAGGAGTCGCAGTCGCGGCTGGATTGAGGTAATTGCAGGATCAATGTTTTCGGGTAAAACCGAGGAGTTGATGAGGCGGCTCAGGAGGGCACGTATAGCCCAACAGAAAGTAGAGATTTTCAAACCTATTATTGACAGACGGTATAGCGATACAGAGGTGGTCTCTCATGATTCAAATGCCATTCGTTGCACCCCTGTCGAGAGTTCGGGAAACATACTTCTGCTTAGCTCAGATACTGATGTGGTAGGTATTGACGAAGCTCAATTTTTCGATAATGGACTTGTGGATGTGTGCACAACTCTTGCCAGCTATGGGGTAAGAGTAATAGTGGCTGGACTGGATATGGACTATACTGGAAAACCCTTTGGTCCCGTCCCTTACCTGATGGCATGTGCTGAGTATGTATCCAAGGTCCATGCAATATGTGTTAATTGCGGTGACCTGGCCAATTTCTCGTACCGTCGTAGCGGGGGTACCAGACTTGTGGAACTTGGTGCAAGTGATACCTACCAGGCAGTATGCAGGTCTTGTTATGATCAGCTGCGAGCTAACGAATCCAAATAAAAATGTCAGTCAAATGTATTTATTCAGCGATATAGCGTCCATGCTAAATGCACGGGCTGAGATAAGCACTGATGCCCAGGTACGTAGACCTGTATTTGATACCCGTCTTATTGTAGATCCTGAGGGTGCCGTTTTTTTTGCAATAAAAACTGAGACACGGGATGGACACAGGTTTATTCCAGCCGCCTATGAAAAAGGTGTGCGGTATTTTGTGGTATCTGAAAGATGGCAGGTGCCTGACAATTTCAGGGATGCTTCGTTTATTTTTGCTGAAGATACATTAAAGGCTCTTCAGGCCATTGCTGGCTTGCACAGACAGAGATTCTCAATTCCGGTAATTGCAATTACCGGAAGCAATGGCAAGACCATCGTAAAGGATTGGCTTGGACAGGCTTTGTCTTTCAGGGAGATTATTTGCCGGTCACCAAGAAGCTATAATAGTCAGATTGGAGTTCCGGTTAGCGTGCTGCAATTAAAGGAAAACACAAGTCTGGCCGTTTTTGAGGCCGGAATTAGCTATGTAGGCGAGATGGGTAGGCTGGAAAGGATTATTCGTCCTACATTGGGAATATTGACGAATATCGGGGCTGCACATCAGGAGCATTTTGAATCGCGAATTCAGAAGCTGGATGAGAAGCTTAAGTTGTTTACCGGATGCAAGACCGTATTCATGGGTAGTGATGACAGGGAGGTGTTAGACAGGAGCAGGGATAGGCTTAAAGGGGTGGAGTTGCTTACCTGGGGAAGGGGAGAAGACGCTGAACTAAGACTTTTAGAAGACAGGGCTGAGCGTGAAAAGCTTATTGTGCTCGGCTGGAAGGGACGCAAAATTAGTCTTGAGATACCATTCAGGGACAGGATATCGGTCGAGAACCTACTGCCTGTTGTACTTGTGATGCTTTACCTAGGATGCAATGATGAGGAGATTAAGCGCCAGGTTAGGTCTCTTCAACCTGTTGCCATGCGCATGGAGTTGAAGGATGGAATCAACGGCTCCCTGATTATTAATGACTCATATAATTCTGATATCAATACTCTGGAACTGGCACTTAGTGTGCTTGAGCAAAATCAAAACGGAAGGCATAAGGGCAGGACTCTGATACTATCAGATATGTTTCAGACCGGAATAGAGGACAGACTACTTTATCCCCGTGTGGCTGAGATTATAAGCAAGAAAAATATAGACCTGTTTATTGGTGTGGGAAGCAAGCTTTCGCGTTATGCCGCTTCATTTCCAGATAATTCTCTGTTTTTTACAGATACTGACGATCTGCTGGACTCTCTTGGAAGTATCAGTTTTAAGGATAGTGTTGTGCTTATAAAGGGTGCACGTCAGTTCCGCTTTGAAAGGCTTGTAGAACGGCTTGAGCTAAAACTGCACAGTACTGTATTGGAGGTCAATATTGATGCACTACTGAATAATTTCAGGGTATTTAAGAAGAAACTTAAGCCAGGGGTGAAAACCCTTGCCATGGTAAAGGCCTTTGGTTATGGCAGCGGACTTATAGAGATATCATCTGCCCTGCAACTTGGCAGGGTTGATTATCTTGGAGTCGCATTTGCTGATGAGGGGGTGGAACTGCGGCAGGCAGGCATCAATACACCGATAATCGTTATGAACCCGGAGCCTAGGAGCTTTGCACTTATGCTTGAATATGGTCTTGAACCGGAAGTGTATAGCTACAGAATTCTTGAAGCTTTTAATGACGCTGTTAATACCTTTGGCAATGAGCCATACCCAATACATATAAAGCTGGATTCAGGTATGCACCGGCTTGGGTTTTATGCAAGTGATGGCAAAGAGCTAATAAGCAGGTTGAAGAAGATGCCTATGCTTAAGGTTAAGTCTGTGTTCTCCCACCTGGCAGGTAGTGACGAGGAGAAGCATGATGAATTTACTCTGGACCAGCTCAGGCTCTTTGATTCGTTCTGCAAGGTTATTGAAATGGGATTGGGATACAGTTTTATAAGACATATACTAAACTCAGCCGGGGTAGAACGCTTTTCTGATTATCAGTTTGAAATGGTCAGGCTTGGTATTGGATTGTATGGCATCAGTTCGGTAGGTGAGACCGAACTGCAAAATGTTCTGACGCTTAAAACCTATGTTTCCCAGATTAAAGAAGTTGAAGACGGTGGTACAATCGGTTATGGACGAAAGGGGCATGTAAAGCAAGGGGGGCGGATAGCAGTGTTGCCCATAGGTTATGCAGACGGGCTTAACAGAGGTCTAAGCAATGGAAAGGGGATGGTTAGAATTGGTAGCACTCTTGTCCCTATAGTTGGAAATATCTGCATGGACAGTTGCATGATTGACGTGTCAGATATTAATGTTAAGGAAGGTGATGAGGTAGTGGTTTTTGGAGATTCCCCAAGTGTAATGGATATTGCAAATGCCCTTAATACCATTCCCTATGAGGTGTTGACTGGTATCAACCGTCGTGTGAAACGGGTTTACTACAGGGAATAGGGCTCCTGCTCTGCATTCTGAGACGCATTTGTTTCCAGTCTTCTTGAGGATATAACCCCTGTGAGTAATAGTTATTGCCGTATGTATTGCTGATTGACCAATGCAAATGGTTGAAGAATGTTTGTTGGACAGCTACAGATCCTATTGAGTATTAACCCAGACGTGAAATACGTTCAAGGCTTTCTTCATCGAGGAGTCTGATTTTACGGCCTTCTACTTCAATAAGTTTTTCCTTTGTAAAGGTGGTCAGTGTACGAATAGCGTTGGATGTGGTCATGTTGGAGAAACTTGCCAAATCCTCACGTGAGAGGTGAATATTCAGAGTATTCTTTTCATCTTCAAAGCCGTAGATATCCCTAAGCAGGATAAGACTCTCGGCAAGACGTCCGCGGATATGCTTTTGAGTAAGTGTAACGGTACGGAAACGTGTAAAGCCAAGTTCGGAAGCAAAGGATTTAATGATATTCATACAGAGTCGGTTGTTATTGAGTAGTAAGTGCTCAATAACCTTCTTCTCGATATGGAAGACTACGCAGGGTTCAATTACCACTGCTGAAGCAATGTGTGCGCCTTCGGCAAATAGGGCACGGTAACCGATAAAGTCAGGTGCTTTGGCAAGCCTCACAATCTGATCCCGTCCACCGACACCTTCAGTAAAGACCTTTACTTTACCTGAGCCCAGGCAAAGCAGACCTGTTGGGTATTCCCCTTCCTGATAGATAATCTGGTTTTTACGGAACTTCAGTACCGTATGATTCTTCTCCAAATACTCCTTCTCCTCAGCGGTCAATACGCTATAGACTAGTGAAATGTCCTTTATTGAAGGTTCTGTGCCTGTTGTCTTCTTGTATCCAGCCATTTTTGATACCGTGCTCTAAAACACTGTTCTAAAGCATGCGAAGTTATAAAATTTTCTTATTTAATCGTAATAAATCCGTTAATATAATCGGTATTCAGCAACAAGGGGCATTCGTCTTCCGGGACCGAATGCTTTGGTACTTACCCTAAGTACCGGTGGAGTTTGAAATCTCTTATGTTCATTGCGGTTTACCATAGTCAGGACCCTTGCAACAAGGTCTTTGTCAAAGCCCTGTTCTACGATTTCACTAAAAGAAAGGTTTTGATCTATGTACCTGAAAAGAATTGGGTCAAGTATGTGATACTCAGGTAGAGAATCCGAGTCCTTCTGATCGGGTCTTAGTTCGGCCGATGGGGCTTTGGTAATAGTGTTTTGCGGAATCACCTCTCTGTCTCTGTTGAGATATGCAGCAAGTCTGTATAGATCGCTCTTATATACATCTCCCACAACGCTGAGACCTCCTGCCATATCTCCATAAAGAGTTCCGTAACCCACAGCAGCTTCGCTTTTGTTGGATGTGTTGAGGAGTATATGGCCAAACTTGTTTGAATAGGCCATAAGAAGAGTCCCCCTGATACGGGCCTGGATATTTTCTTCTGTAAGGTCGGCCTTGCGTCCTTTAAAGCAGCCCTCCAGGGCTGCTTCGAAGCTCTTGAATATATCCTTTATCGGAACGATATCTGAAGAGATGCCGGTGTTGGCAACAAGAGCTTCAGCATCACTTATACTATGATCAGAGGAATACTGAGAAGGCATCAGCAGTCCATGGACATTATCCGATCCAAGTGCTTCTGCCGCCAGGGCTGCAACAATAGCAGAATCGAGACCTCCCGATAGTCCTACCACAGCTTTTTTAAGCCTTGACTTTTGAAAGTAGTCACGTAGTCCGCAGATTAGTGCCTTGTGAATCAGGACAATATCCTTAGGCCATGGGCCCTCAGGCAGATCAGCATCAGCCTCTTCTGGTGCTTTCTCGAAGATGCTGCCATCAGTTATGAAAAGTTGTTCCTTAAAAAACTCAAGTCTGCGAGCGACTCTGCCCTTGTTGTCAATAACCATTGAACCTCCGTCGAAGATTAGTTCGCAGTTGGCTCCGGTCTGGTTGACATAGTATAATGGCATATTGTAAGCAGCCGCTTTCTTGCAGAGCACCTGTCTGCGGGTTTCGTGCTGGGTATAGGAAAAGGGTGATGCGGCTATATTGACTGCCATATCGGGTTTTAGGGCAGCCAGCTTCTGCATGGGTGACAGAGTGTAGAGATGATTACGGTCGAAGCTTTTGTCAACAGGACGGTCATCCCAGATATCTTCACAGATAGTAACTGCTATTCTGTGGCCTTTGAAACTGAGTATGTTGAAATCTTTGTTTGGTTGGAAATAACGATACTCATCAAAGACGTCATATGTAGGCAACAGGGTCTTGTGTACAACCGGAGTTGCCTGACCATCATTGAGAAACCATGCCGAGTTGAACAGGGGTTTACCCTTGGTGTTGTAGTTGATTGAAGGGGCACCCACTATTGCAGCAATACCATTACAATGTTTAGCTATTCCACTTATAGCATCGACAGCCGCTTTTACAAAGTTCTCCTGTGTCAGCAGGTCCAGAGGCGGATAACCTGTAATTGCCAGTTCGGAAAAGATTATTAGGTCGACATTCTGAGCCTTCGCATCCTCAATGGCTCCAACTATTTTACTGCTGTTTCCTTCCAGGTCACCAATCTTATAATTTAGTTGGGCCAACGCCACTATTAATTCACCAGGCATAGTCGTTTAGATTCAAAATCAGTAGTAGGAAAGATTAGAATATAAAACCAAATTCAAATACAAGTCGGTTGAGTATTGCCTTGTCATTATAACCGTTTCTTTTGGTTGTGTCCATAAAGCCGTTATTGAACAAGAGTCCAAATACCAAGGCGTTTTTACCTCCTACAGAATATTCGATTCCACCTCCGATATGGTAACCTAGGTCCAATAATTTTACTTCATCTGAGATTCCATTATCGTCATTGTCTTTGGCCATGATATTCAACTGAGGCGAAAGGCCGAAGCGGCCATAGATATTCATGCGCTTCAGGTCTTCAGACCTGAGCTTCAGACCCATTGGTATTTCAATATATCTTAGATTGTATCTCGGTCTTGCCTCAACAGTATTATTTCCACTGCTTAGGTATTCTAGCTTACCTCCGGTTGTATTTATAGTTAATCCTGAAGTTATGGCGTAGTTGTCGCCAAAGAAATAATCAACCAGAAGCCCGAAGTTGTAACCCATCTTTGAACCTCCATTATTAACTCTGTCCATATCGGACTTGATCCATGAGATCTGTGGTGACAATACAAAGCTAAAGCGGGTATCACCGGCCGTCTGAGCGGTAACATAACCTGTTAGTAGAAGGAATACAAATGTTATGGTTGACTTTTGCATAATTTTAGTGTCAATTAGGATTCGAGTTATTAGATTTGTTTCTTAATCCGTTTAGTTGCAAACTTAGTGAAAAGCTCAATAATTGCACCAAAGAGAAAATATTAAAACGAAATAAGCCATGAAGAGAAGTTTTTATTTAGCGTTAGTACTGATAACAACCCTTGTTTCGTGCAATAGAACCAAATCTCCCGATGTGAAGGGTATTGAAGTTGACTTTGAACTAATCCCTTTTTATGAGGAGTTGTTTGCAATTGCTCCCGATAATTTTCAATACGAAGCAGAACGTATGAAGGAGAAATATGGTTCATACCTTGAGGCTTACAGCATGGGGATTATCAGGATTGGTTCGACGGAAGATGAGGATTTTGTGGGTAACATGAGCTTCTTTCTTGCATATGAGCCAAATAAGGAGGTGCTGGATACAGTAAATATAGTATTCAAGGACAGGGACGCTTTACGGAGTAAGCTTGAGAAGGCCTTCAAGCACTATCGGTACTACTTTCCAGAAGCATTAATCCCGGATGTATATCTGCATATATCAGGATTTAATCAGTCAATCGTGATTGATTCTTCATGGGTATCAATCAGCCTTGAGAAATATCTTGGACGGAACTGTGACTTTTATGAGAGACTAGCTATTCCTGTTTATCTGAGGAGATTTATGTCGCCCGAGAAGGTCGTTCCCGATGTGATGTTATCTATTGGTATGACTGAGTATCCATACAACAGCAAGACTGATGATCTTATCAATCAGATGATTTATGAGGGTAAGATGAGGTACTTTGTCAGGAAGATGATTCCTGATATTCCTGATACTACATTGTTTGATTTCAATACCACCCAGATGGAATGGGTGCGAAATTACGAGAAGGATATGTGGCAAATGATTGTAGAGCAGAAACATCTGTTTGATAACGACAGAATGGTACTACAGAGATATATTGGCAAAAGTCCCTTTACCTATTATCTGGGTCAGGAATCACCTGGTGGTGCTGCGATTTATCTGGGATACCGGATTGTTGAGTCGTATATGAAGCGTTATCCTGAAACCACGCTTGCAGATCTTATGAAAATCAACGATGGCAGTCAGGTGCTTAAGGAGGCCCGTTACAATCCCTGATTATGGATATAAAAGCTCAAAAAAAGGAGCTCAGGAAGCTTGTCAGAGAACTTAAGAAGTCTGCATCGCATGAGCAGGTGCAGAAAGAGAGTGCCTGTATTGTTAAGCAGATTAGCGAACTTGAACTGTTTAGGTCAGCCGGAACGGTATTAGCTTTTTGGCCCATGCCGGATGAGGTTGATATTCGTCTGTTAGTTAGAAAGTGGGATGGGCAGAAACGCTTTTTATTGCCTAAGATAGTAGGAGATCAGCTAGAGCTGAGGTGTTTTGAAGGAGAAGACAAGCTGGTGATAGGTCCTTCTTTTGGGATACTTGAGCCTGCAGGAGAAGCCTTTACAGACTTTGAATCAGTTGACCTGGTTATTGTGCCAGGAGCAGCTTTCGATAAAGAAGGTCATCGTATGGGCTATGGTAAAGGCTACTATGACAAGCTGCTTCCCAGGTTAAAAAATGCAAGGACCATTGGAGTGGGGTTTTCATTTCAATTGTTCCCGTCTGTTCCTTGTGAAGCCCATGACGTAAGGTTGGACAGAGTGCTAACACCAGAATAATAGAAAAAAAAAGGCCCGTCTGCTGACAGGCCTTTTTTCACAGCATGTTATGCAGGGTGAATGCTTTCTGTAGGACAAACATCTGCGCATGAACCGCAGTCTGTGCAAGCTTCAGGATCTATTTTATAGATATCGCCTTCGCTTATTGCTTCAACAGGACACTCATCTATGCAGGTTCCACATGCAATGCAGCTATCATCAATTACGTATGCCATGACGGTTAAATTTAAATGATTGATAGTACAAATTTATAGTCTTTTTCTGGTAAACAAAAAAACCTGTGCATGGAATTACAGGGATGGAGTAATTTGTACCAAGTATAAATTGCCGGAGATAGCTGTGCTGGGCTCAGGCTTTTGATGTTTAGTGTTTTACGGTGTTAACTGCAATCCATGTCATCAGTCCTGCCGATGTTTCAAGAGCCTGTTCGTTAAGGTTGAATATGGGAGTGTGAAGCGCACCAGTTTCGCCCTTATCCTGCTTAACTCCAAAGCGATAGAATGTAGATGGGAAGCGGTGAGTATAGTAACCGAAGTCCTCTGCCGTCATCCTTATATCCATATCTTCAACATTTTCATTACCAAGATATTCGCTTGCGAGGTTGGCTGCGCTTTGAGTCAATTGCTCGTTGTTAAACACCATTGGATATCCGTCCTTGATATCCACCTCTGCCCTGCATGAGAATGTTTCAGCAGTAGAGGAGGTTATTCTTTCAATATGCTTTTTGATTTGGGCGCGCCACTCTTCGTCCATGGTACGGAGTGTGCCGGCTATGCTGACAGTGTCAGGGATGATATTTGTAGCACCTTTGGCCTCGATACTTCCAAACGACAGAACTGTAGGAATGGTAGCAGGCACAAGGCGGCTTACTATCTGTTGCAGGTTGACGATAATATGAGATGCTGCCAGCACAGTGTCGTTGAGACGGTGGGGCATTGCTGCATGCCCCCCTTTGCCATGTACCTTTATGTAGACTTCATCTCCAGAAGCCATATAGATTCCCTTGCGGAAACCTACCTTTCCACTTTCCATCTCGGGTAGTACATGCTGGCCGATAACAAATTCTGGCTTGGGATTATCCAGTGCACCCTCCTTGAGGATCATGGATGCACCACCGGGAAATACCTCTTCTCCGGGTTGGAAAATGAGGAGAATGGTTCCACCCCATCTGTCTTTAAGTCTGTTGAGTAGTATTGCGGATCCCAGGAGCGAAGCGCTGTGAGCATCGTGACCACAGGCATGCATTACACCATTGTTGGCTGAAGCAAAGGGGAGACCAGTAGCTTCTTCTATCGGCAAAGCATCCATATCTGCCCTGAGGGCAATAGTCCTTCCGCTGCCTGATTGCCCGTCGATACGGGCAATAATACCAGTACCGGCTATCCCCTTTTTATAGGGGATATTATGCCGGTCTAGTATTGATGCTATATAGTCTGAGGTCTTATGCTCATTAAAAGACAATTCGGGATTTTGGTGCAGCCATCTTCTGAATGATACTATTTCACCAAAGAGCTCTGCAGCCATCTGCCGTATTTCACCGGGAGTGATTATTGACATAGGCATAAACCTCTGAGTGTTGTTATTGTAACAATGCTCCAATAGTTGATGCAATTTCTGCACCTCTTAGATTCTTGTAAATGATCTTTCCTTCGCGGTCGAGTACCCAGGTAGATGGAATACTTTGAACAGCATACAGCTGCTGAGCTACACTGCCATCAGCATCGTGGAGCAGTGTCCATGAAAGGCCGTCTTCTTTAACAGCTTCCATCCATTCCTCTGCTGTCTCATCAAGCGAAACACTGATGATTTCAAAGTCTTCGCCACCAAACTCCTTGTACAGTGCGACCAGGTTAGGATTTTCCTCACGGCATTGACGGCACCAAGATGCCCAGAAATCGATAAAAACATATTTTCCACGAAAAGACTCAAGGCTTACGTCGTTGCCGTTGATGTCTTTAAGTGTAAACAGAGGAGCTTCGTTGCCTACTGTCAGCAGTTGTTGTTGACGAAGAGGAGCAAGCATTTCATTCAACAACACAACGTAGGGGTGATCTCCAAGGTTGGTTGTCATAGTGTCAACAAGTGCAAGAATCTCATCTTGTTCGAATATTTGAGCGATATTGATTACAAGCAGAGCACCTACAGCATTGTTGTTGTTAGCGTTAATAAAGTCACGGATATAGCTCTTCCTCTCTTCAGCTGCAACCTGAAGATCTGCAATAATGCTTTCAGCAAGGGCGTTATCTCCCATTGCCTGTGCACGCATATACTCATCTCTGAGTTGTTCATATACTTCAATGCTTGGCATTTCGTCTTCAAACTTTACCAATAGGTCGTTATGTTTTGACCCTTTGATAACAGCCTTTTGCGGATCCTTAGTACTACCGGTTATAGATATAGAGCTGTTCTCGTTGAAGAACGCAATGGGAGTCTCAATCTCGTTAACAAAGATGTAGTATAGCTCAGGATATACAACGCTTCCAGTGAAAGTGAATTTACCGTTTTTCAAGGTAGTGGAATCAATGTCTTCTATGCTGTCTACACCGATTTTCTTCAGATAAACAGTACCTTCGCTTACATCCTCAATCTTACCGGAAATCTTATAACTGTCGCTTGAGCAGGAGGCCATTGCAAATACCAGTGCCAGGCCAAAAAACAATTTTTTCATTAGTAGTTGTATTAGTTGTTCAATAGGTTGTAAATGTATGATTAATTTTTTGATAATTACTTAATAAAGCACTGGTTACCTGTCTTTAAATTTTTCTTTTAAATAGAGTTCCGACAGTTCTCTTGCTGCTTCAAACGAGCTAATTCTGGCATTCTTGACTTTTTCCTCATATTCTGGCATCATCTTCTTGATAATGTCGCTTTGGTAGAAGTCGTTTCTTAGTCTTTCCTGAATGGTTTCAAACATCCAGTAGGTCGCCTGTTCCCTTCGGTTTTCCTCGAAAAAGCCGTTGCTTCTGGTAGTATCAAGATACTCTCCTATCATATTCCAGACACTTGTAATTCCGTCTGAAGTAACAGAAGAGCATGTTTCCACTCTCGGTATCCAGCCCGACTTAGTTGCGGGTAGGAGGTGTAGTGCGTTGCTATATTGACGCTTAGCAAGTTGGGCTCTTTGAATATTGTCGCCGTCAGCCTTGTTTATCACAATCCCGTCAGCCATTTCAACTATGCCTCGCTTGATACCCTGGAGTTCGTCCCCAGCCCCTGCAATTAGTACCAGTAGGAAGAAGTCGACCATTGAGTGAACCATAATCTCATTCTGACCTACACCTACAGTTTCGATAAAGATCGTGTCAAAGCCTGCTGCCTCACATAGTATGATAGTCTCTCTGGTTTTGCGGGCTACTCCACCCAGTGAACCTGCCGAGGGGGAGGGGCGGATATAGGCATTGTCCATCGATGACAGTTTCTCCATTCTTGTCTTATCTCCCAGGATACTCCCCTTGGTTCTTTCGCTTGAAGGGTCTATAGCAAGAACTGCAAGTTTGTGTCCATGCTCAATCAAGAAGGTCCCCATAGCTTCAATAAAAGTACTCTTGCCGGCTCCGGGCACTCCTGTGATACCTACACGCACTGAGTTGCCTGAATAGGGTAGGCACTTGAGTATGATTTGTTGTGCAATATCCTGGTGTTTGGGGAGCGAACTTTCAATAAGTGTTACAGCACGGCTGAGTATTGAGATATCACCCTTTCTGATGCCATCAAAGTACTCATCTGCAGTCAGCTCACGACGTTTGATTTTCAGAAAACGGTTTGCCGCATCCGGATTGACGGATGGAGGCTGTTCGGTCCCTTTATTGATCTTCAGACCTTTGAATTCCGGATTGTCTTCAATATGCTCAAGGTCCTTGTTGAAATGCATGATAATTAATTTGTTATATTGAAAATAATACTAATCGGTAATACTTTGGCGAAACACAAAGTTAAGGTATAAATTCAACCGGGCACAACATCGCTTAAGGATTAGCAAAAAATAAGCCCCAGCGCTACTGCGCCGGGGCTTAACGGTTTCAATAGCACTATGTTTATTGTTCTACAGTTGCAGAAATCCTTAATAATGAAGTACTTTTCTTCGGGTCGTTTGAATAGATCGTTACAGATTGGTTCTGACGTCCATTGCGACCGTGTGTGTTGAATGATACTGGCAGGTCGATTGTTTCGCCTGGTTTTACAATCTTCTTTGCAGGTTGTGAGACTGTACATCCACAAGATGAACGCACCTTGTGTAATATCAGGTCACTTTTGCCCTTATTTGTAATCTTGAAGACATGCTCTACAGTAGTACCTTGTTTGACAGTGCCAAAGTCATAGTTGGGCTCGCTAAACTGGATGTCAGGAGCCTTGGCTAGTTCATCTGAGCTAAGATTTGAATAGTCTTCCTCGATTGTTGCGCTGACGCTAATCCTGTTGTCCTGAGGTTTCTGGCCGTTGATAGTCACATTAACCTGATAACTAACAAAGCCCCAATCATCAATTTTTGAAGCATCAAATACTGCAACGATTTCACCTTCTTTGCCTGGAGCAACAGTTGCAGGATCTGTCTTAATTGTGATATGGGAAGGAACCTTCTCAAATGCAAGGGTTACAGGTTTGTCGCTTGTATTGATAAACTCAAGTCGGGTTTCCTTCCTGGTACCGGGTTCTATCCTTGTAAATGACAGGTGGGATGATTTTGCACGAATCAGTCCCATATCTCTAGGGTAAATATCCTCGATTCCTTTGGGACGGGGAACTACATTACCCACTATCCTAAGTATCTCAGTAGGGGTAGATGCATTAGAAGTAATTGTAATACTCTTATTGAAATTACCCGGACGGTTGCGTGGATCGAAAGTGGCCTTGATGCTTCCTTTGCCACCGGGTTGTATCGGTGTGCGAGTCCATTCGGGTGTAGTACAGCCGCATGATGCAACTACGTTGTGAATTACAAGCGGTTGTTTTCCTTTGTTTACAAATTCGAAGACATAGCTTACTGGACCATCTGCCTCATTAACGTTGCCAAAATCATGGAGTTTCTTTTCAAAACTCATTTCAGGTTTTTGTGCAGCCAATGTAAATGCCAGGCTTAAGAAGCTAAGTAGAACACCAATCTTTTTCATCGGTAGTTTATTAGATTAAACGAATCATATTTTTTTGGATAACTTTTTATCTCAATGGTTTAATGCAAACTTAAACGCAAAAAAAGTACCACATGTTTAGTTTCGTAGTACTCTTAACTTTTTGTTTAGAACTACCAAAGTTATAAAAAAATGATTTATGAGGTCTCATGACTGGCAATTATTGAATGTCCGATCCGGCAGTGGAGACATCTTTTGGGGGTGCAGTAGTTTTGATACAGGTATAATAGCGCCTGACTTTGCAGGGCACTGATTGGTTCTATTTTTAAAGCTTTCCACCTGTCGATAATTGAATTTCGTTCTGGTTTGAAACTATCAAGCCAGCAAAGGGCCTTGGCTTTAAGTCCCTCATCATCCCTAAGGCTGCCATAGGCAAAGGTTAATGGGATAATGGTATTGATACAGATTAATTCTGCTGACTGTTTGCCAAGTTGTTTTTGTCGGGGACGCGATGAAAGTCCGGGACGGTGGTGGTTGGTCCAGTAATCGGAAGCGCATATATCCAGCAGGTCGAGAGCCTCTGTAATTGATATTGCACTCAGTAATCTGCCGAGAGAGATTTGTTTGCCATTAAAGAGCGTCGCCAGTTGAGCCAATCTGACACTTGGAAAATTGGAAGGTCTAAGTCTAAGGAATTTCCATTGATGCGCGGGGACCGAACTAAGGCCATACTTAGCCCTGAGTATTTTGTATTCGTATTTCAGATGGCGTACATAGTCGTCTTGGTCAGGGGCTTCGTCCAGCATCCCGGCCTGACCAAGGAACAATGCCTCCAGGCATCTGATATCATCGCGATTCTTGAGCACTATCCTCCAGGGTGTGTTTCTTGCCAAACGCTCAAATGGTTGGGCGTTAATCCCAAAGCCAAAGTTTCTTGTCAGCAGAATGTAAAAGACCTCGTCCCAGTCACCATCGTATGATTCGTAAAGTAGTCTGATCTGCTCTACTTTTTTCTCGAGCTTCTCGATTGCCATGCGTTCTATCCAGGAGTTGAGCGTGAGGAGGTCAAGGCCCTGCAGCTTATCTCCGCATGCTATGGGTTTACTGCTTTTGCTGAGATCCATGTATTTGCGATAAAGATGGTCAGGTATGGGCATAACCCAGGCAGGAATCTCACTGCCGTTGCTGGTGTTAACCGCAGAGTCGTATTGTCCTACAACGTGGAGTATCACATTGTCGTAGGCCTTATCCCTGTGATGCTTGTGACGTATCCAATCGGATGCCCTAAGGTGCATCTCGACGTTTCCAGCCCAAAGAGTGTCACCAATTCTAATCTTGGCATTGAAAAAGTCAGGGCCGGCATCCGTATTGGGAAAGCCCGGATGGATAATTTCTAGCCGTTCGCCATTCTCCGTGAAGTAATTACCGGCATTGTAAAGCCGGTGTTTCCATAGATAATGCAATAGTTCCTCATGCATATTGGCCGGGGTTTGGGTTTTGATGGCTTAAGCCCCTGAGGGCTTAAGCTGCAAGTTATGAAATAGATGCATTGTTTGCAATGAATTTCATAATTGTGAAAATTGACTTCTGGTATTAAATAGTACAAAAATTATAAGAAGCTGTTAGATATGTTTGTTGCAGTGATTAGCAATTGTTACTTTTGGAGGTAATTAAGCATTGAAATGTTTGTTTAGAAATAATTCAAATATTAACCGGTTAACATAATGAAAAAGAGCGTATTATTTATTCTAACTATTTGTATCATGGCGTTTTACGCATGTACTGAAAAGGAGGAAACTAATCCCTTCCTGACAACCTGGGAGACTCCTCAGGGTGTACCTCCGTTTAATCTGATTAAGAATGAGCACTACATGCCTGCTTTCGAAGAAGGTATGAAGCAGCAAAATGAGAAGATTGAAGCTATCATCAACAATACTGAGGCTCCATCTTTTGAAAATACTATTGTTGCAATGGATTTCAGCGGCGAATTGCTGAAGAAGGTTGCTTCTGTGTTCTTCAATCTTAATGAGTGTAATACTTCCGATGAGCTTCAGGCAATAGCTATGGAAGTAGCTCCAAAGCTTTCTGCTCACTCTGATAATATCGTACTGAATGCTCAGTTGTTCGAGCGTGTTAAGGCTGTTTACGAACAAAAAGATTCTTTGGATCTGACTGAGGCAGAAGCTAAACTGCTTGAAGACACTTACAAGAGCTTTGTTCGTAATGGTGCTGCCCTTCCTGCCGACAAACAAGAGCGTTTCCGAGAGATCAACTCAGAGCTGTCTGTATTGACTCTGCAGTTTGGTCAGAATGTATTGGCTGATGTTAATCAGTTCAAGCTCGTTATTGAAAACGAAGCTGACCTGGCTGGTCTGCCACAGGCAGTAATTGATGAAGCTGCAGCATTGGCAAATAAGGAAGGACAAGAAGGCAAGTGGATTTTCACACTGCAAAACTACAGCGTGATGCCATTCCTGACATATGCAGAAAATCGTGACCTGCGTGAACTTATGGGGCGTGCCTATATTAACAGGGGCAATAACGACAATGAGTATAACAACGGCAAGATAATCAACCGTATTATCGAATTGCGAATTGAAAGAACCAAGCTTCTTGGTTATTCAAGTTATGCTGAGTATGCAATTGAAGACCGCATGGCAGGTTCTGTTGAGAGGGTTGAAAGCTTTACAAAGCAGCTTTGGGATGCAGCTCTTCCTGTTGCAAAGAATGAAGCTGCACAGCTTCAGGCGATGATCAATGCTGAAGGTAAGGATTTCAAACTTGCATTCTGGGACTGGAGATATTATGCTGAGAAAGTTCGCAAAGAAAAGTTTGCCCTTGACGAGAACGAACTGCGTCAGTATTTCGAAATCAACCATGTTCGTGATGGAATCTTCATGGTGGCCAACAAACTCTATGGCCTGAAGTTCGAACAACGCTTTGACGTTCCTGTATATCATCCGGATGCTACTGTATGGGAAGTTCAGGAAGCTGACGGCACCTTTATCGGTCTGCTTTATATGGATATGTATCCAAGGGAAAGCAAGAGAAGTGGTGCATGGATGACCAGCTTCAGGGATCAGCATGTTGATCTTGAAGGCAATTTTGTAACTCCGGTTATCTCGCTTGTATGCAACTTCACAAAGCCTGTTGGGGACACTCCATCACTACTGACTTTCGATGAAGTAACTACTTTCTTCCACGAATTTGGTCACTCTCTTCACGGTCTGCTATCAAAGGTTAAGTTACCAAGTCAATCAGGAACTTCAGTTGACCACGACTTCGTAGAACTGCCTTCACAGGTGATGGAAAACTGGGCAAGACATCCTGAAGTACTTAAGATGTATGCTAAGCATTATCAGACAGGTGAAGTAATACCTGACGAACTGATTGAAAAGCTTAAGGCTGCAGGTTCATTCAACCAGGGCTTTGAGACTGTTGAGTTTATGGCTTCAGCCCTGCTCGATATGGAGTATCATATTCTGACTGAATACACTCCTTTTGAAGTTAAGGACTTTGAGCAAAAGGTTAAGGATAAGTTCAATATGATGGATGAAATCTATTTCCGTCATGGCAGTACTCATTTCCAACACATATTCTCAGGCGGCTACTCAGCTGGTTATTACAGCTATATCTGGGCCGGAGTACTTGATGCAGACGCATTTGAAGCCTTCGTTGAAACAGGTGACCTCTTTGATCAGGAAACTGCAAGGAAGTTCCGTACCGAAGTTCTTGAAAGAGGAGGAACACGTGATGCTATGGAAATGTATAAGGCATTTCGTGGCAAGGAGCCGGGTATTGAGCCCCTGCTGAGACAACGTGGTCTTATAAAGTAATATGAGCTAAGGCTTAATAAGAACCAGTAATGGTTTGACGGAGCTGACTGGCTTAAACAAATTGGGAATAGGGGCTGTCTGATAACACGGGCAGCCCCTATTACATATAGCAGTCAGGTGGGCTGCTATATGTAGTGTTTTTTCCTTTAGTGTTGTTAGTTCTTGAATGATGTCGTAATGAGTGGTAACTTTCATTATTGAATATTCACCTGAGACTCTTTCTAAAAAACATAAATGATGGATATAGCAACGCGTTTTGACACAAATCCCCTGTTGAGACCTTCTGATCTGAGGCCATGGTATGAGGGGATGGAGATAGCATGCCTGTTAAATCCGGGAGTATTCAGGATGAATGGTAGGATTTGGCTTTTGCTTAGGGTTGCAGAGCGTCCACTCCTACATCCTGATAAGGTGAGGATACCTGTTTATGATCCGGATGGTCAGGTAAAGGTACTTGAGTTTGACAGTAGCGACCCTGATCTTGATACTTCGGACCCTCGGGTTATTAAGTACCGAGGCAGGCAGTACCTGACTACTCTGTCATATCTTCGCCTTGTTAGCAGCGAAGATGGAATACACTTTAATGAGGATCCGCTTTATCCTCCAGTAGTCGGTCAGGGAGAGCTTGAGGCATTTGGAATTGAGGATTGCAGGGTGGCCTGTTTTGATGACGGGTATTATCTTACCTATACCATGGTTTCGCCGTTTGCGGTAGGAGTAGGACTTAGAGTCACCTGTGACTTTAGGAGATTTGAAACCAAGGGAATGATCTTTCCACCCCACAATAAGGACTGCGCCTTGTTTGAAGAGAGGATAGGTGGGAGGTATTATGCCTTGCATCGGCCTAGCAGTCCAGAACTTGGAGGTAATTATATATGGTTGGCCGAGTCGCCTGACAGACTTCACTGGGGCAATCACAAATGTATAGCTGTTAACCGTCCAGGAAACTGGGACTCTGTGCGTATCGGGGCGGGTGCATCACCAATAAAGACCCCTGAGGGCTGGCTGGTAATTTACCATGGGGCGGATGAGAGCAATCGTTACTGCCTGGGGGCAATGTTACTGGATCTTGAGGATCCCTCTTTAGTACTTGCCAGAGTTGTTGAGCCTATTATGGAACCAATAGCCTGTTACGAGAAACAGGGCTTCTTCGGAAATGTGGTCTTCACCAATGGACATATTGTGGATGGGGACAGACTTATAATTTATTACGGAGCAAGTGATGAGGTTATCTGCGGTGCCAGCTTCTCAATCAGTGAGATTATGGCGATATTGAACAGGCAATGATAATATCTTGAACTTAGCTGATGTGTTACCTATAGCACACAGGGACTCTGGTATAGCAGAAACAAATGTATTAATGAAGCTATTAGTAAAGAAATGATTAATTTTGCGGCTTGTTGATGCTGTAATCAACTGTAACAGACTTTGCTTTGGGAAGAATAATGGCCTTTGATGTTGGAAGAAAGAGGGTAGGTATAGCAGTTACCGATCCCGATCGTATTATTGCCAACGGACTTGATACCCTTCTGATTCATGAGGTGCTCCCTTACGTCAGGACCTATATTGAGAAAGAGAATGTTGACCTGTTTGTGATAGGATACGCCCGACAAGCCAGTGGCGAGGATTCGGAATCCATGGCATATATCAGACCTTTCTATAACAGTTTGAGAAACAAATTCCCGCAAATACCTGTTGAATGGGTTGATGAACGCTTCACCAGCCAGCTTGCATTCAGAGCCATGATAGACGGTGGTCTCAAGAAGCAGGCCAGGAGAGATAAGGCACTAATTGACAAGGTTAGTGCAGTGATTATACTTCAGTCTTACCTTGAGGCAGGGCGAAGTAGTTTTTAATTTGTTTTAGCTATAAACCAGAGTATAAAAATGATTTTACCAATTTACCTTTACGGTCACCCTGTGCTGAGGAAAGTTACTGAGGAGATAGGACCTGACTACGAGAATTTCAAGCAGTTAATAGAAGATATGTGGGAGACCATGTATCATTCAGAAGGTGTGGGTTTGGCGGCTCCTCAGGTAGGACTTGCAATCAGACTCTTTGTTGTTGACGGAACCCCAATGGTTGAGGATTATCCCGAACTGGAAGGATTCAAGAGGGTGTTTGTTAACCCTACAATTATTGAGAAGAGTGAAACCAAGTGTACTGATGGGGAGGGATGCCTTAGCATACCTGGTATCAGGGAAGATGTAAGTCGTCCTGACAGGATTCTTGTCAGATATCAGGATGAGAACTTCGAGTGGAAGGAAGAAGAACTCTATAACTATGCAGCAAGGATAGTTCAGCACGAATACGATCACATCGAGGGCAAGCTGTTTATCGATTACCTGAGTCCCCTTCGCAAGAGATTACTTAAGAGTAAACTCAATGCAATCTCAGTGGGTAAGGTTAATGTTGATTACAGAATAAAGATTGCTAAGTAAATAAATTTCTGATATCAAATAACTTTTTGTGGCATTCGTTCGTATATAAATAAGCTTTTATGCATAACTTAATCCAAAGACATATGAAGATTAAAGCTTTTTTATTACTTGGTGCTTTTGCTTTATTTGTAGGTGCTTGTAAAGACGATGATAAAGAAAAGTTTAGCTCCTCTAGTCCTGAGGAGCATAGGGAGTCTATGGAAGACAATGCCCTTGATGTTTTTGGCAAGTTAAAACGAGCAGCTGACCTTGAGTCAATTGATTTGCTGATCGAGTTGGCTCAATTACTTGATAACGCTGATCTTGAACCTGGTATATATGCAGCTGATTTCAACAGATCAATTATTGATAAACTGGAGATTGCCCGGGTTTTGCCAGGTCTGAAATCAACCTCTGATGAGAAATTCTCATTTAAGGAAGGATTTGAAGCATATGTCGGAATCTATACTTATAATTCTGAAACTGAATCCTGGGATAAGGAGGAAACAAATAATGAGCTTACCTTTAAATTTACTTCAAAGGAAGGCAAGGCAGTTGTATCTACACTGGATAATGTTAGTACTTTCAGTGGAGTACATCCTGGGCTGGAATACGAATTGGCTGATTTCCCTACTTCTGCAAGGTACAGTCTAAAAGCTGACGATAAGGAGTTGATTAGCATGAACTTTGTGTCCGTATTCGATTCCAAAGGTATTCCTTCAAAGATAGAAGAAGTATTAAAGGTCGAAGATTTCGAGTATGTATATAAATTTGCGCTTACAAGTTCTGTCTATAGTATAGAACAGATGTACAAGTATCAGGATGAGACTCTGCTGAGTTACCAATTTGAAAACAAGGGGTCTTTTGATACAGAAGAGTTGCTCACAGGTGAAGTTGATGATGTAATCTACGATGGAATGTTGAGTAACAGTAACCTGAGAGTTACTGTTGGTAAATACAGGGCTGAAGGTAAGGCAGATTGGAATGGCCTCAATAAGAGACTTGCAAGTGTTTCAGAGGATGATATAACATCTGAAGAAGAAATGGCTCAGTTAATCGCAGACACTTACAATAAATATATAGATATCAAGATCCGCGATACTAAGGCCAAAACTATTATTGCTACCGGTGAGTTCTATGCATATGAAGATGATTATTATGACGGCTCCTGGGATATTAATATGCGAATGGTCTTCCCAGATGGAAGCTACATGGATGAATCCTTCTTTCAAGATGGCTTTACCGATCTGGTTACAGAGGTAAATGAGTTCTTTGCAGAGCTAGAGAACAAGTTTAGAGGTATAAGATGAGAATAAAATAGTGAAAGATTTGTAGATTGGGCTTGTGAAAACAAGCCCAATCTTTTTTATGTCTCCAGTGTCAGCTATTTTTTCGGTTAAAGTAGTGTTTCTGCTGACTGCCTTTTTATTTACTACATCTATGCAGTCTCTCGGACAGGGCCATTGCCTAAGGGGCATGGTGTGTGATGGGCAGACGGGTGTTGGGCTGGATAATGTGTATGTATTGATAACAGGATGGGAGACAGGGGTCCTCACTGACAGTGCAGGGTATTTCGAGCTTTGCGGTCTTCAATATGGAGATATTATTGAGTTCAGCCATTTGGCCTATCATAACAGATCTCTGATATTTAGCATAGAACTTCCGGATGATTTAGTTGTAAGACTATTGCCTTCGTCGATGACTGTTGAGGAGGTGGTAATCACGGGTAATGCCGGTCAATCTAAGTCTGTAATGCCCGGGAAAATTACTATAGACGCAGATGATGTTGTAAGGCTTCCTTCGTTTATGGGTGAAAGTGATGTTGTCAGGAGTCTTCAAGTGCAGGCAGGTGTACAAAGTACTGGAGAAGGCATTAGTGATGTCTTTGTTCGAGGAGGTGCCCCGGGACAGAATATGATAGTGCTTGATGGAATGGAATTGATGAATCCCTTGCATATGATGGGGCTTTATTCTGTCTTTAATCCTAATACCCTTGCCGGTGTGGATCTATACAAAGGTCATACTCCAATCACCTACAGCGAAAGGCTGTCATCTCTCATACTGGTCAGCTCAGCTGATCCTTTGAGAAGTCATGCCGTAACCAATCTGTCTCTTGGAACACTTTCCTCCGGCTTGGGCCATATTAGCAGGACAGAGGATGGAAAACTGGGAATCACCCTTGGGGTAAGGCGTAGTTTTGTGGAATTATACCGGGGACTGTCCAAACTGATCATTCCAGATGAAGACAATTATTTTGGGTCAACCTTCAGTACCTTCTATGATTTGAATGGACTCCTTGTCTACAGCCCTATTGAGAATGCACGCTTGTCTGCAGGCTGGTTTCTATCGGGCGATCACTTTGCCATTGATGAGGATAATAAAGATACTGATATGGGATCCGACTTTGGAAATAGGGCAGCACTATTGGCCTGGGAACACAAACCGATGCTATGGCTTGATTACAAGCTGGGATTATCATATACAGGATCTTATTCTGAGTTTGACGGGTACTTTGGAGAAGGATATATTAATCTCAGAAATCATTTTGACAGGTATAGTGCCTTTGCTGAGATGGAGATCAAGGGACAGATATCATCACTTATGTTGGGTTTGAGGCATAGTGAATACCAAACGCTTCCTCAGGATATGGATCTGCTTGTATCTGGCGAGCGTGCTTCTTTTTATCATACTTATAATAGTCGTCAGACTGACTACTATCTTGAAGGGGGAATTTCAATAAGGCCCAGACTGGATTTGTCTGGCGGAGTGAGGCTTCACAATTATAATACCCTTGGATGGTCAGACAGTTTTAACGATGAAGGCCCTTTTGATATAAACACCTGGAAAAAAAACAGACGCAGATTATTACTATCAGTTTCGGCAGCTCTTAGATGGAAGACTGGTATAAACAGTCACTTTAAAGCTGCATTTTCCCGTCAGGCACAAACAATACATCTGGCAAGTATAGCGTCGCTTCCATTGCCAAATGATATCTGGCTTATGTCAAGCCCCTTTCTGAAACCACAGATTGGGCATCAGGTATCGGGGGCTTACTTTGCAAAACGAGGGGCATATGAGTTGTCAATAGAGGTTTTTGCAAGAGACATGGAAAACCAGGTGCTTTATACAATGGGGGATATAGAAGATGATAGAGAGATTTTCGAGGAACGGTTTATTGTAGGTAGAGGTAGAGTAGCAGGAGCCGAGTTTATGGCCCGTAAGACAATTGGGAGGTTTACCTGGGATCTGGCATATACCTTGCTTCGTTCCGAAAGGCAATATGATGAGATAAACAATGGTCACTGGTTCTCTGACAAGTTTGACCGCAGACATAATCTGGCTTTGGTGGGTGAGTACAAAATCAATGACAGATGGAGTACCTCGGCATCCTTTATTTATGCTACCGGTAATTGCTTGAATCTGCCTGCAGGAAGAATGTGGGTGATGGGAACTATTATGAATGATTATGATGGATATAACAGTTTCAGAATGCCTCCCTACCACAGACTGGATATATCTGCAACCTACCGGTTGCAGACAAAGGTTTTTAAGGCATCAGAACTTGATTTCTCGGTAATAAACGTATACGACAGGGCTAATCCCTACTTTTTGTTTTATAAGGTAACACAGGGCAGTGATGCATACGATGTGAAGATTTCGGCTCAGCAGGTATCACTTTTCCCTTTACTACCATCAATCGGATGGAGAGTCAAATTTTAATAATAGGATTATGTTGTGTATATCATACACTGGTTGGAGTGCAGGAAACAAGAAGATGCTATACCTCGTGGGTATATTTCTAGCAGCGTGTCTTTTGTCATCCTGTGTCAAGGAGGTGGAGATAGAACCGCAACCTTATAATAGGAAGGTAGTAGTGGATGGATTTATAGAAAATGGACGATATGCTCAGGTTTTTTTGACGATGAGCACTCCGTTTTTGGATGAATATGATTCGGTTTCCATCAGGAAGAGTTTTCTGAATCAGGCTAAGGTAATATTGAGGAGTTCACTGGGAGAAGAAGAGGTGCTTACATTGTTTATGCGGGACAGCTTTTTTCCACCATTTGTATATCGATCTGTGAATATCAGGGGGATGGTGGGGGTTGAGTACTCTCTGGAAATTGAGGTGGCAGGTAGAAAGGTTTATGCTAGTACTACAATTCCTCAGCCGCCCATTATATGGAATACACGATTTACTTATGTAACTGACAGCACCGGATATCCGGAATATATGATATCCTTGAGATCTGATGCAGTCCAGTATGTTTACACACGAGTCCAGAGCGTCTTTGCTGATGAGAACCTGCATCCTGTAAGGGAGGGAAGTATAAGGCTGGATGCTGGTAATGAGTTTGGATGGATTAGTGTATATAGAGTAAAGGAGAGGAGGATTAGTGCCGGTTCAAACTATGATAATTTCTATAAAGAGTATCCGCCATTGCAATATGATCACAGGGATCGGGTGTTGATAGTACCTGGTACTGTTGATTCTATATCACATGAGATTATTAATTCCCTCTTTGATGACTGGGGCTCTAATGATAATCCTTTCCGCTTTAATGATTCCGGTATCAAAAGCAATATTGAGGGTGGAATCGGTTTATGGATTGGGATTGGTGTGAATAATGCCTTTGTTGTAAGTGGAGAGGTACCCCAAGAGTGATAGTTGGTAGAAATGTGTATGTTTACTTGTTCCAGTCCTTTAGAGGATCATCCTCAAATGGGCTGGATTTAAATGGGTATGATGATTGTTGTTGCGGAGCAGATTGAGAAAATTGTGGTGGACCTGGTGGGTTTTCTTCTCCAAGGGAACCACCGTTTAGCGAAATATTCCAATCGAATTTAATCTCACTAATAAGAGGAGGGAAGTATTGCAGTTTCATCGTTGTCAGCTCTATAATACAACTTTAAAGGAAAAGCTGCCTTCAGCTCCCGAAATGTGAAGGATATATACTCCTTTTTGGTTTAGACTTAGGGTGTTAAGGCTATTGTTGTTGAGCTTGCCTTCCCTGATAAGTCTTCCTGAGATATCAAAGAGTTCGTAGTGAGGATTGTTCAGGTCCTTAACAAGTATGCTTATCTTATTATCTATAGTGTGAACTGATACTCTGTCTGAACCTTGGTCAATGATTGGAAGTTCCCCAACTGACGTAGATTCGCTTTTTGTAATAATCAATTCAAAGCGATGCTCATGCTTTCCGGCATTTTCAAATGTAGCCATATAGTGTTCACCTGAAGAAAGGTTTGCATATTCAAATAGCTCTTTGTCAATCAGGACTACCGTTGTGTTTTCTGGAAGTTCAGCTTCATGCATGCTGATTTCAACACTTCCTGGAGCAGTAAGGGATATTCCAATTGGCAACTCTATAGTCTGAGTCTGAGGCAAGCTTTTAATTGCCCAACTAATATTATCCCTTATAGAATAAATCTCACTGTACGCCGCATTATTGCTAAAGAACTTTTCGCTGCTTGTATGGATATTGCTATCGTAAATATCTTCAGGTACCAATGCAACAGCTATTTCATCCCTGTTACCGTTATAGTCGGCAGCCAGTTTGAGATATGGGAAGAGAGGACCTGCCTCAGATTTAAGATAGCTGTTGTTGCTAATTACTCTGTTATCAGGTTTAAATGTGATTGTTCCTCCAGTTTGTCCTTGTGTTACCCTAACCCAGAAGGCATGCATAGCCGGGATAATGTTGGCATTGGGCCCCTCAAGGGCAACTGCAAGTCCGTTTGATCCGTTGTAAACACCATATTTCGACTGGTCGTTAAGGTAAACCCAGAAACTATTGTCGATGTCTAATGTGCTGACTGAATTCCAGTCGATGGCAGCAGTGTATGGATTGCCTACAAGGTTCCAGCCTTTTCCTTTGCTACTTCGTACAAGTTCAATAGTATAGGTATCCAGGTTGAGGTTTCCACTGAAGACTACATTGTTATCAGATCTAAGGAAGTATCCGATTCCCGGGATAAATTCGTCTGTATTTTGTAGA
>Ga0209723_1001100_pt1 | contig 44549 bp, 31 predicted proteins | sample BiotimSIPDNA_2_FD_185750 | JGI IMG/M metagenome (GOLD analysis project Ga0209723, IMG submission 185750) | Anaerobic biogas reactor microbial communites from Washington, USA - Biogas_R2 time_0 SIP DNA (SPAdes) (version 2) | ecosystem: Engineered > Bioreactor > Anaerobic > Unclassified | place... | reverse complement strand
TAGGCGGGAGTGGGTTGTAACAGGAAAGTGTTGTATTCTGCTTTCTCAGAACTCGTCGCAATGCTCCGATGTAACCTGAACCCTGAGCCTCTTCAACCCCCTTCAACTTCTTCAACTTTTTCAACCGGGGAAAAGCTACCGTCAGTCAGAATGTCATTTTGAAGTCAACCCCTCCACGGTTGTTGTTATGATGTAATGCACCTTTCCCGGGGTGGAACCCGGGCTACTGGATGTTGACACCTCCGGTGTCATGGAAAAAAGAATCAATGTTTTGCACAGCATTAAATTCCGGGAATAATTATATAAAATTCATTTTGGGTGTCTTTTGCACAAAACAGGAGTATATTCATAGTGATTTCACGTTCTTTTTATCATATGTCCCGACTGGTTGTAGCATTCAGACAGAAGGGGCCGTCTCATATGATAATTGAGACGGCCCCGTAAAAAAGTGTATAGGATATTTCAGTATTATTTACCGAATTTGATTGAAGCCTGAGCTGCAGCCAGACGGGCAATTGGTACTCTGAAAGGAGAGCAGCTTACATATGTGAGTCCTGTTTTAAAACAGAATTCGACTGATGCAGGGTCGCCTCCCTGTTCGCCGCAAATACCTATTTTAAGATCGGGTCTTGTTGATCTGCCTTTTTCAGCGGCCATAGTAATGAGTTGACCGACACCATCCATGTCAATAGTCTGGAAGGGGTCAACAGGAAGCATTTTTTTATCGAGATAATCGTTGAGGAAGCCTCCTATATCATCACGGCTGAAGCCGAATGTCATCTGTGTCAGGTCATTGGTTCCGAAGGAGAAAAACTCGGCACTTTTTGCCATTCTATCGGCAAGTAATGTGGCACGAGGGATCTCAATCATAGTACCATATTTATAATTGATTTTATCGACTCCGAATTTTTCACATACCTGACTGTATACTTTATCTACAATCTTCCTTGTTTCATCAAGCTCAGACACATCGCAGGTAACGGGTACCATTATTTCAGGTAAAGGTTTTTTCCCTTCTTTTACCAGTTCCATCGTAGCTTCAAATACAGATCTTACCTGCATTTCTGTCACTTCCGGGTATGTTATTCCGAGACGTACTCCCCTGTGTCCCATCATGGGATTGGATTCGTGAAGTGCTTCTCCGCGTTTTGCCACTTCTTCCCGTCTGATACCGAGAGCTTTAGCCAGTTCTTCCTGGTTTTCTTTGCTCTGTGGTACGAATTCGTGAAGAGGAGGGTCAAGGAGTCTGAATGTTACAGGCAGGCCATCCATAGCTTCCATGGTTGCCTTCATGTCTTTTTTGACAAATCCGGAGAGTTCATCAAGAGCCTTACGGCGTTCGCTTTCATTTGCACTAAGTATCATTTTCCTGAGCAGGAACAGAGGCTGTTCTGCCCCTTTGCCGTAGAACATATGTTCTGTACGGAAAAGACCTATCCCTTCAGCTCCGAATTCACGTGCCAGTCTGGCGTCTTCGGGTGTATCGGCATTGGTTCTGACACCCATTTTCCGGTATTTATCCACAAGACTCATAAACTTCTGGAATCTTGGGTTTTCTGTTGCATCCATGAGAGCTACAGAACCAGTATAAACATTTCCTTTTGTTCCGTTAAGAGTCAGTACATCACCTTCTTTTATTACAATGCTGGAGCCACTTACCTTAGCTATTTTGGCAGAGCTGTCGACATGGAGAGCGCCAGCACCAACTACACAGCATTTACCCCATCCGCGTGCTACAAGTGCAGCATGTGATGTCATACCTCCACGTGCAGTGAGGATACCAACAGCAGCTCTCATACCTTCCACATCTTCCGGGTTGGTTTCTTCGCGAAGGAGAATAACTTTTTCTCCTTTTCTGAACCATGCCACAGCATCTTCTGCAGTGAAAACGACTTTACCTACAGCAGCTCCTGGTCCTGCAGGAAGCCCTTTTACAAGAGGCTTGACTTTCTTCTCAGCTTCGGGGTCACATATAGGATGAAGCAGTTCGTCAAGCTGTGCAGGCATAACACGCAGGACAGCTGTTTTCTCATCGATGAGATTTTCATGAAGCATATCCATTGCCATGTTGAGGGCAGCTGTGCCTGTTCTTTTTCCGGTACGGCACTGAAGCATATAAAGGACTTTCTCCTGAATAGTAAATTCTATATCAAGCATGTCGTGGAATGCTTTCTCCAGAATATCACGTATATCGGACAACTCTTTATAAGTCACAGGCATGGCTTCTTCCAGACTGGCCAGATGTTTATTCTGCTCGTTCTTTGTTTCATTATTTAGTGGGTTGGGAGTACGGATACCTGCGACCACGTCTTCTCCCTGTGCATTAACAAGCCATTCGCCATAAAAGAGATTTTCACCGGTTGCAGGATTACGTGTAAATGCAACACCTGTTGCTGATGAAGAACCCATGTTCCCGAAAACCATAGCCTGTACGTTAACTGCAGTCCCCCAGTCATCAGGAATACCCTCTATACGGCGGTATGATTTTGCTTTTTTTCCGTTCCAGCTTTTAAATACTGCTTTTATTGAACCTTCAAGCTGTTCTTTTGCATCATCGGGAAATGGTTTTCCAAGTACTTCTTTTACTGTAGTCTTAAATTCCTCTGCAAGTACCTGTAATTCTTCAGCAGTAATTTCAGTATCAGATTCATATCCTCTTTTTTTCTTGAACTGCTCAAACTTTTCGTCGAGCCGTTTGCGTATCCCTTTACCTTCAGGGGGCTCAATATCTTCAGCTTTTTCCATTACCACATCGGCATACATCATGATGAGCCTTCTGTATGAATCCCATACAAAACGGGGGTTATTGGTTTTCTTCAGGAACCCTGGTATTGTGGCAGAACAAAGTCCTATGTTCAAAACGGTATCCATCATGCCTGGCATGGAACTTCTGGCACCGGAACGGCAGGAAACGAGAAGAGCATTTTCAGAATCTCCGTACTTCATCTTCATCGTTTCTTCAGTCTTTTTCATTGCTGCCCATACTTCAGGCATAAGGTCAGGGTGAAGAGTCCAATTGTTATCGAAATATTCATTACAGGCTTCTGTGGTGATAGTAAAACCAGCAGGTACAGGCAGGCCCAGAAGGCACATCTCAGCAAGATTTGCTCCTTTACCTCCAAGAAGGTTTTTCATGTCAGCCTTTCCTTCTGCAGTTTTATTGCCAAAGGTGTAAACTCTTTTAATCGTTGACATAATGTTATAGTTTATTGATAATTAATTATAAATTTTTAAAATAAGTGCCAAAGTTAATACAAAAAATGAAATTCAGAAAAATGCCCTGCAAATCTGTTTCAGGCTCTTGGATGGAATTTAAGCAGAGTGTCACGGAGAAAACTTCTGTCAATATGCGTGTATATTTCTGTGGTCTGTATCGATTCGTGTCCGAGCATCTGCTGTACTGCCCTTAAATCTGCACCTCCTTTAACCAGATGAGTGGCAAATGAATGGCGGAAGGTGTGGGGACTGATTTTTTTCCGGATTCCGGCTCTGGCTGAAATATCTTTCACAATAGTAAATATCATGGCTCTGGTGAGACGTCTGCCTCTCCGGTTAAGAAAAATAATATTCTTATCATGTATTACGTGAAGATTGTTTCTGGAAGGCATGTAGTTTTCTATTGCCTTCAGTGCCTTGCTGCCAACAGGTACCAGCCTTTGTTTGTTACCTTTACCCGTAACACTTACAAATCCTTCCTGTGAATGCAGATCCGTAATGCGCAGGTTAACAAGTTCAGAGACCCGTAAACCACATCCGTAAAGAGTTTCAATGATAGCTTTGTTCCTGTGTCCTTCCGTTTTGCTCAGATCAATAACGGATATCATCCTGTTGATCTCATCATTTGATAAAACCTCAGGGAGCTTAAGGCCTGCTTTAGGAGCTTCAATCAGAGTAGAAGGATTTTCATCTATTTCACCTTCCGTAAGAAGAAACCTGAAGAAAGCCCTGATTCCCGAAACAGTCCTGGATTGTGTTCTTGTATTATAATTTCCGTCAGTATACCACTTCAGAAAGTCTTTAATATCCTGATAGCTGACTGATGCGGGTAAAGTATCTATACCGGAAGAAATAAAAAAACTGTGAAGCTTTCTGACATCATCAGAATATGCCTCAACACTATTCTCCGAAAGCGATTTTTCAAGTCTGAGATATCTTCCGAAATCTTTTATTGCCTGATCCCAGGTTAAACTCATGTCAGATAATTACTGATGTTTTACAAAGTAATGAAAAGACTGGATAAACTGTATTTGTGAAGTCATCAATATTTTTAACTATTTTTACCCTTTGGAAATAATTACCAACCAGTAAAAATGAAAATCAGTATTATTAACGGACCAAACCTCAACCTGCTAGGTAAAAGAGAACCCGAAAAATATGGAAATACATCATTTGATGATTATTACAAATCATTAAAAGATCTCTATCCCGGTATTGATTTCGAATATTTTCAGTCAAATATTGAGGGGGAAATTATTAATGAGATTCAGAATAAGGGATTCACTTATGATGGTATTATACTTAATGCCGGTGGTTATACGCATACATCGGTTGCCATCTCTGATGCAATAGCTTCAGTAAAAGTGCCTGTAATAGAGGTTCATGTCACTAACATAGCGGCCAGGGAGGATTTCAGGAAGGTGAGTCTTATAGCTCCCAACTGTGCAGGATCAATAACCGGATTTGGAATGGATAGTTACAGGCTTGCTGTAGAGGCTCTTTTATACAGAAAAATAAAATAATGAAGGGATGGACAAGAAGAGAACAAAGATAGTTGCTACTATATCAGATAAAAAATGTGAGGCCTCTTTTATTAAAGAGCTGTTTGAAGCAGGAATGGATGTAGTCAGGATTAACTCAGCCCATCTGGATATTGAAGGAGCCTCCAGGATTATACAGAATGTAAAATCGGTTTCAGACAAAATAGCCATCTTAATTGATACCAAGGGGCCGGAGATTCGTACGACGGTATGCGATAGTCCGATACAGGTAAAGAAGGGTTCTGTTTTAAAACTGAAAGGTGATCCTGAGCGTAAGTCATTCGGCACGGATATTTTTGTTAACCTGAAAACCTTTGCCAAGGATATTCCTCTTGGATCATCTGTAATGATAGACGATGGAGACCTTGAGCTAAGGGCAACCGCAAAAGAAGGAGATGTACTTGTTTGCATTGCAGTAAACGATGGCTTAATAGGCTCAAGGAAGAGCGTAAATATACCCGGTGTAAAACTCAATCTGCCGTCAGTTAATGACAAAGACCGGGAGTTTATAAAATTTGCAGCTGAAAATGAAGTGGATTTTATTGCCCATTCATTTGTGCGATCAAAACAGGACGCTCTTGATGTTCAGGCAGAGATTGACAAGCACAACAGTCAGATGAAGATCATCGCAAAAATTGAGAATCAGGAAGGAGTTGAGAATATTATTGAAATACTGGAAGCTGTTTACGGGATCATGGTAGCCAGAGGAGATCTTGCCATTGAGATACCTTATGAGAAGATCCCTTCTATACAACGTATGATGATATCCAGGTGTATCTATTGCAGGAAACCTGTAATAGTGGCAACACAGATGCTGCATTCAATGATAACCAATCCCCGTCCTACAAGAGCCGAAGTAAGTGATATAGCAAGTGCTATTTATTCCCAGACCGATGCAATAATGTTGAGTGGCGAGACAGCATACGGGAAATATCCTGTTGAAGCGGTCAGAACAATGACCCGGGTTGCACTTGAAGTTGAGAATAATAAGGAAAAATTTCTGAATACTCCCTTTTCTCATCCCGTAGGGGAAATATCTTCTCACCTGGCGAAAGTGGCAGTTGAAACTTCAGTCAAAATAGCTGCCAAAGGTATTATAGCTGATACCAAAAAAGGACGCACTATCCGGGATATGGCATCTTACAGGGGCTATAATCTTATACTGGCTCAGTGTTACTCAACAAGAACAATGAGAGAACTGGTTCTTTCTTATGGTATCTATACCAATTTCCAGGAAACACGTAAGTCAGTCGACCAGTTCATGCATATAGCTCTTAGCACTCTAGCTCCGTCATACGGACTGAAAGGAGATGATATAGTGGTCGTTCTTGCTGGTAATTTTTCAGGAAAATCAGGATTCTCCTTTATTGAAGTTGGTTCGATTCAGTATCTTATGGATCGTGTTACTATTACCGAAGGCTCGTAACTGGTCTGATTTTTGTTGCTTTCTTTTAATCTGGTAACATAAGAAATGATAAAGATATTTTCATTATTCGTTTGCCTCCTTTTACATCCTGTTCATGTCAGCCTTACAAGTATCGACCATGTCCAGGATACAGATTCACTTAAGGTCCTGGTGAGAATGTATTATGATGATCTTATCAGTGACTGCTCCCTGTTTTTTAGTTCAGGGGATTTTGATGGGAATGCATATCAGCAGGTTCTTCTGCCGGAAGAGTATATGAAGAAATACCTGGATGACAGGATAAGGATAAGGGTTAACAATAAACAATTGAAAGGTAAGTTATTAAATATGGTTCTGGCAGAAGATGAAGTGACTGCCAATTTGCTTTTTATAACAGAAGCTAAACCTGAAACGATTACGGTCAGTAACCTGATCATGGCCGGTCTTTATACTGATCAGGCCAATATGACCATTGTTCATGTAAGTGATCTTGAGGAAGGAGTTAAGTTTACTCCTGAGTATACGGAAAAAACATTCATTTTGAAATAATTACGAAAAAGGAATATGTGATGAAAAGATTTGCAGGAGTGTTGTTGTTATTGCTTGATTTTTTTATCCTTAATGCTACTCATAACAGGGCAGGTGAGATTACTTACCGGCAGATATCTGATCTTACTTATGAGATAACAATTACAACATTTACCTATACTCTGAGCCTGGCTGACAGACCGGAATTGATTGTTAACTGGGGAGACAACTCAACTTCTGTAGCAGAGAGAAACCCGGACGAGATTGTCAGACTGCCAAACTACTACCAGAAAAATGTTTACAGAGTGCAGCATACGTTTCCCGGACCGGGCGTATATAAGATTGTTGTAGAGGACCCTAACAGAAATTATGGTGTAAGAAATATACCTAATTCGGTAAATGTTGTCTTTTCCATTTCTACGATACTGACAGTTAATCCTGCTATGGGGCTCAACAGCACACCAGTCTTGCTTAATCCTCCTTACGATAAGGCAGCCTTGGGGTATATTTTTATCCATAATCCGGGTGCTTTTGATCATGATGGAGACAGCATATCCTACGAGCTTACAACTTGCACACGTGAAGACGGAGTTCCCATCGAGAATTATATTCTGCCTCCCGCCACCGACACATTGTATGTTGATCCTGTAACAGGAGATTTGATATGGAATACTCCGGCCGACACAGGTAAGTACAATATAGCAATGGAAATACAGGAATGGCGTAATAATAAGAAAATTGGAGTGGTTAACCGGGATATGCAGATAGAGGTTTACCGTACCAATAATAATCCTCCTGTTAATGGTCCTTTAAAAGATATTTGTGTCGAAGCTGGAGAAACGGTAGATTTTATTGTTTCCTCAACAGATGAAAACAACGATCTGATTTCACTTTACGCACGATCCGGGATTTTTAGTCTGGAATCATGTCCGGCAACATTCACCGGTATCGACTCAGGGCCCGGCTATTCTTCAGCCAGGTTTCTCTGGACTACCTGTCACGAAGTGGTAAGGAACCAGCCTTATTCAATCATTGTGAAATCGGATGACAATAATGAGGATATAATATTGTCAGATATAGATAATATGACAATAAAGGTACTTGGACCTCCTCCTGTTCTGGAAAATGCTGTCCCGGAAGGGAAGTTCATCAGACTGGAATGGCAGGATTATGGTACTCCGGTAATTTCAGGATTTGCTGTTTATCGCCGGGAGGGGGCTTCTACATTTATTCCCGATTCCTGTACTTCAGGCATTCCACCTTCCACAGGTTTTATAAAAGTTGGCTATACTGACGGCAGTTCCACAGTTTCTTTTACCGACACAAATAACGGTCAGGGCCTTGAGTTTGGGAAGGAATACACTTACAGGATTGTAGCTGTATATCCAAACGGGACAGAAAGTAAAGCTTCAAATGAGATCACTTCAGCCCTCGTTGCCGGAACACCGGTTATCAGGAATGTAAGTGTAACCAATACAGACAATACAAACGGATCTGTTTATCTGGCATGGAAGAAACCTGACAGTCTGGATACAATACCGGCTCCCGGCCCCTATGAATACCGTATTTACAGGGCTGCCGGCATAACCGGAACAGATTATTCGCTCATCCAATCAATTTCAACTACAACCCTGGATGATACAGTTTTTGTTGATACTCCGCTTAATACTCAGGCAGACGGACATATATACAGGGTGGAGCTATGGAATAGAACCTCAGGTAATGAATTTATGGTTAGCTCACAACCAGGATATGCATCATCACTTTTCCTGTCTGCATCTCCCGGAGACAAAAAAGTGAGATTCACTATCAACAGGAATGTGCCCTGGATAAATACAGAGTATGAATTTTTCAGATTTAATGAAAGTACAGGTACTTTTGAACCGATCGCTTCAACGAATCAACTGACTTATACTGACAGCGGACTTGAGAATAACAGAGAGTATTGCTATTATGTAAGGTCAACAGGAGGTTATCTGGCAGACAATATGCCAAAAAATCTCGTTAACCTGTCACAGATTGTATGTGTTGAGCCTGTTGATAATGAAGCACCCTGTGTCCCTGAGATAAATGTTACAAGTGAGTGCGACAGCCTCTACAATACTGTGAAATGGTGGATTACAGATCCTGAATGTTTTGAGGATATAGCCGGATATATAATATATTATAAGTTATTATATGATGAAGAACTGGAGTATCTTACAACGATATATGATAAAAACACCTTTTCTTACAGACATTATCCGGGAGATATTGTTGCAGGTTGTTATACGGTTTCCGCATTTGATTCTCTGGGCAATGAGGGAGAAATGTCTACAATGGTCTGTGTCGACTCCTGTAAATACTACGAGATCCCCAATGTTTTTACTCCGAATGGGGATAACATCAATGACAGGTTAATAGCCAAAACATCAGGACTGGTGGAAAGAATTGACTTCAAGCTTTTTAACCGAAACGGCATGCTGATATTCAGTACTGAAGATCCCAGGATTGACTGGGATGGTACATACAAGGGAGACATTGTGTCGCCCGGAGTCTATTTTTATCAATGTGATGTTTTTGAACGCCGTATCACAGGTCTTGAGCAATTCCATTTATCGGGATTTATTCATGTTATAACAGAGAAAGGTGCTGAGTTGAAACAGCAACCGACAAAATGATTCATAAGGAATGTGAAATGAAGAGAACAGTAATAATATTAGTTTCTTTTTTATTGCCGGGAATGATTTCCGGACAGACACTGACAGATAAGCTATTAAAGGCAGATGCACTATTGAAAAACGGTAAGGCAGATCAGGCTGTTGAGGTTCTTAATGAAGCACTTAACGAAAAAAGTGACAGCAGGTTATATAATATGAGGGCAGAGGCTGAGATCATCAAAGGTGATTTTTCTGCAGCAATTGCCGATTTGAACAAAGCCAATGAAATAAATAATTTTTCCGGAGAATTTGGTCTTGCAAAAATATATGCTTTGAGAGGTGATGCAACAACTTCGTTGTACCATCTTGAGATTTGTATGAATTCACCCTACAGAAAAAGTGAAAAGGAGATTATGCTCAATCCGGCATTTTCCAAAATTGAAAACAGTCCTCAGTGGCGTAGTTTCTGGCAGAAAGGCTGGTATCCCGAAATCGACACTAAATTGTCTGAAATAGAATACTACCTTGGATTGGGAAAAATTGAAGAAGCAGGCAGCATTTTATCAGATATCAGTAACAGGTACAGTGAAAGTGAAAAGTTTATTTATGCCTCTGCCCTGGTCAGTTTTGCACAGGGAAATAATTCTGAAGCATTGCGTTCTGTTACCAGTCTTTTATCACAGGAGCCGAAGGATGTTAATTATTTACAGTTGCTGGCAGACATTCAGTCTGCTTCATCAAACTATGCCGGGGCTTCACAGACTTATTCAAGACTTATCAACCTTGAGATTCCTGATGCCGGACTATATCTTAAAAGAGCAGAATGTTACAGAAAAACCGGCGAGACTGAAAGGGCATTGTCCGATATCAGTAAGTACATATCAATATATCCTTCGGATAAAAATGCTCTTAGTCTTGCAGGCAGAATTGAAGCCGCAACAGGGAATAACATAAAAGCCCTCTGGTACTTTTCTGAGAATCTGAAATATCATCCCAATGATCCGGATTGTTATATCGAAAGGGCGAACTCATATATGTCTTCAAAATCGTGGGAATGGGCAGTAAACGACTATTCCATGTCGCTCGATCTTGATCCCTCCAATCCGGAAGCCTGGCTGAATAAAGGTGTTTCACAGCTCAATGCAGCGGAAACAGAAAATGCCTGTCACGACTTCAGACAGGCTTACAGGCTTGGGAATAAAAAAGCAATAGGATATATAAGTAAGTATTGTATAAAATAGGTTTTACTTTTATCTTATGTGTTTTTTTATCCTCTCGAAGAGATCGCGGGGTTTAAAAGGTTTAAGGATATAATCGTTAATATTCAGTTTTTCAATTTTATCGTAGCTTTCTGACATTATAGCTGCAGTAAGAGCTACAACAGGGATGTCCTTAATCCGTGGATTTGTTGAATTTCTTATTATCCGTGTTGCCTCAATACCATCCATGACCGGCATGTGAAGATCCATCAGTATCAAATCAAATTCTTCGGTTTCTATTTTTTCCAGAGCCAGTTGACCATTTTCTGCATGAGAAACGCTGACACCCCAGCCAGTAAGAAACTTATTTGCCACGAAGAAATTTATTTTGTTGTCTTCTGCAATAAGGATTCGTTTACCTTCCAGTCCCACGAATGATTCAGGAACTTCTCCGTTTTCCTTCCGGGATTTTTTATCAGCTATCTCAAAGTCAAGGATGAATGTAAAAACAGAACCTTCTCCAGGCTGGCTTTTTATTTCAATAATTCCTCCCATGAGTTCAACAAGTTTCTTGCAGATAGCCAGCCCCAGACCTGTTCCTCCGAAATGTCTGGTGGTATCAGTTGCAGCCTGGGTAAAACTTTCAAAAATTGTGGTATGTTTTTCAGCAGGTATTCCAATACCTGTGTCCTGAACACTGAATTCAAGTTTTGATTTGTTTTCTTTCCTTTCTTTTTCTCTTATTGTAACTGTTATACCCCCAACTTTTGTGAATTTAAGCGCATTTGACAGGAGATTGGATAATATCTGATTCAGTCTTATCTGGTCTCCAATGACATCTTCCGGAAGTGATCCTTCTTTTTTGATGGAAAAATCAAGCTCTTTAGCTTTCGACCGGAATGAGTATGACCTCATTATCTCATCAAGAAAGTCATTCAGATTGAACTGTGTTTGTTCAAAGATAATTTTCCCTGATTCCATCTTATTGTAATCCAGGACATCATTTACCAAAGTCAGCAGGTGGTTACCTGAAAACCTTAGTGTTTTAATGAAATCCATCTGATCCTCGCGTGGATTATTTTGTAAAAGAAGGTTGGTTATCCCAATGACTTCATTCAGGGGAGTTCTAATTTCATGACTCATTGTTGACATGAAAATTTGTTTGGACTGTGCTGCTTCTTCAGCTCTCTGACGTGCAGTGATGAGGTTGTCAAGCATTATCCTTCTCTGTATGGCAACTGCAATCTGGTTGGCAATAAAATCAAGGATCTGCAGATCTTCATTGGAAAACTTGTTTTCATCATTATAATCCTGAAGACAGATAACACCAATAATATTATTGTCAACTCTCAGGGGAACACCCATCCAGACCTTGCAATCACTACCTACCAGATCAATTTCTCCTGATTCTTCAAGCAATTGGAGATCATTCTTTTTCAGAAGAACAGATTTGTTATTCCTTATCAGGTAGCCTGTAATAGTTTTACTGACAGGAGTTTCTTTAAAAATGTCTTTCTCATCGGCGAAAAAAGGAAATGACAGACTCTCTGTTTTATTATCGTAGAGGGCGATGAAAAAATTATTTGTATCCCATATTTTACCGAGCTCACTCACTATAATTGGATATAACTCTTTTATGTCAAGCTGTTTAAGGGCTGCGGAAGATATGTTGTAAAGGACTTCCTGAAGGAGCTGATTCTTTTTTTCTGTTGTGATATCCCTGTAGATAAATACATGTGCAACAGGTTCATTATTAACCGTTATTTCTGTAGCTATGAGAGAAACTTGTCTTTCATTGCCGTATTTATCTTTTCTTACCGTTTGCCTAACTTCTTTATTATGAAGAGAAACAAGTTTTGTGATAGACAGGGATTCTTCTTTGAGTCGGACGGGTACTACCAGATTAACTATGTTTTCATTAATTGCTTCCTCATAGGTGTAGCCAAAAAGATCTGTAAATTCTTTGTTAGCCATTGTGATCCTGCCAGTCAGGTCAGTTAATACTATAGCCTCTGGAGTAGAATTAATAAGATGTTCCAGAAATGCTTTTTCCCTTATTATTTGAGCTTCAATATGTTTATGTTTGCTTACATCAGTTATTGTACCTCTGTAGCATATTTTTTCCCCGTTATGAAAAACAGCAAAAGAATGAGTTACTACAGGTATCAGATTCCCGTCATATCGCCTCAGAAAATATTCATTGCTGGAAATATCATCAGGAGATTTTAAGGCCTGCAAATTTCGCAGCATTAGATCTCCGTTGTCCAGGAAAGCTTCTTGTATGTATATGCCATTCTCAAGACTATCAGCAGTTGTACCGAAATATTCCAGTCCTTTTTTATTGCCATATAAAATTTTTCCATTCAGATCGACCTCATACATCATACCGGGCATCATTTCGGAAAATGTCCGGAATAAATTGGTTTGATTCTGTATATAATCATCAATTTTTTGTTGTTGACCTGGTTCCCATGTTACCATAATGTTCCCTGTTGTTAAAGGGAATCCTATATAATAGCCTTCAGAATCATTTCCGCTGGTCGATGCTTCCAGCTTGTGTGCTTTATGTGTCTGCTTTACCTGCTGCAGAAGTTCAATCAGTTTTTTCCGGTCACCCAGAGGGGTGTCAGTGATATATTTACCTAAAACATTTTCTCGTTTTATGAGTTCTGTTTCTTCAGTTTTGTTATTTAAATTGATAATATAAAAACCATTATCCTCTGAGGGTCTGAATATTGCAAGATAGCTGCTTATAGTATTAAGAATTTCCTCAATAAACCCACTCATATCCTGTCTGACATTTGAGGCCATCTCTAAATCGGAATGGCCGGTCTGGTTTTCAGACCTGAGCTTTTCAAGTTCTTTCTGCAACTCTCTGTATTGTCCCTCAAGTTGCATATATTTCTCTTTGTAATCCATCAGATCACGATTTTAAATAGTGCTTAAAAATAACAAATTATAAAGTATTATATAATTAATGAAAGTAAAAACCGGTAGTTGATTAATAAAATCAGGATAGTTCGGTTATGTTGTTGTAATATTTACAGAATGCAGACAGGCCACATTGATTACACAAAGGTTTTCTGGCCTTACATATATATCTTCCGTGAAGGATGAGCCAATGATGAGCTTTATGGATTATTTCCGGAGCAATGTTTTTTGTAAGTTGTTCCTCTGCCTGCATAGGTGTTCTCGCATTATGTGTAAGTCCGATTCTTTCTGATACCCTGAATACATGAGTGTCAACTGCCATTACCGGTTTATTGTAAAGGACCGAGGCAATTACATTGGCGGTTTTTCTGCCTACTCCGGGGAGTTTTTGAAGTAACAGAGGGTCAGAAGGGACTTTCCCGTCAAATTCATTTACAAGCATTTTAGACATTCCGGAAAGATGTTTCGCTTTGTTATTAGGGTAGGAACATGATTTGATAAATTCAAGTATGCCGGATTTACCGGCTTCCGACATTGAGTGGGCATCGGGGTACCTGGTCAGTAATGCAGGAGTGATCATGTTAACTCTTTTATCTGTACATTGGGCTGAAAGGATTACAGACACAAGCAGTCCGAAAGGGTCCCGATATTCAAGTTCGGTAGCCGGCATGGGATTATTTTCGATGAAATAATCAATCGTTAGTCTGTATCTTTCTTTCAGGGTCATTCATTTAAACATATAGTGCTGCTGTTAAGGTAATGATTTTATCTTTGTATATTAGCTGAAAATAAAAATATCTTCCGGGAACTCCTTATATAGAAATATTCCCGGGTATTATTATAAATTCTTTATTGATCTGAGGTTTTGGAAAAAATAATTATTACAACATCCGATTCGGTATCGGGGATAGTAGTTGGTGGCAGATGGCAGGCAGTGGTAAAATTATTACCTGAAAAAGATGCTGTCATAATAACGGACAGTAATATTGCGGATATTTACGGAGATGATTTTCCTGACATTCCTGTTCTTAAGATAGAGCCAGGAGAGAAGAGTAAACAATTCAAAATCATTGATTCACTTGCAAAAAAACTATTAAAAGCAGGTATTGATCGTTCCGGTTTTATTCTTGGTATTGGAGGTGGTGTTGTTTGTGATGTTACAGGATTTCTTGCTTCTGTATATATGAGGGGTATCCGTGCAGGATATGTCTCCACCAGTCTTCTTTCTCAGGTTGATGCCAGTACGGGAGGAAAGACCGGAGTCAATGCAGGTTCTGTCAAGAATGTCCTGGGAACTTTCAGGCAGCCGGAGTTTGTTATTTGTGATACAACAATGTTGCGGACACTTCCGGACGATGAATACTTGTCAGGCATGAGCGAGCTTATTAAAACCGGTATTATTGGAGACCGATCGATAATTGATCTTCTGGAGAACAATACTGCAGCTATAATGAGGAGAGAAAGAGAGCTGCTGACATCACTTGTTTCGAAAGCCATAAGATATAAAGCTTCAGTTGTCGCAAAGGACGAGAAGGAAGCCGGACTCAGGCGGGTACTGAATTTCGGTCATACGTTCGGACATGCCGTTGAGTTGTTCAGTGGAGTAAAACATGGATATGCAGTGGCAGCAGGTATGAAAATGGCAACTCTATATTCATACAGGAAAGATTATATAAGCAGGAAGGATTGTGAGAGAATAACGGATTTGCTGAAGAGGTACAATCTATCGGGAGATATTAATATTCCTCCGGAAAAAATGGAGAAAATGATTGTCCATGATAAGAAAAGGACGGGTACTGAGATGAATTTTGTTTTTATAAAAGGAATTGAAAAACCAGTGGTAGAAAAGATTCCTGTAAGAGAGCTTATAGGTTTTTACAAAGATTATTTAAAAGGTATAGTTGTAATATGAATTCATTTGGTGTTTTATTCAGAGTGTCGCTTTTTGGAGAGTCTCATGGCTCTGATACAGGAGTTATAATAGATGGTTGCCCTCCGGGAATAGCACTTGATCCGGAAGATTTTATTCCTGATCTGACAAGACGTAAAAGCGGTGCCCGTGGTACTACTTCCCGTAAAGAATCTGATATGCCCGAATTTATAAGCGGAGTGTATCAGGGGTATACAACAGGATCACCTCTTGCCATTATTACCCGTAACAAGGATAAGATCTCTTCTGATTATTCTCTTTTCGACAATATACCACGACCAGGTCATGCAGATTTTGTCGCTGGAATGAAATATTCAGGCTTTTCTGATCTGAGAGGGAGCGGGCATTTTTCCGGAAGAATTACCTGGGGTATGGTTGTTGCAGGCGTTGTGGCAAAAAAGATATACGGCCGGAAGAATATAACAGCAAAATTATTATCAGCAGGAGGTTCAGAAGATATTGAAGATGCTATAAACAGAGCTATTGCTGATAATGATTCTGTCGGAGGAATAATTGAGTGTGTGGTAAAGGATCCACCTTTAGGACTTGGTGAGCCATTCTTTTATTCGTTCGAATCAGCTTTAAGCCATATTGTTTTTTCAATACCTGCCGTAAAAGGTATTGAATTTGGTTCCGGATTCGCCTCTGCATCGATGCGGGGATCTGTTCATAATGATCCGTTCACTGATGCTGCCGGGAAAACTGCAAGTAACCATGCTGGAGGGATTAACGGAGGAATAACCAACGGTAATGATATTGTTTTCAGGGTCGCTGTGAAACCTACTTCATCTATAGGTAAAGAACAGTTTACATATAACTTTCAGGCAGAGGAAATGCAAAAGCTTAAAATAAAGGGCCGGCATGATACATGCATTGCTCTCCGGATGCCGGTCATTATTGAAGCAGCAGCAGCGATCACAATGGTTGATCTCTTGCTTGTCAACAGGGGTATCTATGGAATAGATAAGAGTGGAAAAACAGATTCTTAAAATACAGATTACACTGAAAAACAATTAACAGCAGACAGCAGACCAGGAAAGCAAACAATAGCATTTTATTGTAGTCAACTCAGACAGATAAATTCAGGGGGATTATTGTCAGATTTATAATATCCTATCCTTTGGTTTCAATGATAAGTGCCTCTCTGGTCGTATCAGTTATACGAAAGCGGTTATCAATTCTGTTACCAATGACCCAGGCAATTTTACCTTCTAATTCAAGTACCATCGTTTTTTCTTTTTCAGGCCTTGAGAGTTTCCTGTCGGTAAGATAATCGCTGAGCTTCTTTTTATTAATCATTCCCAGAGGATAGAAAAAATCACCAGGCTGCCACGACCGGATTACAATTGGATATGATACCATATTCATATCTATAAAAGCCGTGCATGGATCCCTTGAAATACTGAATCCCGATTTAATGTTCTCAATCCGGGCAGAAATCACAAAGGGAATTGTTTTGAAATCAGCAATTGAATTTATTGTATATCTGGCATCGGTGTGAGATTTTGATTCAGTGATGATGATTGTACCCCTGTTATTAACAAGCCTGTGTGTTCGTGTATATAATTGTTTTCCGCTTTCTCCTGAAATAATATTTATCAGGTCATTCATATTTGAACCAGTCAGCCCGAAAGGGCGGAATAGTTCATAGAGAATAGTCTCATTAGTGATATATTGATTCAGCATTTTAATATCAGCAATAATATTGTCATCAGATATATCAAATAATTCTTTCTTTATGGTTTCAATATAAGCAGATACAATCTCATGTGTTTTCCATAATCTTGATGCTGTTTCATTAAGGGTTTTTTCGACGGAAGGATTGATTTCCTTTAAGACAGGAATGACAAGATGCCGGATTTTATTTCTGACATATTTTGTTTCCCTGTTGGTAATGTCTTCCCTGTATGCTATTGTGTTTTCTTTGCAATAATCATCTATTGTTTGCCTTTCAGCAAATAAAAGTGGTCTTATGATCCGGTTTTCCGATGGATTCATTCCTGTAAGACCGGCAATGCCCGTTCCTCTGACAAGGTTTATCAACAGAGTTTCAATATTGTCATTAAGATTATGTGCGACAGCTATGTAATCGTATTTGTTTTCCTGTCTTATTTTTTCAAACCATTCATATCGTAATTCCCGGGCAGCCATTTGTATTGAGATCCTTTTTTGGGCAGCAAATTCTTTTGTTTTGAATTTCACACAGAAAAAAGGTATTTCTTTTGATAAAGCCATCTTTCTTACCAGATCTTCATCCAGATCGGAATCTTTTCCGCGCAGACCGAAATTACAGTGAGCTATCCCTGTTATATACCCTGCCCTGAAAAAGAGATCACTCATTACCATTGAATCAATGCCTCCGCTTACTGTCAGAAGAATTTTATCATCTTTTTGGACTGATAGTTCAGTATTGATATATTTCAGAAAATCATCAAGCATGAGAAGAGCTGTCCTTATTTATAATCCATAACAGAGGGCGGACCGGGTTCGAAATTGGCAGGTCTCAGTAAATGCTCCCCTGAGATACAAAGATAGTTGATGTTCGAATTCAATGGCAGATTAGGGAAGAAACCGATCCTTATCTGGAAAGTATTGAAAACAAGGTTATCGTTTCGGATTCTTATACCTGCTCCTAATGATGAGACTACATGTCCTTCTGTGATGTACTGGTTGGTGCCGAAAAGGAAACCAGCTCCTGCATAGGCAAAGAGAGCAAACCGGAAACCGTAAAAATTTGCCGGACTGAAGAACACAGACTCTATATTCAGAGATAATCTCTGGTTCCCTCTGATAGAATCATTGCTGAAACCACTGAAGCCATGTTCTTTATTAATAAACAAATACTCATCAGAATAACGGCCAAATCCTCTTGTATAATCAAGATTTACAAAATTCCTCATTCTGTAAGTGCCCAGATAGTTGAGGTTTGAAAAGAAACTTGTCCTAAGCATCAATAAGCCCTGCTCTGTCTTATTCCCGTTAAAAAAAGTTGATATACCGGCTGAAGAATAAAAATATCCTATTGGACTAACGGAATGGCCGGAAGATAAATTGACTCCTGCATATATCCTTTCCTTGAATTCATTTATCTCTTTTCCGGTAGTTACATCAACGAGAAGACCGTAGGGAATATCCTCAGTGATTCCATAGCCATAAATCAGGTTTGTCTTGTAATAACGCTGACGCGAAAATGAAAGAGAAGCCAGAAAGATCTTGTATTGTTGGAGATTATAATATGAATCCGGAAGAATATCAGGATGTGAAAAGGCATTATTATTTGTGTATCTCAGACCTATAATAAAACGTGTAACCGATTTCCGGTCAAGAAGGAAAGAGCGGGATAGCCAGTAGTCCTGGAAATTAATTTTCAAGGATTCGGCAACTTGCATAGTGTCGAGATCCTCTGAAGTAATAATTTGTTTTAGTGATATTCCTCCGGCATATTTTGTTGCGGAACTAACTAGCTTCCGGTTTATATTGAATCCATAGGTTTTCTCCCCAAGGCCGTCATGCCAGAAAGTATTTAGATCGATAAACGACTTTAACAGATTATTAATATTATAGCTTAGTCCGATGCCCGGTGAATCGGGTAATTCCTGGTCGTAAGGAAGATCAAGCCTGAATTCATGGCCTATTCCCAATACATTTTTTTCAAAAACAGATAAAGATCCTCTGTCAATGGAACTGTAATTTATAGCAGCTCCCAGAGAATAGACATCTTTTGTAATAACATAAATATCAACATCTTTCTCTGAAACAGGTATTATAACTATTCTGGAATCACTTACAAAGGGTAGCTCTCTCAGTATTCTTTCATTTTCACTAAGACTGATAGGGGAGATGCTGTCTCCTTCAGAGAAAAGCAGGTTTTTTCTGATGATGAATTCATTTGTGTTGAGATGGGTCTTGTTCAGCAAATTCTCGAGCTTATTGGGTTGGGGGTCAAAAGGATTGTCAATATCCGACCCGAAAACATCCAGGCGTACTATATCAATTTTTCTTATTCTTTTCCCGGCAAATGGGAGGAAATTTGTCTCACTCGATTCTCTTAGTTGTATTAAGGTACTGGGTTTTTTGGAGACAATAACATAATCATATAATTTTCTTGTAAGCAAGTACTTTGAGGCCCTTAATCTAAGTGAATCGTACAGGTCATGCTGGATGCCGGGGTGATCTGTCACCGGAGGCCTGGGAGTATTATAGAAAGAACCGTATATTCTTTCAGGAATAAAAATATTCCTTATTGTGATTGATCCGGGAGGATTTATAAGCTGTAAGGGTTTTCTGACGGAAGCTTCCTGGCTGTAAGCTATTCCGTTAAGAGAGAGAATGACCAGGAAGATCAATGGTCCTGAGGATTCTCTGTATTTTATTTTTACAAGCCACATCAGGTAGCATGAGCATTGTTTTCAAGAACATCATCAGAATTAAACTGGAATCCCAGGCGTTTGCCGGTAATCAGTTTTGAATGCTGTATTTTCGCTTCAGCCTGTCCAACAGTTGCAATCTTCACAGTGTCATAGGGAGGGACGAGAAGATCAAATTCCAGAGCATAAAGGATGGCAGTTTCAATAATAAGTTGTAATGATTCCCTGCTTATTTCTTCATTGCCATAGTTTGTGAAAAGCATTCCCATTTGTCTCTTTCCTTCAACAAAATACTGGTTTTCATGATTGATAAAAATCCTTGCTATCAGATATCCCAGGTCATCCATACGGGAATACTTAAAGGAATCAAAAAGGAAGTTATAGATATTAATGATACCTGAATAGGCATTGTATTTGTTTTTTTGTATGTAGGCTGTTTTCCAGGCCGGATGTTCCCTGTCGAATTGAAAAATATTGGAGTGCATACTAAAGAATACTATGTCACCGGCCACTTTCATCTGGGCATCAAAGTTGCTTCGGTCAGTATATTCCAATTTGATTCTGGGATCAATTCCTGTAAGGCTCGAATTGATATCTTTGGCCAGGTTTTTCAGTATATCTTTAGCAATAAGGAAGGAATTTAAGGTATTATCGTAGACTTTTTCTTTCAGAACGGATTTCTCATTCAGAGTAGAGATGATCATTTGTTTTTTTTCGATCGGATCGGGCATAGGTTAAATTATTTGAATGGAAATATGGAACCTAATTTAATAATAATTCACAAATAATCCAGAATGGTCTTTTTGTTCAATCTGTCTTGGGTCAGTATGATCTGGCGAAAAGGACGCGTCTTTTTGAAGGTTTCCCTGAATAGATACACTTTCCTTCTTCTTCTTTACTGTCAATAGGGATACAGCTGATAGTTGCTTTGGTCTCCTGTTTGATTTTTTCTTCAGTTTCTACGGTACCATCCCAGTGAGCCATTATAAAACCACCGCGGTTTTCGATAATATCAGTAAATTCTTCCCAGCTGTTAATGTACCATGTGTTATCATTTCTGAAATTCAGGGCTTTATTATAAATGTTTGCCTGAATATCATCCAGTAGTTTTATGACATGTGTTGTTACATCTTGTACAGGGATTGTCTCTTTGGCAAGAGTGTCTCTGCGTGCTATTTCGACTGTCTTATTCTGCAGGTCGCGTGGGCCAATAGCTAATCTGACAGGTACGCCCTTGAACTCATAATTAGTGAACTTCCAGCCGGGTGTGTTGTTTTCCCGGTCATCATAGCGGACAGAAATGCCTTTGGATATGAGATCATCCTTGATTTTCACCGCTACTTCTGATATTTCAGAAGCTTGTTGGGTATTTTTTGAAATAGGGATAATAACAACCTGAACCGGAGCCAGCTTAGGAGGTAAAATTAATCCGTTATTATCGGAATGGGCCATAATAAGAGCACCTATCATCCTTGTAGAGACACCCCAGGAAGTTGCCCATACATAATCAAGTTTTCCGTTTTTGTCTGTGAACTGCACATCAAAAGCTTTGGCGAAATTTTGTCCGAGGAAATGGCTTGTTCCAGCCTGAAGGGATTTCCCATCCTGCATCAGAGCTTCAATGGAGTAGGTATTGATTGCACCGGCAAATCGTTCGTTTTCTGATTTATATCCTTTTATAACCGGGAGTGCCATGTAATTCTCAGCAAAATCAGAATATATATCGATCATCTTTTCTGTTTCCTGAATGGCTTCTTCTCTGGAGGCATGAGCCGTATGCCCTTCCTGCCACAGGAATTCTGATGTTCTGAGAAACAATCTGGTCCTCATTTCCCATCTTACAACATTTGCCCATTGATTGATCAGTATGGGTAAATCCCTGTATGATTGAATCCAGTTCTTATATGAGTTCCAGATGATAGTCTCGGAGGTTGGACGGACAATTAATTCTTCCTCCAGCTTTGCTTCGGGATCAATCACTACTCCATCACTCTTTTCATCTTTCTTGAGACGGTAGTGAGTCACAACAGCACATTCTTTGGCAAAACCTTCAACATGCTTTGCTTCTTTGCTTAAAAAAGATTTTGGTATGAAAATCGGGAAATATGCGTTGACATGACCTGTTGCCTTAAACATCTTATCCAGTTGAGCCTGCATCTTTTCCCAAATAGCATAGCCGTAGGGTTTAATGACCATACATCCTCTTACTACCGAATTTTCAGCCAGATCGGCCTTTGTAACCAGATCATTATACCACTGAGCATAATTATCATCCCTGTTTGTTAAGAGCTTCGCCATATTGTTGATAAACTAATTGATTCAGATATATAAAAATTGCAGGCGTAAAAATAGATAAAAAGTTACATTATAAAAAAGTACGCTTGACTATACTCAATTTTTTATTATTTTTGAAATGTATGTTATGACTTGGATAAATGGGCATAAGACATTCGTTTCAGATTGAATTCTCTGTAAAACAGTCTCTCAAAGCCCCTTGGTTTGAAAACTCGCATGATATGACAAATTTCCTTATCCTGAAGATACAGGAATTGTTTAAAGGGTTCTGTGGTTGATTAAAAAGAACCTTGTTGTTTGTTAATTTTAGACGGTTTATTGTTGTTTGGTACAATATTTGTTTCTATTTAATTGAATAAATAAAACAGGAAAGTAAAAATGAAAGCAATTAATTACATATCAATCCTCGCTCTTCTGGCAACAGTTTCATGTACTTCAGCCCTTTATACAGGAGTTGAATATGATGATATTTATTACCAGGCTTCAGATCAGCCGGTTGTGGTAACGCGTCAAACAGTTGGCCGGCAGATAGAAGAACACGATCTGAAATCAGCGGAGTATTATGATAATATTTATGCTTCAGATACCCTTATGTCAGACGAATACTATGACGCTCTTGATTATGAAGAGGTTGTGGACAGCAAGGGCGCAGGGACAATAATTAACAATAATTATTATTATGATGATTATTCATATGCCGGAAGACTTAACAGGTTTTACGGGAATTATTTCTACCCTTACTGGAGAGATCCTTTCTATTATTCATCTTCGATGTGGTATCCTTCAATGAGTCTTAGTTTCGGATATCCCTACCATTATTACAGTTCATATTATAATCCGTTTTACTACGATCCCTTCTATTCTGATTACTATTACGGAGGTTATTATGGAAGTTATCTCGGATATTACAGCCCTTATTCATATTATCCTTACAGTTATTCTCCTTATTATTACGGTGGATGGAGAAACTACCCCGGATCTTATTATTCAGATAGCAATATAGAATATGGACGAAGGGAAAGACAAAGTAACTACTCTTCAGTATATAATACCAGACTGACACCCACTTCTGCAAGTTCAGCAGCCAGAAGAGAGAGCTATGATACCAAAGGTACTTCTGCCGGAGTACCGCAGAATACAACAGGAGATATCCGCAGAACTAATGTTTCTACCCAGGATAACAGGCAGAATACACGTAATACCGAGGTCAGAACTACAGAAAGACGGGATGTTGTAAGGACCACTGTACCGGCTACCCAGAGAAGGAATACAGAAACAAACAGAAATACATCTGTTGAAAGACCTGAATACAACAGTGTGAATAGAAATTATACTCCGAGTTATACTAATCCCAGGGTTAGTACAAGGCCTTCATATAATAACACAAGAATAAACACCAATACAAGGACAAATTCTGGAACCAGTCCTGATAGTTATGTTCCTGCCAGGACAAATACGAATACCGGAAGAGGATCAATATCAGCAACACAAAGCAGATCATCTTCAGTTAACAGGAATTCATCTGGTACCTATTCGCTTCCTTCAAGACAGAGTGTACAGCGTTCCTCAGGTTTCTCTTCAGGATCAGGAAGTTCAGTCAGATCATCAACTTCATCATCAGGAAGAGGGTCATACTCCGGAAGCAGCTATAGCTCCGGATACTCAGGGAGTTCATCATCAGGCTCTTCAAGCTCTTCTTCCGGCTCATCAGGATCGTCAGGAAGATCTTCTTCCGGAGGCAGGAGGTAATATATATGATATAATTTACTGAAAATTTAGCAGTTCATTCTGTATCAGAGTGGTGGTCTGCCTTTAACCAAAATAATACAATCATGAAAAAAATATTGCTGATATTATCACTGATGCTCTCAGTATATTCTCTGAATTTTGCCCAGACTGTTGATGATGCTCTCAGATACTCACAGTTATTCTACTCAGGATCTTCCAGATTTACATCTATGGGAGGAGCCTTTACAGCACTGGGAGGCGATTTGTCAACACTATCACAAAATCCGGCAGGAATTGGAGTGTTCCGCTCATCAGAAATAACTATGACACCTCAGTTGTTCCATATTAATACAAGGGCAAGTTTTAAATACGACAGTTCAGATGATTATATGTATGATTTTAATCTGGCCCAGGCAGGATTTGTAATGAATCTGATAAGAAATAATTCCGAAACCGGATTGATCAATCTGAATCTGGGATACTCTTTTAATAAAACAAATAACTTCAACCAGACAGCTGTTATCAACGGAGTGGGTGACAAGAGCTCCCTCGCTGATTACTGGGCTGAGTACAATAACGGATATACCGTTGACGATATGTCCTCCGATGCTTATCTGGGATGGACTGGTTATGTGATTGATTCAGTCTCCGGTTATAATGACCAGTGGGGAACTGTATACTCAGGATATGGAGAAGAGGCTTCTGTATACGGACAAACCATTACAAGGTATGTTGACTATTCCGGATCAACAGGCGAACATGCTATATCCATCGGAGGTAATTATTCAAACAAACTGTTTTTTGGAGCTACCCTGGGTATCAGCCGCCTCAGGTATACCAGTCATTATGAGCATCTGGAAACCACTGATGAGGAATTGCCTTCAAGATATTCTGACCTTTCAGGGTTCAGGGATTTCCGTTATACTTTTGATTATGATAATACCGGTACAGGATTTACGTTTAAACTGGGTACAATATATAAACCTGTTGAAGCACTAAGAATAGGATTTGCATTTCATTCACCCACAATTTTCCGTATCCATGAAGAAGCCTATGATAATATGACGGCTCATTTTGATGAAGGAGGGCTTCAGGAGGCTTCAAATAATATCCTGGGTTTTGATTATGCATTGACAACTCCTTTCAGAGTAATGATCGGAGCGGCATTTCAGATAAAAAAGCTGGCTCTTATAAGTGCTGAATATGAGTTTGCCGATTACCGCGCTGCCCGTTTTTCAACAGTAGGTAACGACAGTTATGACTACAGCCTGAAAAACCAGCAGATAAAAAACAGTCTTAAATCATCAAACAATCTACGACTGGGAGCTGAACTCAGGCTGAACAAGATATATCTTCGCGGAGGCTACAGTCTTTACGGAAGAGCCATACAAAACGATGATATTAACAGAGAACTTCAATATAATTCACTTTCCTGTGGTATAGGTTTCAGAGAACAAAATATTAATATAGATCTCGGATATACCAATATTTACAATCCGTTGAATTACATTCTGTATGACACTTACAGTGAAACTGCCATATCTGATATGTGGGTTTCAAGGAATATTTTCAGTGTTACTTTTGGATATAAATTCGGATACTGATTACTTTGAATGACTTCCTTTGAGGTGGGTTATGCTATATGGGTGCCCACCTTTTTTATTTATTCTGAAAATTGATTTCATAAGTACCGCTTACAGGTATTTCACAGTCTCAGGGCCGGCGTTGAAAATAAGGTCCACAATACTCAAACGGTTAGGATAACAATCTTTAACATTAAAAACCTGAGGATAGGGCTTAGGCCTGTATTTTGATGGTAATTTTGGATTAATATTATAGCGAAAGTCGTTGTCAGTGTTTCCCGCTTTAATAAACTCAGTAGTATAAGTAAGTGTTATATTGCTTTTTAATATTGTAAGTATTTCTCTGATAAGATCCATGTTAAGATCCAGAAGAAAATCGTATTTATTAAGGATTGTTTTTTCAAACTTTTCTGAATAATACAGGTAAAAAGGAGATGAGCGGTAGGATGATGCAAGAGCTCCTACATGAACCTGTTGCCATCTTTTTGTGTAATCAATTCTGATATCTTTTATAAGGGTTTTATGACGACTTCCTGCCAATACCGGCACAGTCAGCATCTGAGGTCCGCCGGCAGACAGGATATAGCACCGGTTACGATAGCTTTGTTTAAGGTAATTTTCTTCTCTTTCCAATAAGGCGATATCATAATGTAAAAGTCTGGCAAAGTATTCTGCAGGAGGCAGATAAGCTGTAGAAAAATATACTGTTTGCGGCATTTGGAGATAATCTTGATTACAATAAATAATTTCCCAAAATATAGTTTATATATCGTATAGAGCTAGTTTTATTCATATCTAATTATATTTTTGTTTCGTTATTCCTCATACCTTGCCGTTCTGAATACTTTACCGGACCAAAGATATATATCTGAAGTAAGTTTTTCAGGCAATCATTCTTTTTATTATACAGGAAATTATTACAATTAAATTGAAAATTCCAAAAGGTTTTTATTGAGGAAAGACAAAAAAAAAATGTATTTTTCGGCTTATACTTGCATGAACCCTTCGGGGTTCATATGATAATTAAAAACAAAAAAAACAGACTTATGAAAAGGAGAGACTTTCTTAAAAAATCAGCAGGTGCAGGACTGGCAGCAGGTGCTGCTTTCAGCCTGGGAGGATACGATAAGGTATGGCCGGCAGAGATGGCCAGTGCCGAATATGATATGGTAGCTATTATGGGAGGTTCTCCAGAAGCCATGTTTGATCTGGGGATCCAGGAATTTGGAGGAATGGGTACATTCATTCAGAAAGGACAGAAAGTTCTTGTTAAACCCAATATAGGATGGGATGTTGTTCCTGATTATGCAGCCTGTACTAATCCTGCTCTTGTCACACGAGTCATTGAACATGTGTTCAGGGCGGGAGCAAAAGAAGTTTATGTCTTTGATAACTCAGTAGATCATGGCCCAAGCTGTTACAGGACATCTGGTATAGAAAGAGCTGCAAAAGCAGCAGGGGCTAAGGTTGTTCCGGCTCATTCAGAACGGTATTATCAGGAAGTTAATATTCCGGGAGCACTGGTATTAAAGAAAGTAAAGGTTCATGAAGTACTTCTTGATACAGATGTCTTTGTTAATGTCCCTATCCTGAAAGATCATGATACTACCAGAATGACCGGGTGTCTGAAAAATATGATGGGTGTCATATGGGACAGAAGATGGTGGCATTCAAATAATCTTGATCAGTGCATCGCTGACTATGGTCTTTTCGAGAAAAAGCCTGTAATACACATTCTTGACTGTTATAATGTGATGTTTCGCAACGGTCCAAGGGGGGTGTCCCGTCAGGATATAGTGCAAATGAAATCACAAATAATAGCCAGAGACTGGGTGGCAGCGGATACTGCTGCAACAAAATTACTCGGAGTGGAGCTTGAAAAGATAGAGCATATACCTCTTGCTGCTAAAATGGGACTTGGTACAACAAATATTGAGTCACTGAATATTAAAAGGATACAAATGTAGTTTTAAATGAAAGCAAGTTTCCTCAGACAATTCCGTATACTGTTTTCAACTCTGATTTTTATTTGTTTTTTCATAATTTTTGTTGATTTACAGAATATTATTCCCGAGAAGTATATAAAAGCCCTTTTGAGTCTTCAATTTGTGCCATCGGTTTTGGCGTACCTTAGTCTGAAGACTGTATTATCGGCTGGCTTTGCTCTTGTTCTTGTTCTTACTCTTCTTACGGGCAGAACATATTGTTCCTTTTTATGTCCTCTTGGGATAGGCCAGGACATATTCAGCAGGATTGGTGGAAGAATCAGAAAGAAATTCAGAAGATTCGGGTATAAAAAACCTTTTACAATCTTCAGATATTCACTTCTTGGAATAACATTGCTAGTCTCAGTGATCTGGGGATTCTATATGTTAACCCTTCTGGACCCGTACAGTATCTTTGGCAGATTCATGACTTTCTTTGCGAAACCTGTTGTTGTGATAATAAATAATTTCTTTGCAGTTATTCTCAACAGATTCGACATGTACGGCCTCCATCATATTCCTTTGACAGCATACCACCTTCAGGTATATGCCATACCGGCAGCCTTTTTCCTCTTAATAGGAATTCTTTCACTAACGAAAGGACGTCTATATTGTAATACCGTTTGTCCGGTAGGTACTTTTCTCGGATTTCTTTCAAAATTTTCACTTTTCAGGATCAGATTCGATGAGAACAAATGTACCAGATGTGGACGATGTGCAGTAGGTTGTAAATCATCTTGTATTGATTTTCTTAATTATAATATTGATGTGTCCCGCTGTGTTGATTGTTTTAATTGTATTGAAATATGTCCCGATAATGCATTGTCATACGGGATTGTGCATAGTAATGAAAAGAATACAGAGACAGATGAGGGTAAAAGGAAGTTTATAGCAGGTTCGCTTGCAATGTTAATTGGTCTTCCTGCTTCATTAAAGAGTCAGGACCGCAATGTTCCTGTTCCCGGCAAAGGTTCAACAGTAAAAGAAAACAAGACATCTCCTGTCTGCCCGCCGGGAGCCGGGTCAATAGCAGATTTGCAGAAAAACTGTATAGCATGTTCACTTTGCATAACTGTTTGTCCTACAAATGTATTGCAGCCAGCCTGGCTGGAATATGGAGTGGCTGGTATAATGCAGCCTGTAATGAATTACCACAAAGGATTCTGTAACTACAATTGTAACAGTTGTACCGAAGTTTGTCCGACTAATGCCCTTCGTCCACTTGTCCTTGAGGCAAAAAGACTGACACAGTTGGGGAAAGTAAATTTTATTAAGGATAATTGTATCGTAAAAACTGAAAAAACAGCTTGTGGCGCTTGTGCAGAAGCTTGTCCAACCAAGGCAGTATACATGGTGCCCTACGAAGGTAATCTCAGGATTCCGGAAACAAATACCGACATTTGTGTAGGATGCGGACAATGTGAATATGCATGTCCTGTTACTCCTTTCAAGGCTATTTTTGTTGATGGAAATCCTGTGCATCAGGTAGCGCAAAAACCAGTGGATAAAGAGGTTGATATTGAAATACCTACTGAATTTCCTTTCTGATTATCAGTTGATAGAAGAAAATTAATGAAATATTGTGTATGATTCCTGATACTCATTTAATGTTTTTTAATTTTTATTTGAACGAAAAGGGATGAAATTATCACATATAGAGCATATTGGTATTGCAGTAAAGGATTTACAGTCATCCATTGAGTTGTATGAAAAGATATTCGGAATTAAATGTTATAAAACAGAAGAAATAGCTTCACAAAAAGTGATAACGGCATTTTTCAGAATTGGTACAACCAGGATTGAGTTACTTGCATCCACTGATCCGGAAAGTTCTTTGGCAAAATTTATTGAAAAAAAAGGGGAGGGAGTCCATCATATAGCTTTTGCAGTCAATGAGCTGGAAAAACAACTTGACGATGCCAGAGCACAAGGGATCAGACTGGTAAATGAGAAATCTGAAAAAGGGGCAGAGGGATTGGATATTGCTTTTATTCATCCACGTTCCGCTTCCGGAGTGCTCATTGAGTTATGCGAAGACAAATCAATTTAGGGCTAAGATTTTTTCCTCAATGAAAATGCCTTTTGACAAAAAAGTGTTGATGATATTCAGATATTTATAAATAACTTAATTAACAATAAAGATGGAGTGTTACAAGTGTCAGTTATGTGGTTATATCTATGAACCCGAGAAAGGTGATCCGGAAAATGGTATAGAACCGGGAACATCTTTTGATGATCTTCCTGATGATTACGAATGTCCTCTCTGTTCTGCCGGAAAGGAAGAGTTTGTTCTCTGTGATTAATGTTATACCAGACTGACTGATTTATTTATTCCTTAAGAGGAATATTGTCGAGGATATCGAGAAGAAGGTCCCAGAACATCAGGGTTGTCTCTATATTCAGTTTTTCTTCCGGTGTATGTGCTCCACGGATAGTCGGACCTATAGAGATCATATCTATACCTTTGAATTTTTGATAGATCAGACCACATTCCAGTCCGGCATGAATAGCTCTGATATCAGGTTTCTTGCCAAAAAGTTTTTCATAAGAGCTTTGTGTTATTTTAAGTATCTCGGAATTAATATTTGGTCTCCATCCCGGATAACCTTCAGAATGAGTAACTATTGCACCTGCAAGACTAAGACATGATTCGACCATGGCCGCTACATCATATTTTGAGGATTCAATAGAACTTCGCTGTGATGTCACTATCTCTATGGTATTATCTTTTTTAAATTTTACAGATGCAAGATTAGTTGATGTTTCAACCAGATTATCCATTTCCTTCGACCAGGCAATTACTCCGTGCGGACAGGCTGTAATACTGTTGAGGAGACGTTTTTGACGGTCTTCGTCCATGACGTGTGAAGGCAGATGAACTTCTTTTACAAATATTTTTAACCCTTTTTCAATTTCACCGAATTCTTCAAGTATGATAGAATGAAAACTATCAATCCAGTTTTTGACCTGTTCTGAATATGATTTTTCAACTACTATTGTAGCAAAGGCTTCTCTTGGAATGGCATTTCTGAGGTTCCCACCGTCGAATCTGTTAATTGAAATATTGTAGTTATTTGAAAGATTCCAGAGAAACCTGTTCATGATCTTAACCGAATTGCCATAACCCTTGTGTATTTCGTCACCTGAATGTCCTCCGTGAAGTCCTGTTAATGATAATTCCAGTGCCACACTGTCTTTTTTAACCGGCACTGTATCATATTTCATTATACCCACCGTATCAATACCTCCGGCACATCCAATATAAAGTATTCCTTCATCTTCAGAGTCAAGATTGATAAGTATTTTGCCGGAAAAAAAATCTGATTGCAGATTTGCCGCTCCTGTCATTCCTGATTCTTCGTCGACAGTGAAGAGACATTCAACAAGATCTGTTTTAAGGTCCTTATCTGTGAGAATAGCCATCTGAGCGGCAATACCTATACCATCATCAGCACCAAGTGTTGTTTCCTTTGCTTTAACCCAGTTCCCCTCCACAATGGGAATAATGGGATCCTTTGACCAGTCGTGAGGATAAGCGGCATTTTTCGCGCCTACCATATCCATATGACTTTGTAGTACAACACCTTTCCTGTTTTCCCAGCCCGGTGATGGAGGGCGTGTTATCAGGACATTGCCAATGGTATCCCTTTTTGCATCAAGATTGTTTTTTTGAGCAAATTGCAAAAGATACTCTCTTATTTGTTCTTCATTTTTGGATAAACGGGGTATCTTACATATTTCCTCAAAATATAACCAGACCCGTTCTGGATTTAAGCCGGATAAAACACTCATGATACAGACATTTGAATTTCAATCAATTTATAAAGGTATAGATTTTTGTAATTTTGAAACTGATTATAGTCATGTAAGAAGCTGATCAGTATATATGGTTCAGGGGAGAAGTCAGGAAAGCTGAAGACAGGTAATATGTATTTATCAACCCAGTTTCATTTTTTCTATCTCTTCGATATTTCTTTCGTTAGTTATCGCTTTGGCTTCCGCTGTATACAGGAAATCGATAAGATCCTGGTATCTGTCTATTATTTTTCCCCGTACTATCTTCATTGTTGAATTCATCAGGCCGTTTTCTTCAGAAAAACCTTCTTCAAGGATAGCTGTTGCGACCGGAAGCCAGCGTTGTGGAAACATTTTGCCGTATTTCCCGTTTGTGCGGTATTCGTTCACTTCACTTTCAATGAGATAAAGGACAGCCCTTTTGCCTTCCTCAGATGATGCTGTCATATTCTTATCCTCCAGATAAGTCTTAAGAGCATGCTGATTAGGAACAATCAGGCATACAGTATAAGGTTTTTGATTATTGAAAAGCATGCATTGTTCGATGTATTTTGATTGTTCCATCATGGCTTCTTCTATACCTTCCGGACTGAATTTTTCACCGTCATCGGCAATAAGGAGGCTTTTAAACCTGCCAAGAACATATAAAAAGCCATCTTCTGTCATGTATCCCATGTCTCCTGTATGGAGCCATCCATCTATGATTGTAACCTTAGTTGCAGCATCATTTTTCCAGTAACCATACATTACATTTCCACCCTTGATAACTATCTCGCCCTTTTCTCCAACAGGCATTTCATTAGCTTCCTCATCGCATATTTTAAGATCCATGTTATTGACCAGAGCTCCAGATGACCCGAGACGATGCTTTGAAGGACCGTTTGAAGAAATAACAGGTGAGGCTTCACTCAAACCATAACCCTGGTACATGGGAATTCCCAGAGCATAAAAGAATCTTTGCAGTTCAATATCCAGAAGAGCTCCTCCTCCTATGAAGTAATCCAGTTCACCTCCATAAGCTTCACGTATTTTGCTGAATATTATTTTATCATAAAGTCGTAATAGAGGCTTTTTTAATTTTTGCAATCCTTGTCCCTTGTTCCAGCCTTCTTTATTATATGAATAGGATATCTTAAGTGCATGATTGAACAGTATTTCAGTAAGTCTGCCCTTTTCCTTTATACCTTTTTCAATATTCTTCCTGAAATTTTTTGCAATAGCAGGGACACTCATCATCAGATTAGGTTTTATTTCCTTAAGACATACAGGAAGGTTTCTCAATGTTTCCATAGGAGTTTTGCCTGTTTTAACTGAAGCAATACTTGCTCCTTTACCCATGAAGGCAAATACTCCGCAGGTATGCCCGAAAGAGTGATCCCATGGCAGAATGAGAAGTGTCTTGTAGAAAGGAGGAATATCTATCAGACTATAAGACTGGTACACATTTGTAATATAGTTGCCGTGTGTCAGAATAATCCCTTTCGGATCAGCTGTTGTACCGGAAGTGTAGCAGATATTTGCAAAATCATCAGGAGTGATACTCTTATACAGGTTCACAAACTTTTCCATATTTCCCGGAGACTCCAGCCATTCTCTTCCAAGTTTCCTTACCTCATTGAAATGAATCTCATTTTCTCCGTATTCTTCCTGTGTATCAAAATGAATAATCTTTTCAAGTGTTTTAAACTTACCTGAAATATCTTTCAGTTTTTTGTGCTGGATTGATGAGATAAGTATCATTCTTGACTCTGAATGATTGAGACGGAATAAAATCTCTTCGGGATTTAATTTTGCTGACAGAGGTACATTCATTGCTCCTGCATACAGTATCCCCAGTTCCCCTATTACCCAATTATTGCGTCCTTCTGACAATATACTCAATCTGTCACCTTTTTTTATTCCTAAAGCAATAAGACCGGCGGCAAATTCATAAACCTGTTTTTTCGTTTCTCCATAGGTCGTCCCTTCATATTTTTCGGCAGGTTTTTCCCATAAATAGATATTACTGCTGAATTGTTCAACGCTTTCTTCAAAAAACTGAATTATAGATTTCATACGATTATTTAATTATTATTTTATTGGTCTAGTGCAACTTACATGAATCAAACGATTATTCACCTTTGGGAATGGCTGTTATTGAAAGTTTTCATTGAATTATCGTTTTTTATGACAATTATTAAAAGCCTAATATACAAAATCTATAATATTTAAGGATATCACCTTGTTTATTATCATTTGGATTGAGAATCAATAATATCTATCTTTGTTTATATGCCTGAAATATATTAGGCAGGACCATTAATCATTTTATTCTTGAATTTATGAGGTATTTTACAGCGATTATTTTAGCAGTATTATTGTTATCACTTCCTTCCTGTAAATATTTTAAAGAAAAGAAACTTTTTAACAAGAAGGATGATGTTATGGCAGAATGGCTGGCAAAGCAGGACAGTGTACGGGTTGCTGATTCTATCAGACAGGTTCAGGAACAATTACTGGCACTTGAGGCTGCCCGTCTCGATTCAATACGTGTTGCAGAGGAGGCACGTGAAGCTTTGGCTACTCAGTACAATATTATTGTTGGTAGTTTCGTAACTCCCGAATATGCTATAGCATGGGCCGAAGAATTTCGCAGCCGTGGGTATGATGCAAAAATCATTAGACCGGAAAACACACGTTTTGAACTTGTATCTGCTGAATCACATCCAAATCCTGGCAGGGCTGTAACACGACTTGAACAGTTCCGTGATACAGTGCTGATAGATGCCTGGATTTACAGGAAGAGGTGACCAGATAGTATCAGCGGAAAATAGTTTCTTTGCGATCAGGTCCGACGGAAATTATAGTTATTGGTATACCGGTCTGATCTTCAATGAATTTTATGTATTTTTTAAGATTTTCCGGTAACTGATTGTAATCAGTTATTCCAGAAACATCTTGACTCCATCCCTCCAGGTCTGTATATAAAGGTTCAACAGTCTCGTTAGTACAGGGTATTTCGTTGGTTTCTTTTCCCTGGTAAAGGTATGAGGTACATACTTTAATTTTTTTTAAGCCCGACATTACATCACTTTTCATCATGAAGAGCTGGGTGACACCGTTTATCATCACAGAGTATTTCAGGGCAGGGATATCCAGCCATCCACATCTGCGTGGACGTCCGGTAGTTGATCCAAATTCGCGGCCTGCATTTCTCAGAATGTTACCTGTTTCATCGTGAAGTTCGGTCGGGAAAGGGCCACTACCTACTCTTGTGCAATATGCTTTAAATATTCCGAAAACCTCACCTGTAAGATTAGGAGAAATGCCCAGGCCGGTACAGGCACCCGCACTTATGGTATTTGATGAGGTAACAAAGGGATAAGAGCCAAAGTCAATATCCAGCATTGTGCCCTGTGCACCTTCAGCCAGTAGTTTCTTACCCTGTGACAGTAAATCATTAAGTAGATATTCGGTGCTTATTATTCTGAATTTTTTGAGCATCTCAACTCCTTCAAACCAGCCATTCTCATATTCTTTAAGATCAAAATGGTAATCATAATTTTTAAGCAGAAGGAAATGTTCTTTCAGATGTGTATTGTACATTTCACGGAAATCATCACAGAGAATATCTCCGACACGCATCCCTTTTCTGGCTACTTTGTCGGTATAGGCAGGTCCGATACCCTTAAGAGTGGATCCAATTTTAGTGTTTCCCATACTGTGCTCATACGCAGCATCAAGAATACGATGGCTTGGAAGAATAAGGTTAGCCTTCGCAGAAATGATAAGCCTTTTAACCAGTTCTTCAACGGGAGCTCCAAGATTTTCAATTTCCTTTTTGAATACTGAAGGGTCTAATACAACACCATTGCCAATAATATTTATTTTATCTTCATGAAATATACCTGAAGGGATAAGATGAAGGACATGTTTTACATTATTGAATTCCAATGAATGTCCTGCGTTTGGCCCTCCCTGAAAACGGGCAATTACATCATATCGGGGGCTAATTGCATCAACAACTTTCCCTTTTCCTTCATCTCCCCACTGGAGTCCTAATAATACATCAAATTTTTCTTTCGGCATAGTTATTCAAAGTGCAATAGTGTGTAAAATAAAAGATTAATTATTAAAAATTTATTGTAAAATCGAGCCAGGGAATACCTATCACAATAGATTTGGCAATATCTTTATTGTTGATGAAGGCAAGATCGATAGATGTTTTTTCACCCAGGAATCTTACACCGTAAGAGTATACCCCGTATAAATTCGTTCCGTCTTCTTCTCCGGCTGATACAGGAGCTATCCAATTCTCACTTACAAGAGCTATTCTTCGGGATACTCTGGTCATACCACTTATTGTAAACAATGGCTTAGATGAGAATTCGCCTTCCGCCCATCCCCACCCGATAGCAGCAGTAAGATTATTATTTGTATTCCCGTATGTCATAAATCCGTTGACAGTTGCAAGCCCTCCAAAATCATCTATTGTTCTTAAGGTATTTGCATATAACACATTAGCGCCTGCATAAAAGTTATCGGCAACCTTGAAAGAAGCTTTGGGGTTAATATAAAAGGCAAAAGGTCCTTCTCCCTGTGCCATGATTGAGATTATCTCAAATCCTCCTGAAACACTAAAATTGTTAGTGAAAGCATAAGCTCCGGAATTGACGAATATCCAGGTGTTCTGATAATAGCCTGTATTCTTTTTCAACGGTATGGCCGAGGAGCCTAACAGGTATTTTGTAGGATTAGGATTGGTAAACCATATACTCCCGGATTTCATATCTGCCTGGGAAACCGCAGTCATCGATTTGATGTTTGCTTTAAGAATAGTGATATTCCCCATGGTACCGGATTGAAGGACGATCTCATTATCAGTATCTGATATCAGCTTACCTGATACAACAGATCCGTCATTAAGTGTTACCTGATATGTTTGTGATACTTCACCCTGGATTTTTTGTTGTGCAGAAAGGTCAAAAGATACCAGAAACATTATGAACAGCAGGATAATGGAGCTTCCAAAAACCTTTGGCAGAACGACTGTATTTTTCATATTAGTTTTATCGGATTTGAGGTTATAATAATAAGGACAAATTCAGAATAATCAAATATCTTTTTCTCTCATGTCGTATTATGAGATGCAATTTAGTATTTTATAATTAAACGGGACTGTCAAGAGAGTGTAAAAAATGAATGATTCAGTCGTTTTTGTCTTTCACTTTGCCATATATATACAGCGAATGATATTGAGGATTGAAATTATTGAGTTCAGATGCTGTTTTAATTATCTCATTAATCCTTGGATCGCAGAATTCTATGACCTGTCCGGTGTCTAGGTCAATGAGGTGATCATGCTGGCTGCACTGAAAAGCTTTTTCAAACTGAGCCATATTTTTCCCAAACTGATGTTTGATAACCAGATTGCAGTCGAGTAATAGTTCTATCGTGTTGTATAAAGTAGCCCTGCTAACCCTGTAATTCTTGTTTTTCATGAAAATATAAAGGGATTCGATATCGAAATGCCCGTCTCTTGAATATATTTCATCCAGAATGGCATATCTTTCCGGGGTCTTGCGATGACCTTTTTTATCAAGATAATCTGTAAATATCTTTTTTACTGTATTTTTTGTATCAGGGCAAAACATATTTGGACTAATTTAAAATAATGGCAAATTTATTCAAATTTTGCTTAAAAAATACTGTATCATTTTTTTTAGTGATCTTATTGCGAGAAATCCTCAACTCTTTTTACGCCATCAATACCTTTTATATTTGAAATTTTCAGGATCAGGTTATTGAGGTCTTTGGTATGATGTACATAAACGTCAATCACTCCTTCAAAAATGCCCTTGTCAACGGTTATATTGATTTTGGTCATGTTCACCTTGAGTTCTGAAGAAATTATTGTTGTAATATCTCTCAACAATCCTATTCTGTCGATTCCGGTCATGCTTATTCTGGCAAGGAAAGACACCAGTTTATGAATAGCCCATTTGACAGCTATTATCCTGTTTCCTTCATTTGACATTAACCTTATTGCTTCAGGGCATTTTGGTTTATGAATTATTATCGGGCCTTCGGGGGAAATATATCCTGTTACCTCATCACCGGGTATAGGGTTACAGCAACTTGCTATTTGGTAGGATTGTTCGGCGTTATCGATATTCTCTCTAAGGAGAAAGGGTACATTTTTATCTATTTTTTCAGTCTGAGGCTGGTTTTCTCTGGTTACTTTCTTAGAACCTATAAGTTTAAAATCCCAATATTTGATTACGCTTTTTGACAGATTCTTGCGAAGTATTTTCCGGATATTGTCAAGATTTATTATCCCCAGTTCTATTCCGGAATACAGTTCATCTTTATTTAACACGTCATAGGCCAGGAAGAGTTTCTTGAACACTTCAGTATTTGGTGTAATACCTATCTCTTTCAATTTGTTGTCAAGCTTAATCCTTCCTTTGTGGATCCTGTTGGTACTTTCAGTTTTAAGTGCATCTTTTATGGCTTCCTTGGCTTTTGATGTTCTTACGAAAGAGAGCCATTCTTTTTCAGGTTTGGCTATATCTGAAGTAATAATTTCAACCTGATCACCGCTCATCAGGACAGAACTGATGGGATTAAGTTTATAGTTTATTTTTGCTCCAATAGCTTTATTTCCTACTTCAGTATGGATTTCATAAGCAAAATCGAGGGTAGAAGCACCTTTGGGAAGACTGATAAGTTTCCCCTTGGGGGTGAAAACCATTATTTCAGAAGAAAAGAGATTCATTTTAAACTCATCCAGAAATTCAATAGGATCTTCGAGTGGGTTCTCAAGCATCTGCCGTATTTTCTTTATCCATTTATCCAATTCACTTTCCTGTGAGTTGTCGCCCTTGTATTTCCAGTGTGCAGCATAGCCTCTTTCGGCTATCTCATCCATCCTTTTGCTTCTGATCTGGACTTCTACCCATTTTCCTTCAGGCCCCATGACTGTTACGTGAAGAGCTTCATAACCATTGGGTTTGGGACGGCTTATCCAGTCACGCAGTCTGTCAGGTTTTGGTAGATAGGCGTCAGTTATAATGGAATAAATATTCCAGCATTGTGTTTTTTCCGATATGTCAGGCTTTGGTTCAAAGACAATTCTGATGGCAAGCACATCGTATATTTCTTCAAATGGCACAGCTTTGGCCTGCATTTTTTTCCATATAGAAAACATGGATTTTGGACGGCTGCTTAAATCAAATTTTATGTCTGCTTCGGTTAATTTATTAATGATAGGCAGTGAGAATTTGTTTAACAGTGTGTAATACTTTCTTTCACTTAACCGGAGTTTTGAAGCTATTTCTTCATATATCTGTGGTTGCCTGTATTTGAAGCTAAGATCTTCCAGTTCACTTTTTACTGCAAAGAGTCCGAGGCGATGTGCAAGAGGAGCGTAAAGGAAAATTGTTTCACCGGCAATCTTCATTTTTTTGTGTTCCGGCATTGAGTCCAGTGTACGCATATTGTGAAGACGATCAGCTATTTTTATAAGGATGACCCGCATATCATCAGACAGAGTAAGAAGCATTTTTCGAAAATTCTCAGCCTGCATTGAGGATGAGGCTTCTTTTTTGTATGTCCCTGAGATTTTTGTCAGACCATCAATCAACATGGCTGTTTTTGGCCCGAAATCTTTTTTAATTTCTTCAAGGGTGTATTCAGTGTCTTCAACAACATCATGAAGCAATGCCGCTGTAATAGATCTTGCTCCGAGGCCAATTTCCTGGTTTACTATCTTGGCTACCTGAATAGGATGTATAATATAAGGTTCCCCTGACTTCCGGCGCATATTCCAGTGAGCTTCATTGGCAATCCTGAATGCTTTTTCAATCATCTCAAGATCACCTTGATTATTGCACCTTAGAAGGTTGTTTATAAGTGAATCATATTCAAGCTGAATACGGTTTTTGTCTTCTTCATCAAAAAAATCTTTGTTCCCCATAAATCTATACAACGCAAATCTTTCAACACTACAAATATAACTTTATTCAGTCAATGTAGCTAACTGTTAACCGGGTTGAAAACGAAAACTGTTCATCTTTGGTAGAAAATAGTGACAGTTCCCGATTCTGATGTTTTTTTTCCGGAGGGGGTGGTGATTTTTAAAAACCAGAGATAGACTCCGGAGGGAAGAATTTTACCTCCGGAAGTTCCGTCCCACACATCCTCATAGTCTCTTGTCTCAAACAGGGTTCGGCGATTGAGATCCATTATTAACAAATGATATTCTGAAGGACTGAATGAAAGCACAGGACGAAAATAATCATTCAGACCATTATTGTCAGGAGTAAATACTGTGGGAACAGTTATTCGTTCTTCAACAGGTATACTGATTATTGATGACCGGCTTTCGGCAGTGGCTGTATAAGGATTGTCCGATTCAACAGCTCTGATATAAAAAGAGATCTCATTCCCCGTTGAGTTTTTCATTAATTCCACAAGATCATTGCCAGTGATAACAGTACTGGTATCTTCTGGTTCCATTGATCTGAACAGGGCCCATCCCAATGGAGTTAAATTGAAAACTTCATATCTGTCGACAGTTCCCACCCATTCTTTGTATGGATTCCACTTAAGAAGCAGATCATTGTTTACTGTTTCGGCTGTAAGTACCATATTGGAAGAGGTATTGGAATAAACAGCAGGTTCATTGCATAAATTATTAATATATGCACGATAATAATTGACTTTGTTAATATCTGCTTCATTATCAGTGTATATATAAGCGCCGGAAGATGGGGGTAGCTGAGCCAGCCATTGGTAAGCAGCGGTATTAGCTGTTTTCTTTTCAATCTGAAGAGTAATGATTTCAGCCTCCGGATCCGGAGTAAAGGAAAGCTCTATGTTGTCATCATCATTTATTGTTGCATAATCGGCATTTATCCACTCCGGCAGCTTCCTGATCCTGGTAAACACACAGGTTTCATTTGAACCGGAAAAAAATCCCGGCTCAAGTAGTGCACGTATCCTGTAACAATAGTGTGAATCGGTTTCAAAATCAGTGATAGTGATATTATCTGTTTCCGGATCAGTTATGTAATATTCGTTCAATTGACCGCCGTCTTTCGAGAAGAGTATCTGATAGGCAGTTACAGGCTTGGGATAATCATTGTACCTGTTCCATCTGATACGGATCTCATTTCTGCAGGAATCCATTTCAGAGGAACAGTAAATTGTGCTTATAGGATTGGAAAGAGGGCTCTCGCAGTCAGGAAGCCTCAGGGCTGAGATTACATGCTCGACACTGTAGATTGTGGTCTTTACATTCCTGTATGAATAACTTGTTAACTCCGGATTCCAGAGTGTATCGACAGGATAATAGCCCGGATTTCTGTTAATGGTATCCCATGAATGGATTATATATGCTACCACATCAGTGGAAGGGCTGGAAGTCCATCTTAATTCAACGGTTCCGGTTTCATCCAGAATAGAAACAAAAGTGAGGACCGGAGGAACAGGATTGGAACATTTAATCTGACTAAATGCAGTTATCCCCGATAATGAGAAGAAAAGCAGTATATTAAATATGCACTTATTTGTCACTTCTCTCAGATGATTAAATCCTATTAATAATCTATTACGTGAATATGTGTAAGCTTATTTTATTAGTTAATGACAAACTTAATTAAAAAAACATGATGCGTTACTAATGTTTTTATATTTGCAGAATTATGCTTAAAAGCAGGTTTCTCAGGAAAATTTTAAAACCGGGTTTTGAGAGTATTGACCAGGTTAGATTGTTATACATACTAAGTCTGATCGTGGGATTACTGAGTGCTCTCGCTGCTGCATTTCTAAAGAATACAATACATTATACACATCACATTCTAACCCAGGGTATAACAAGAGAGTCGGGTAACTTTCTGTATCTGGTTTATCCACTTACAGGAATGCTGCTTACTTTATTGTTTGTCAGGTTTATGGTAAAAGACAATATAGGGCATGGTATCAGCAGGGTTCTCTATGCAATATCCAGAAAGAAAAGTCATCTGAAAACACATAACACCTGGACCTCCGTATTGGCAACTACCTTAACCATTGGTTTTGGTGGCTCGGTTGGGGCAGAGGCACCTATTGTACTGACGGGATCATCAATAGGATCAGCTATTGGCAGGTTTTTCCGGTTAAATTACAGGAGTATCACTCTACTGATAGGATGCGGAGCAGCCGGAGCAGTGTCAGGTATATTTAAAGCTCCTATAGCCGGTATAGTTTTCGTTCTTGAAATACTGATGCTGGATCTCACCATTTCTTCTATCGTCCCTTTAATGATTTCATCTGTTACAGCAGCAACTGTTGCTTATTTCCTTATGGGAGAAGAGGTGCTTTTTAATTTCACTATAAGGGAAGCTTTTAACATATCAAATATTCCATGGTATATCATTCTTGGAATATTATCCGGTTTTATTTCCCTGTATTTTTCCAAAATGACTCTTTTCCTGGAAAAAAACTTTGAAAAAATATCGAATGTATATGTCCGTCTTTTTGCAGGAGGTATTGTAGTCAGTGTTTTGGTATATCTTTTCCCTGCTTTTTATGGTGAGGGCTATACGGCTGTTCTTCAGTTACTTCAGGAAGGGATAGATCCTGTTATGAGTCAAAGCATTTTTTACAATTTATCTGATAAGTTCTGGGTAGTGGTTGTTTTTATGGCATCTCTCGTTTTTTTGAAAGTTTTTGCCAGCAGTGCAACAAACGGATCGGGCGGGGTTGGAGGAATATTTGCTCCTGTTTTGTTCATAGGAGGTGTTAACGGTTATCTTTTTGCCAGTCTGCTAAACAGGTTTATCAATATCGATCTTGCAGACAATCGCTTCGTTCTTATTGGAATGGCCGGGTTGATGGCAGGGGTTATGCATGCCCCACTGACTGCAATTTTTCTCATAGCTGAGATAACAGGAGGATATGATCTGCTTATCCCTTTGATTATTACCTCTACTGCTGCCTATATAACAACAAGAAGCTTTGAGCAACATTCAATATATCATGTCCAGTTGGCAGAAAAAGGAGAGCTTATTACCCACGATAAAGATAAGGCCGTTCTTACAATAATGGACTGGAGGAAAGAAATTGAGACAGATCTACTTAAAGTAAAAGCCAAAGACACTCTGGGTGATCTGGTAAAGGTTGTTTCCAGATCAAAACGTAATATTTTTCCTGTTGTTGATGAATATAATATTCTGGAAGGAGTTGTTTTACTGGATGATGTGAGAGAGATTATGTTCAACAATGAATTGTACGACAGTGTCAGGGTAAAAGACCTGATGACAATTCCTCCTTCATATATTGATAAAAAGGAAAACATTGAAACTGTTATGGAAACGTTCCGGCAGACAGGAGCATGGAATCTGCCGGTTCTTGATAACGGTTACTATGTTGGTTTCATTTCCAAGTCAAGGATTTTTACAACATATCGCGAATTATTGGTTCAATTTTCAGAAGAATAAATTATTATTGTATATAATATCTCATTGCTGTAACGACAAAACTTTTTTAAGATATTATTTGCTAACATTGTGAATTCTTTTGTAAAACGTAACCCCCGTTTTTTAAATACTTAAATGCTGGGCTCCATATACCGTTTATTAACAGACTGTAACGCAGCTTTTTGGATGTGGGGATAGCTACTTTAAATTATGGACAAAACAAAATAAAAACTTTTAAATGTATGAAAAGGGATACTATTATTTTCGATCTTATTGAGAAAGAACGTCAGCGGCAGCTGAATGGAATTGAATTAATTGCTTCAGAGAATTTTGTAAGTGATCAGGTTCTGGAAGCTATGGGGTCTGTAATGACGAATAAATATGCAGAAGGCTATCCTGGTCATCGATATTATGGTGGTTGTGAGGTGGTTGATCAGTCTGAACAGCTGGCTATAGATCGTTTAAAACAACTTTTCAATGCTGAATATGTTAATGTGCAACCACATTCAGGAGCTCAGGCAAATATGGCAGTTTTCATGACTGTTCTCAAGCCCGGGGATACTTTTATGGGGTTAAATCTTGCACACGGAGGTCATCTTTCCCATGGTTCACCTGTCAATTCTTCCGGGATACTTTATAAACCGGTTGCTTATGGTGTCAGGGAAGATACTGGTCTTGTTGATTACGACATGATGGAGGAGACGGCGATCAAAGAAAAGCCAGCCATGATAATAGGAGGAGCTTCTGCCTATTCGAGAGAATGGGATTACAGGAGGATGAGGCAGATAGCTGATATGACAGGAGCTATTCTTGTAATAGATATGGCACACCCCGCAGGAATAATTGCAGCCGGCTTGCTTGATAATCCTCTTAAATATGCACACATTGTTACTTCAACAACACATAAGACTCTCCGGGGCCCTCGCGGTGGTATTATACTGATGGGTAAAGATTTTGTCAATCCATGGGGAATAACTACTTCCAAAGGAGAGGTAAGGATGATGTCGTCACTTCTTAATTCTGCAGTTTTCCCAGGTATTCAGGGCGGTCCCCTTGAACATGTTATAGCTTCAAAGGCAGTTGCTTTTGGCGAAGCACTGGATCCATCTTTCAAAGAGTATCAGAAACAGGTAAAAAATAATGCTGCAGTTATGGCTCAGTCTTTCATAGACAAAGGGTATAAAGTCATATCCAATGGAACAGATAACCATCTGTTGCTGATAGATCTGAGAACCAAATTTCCGGAGTTGTCAGGCAAGAAAGCTGAAAATGTGCTTGTAAGAGCACATATAACAGTTAATAAAAATATGGTTCCTTTTGATGACAGATCTCCCTTCTTAACTTCAGGCCTCAGGGTAGGTACTCCGGCAATAACAACAAGAGGGATGAAGGAAGAGCATATGGGTATTATCGTTGAAATGATGGATGATGTATTGAAGAACACAGATGATGATACAGCCGTTGAAAGAGTGGCAAATGAAGTCAAAAGGATGATGAAGCCTTTTCCTCTGTTCGCTTTTTAACTATATCAGTCTTAAGAATAACCCGCAGTAGTTTCGGGTTATTTTTTTATTACTTTTACAACGGAGTATTGGAATAAATACCTTATAACAATAGTTCGTTAAATGTTAATATAATTGTTTGGGAATCAATAAAATAGTTAATAAATAATAATGAAATAATTTGGTTAAGTCCCTGATAATCAGTAACTTAATAGATTAACCAAATCTATACCAAGTTATGACTACCAGGGAACAAAAACCTTATAACGCATTAATTACCAGTATGATAGATAAATTGCCTGATATTAATCAATGGAGAAGAACGTTTCTTATGGAAACTCTTATCCTGTTTTTGTCTATCCGTGGACGAATCAATTTCTTACAGCTTGCAAGGTATGGAAAATATAAAGAACAACGATATCGGCAGCAGTTTGAAAAACGCTTTGATTTTCTAACCTTCAACA
>Ga0209723_1001099_pt1 | contig 44577 bp, 44 predicted proteins | sample BiotimSIPDNA_2_FD_185750 | JGI IMG/M metagenome (GOLD analysis project Ga0209723, IMG submission 185750) | Anaerobic biogas reactor microbial communites from Washington, USA - Biogas_R2 time_0 SIP DNA (SPAdes) (version 2) | ecosystem: Engineered > Bioreactor > Anaerobic > Unclassified | place... | reverse complement strand
CTCTACGGAGTACATCCCTCGCGGACCTTGATCCAGTGATCAGCCTTCGCGAGGGAATTTTTTCGCGCCCATCAGGCAACTTGCGCAGATTCTGCCGGTTATCCCGCCCTGATCTCGCCCACGCTCAATTATGAGGAAACAAACGATCGTTGTCGACTAATGTCCAGCGGCCAAAACCGGCCCGGGCCAGATTCAGGACGAGCTGTGATCCCAGAGCTCCAACACCGACGCACACGATCGGGGTATCAATGGAGTTAACGTCGAGCCCGTTTAGGACTGCTGCCGTCCGGCGTGATAGGCAGAACATCGGATTGAGCAAATCGAGGAGCACGTTCTGTCCGTTTCGATCCGGCGGCGGGATTGGTTCGCGGCCAAGTTGACCGTCAATTTCCGTCCACAGTCCGATGGCAATCCCAAGCTGGCGGATCGTCTTGTTCATCAAGAACGCCCAGACGTCCGTCGATTCAACCGCCGTACCGGCCGTGCGACTCTTCGGAAGGCGAAGAAGGAGAATCGGGAATGCCTCCAGGAACTCTCGCTGGGACCGTTTGTCCACGCCTTCCTTAGCCGATTCAACGCTCTGGCGAAGGGACCCTAACAAATCCAGGCCGGCATCCGCAGTGAACCGAGCTAGCTCCTGGAGATTGCGTGGACGGTAGCGAATGAGACCGTGCGGCTGTGGTGCCGTACTGAGGGCGCAAAGGACGTATTGGGCTTTGACTTCGCTCAGTTTGATGCCTTGCCGGTGCTTGGCCACAAAGAAGCAATCGCCAGGGTCTAGGCTCAGGGCGGTAACACTGAGCTGATCACTGACATTGTCATCGACACCAAGCAGGTCGAACGGGAGTACAATGTGTCCCGCGTATCCCCAAAGGAGCGGTTCGAGAGGTTGGTCATCCGCATGCAACTGCCCTTTGGAAGTCAGGGCCAACCAACTACGGATTCGCTCGACGAACCGAGGGCTGGTCCACTGTGGCTTGACGTCGTGGTAGGGCTGATCATATAGGCAGAGACTTTCGGGCCCGTCATCGTCCACCCTCAGGTTAAGATGGGGTACTTTCGGGAATTCGCGGCGGAGGGCTAAAGCCTTCGGCATCCGCTCGTCGCCTGGGGGAAACACTGCCGCGATCCGCTCACAGGGACTAATCGGATGTCGACGCAACTGGCCAACTTCGACCTCCACGTCGAAAACCACGATGTCGCCGTCATCGGAGACGCGACACTCGATGAGCTTCGCAAAGGGGACATGCCCTTCGTCGAGCAATCGAGCCAAGTCGCTGGCCTTGCGTGTTGTCAGACGCTCAACGGGGGCGACTTCGCCGGGGGTATCGAAGTAGGTAACGGTCATGATCACCCCGCACGTGGCGCGCTAGCTGCAACAGCTGGTGCCCCGAGTATCGCCGCACGCTTGACGACGGTCGCTTTGGATCTGTCGATCTCGATAATCAACGCCTTGGGCGCAGATACCTTGGGGTGCTCCATTGTTACCTTGAACTCATCGGCGGGGCTTTCGACTGCATCCTCCTTGTAGTAATTCGCGGCTTGTCGGTGAGGCGGGTTCTTGTCCTTGTCCTCCTCCGAACCCTTAACCGGAATGGGCTTGCTGGTGGACACGATTATGCCGCCTTCCGCGCGGTAGTCCTCGAACAACTCCTTCACTTGGTCGATAGGTGCTGTCTTGTCAACGCCCTTCTCAGGGCCAAGGGAACAATAGCTACAATGGTGAGGCAGCTTAACCACATCCCAGTTCAGTCGTTCAAGACGTTTTTTCGCCTTTGTAATGTCTACGATGTCGGCAATGATCTCGTGCGGACAATCGGCCATCAGCAAGATCCGAGTTTCGATTCCGTCTGCGACAAATGTGGCGTGCATCACAATCGAGTCCTGATTTCGGTCCTCGACGTCATCTTCGTTCAAACGCTTCGCGAATGGTGAATGGACGAAGAACTCGACGCCGTCGGATGATTTGGTGAACTCCGGGGTCAAGTTGCCGGCGTCAGTGATCAAGTGTTTACGTTTGTCAAAATCAACGCCGTTGCTCTTGCACCAGTCGCGCAGTTTTTCGGGGCGGGAAAAGACACGGATGCCGTGTCCCTGCTTGAAACGATGTCGGGCCTCCGCCTGGATGATGCGGCCTTCGGGGTTGTCCAGACCGGTTTCGGTTATGGCCGCTGCGGGCACCCACATCACGTTGATTTTGATGCGCCCATCGCCCTGATACTTCTTGGCGTGGCACAGCCAGAAGAACTCTGAAGCCCCTTTGTAGTGATCCTCGTCAAGATGGCTGAAGGCGACTACGTCAAAATAGTCACGACTTGCCGCAGTCAGATCGTCGCGCAGCTCTTGCTCGAGGTCGCAACGGAGATCCTTTTTGTCCGCGGGGTCGCGAGTGTTGGCGTAGTCAAATAGCACCTTCTGCCCGGTCTGCAGGTCGATTCGGCAGCAGTCGGCGTTGCCAAGCGGGAAAAATGTCAGTTTGTGCATGTCGGTGACTCCGTTCGGGTGGATGACGGCCATGGCAGACCGTCTAAAAGGATTGCGGTGTCGTTGCGTAACCCCTGTTGTGTTGTGCTATTACGACGCTATGCTGGATCAACGCCAGATCTTCACCCCCACGCGGACGGGCGGGATCTTTCGTTACCCATACTTACGAGCGGGCGTTACAGGCGTCAGCCCGAACCGATGTAACGTGTCCTCGTATGTTTCTAACGAGGGAGACGAGCGATGCCGGTGTGAGTCATGGAACAATCGACCCCGCAACTTGACGAGCAACTCGACTTGGCACTTCGGCTGATGGACGACGACGAGTCAGCGCTCGCGACGATCATCAAGCGTTATGGCCCGGCGATCGCGATCGCAATATCTCGGAGATTTGGGCTGAATGAGCAAGATGCGGAGGATGTGCTGTCGATTGCCTCTCACCGCCTGTGGGAGGCTCGGCACCGGTACGACGACGGGGTAGCCACGCTTCGGACGTACTTCTATCGTATCGCGGTCAACGCCGCGCGTGACGCTTTCAAGCACGGCTGGCAGAAGGCGCGTGCCCTGTGCGTTGACGTGGGCGCGGAGAACGACGTGGATACCATCGCGAGCGTCGACAATGGTCCCGAGCAATGTGGATGCACCAACGCTGGCTCGCCAAAGCAGCGACAGCCGAGCAAGAAGTTGAAGGATCTGGCGGAGATCATCGACGGGCTTCCGCCCGCCCAGCAGCACATCATTCGACGCGACAGCTGCGCAAGAGACGATGTTGCGTGTTCAAGTTGGCTTGCCGACGAACTCGGGATAGCGGTGGCATCGGTTCGCGTGTACCGAGGACGGGCGATGGAAACAATCCGTCGGCAGATGCGAGAACGCGGGCACGACGTGCCGTAGTTGAGAAGGCGCAAGACAATGATCGAGCGTGAGGACCAGAACGATCGCGGCCTTCGGAAGCTGATATCGGAAGCGACTATCCCGCGCGGCTTCCGGCCGGAGACCGCCGACGAGATCGAGACAATGTTGGACGTCCTTGGTGGCGAGGAGTATACCGACGACGTGGTCGAACGAATACTCGCAAAGGCAGCGGGACGTTTGCCGCTAGGCAGGCGAGATGACGGGGTTGAGTATTTGGGTTCGCCGGATTGCGAAGAATCGGAGTCCTTACTAGCCATGCATCGATCCGCGGCTGACGACATGCCTGGGGACGTTCAGCACAAGCTCGACGAACTGCGACGAAGAGCGAAAGAGCACGCGGAACAAGACGACGACAAGGCACCTGATGAACTGGAAACTTGAGCAAGCGAAGCTTCGGAAAGCCGCCGAATTGGGCGAGGCGGTGGCCAAAGCAGTTGGGTTCGACCTCGCTCCAGTGGACCCCTTCGCCGTCGTCCATTCTGAGGGCCGCCGTCTGCAGGCGCTAGGGGACAACTTTCGCGATGCGTTCGATGGAAGGCTTGAATATCACGGGGCCTACTTCCTGCTGCTTTACAACACAAAATACGACGGATGGGACCACGAAGGGAGCCATCACCCGAAAGTAACATTTACGGTGGCCCACGAGCTGGGTCATTACTTCCTCGAGGACCATCGCCATTATCTGATGGGTGGCGGCGGGCCACATTGGTCGCAGACGGATTTTGAATCATCGAATCTGGCGGAACGCGAGGCAGACTTCTTCGCAACAGGCCTTCTCATGCCACAGTACCTGCTTCGTAAACGGGTCAATACACAGCCTCCGACGTTGAGTGATGTTCGGCGTGCCCGATCCGATTTCCGTGTGTCGCTGACGAGCATGATGATCCGCTGGGTCCAGTTGTGCGACTTTCCGTGTGCGGTGACGTCCGTGGTGGGGGACAAGATTGAATGGGGGTTCACGTCTCCGGGATTTAAGCGAATCGGGGCTTATGTCGTAAGACGTGGCGAACGTGTGTCATCGCGCCAGGCGTGTTCATTCTTGGCTGCAGATCGAAGTGCCGCAGTCTATCGCGAGGGGGATGGGTGGAGTGTGGCAGAACGCTGGCTCGAGCTTGAACGTCACAATCTGGAAGTGCATGAAAATTACGTCGTTGTTCCAAGCACAAGGCAGATGCTCGTCTTTCTAACGGCGGATGAGGATGAAGCAGCAGCCGACTCCAATTGGGAGTGACGGAATGGGGCACCGTTCAGGCGGGGAAAAGTGCAGACGCGGCCGTCCCAGCCGGTGTCGTGCCAGGGGACGCGGATCGAGATATGTCGCAGTGGATAGGTCGTCATGGATTTCCCTTTCTGTGCCTTCCGGCCCCGCTGGCGTTGGGCCAACGCTGGCCGATATTCGTGACGGACAATGGTTCCGCGCCCAAGTCCAGCAGAAAGCGGTTTTCGGGGCGGTCGATGGTCAGCAATGGCTTTCTTGTTCCCAGAAGTTCCCGGCAGAACGCCTCCGTCTTGCCCCCGGCAGCTGCATGGGCCACCAGGATCTCGTCGGCGATTTGGGCGACGAACCGGTTGCGGCGTGTCGCCGAGTCCGCGGTGACAGTCCGTTGCGACGGCGGAAATGGGGACAGCAGCAGCAGCCGGTCGGATTCCAACGCTTCGTTCCACGCCTTCGCGATCCGCATCGTTTGGAGACTGCGGGCGGGACAAATGATGATCGGCTGCGTGCCGCGCAGCAGCAACTCCAGGCATTCCCGTTCCATCGGTGAATGGAAGCCGCCAATTACCGTGACAGGGGCGTTACGCAACTCCCTGGCGAGATCGTACACGTCCAAGATGACGTTGCCAGGACACTTCGAGGAACAAATAAACGCCAGAAGCCGTCCGTCAAGGAGCGAAGGGTTCCCGATGGCGGTGACTCGCTTTAGCCGGCTTGCTGCGAACCGCTGGCGTAGGGTATCTGGGCTGCGGCTGCGGAGTTCGAAGATGGTTACCTCGGCAGGCATGTGACTCTCCGTTACTCGGCGATGGCCAGCTCAGCTGACTCCGAAGCGGTTGGCACGGCCTCCGCTTCGGAGGGTTCGCGGATCTCGTCGTAACTCGTGGGCATGGGCAACTTCAACACCGGGGCGAGCAAACGTTGAAGTCGCGGGAGTATCTTCACCAGACGCTGCCGAACTCGCTCTCGCGTAACGCCGTACTGCTGGCCGATTTGCTCCAAGGTTTGCTCTTCCCCGTCGAACCCGTACTTCAACCGGACGAATGCGGCGTCGCGTGACTTCAGAGTCGCGATGGCGTCGCGAACGATCTCCCGTCGCTCGGCGTGTTCCACACCTAGGGCAAGTGGGTTCGCCCGAGCGGGAAGTTGGCGCGCCTCGCGATACTCTGGTTCGCTTGGCTGAGACAAGGACTTCAGGCTTCTCGTCTGATGGAAGTGGGGCCACTCTCGGGCCAACGCTGGGTCGCGTGCAGCCAGCTCGATCAGGTATTCATTGATGGCGACTTGACCTCCGACCGCGTACACTCGCTCCAGCTCCCGTTGCAAGTTCAGGCACGGCCACAGCAGGTGAATAGGAACACGGATGGATTGGAACCAAAGTGCCCCGTCCCTCTTGCATAGCCCTTCGATGCAATGGACCGCGTACGTCGAGAACTCTGCGCCACGGCTCCGATCGTATCGCCGTGCGGCATGCAACAAGCCCAAAAAACCGGATTGGGCCGCGTCCTCGATATCACCGTCGAAGAAGAAAACAAATCGTTGGGCTACCCAGTTCACCAGTGGTCGGTGAAAAAGCACAAACGCGTGCAACGCCGCCTCGCCTCCCTCCTCCATCGCTTGCGCCAGACGATCGCTCTGTTCCGCGTACCATGGGTGCCTCGCAAAAAAGTCAAATTCGGCGTCATGGTCGAGCACTTGCCGGACTCGACGCAACGCGTCGATCAGTGTAACTTCCTCTTCTTCGTCCAACGTGAATCGAAGGCCGTTGAGGCGGTGCAATAGACGCGAAGGCGGCGAGTGTGAGAAAAATGGGTGTTCGCGGTGGCGGAGACGACGGCCATCGTCACGGCGTACGGCCCACTGCCAAACCTGCCTTCGAGGGCCGTCACATGAGTAGATCACTACGTGTTCATGGATCAAACCGGCGAGCTTCTGTTGCAGGCGGCGTAAGCGTGCCCGGTTTCGCAGTGTGGGACGATCGGTCTGCCCGTGCAGGACCTGGATTCCGCGTTTCTGCGCGACTTTTTGAAGATCCCACACGCGTCCGTCCAGCGTCAGCTCGATCCTACCCGCAGCGCGGTCCCATCCAAGTTCCTCCAAGAAGAGCTCTTGAAAGCGGTGCTCGGCTAGGTAATGGGCGATGTCGGTCATCCGTTGCATCCCTTCCGCCGCCACCCGCGGGCAGCGTCGGTGATCAAGGGCCACCCGAATGCGATTCCGGGGCCCACATTATGGCTGCTCGATTCTTCCTGCATCCCGGTCTTCTCGGAGAAAGAACTTCATTTCATCCTTGGGGATCTCGAATACGTCTAGCAGTTGGCGGACCATGTCACGGATGCCGTTGGCGGACAGATTACTTTCGGCGTACAGTCCGGTTTCGACCTCCAATGCCTTCCGCAGCGGAGCAGGGTCGTGGGTAAACGAATGGTGGCCGCGGTTCGAAACGAAGTCTGGGTGATCAACCAGCGACCGCAGCCGCTGCGGGTCGCGACGGAGCAGTTGCTGACAGACCAGTTCGTAGACTCGCTGCCACGTCGTGAGGCCGCTTGCGCCCTGCCCGCACAGGATCAATCCATGTGGCCGCTTGTAGGTGAAGTCTTCGTCGACCGAGTGGGGCTCCTCCCGGTTCAATTCCTGGATGATCCGCTCGTTGCTTTCGCGGTCATCCAGGCCGGTCTCCTCCTGGGCCTCGAGCCGGACGCTTGTGTACTCTTGGACCATGGCCGAGATCTCGGTCGCCAATTGGTCGAAGGCAGTCATCTTCTGCAAGTACGTCCGCATGAACTGCACGCCATCGTCGAAGGCCGCGAGATCCTGGCGATCGATCGAGTCCCAGATGTCGTCCGATAACGCGAGCAAATTCTCCCGAACCGCTTCAAGATCTTCGAGAATCTGCCGAGTCCGATTCGGCGTTGAAAAGCTGCGCGCGGCGTTCATACGTGGCTCTCCCTTCAGTCAGTGTCGTAAATCTCGGGTTTCACTGTGGGTGCAAGTCGTTGCGAGGCATAGTCTTTCGCGAATATCCAAAGTTTATCCGGAATCGTTTCCGGATAGATTCCGGATAGATTCCGGATTGGTTTTGCATGGACATCAAGCCTTGTGGTCACGAAAGAACGTACTTTCGATATCGGCCTTTGCCGTCGGGTCTCAGCTGGCCCGCGTCGCATAACCGCTTGAGCACGTAGTAGGCGCGATCGTCGTTGACACCCAGGATCTTGCGGCAACTGGCGTTGGTTATCGCCCCACGTTCTTGAACGTACGTGAGCACCCGTTCTTCATCGGTCGGATGTCCCGGTTCCTCGGTTCGCGTCAGCCATTCAGTCAAGTGGTACGATGTCCACCGGCCAGTCCCCTCTTGCTCGACCAATGCAGACTCGACCAAGCTCCGCAGCTCACGGCCGGCCGCCAGCGGGTCCACCCGGTTCAGCCGCCGATAATCGGGATTGGTGATCTGCCCGTGCTGCCGGACGTAAACCAGTGCCAGACGCTGGCGGTCGTTCAGCGGGTGATTCGCGAATTGGTTAAGCCAGGCGATCGCCTGGGGATTTAGCAGCGTGTGGTTGCGGAACGTGACCAGGAAGGAAGACCGCCGATCGTCGAACTTGGGCGGCTCCAGGTTGGCGTCGCGCAGTGCTTGCAGCATCGACTTGATCCCGCTGCCTCGGTTTTCGACGACGTGCATGTCCTCCATCATCCGCATCAGCCGGGCGTTGCGAGTCGAGTGCTCGTCTTCGAGGTTGTCCACGGTCACGTTGCCGTGCAGTCCGCCGGGGCTTTGAACTTCCAGCCGGTCGGCGAACATCCGGACGCGAATGTAGCTGCCCCGAACGTACGAGCTGTAGTCCCGGTGTGCCGCGGCATTGGCTAGCGCCTCGCGGAACGCTTCCCGCGGATACTCGGGCACGTCGCGCCGGAACACGCCTTCGATCAGCGACGCTTTCCGCATCGCAGCCATCACATAATCTTCCGCTCGGGTGATCATTTCGGGGATCGGGCCCTCGAATCGCTGGTTGTCCAAGAACCGCTCGCCACGAGGTGTCTTTTCTTCCTCGGTCGTGCCGTAGTACTGGACGAACGTGATCATCAGTTGCGGGAAGAATTCCTGCGGGAACTTGCCGAACGTCAGCAGTCCAGCGAGCGTTGGCCGACACGCGGTGCCGTCGCGCCGGCAGACGTGCAGGCGGATCAGCGCGTCTTCGATCGGGGCGTCCAGGTAGCCGGTGCGCGGCCGGGTGCGCCGCAAGCGGTCCAAGTAGCCGTCGACCAGCGACCGATCGAGATCGTCAAGCGTGGCGTCCGCCACGAGTTCCTCGTCGTGCGTCGGCTGGCCCCGGCCGCTCAGGTAGCCGAAGACCTCGTAGTCGGTCATCTGGCGATTGGTGTTGCCGACCCGCAAGTAGGCCCCTTTGGGCAGCCCCGCGGGTTTGTAGAAGCACGGTTTGTGAGTCGCCGACAATTCATCGATTTCCACGGCGATCACCGTCTCGCCGCCGATTTCGTCCACGGCGAAGTTAGGGCGCAGCGGCGGTTCCATCTCGCTGGAGGCCAAGTGCGCGATTTCCTCCTGCAGCCGCTGCGCATTTCCCACCCCGGATACGGCAAAATCACCGGACTCGTCCAACCCGAACAAGACCACGCCGCCGCCCGGCCGGTTCGCAAAGGCCGACAAGGATTCATACAGCCGCTTGGGCGTCCCGCCGTGGGCCGCCTTGACCTCGATACTGTCCGACTCGCCGCGCCGGCGTTGCACGTCGGCGACCAGTTCCTGGATTTCCTGGGGCGTCATCGCCGCCTCCCCGGGCATTGGGCCAAGGCCCGCGCCGCGATCTAATTGCTGAACTCAATCTCCGCCTCGAGTTCCTGCCGCAACATCCCGAACGCCGCCACCAGGTTCGTCGGATTGTTTCCGATCATCGGGCACGCCCCTATTCTTCGTCATCGCCGTCGTCTTGGCCCATGCGGTATTTGACGTCGTAGTTGATGATGAAATCGAGTTCCTCGTCAGTGAATCCGTAGTGCGCCGCCAGTGATCGGTCGATCGCATCTATAAACGGCTTGCTCGCCTTAGGGACGATGCATTGGACGGTTAACGTATCATGTCTGAAACGCATCGTGCGTTCCTCGGAATTTGCCTTGATGTCTGCCATCAACTCATCGGCCAGTGTGGAAAGCTCAGCGGCGCACCGGCCCGCTGCCAAGCGAGCGATGTTAATCGGAAAGGCATCCACCTCACGTTTATTCACGTGACGACAGTCCGAGAACACCGTAACGAACCAGTAGAACAGATTTGAATTCAGACAGCAGAGGATGAGATTTGCTGTAGGTCGATCTGCAAACGTCAATTCCTTGAACTCCGAAGGCGGTCGCCTTTGCCCACGGCCGTCCAGCACACGGGGCTCGAAGTTCAGAACCTGAAGAAAGTAGCCAACCTTTCGTGAGTAGTATGCCTTTCCATTCCCGGACGGCACGTAGAAGTCCGCAAGCTTCGCCTGCTCTTTGGTGAGCTTTTCAATGATTCGGAGTTCAAGTTCACAGCACAATTTCGGAAGTGAGCCGTCCACGATTGCTGGCATGGTCGAACTGAAACGTAGTCGTTCGAAGAGTGAAGCCCGCTCGTTGGTGTTCCATTTGTTGTACCGCGTCGAATGCAGCGTGGGGACAGCCGATTCGCTGCCGATCAGATGGACTGTGAGGCGAATATGCTCCAATCCGTCGAAAAGACGCGATGGCCGGTCATCGAAGGAACTGTAGCACAGGCGTCGGTTGCACAGTAATGACTGAAGACTTGTATAACGATCCGTTGAAACAGATGAGACGGGAACGATGAATCCTTGTTGGCCCAAAGCCTCACACAAGTGCGAGCACCTCTCCAGCACCAACGCATACAAATTACCCGCGTTGGCGCACGAGAAACCCTGCGTCTCATAGAGCACTACTTCTCGGATTTCCACGTATGGCGGGTTCCCGATAATCACATCGAAACCGCCACGGTGCATGATGCCGTAGAACTCGGCAAACCAATGGAACGGCTGGTAGCTCTTGAGCCACGCAGCGAAGGCTTCGCGCTTTCGTGGAACAACGCCGTACTCGGCCGCCAAATAGCGGTCGAGTTCTTCGCCCAGGGTGTCCAAACGCCGTCGCAGTTCGCGTTTGGCTTCCGTAAACTGACTGGCATCCATGCCCTGTTCGGTTTGCATTTCTCGGAACCGCTGATAGGCGCGGTCGGCTATCAACGCTTTTTCCTCGATGGCCGCGACTTCTTCCTGGGCGTCGGAGAAGGCCAGCTTCTTCTGCCCGCCCCGTTCTCGTTCGACAGCTTGACGGATTTGATCCAGCGAGACATAACCGACCAACGTGTTGCCGGCCCGGATGTTGAAATCGACGTCGGGCAGCGGTTCGATCTGTTCCAAGCGATTGACTTGTGCCACCAGCTTCAGAAACAGCCGCAGCTTGCAAATCTCGACGGCCTCTTCCATGATATCCACACCGTACAGATTGCCGATGATGATCGACTTGAGGATGAAGTAGCGTGGGCTGGGGTGCTTCGCAACCTCCGCCAGGGTACTGCGAAAATCGGAGAACTGCTTGGGCTTGGCTGTTCTTGCGGCGGGTCTGGATTCTGCCTTCGGTTCAGATGCCTCGATTGTCGCATCTTCTGCCGCGAGCCACTCAGGCGAGGTCCCTGTCGACGGTTGTGCCGTCGGCGGACGAGTTGGAGCGTCCCCCTCAATCCCGGCCCCTCCCCGAGATCGCGAGGGGAGTTCGTCCAGGAATGCTTGCATTCGCTCCAGGCAGGCTTCGTACAAAGGTTCCAGGATGTTCAACGCGGCAAACAAGAACGCGCCCGAGCCGCAGGTTGGGTCGAGAACGCTGACCGAAGAGATCGCCCGATAGTAGGCCCGCAGCAGTTCGGGGCTTTCACAGTTCTCCACGGCGTCCTGTGCAAACTGGCGGATGTCTAGGTTCAATGTGATCAGATCGTTGATCGAGTGGATTTCGCTCGCGGCCAGCTTGCGGCGGAGTTCCAGGCAACGGTTTCGCCGCGTGACATGTTCCCGCCAGGTCTCGGTGGGCAACGCGAATTCGCCCGGCGCGGCCTGGTTCCAACCATCCCGTTTTGACACGTTGTTCAGCCCGGCGGCGACCGCCTTCGGCAGTGGCACGTCTACGCCGTGCCGTACCGCAGCGTAGATGTACCGGTCGGGATCCTCGCGGAGCAATCCCCACATTGGCGAATGGGGTTGGAAGGCTGCCGGGCATTTCTTTTTCGCGGCGTCAAACAAGAACGGGATGACCGTGTTCTGTGCGATGTAGCCTGTGATGTCCTCCTTGGTATAGTAGGCCCCCATCTGCTTCTGGTTGATGTACTTCTCGAAGATGTAGCCCAGGACGTCCGGATTGATCTCGTTGTCCGCCCGTAGCGGACGTTCGTCCAGATGCCATTGGTAGGCGTCGAAGAAATCGAACAGCCTCTCGAACGCCTTGTCGGGGATCGTAATCTCGCGGTTTCGTTCTTCCAACTTGTGAACGTCGAACAAGCCGCCGTTCAAATACGGTACGACGCCCAGCAAGTCGTCGAGGTCTTTGTTCCGTTGGGCGGGCGGTTGGCCGAGTCCTTCGTGGAACAGCCGCAGCAGGAAATGTCGGTAAAACGAGTAGAATTTGTCCTGGCCGTGTTCCTGCTGCATGGCCAGCAGCCGGTGACGCAGGTAGTCGGGATCGTTGTCCAGGAATCCTTTCTTCTGGACAAAATAGACGAACATCAGCCGGTTCAGCATGAGCGAGGCGTACCACTCTTGGTCGTCCTCGAAGGGAATGCCCTTGATGAACTTGAGAAACGCCGTGTGTTCGGTCTTGAACCGGTCGTAGAATCGTTTGGTGACACGGTCCACGTCGAACGCCGCTCGTGCTCGGCCAGCCACGTCGACAACCGTCAGATTCTCCTCTTCTTCCAGCGTGAATTCGATGGCGGCCAGCTTTTGGATCAACGATTCACCGGGCTGCGAGCGGTGGTAGGTGTGTTCACGGCAGGCGGTGGGCCGGCCCACTTCGCGTTTCACCCACTGCCACACCTGAGTGTTCCGTCCCGCGTCGGTGAAGACCAAAATGTGTTCGTGAACCGTGCGCGTGACCTGCCGTTCGATCTTCCGCCGCGTGGCGTGGTCGGGCAGCATCGCGGAATCGGCGGCGGGGCAATCGTAGGCCACCATCCCTCGCTTGGTGGCAATTGCGGTCAGGGCATATTCCCTGCCCTCGACCGTGACACGCAGTTCACCGGAGTGGTGGTCCCAACCAAGCTCCTGCGTAAAGAGCCCGACGAGATCGCAATCTTTGAGACACCTTCTAACCCGTGCCTGGTTCAGCGGCATGGCCTAATCCCCTTGAGGTCCCTTCCGTAAGCCCAGAGAACAAATGATCTCGGGCTCCCCCGACTGCTGTTCCTCTTCGACCAGGCAGAGATGGTCCGCTTCGTACAGAGCCACGACGATCGAACCGAGTTCATCGTCCGTCACGCCGCTCCGCAACTGCCGGTTGAGCGTATCGGTGGCGGACTGGCGCAACGGATACCGGTAAATCTGATCCACCGCCCGCCGCAGCGTGGCCGAATCGAACAGCGGCATCCGTTCTTCGATTTCGTCGATGAACCGCTTGAGCCGCTCGTACGTGCGAAACCGGGCGCCCGAAGGCCGCCCGAGTTGTCCGCCCGTGGACCGTTCCTCGGTCGCAATGAGTCTTACGGCATCGGCGACTCGTTCGTGGTGTTTGTCGTGACGCGGCAAGGCGGGGGTGTTCGCTTCGCAGGCGGCTGCCCTGAGAATCGCGTATTGGGACTCGGTAACGCTCTTCCCGCTGTAGTCGATCCAAGCGAGGGCATCGTTGCCCTGAACCGTGCGAACGTAGGCCAAGACACCCTCGGGTTCCGTCGGCGTTGGCTGGTGCGGCTTGGTGGAGTAAACGACCGAAGGAAGCGCAGGGATGGTCTTCTGCAGACTGGGATCTGCCTCAATGGCGTTCTTCCAGATCTGGTAAGCAAAGGACGACAGGTCGACCTCGGTTTCATCTTCGCCATCGAGGATGCCGGCCCGCTCGTTGTAAAGATCGAGAATCGTGCCTTCGCTGTCGTCGTCTTCAAAGAACGCTTCGTCCGTGCCGACCACCTCTCGATTCTCTTTCAAGCGATGCTTCACGCGGGATCGCAGCCGGATGATTCGCTCGACGCCGTCGGCCGGCAGAAACGAGTGGCAGTAGATCGTTTCAGATTGCTGCCCAATGCGGTCGACACGGCCGGCGCGCTGAATCAGCCGGATGATCGCCCAAGGTAGGTCGTAATTCACGACGATACAGCAATCCTGCAGGTTCTGTCCTTCGCTCAGGACATCCGTCGCCACGAGGACGCGCAGTTCCTCCGCGGGCGAAACGGCCTGCCGCCGCTGGTTGCTGACGGGACTAAACCGCCAGGCCATCGCCGTCGGATCGGCCGTGTCCCCCGTGACGCCCGCCATTCGGTCGACGCCCAGGGCAATCAACTGCTGTTCGAGATAACGTACCGTGTCGGCAAACTGCGTGAAAACGAGCACCTTTTGGTTCGGGTACGTGGCCGTCAACAGCTCTCGGAGGGCTGCCAGCTTCGTATCTTGCGACGCGTCCCAGGGGCCACACGTCTTCAGGAATCGCATCAGCGACCGGGCGTCTTTCTGCAGGTCCTTGGTCAGTGTCTCGACGAACAGGCCCGGCCGGAGCCATTTGAAGCGATTCTTGTGCGGGCCCGCGTAAAGGGCGTAGACTTCGGCTGCGCGGGACCGGTAGTCATCTTCCGTGGTCAGCGAGCCAACGGCTTCGGTTTGGCCGTTTTCCGTGCCCTCCTCGCCGAACAGGTCGCCGGCGGCCACGTCCTCATCAAAGTAGCGCGGGTCGAGCAGTTCGGCGTCCTGAGTGCCGATCGGAATCGGTTCGCCGTTTTCGATCGCGTGCAAGAAAATGAAATTCCGAAGAATGTGGCGGCTGACGGATTGGATGAACGCCTGACCGCTGCTTTCCAGCCGCTTGAACAAGTTCGTGCGGCAGAATCCCATCAGCCGCTTCCCCGCACGGGACAGCCCCTGAATCTGACGAGCTTCGCCTTGGGTGGGCGGTTCGTGGGGGCTGGGAGAAACGTAGTTGCCGAGCCCATAGCGGGGAAGTCCGAGACTGTTGATTACCCGAACTGCGTTGTCCGAATACAGGCGGGCATACTGGTCGTCGGGATTGTTGTCGTCGATCTCAAACCGCACAGTCTTCGGAAGCCGAACCGGAAAGTAGGAGCGACTTCCGTCCTGGAACGTGAGGAACTTGCGTCCGTCCTCGGGCTTCCTCTTCCCGCAATGGCTGCACGCTTTCTCCATCGCCTTGATTCCGCGACCGCAGTTGCACTCGACTTCCGCGTAATTGTCCTGAATGAAACTGCGGGTGCGTCGGACCAGATAAAGCCGCATCAGTTCCTGCCAATCCTCCGGATGTTCGCTCTTCTCGAAGGCAGCGAGCGAGCGGACGGGACATTGATATCGGCGGATAAACTCCGTTTCGCTAATCTCCCGTAGGAACCGTTCCGGGCGGATGCCGATGTCCTTGTCGTCGCCGACGAACAGCCGCAATTGGCTGGAAAGGTCAAGGTAAGTCTTGTTATAGGGCGTCGCAGTCAGCAGGATGCAGCGGCTGGCGCTCGTCTGGATGTATTCGTGGATTGCGCGATACGTCTTTCCCTCGCGATTCCGCAAATTATGGCTTTCGTCGATCAAAACCAAGCGAAAACGGGCCGGGACATCGGGTAATTCGCGAATCGCCCGGCTGATCGACAGGACCTTGGCATGCAGCCGGTAGTTGTCCACGTGGTACTGCCACATCTTGACCAAGTTCTTGGGACAGATGATCAGCGTGCTGAGGCCGTGGTCGTCCTCGAAAATCCGAGCTAATGCGGTCGCCATGAGGGTCTTACCCAGGCCGACCACATCGCCGATCAGCACGCCGCCGTACTTGTTCAGGTGATGGGCCGCGATCTTGACGGCCGCCGTCTGGTACTCAAATAGTTTTCTTTCAAAGTCCGAAGGGATCCGGAATTCGGTCAGGCCGGCTCGCGCGTCCTGCGACAGATGGTACGCCATCTTGAGATAAATATGGTACGGTGCCGGTAATTGCTCGCGAGCCCAGCTTTCCTCGATTGTCGCCAAGAGGTCAGCCGAGATGTCGATACACCAGCGATCCGTCCAACGGTCGTTGAACCAATCCGCCAGCTTTTGCGCCGCGTCGTGATCCAAGACATCCACGTTCAACTCGCCTTGGGCCGCCAATCCTGCCATCGTCAGATTGCTGCTGCCGAGGTAGCCGACGATGGGGTTGATCGGATCGGGACGGAAAAGCAGGTAGAGCTTGGCGTGCAGTGGGTGGCGGAGGAACAGCTTCACGCGTACCTTGTCCGCCTTGATCTGTGCCGCTAGGCGGCGCAACCCAGCCTCGTCTGCATTCGTAGGGCAACCCGCCATCAATTGGTTGCGGAATTCCTCGGCCAACTGACGCTTCATTCGCAGGGCCGTCTGATTGTCCAAACCGTTCACCTTGACGAGACGTAGCGCGTCTCGCAGGTCCTCCTGGGGCAGTCGCTGCATCCCGACGAGCAGCCGGCAGCAGTGGCCATCGCCGCCTGACCAACTTTCGATGTACGAATCGAGGGCTCGCCAGCCGCGAAGATTGAAGTAGCCGACGCAGAAGTCCGAACGGTCGGCGACCTGGAGCGTCTGGCAGAGCGCCGGCAGTAGCTGTAGGTCAATGTTGTCAAAAATGCGTGGCATGACCAGCCTCGGCGTTTGAGTTTCTCGGTGCTTCCTACTTGGGCTTTGCCGGTCGCTTCCACCCGGTGGGATGCTTGCCCGATTCCTCGATCTGTCGCAGGAGTTGCTCCAGATCGGTCTTCTTGAACAGTCGGTAACCGCTGATCGGATTCCGGTACACCGTCATCTTGCCGTCTCTGTGCCAGTTGCGAAGCGTGTTTAGCGACACGCCCAGGATTTTGGCCGCTTCCTTGATCGTGACGAATTCATCGAGTTTGATCATGGCCGTAACTCCGCTGCGTGATTCCCCCTTCGAGCGTGATGGTCAAGATTACCAAAGCGGACAAGTGGATAAAAGTAGCCATCGACGCCGAGCCGCAAGTTCTTTTTTCCCAAAGCGATACAATAGCCCGCTGCCGTGACCTTGGGGGTGGCACAGCGCGCCGGCAAGTCCGGCAGTGGTCGTGCCCTGAAGAACGGAACTGTTCGCGTTCCTTTCGGACTAGCGACGACCACTGACCAGCTTCCGCGGATCGGTTTCCGCGACTACATGACTCAAGTGTCCCGTGTCCACCCTCGCAGTTCGCCACCGCCCTCGATCACGGACTCGGCAACAAGCTCCCGCAACTCAAACAAAAACTCGTTGGCGTCGGGGCCCGGCATCTCGTTCGGAACGGGGGCCGCGGACTCGTAAAGCCCGACGACATCCCTCGCACGAACCCTGGTGGAACCTGTGCCTCGATGGTTATATGCCTCCACCCAGCCGCTAAGCCGCTCGTCGATCAGGCGGCGATGGGACAGATCGTGGAGTCGTTGGAAAACATTCTTCTTGATGTTGTCCAACGCCTGTATCTTCTCATCTTCCCTGTCTTCGGTAGGGGGACTTGGGTCCCATTTGAGCGGCTCCGAAAGAAAAACGCTTGCTTGCGTCTGGATCAGGCGAATGAGATCTGCGATGGGACGCAGGGTATCGTACTCGTCCCGTCTCAGAAGCCCGACGTGACGAGTCAAAGCCTTGACCCTCGTCCAGTGCTCTGGCATCACTGGCGCCCTGGTGCCCATCCCCAGGATGCCATTCCATCGGTCGTGGAACTCCTGGGTTGCCTTTTGCACGGCGAGGACCAGGTTCGCCACGTCATAGACCGGTCGATAATGGACTGGCGGCAGCGGCAGAATCGATGAGCGGAAAATCTCCATCAACTGGCCGAATTGGTCTCGAGTGAACCGCGCCCTTTCGGTCAGCGGGGCCTGGATGTTTGACAAGAAGATGAGGCGGTTCGGGATCAGACGTTTGAGGGAGTTTTCAGCTTCGCGGCCGACCGACTTGCCAATCGCCTGCATGGCGTTGTAGAACGAGCCGGTAACATGATCTTTCTTGGCTTCGGAGCCACGCAGGTTGTCGCCTTTGACCTCGTCGAAGTGCGTGAAGCAGATCGCCAATTTCGACTCATGGCCGCTTGCCGCTAAGGTTCGTAGCACTGCAACCGGAGCGGCCTGCATCGGCTGGGCAGCATTGTCGACCAGCACGATCGCGTCGGCCAGTTGAAAGCGACGGGTGATTCCAGTGGAGATGCTGGATGCTGAATCGGCGGTGTGGCCGATCCCCTGGCCATCCAGGAGCACCAGACTGGGAATTTGGTCCGGTGTCCAATCGGGCTTGAACGGGCCAGCAACACGAATACCATCTACAAGTGGAGTCAGTAGTCTACCAAAATTTGGGGCGTAATTACTGGAGAAGCGGTTCACCGCTCGCAGGAATTCCTTGCGATTGTCCGTTTCATAGGCCCATGTGCTCGGCCAGCCATCGCGTTTGCTCACGAGCGATCCAACTTGGATGAAGTCGAAGCGGGCCTGAACGTCGTCAAGTATTTCATCCACAAGCGTATGGAAGTCGTCGCTCTGCAGAAGTTGCTCTTCCACCAACTCCTGCAAGGCATCTCGATCTTGTTGGCTCGCCGTCGCTTCGTCGAAGTCCAGTTCACGTGTTGCACCCGCCTTGGCTTCAAATGCCAGTCGCTCAATCTCGTCCAGGTAGCGCTGCAGCCGCGACGCGAACTCCCGTTGCTCCTCTTGGGTCACTTCTGCATCCTCGGTGAGGTCTGCATCTTCATCTTCTTCGTCGCTGAGTTCTTGCTCGTCCGAAGGTTTATGCGGCCTGAGAGAGCCGAGAATGTAACTCAGCCGAAATCGCATCTCGCTATGCTCCATGAACCGGCGAGCGATCTCAGACGGCGTGCTCGCTTCCAGGTGGCCGGCAGCCGCAGCGATAACGCACTCCATGATGTTCTGACGCACTTGGTCGCGTGGCACGAAGGAGACGACGGCTCGGAAGCTGCCGTCGGCCAGAATGACCTCAAGATCGCAAATGGTGGTTTTCGCCGCCGAGGTTGATGGAAACCGCTCGGTTTTGGGGTCGGTGCCGATTAACTGACGCACGATGGTTGTCTTCCCCGCACCGGTGGTCCCGACGAATTGGGCCTTAGCGTAGCCCTGCTCTGCGCCCGGCAGGGGGAGAATGCGCTCACGTTCGAGCCAGCCGTCACGCGTTTCAGCTTCAATGTGGTCGTAGAAGGCCGCGACGATTTGTTCCTCGTACTTCGAGGCAGCATTCGCCTCCGCCGCCGGGTTCCACAAGGATTGATCGGCGAGGATTTCGTTCAGTTGGCCAACAAGGCGATTGGCCTCTGCTTCGTCTCGGGTTCCCAGCCCCCGGCGGACCCGAAGCTTCTGCTTTCCATCCGGCCCTTGACACATCGGGTGCCGGAAAATGACACACCATCCCGACCGACCCTTACTCAACGTCGCACGGTACTTTCGCTCACTCATCGCGGCACCTCCGAAAAATGTTGTTCAATGTTGTTCCCATGCGTAATGGTATCACGTCTCACCGGTCGGTCAAGTGGTTTCTGGAACAACTTAGAACAACTTTTTCTCAGGGCTGCTGCTTTCGTTTGTAAAGTGTTTTTCAGAAAGATGTTGCGACACGCTGCCAGAATTCATTCTCGCAGGGTGGATGCCTAACATGAACGCGTCACCTGTCATGCCGCTGGGCTCTCGTTGTGCTCGGAATCGGTATCGGGTGCTCATGATCGGAGTCTGACTGGACTAGATGGTGACCGGTTTCGCCTTCACTCGGAGCGTGGCCACAAGAGGTTGCGGGGCCAACGCTGAGCATGTTCAATCGCCGGAGCCGTGTTCGGACGAAGTCGACGAAGTAGGCGGCGTCGGGAGGGATGCTGCTGCGGTTCCAGGCTTCGAGGACGCCCGTCTGCAGATCGAGCGGGAGCAACCGAATCATCCGACGCCCTTCTCGCCAGTGTTTGGCTGCCAAATCACGCAACCCCTGGTCGTGACGACGGTTGTCGGCGTCGTGTCGTCGGATGCGTTCCTCCGCGGTTTCCTGCTCGGCCAACACCTGCCTGGCGAACAGGGCGAGGCGTTGACGTTCGCGGGCCAGGACACGTTCTGCCGCGGCGAGCCGACGCGGGGTGACGCCTCTGAACTCGGGCCGTTCAACGACGGAGTGACGGGTTTTCAGGGGGCATTGGGGTACGCGACGGACATGGCCTACCGGCGACGAAACGCGGTCCGCGGCCCGTGGCGTGGTAGGCGGGCGTGATTCGTTGGCACCGGCGTGGCCGTACGTCCGGCTACAGCTTCTTCGAGGCTACGACGATGGACATCGGAGAAAGTAGCAACGGACGGGAAGCGGCGCAAGTGTGAACTGGGGGGGCAGTGCAACTGGTGCTACGCTGGGCCGGTGCTGACGCTCCGCTTCGATGGCGAATCGGACGACGAGTTCCGGGTCCGGGCGGAGCGAGCCGTGCGGGTGGCCAAGGTGCTGGTGAGTGCGTGCCTGGCCAATCGCTGCATGCTGCGGTACATCGCCGATCCGTCACTGCCGTACACGGAAGACAGTGTTCGAGTCAGCCCAACCGTCCGGGTCGAGTACGAGGAAGCGATCGCGATTGGCGATCTGGGAAGCTGCTTGTCGGCGACGGCATCGAAACGGTGGGGCGACGGCCCGTGGGTGATGCCGCTGGAGCCGGACGACGAGTTCTTCCCGGATCGGGTGGCCTACGTCTACCGGGCGAACAGCCTGTACAACCGTCGCTTCGAGCAACGCCGCCGGCTCAAAGAACTGCTGGGAAAGCGGCTCCGTCCGCTGGTCGAAACCGCGAAGCGACGGACGAAAACGCTGTTCCTCGATCTGCTTACCAGGGAAGAAGCAGACGCGATCCGCCGCATCCTGAACATGGAGCCGGGCGCGTTCTGGCGGGCGTGTAAGGGCACCACGTTCCATAACTTTCCACCCCGGCTGGTTCAAGGCGAACTGGATTTCGGTTGCGAAGAAGCGTGACGCTGCTTTCGTACCGGGTCGTAATCGCCAACGATTTCACGCACATTGCATTGCACGATGGGGTGCCTCTGGAGTCTCAAGACAGCCGCGGTGGCGTCGTTTCCGACGACAGCCAGTAAATACCTGAACAAAATGCGGCAATGGCGGCGTCTGTACCATTCATGTATCACCAGTCCCGGCAATGGTTTACGCCCAGTTCACATCCAGCGTGGCTCGCGCAAATGCGGCGGAATGCGGCAAAGCGATTGGGGCGGCGAAGCCCGTGTTCATGTCGGCCGGGATGCCGCGGGGTCGTTTCGTGGATACCAGCGGCTGGCGGGTCCTTTCCCCTGAAGCGTGATCTGCTGCTCCTGACGCAGTTCCTTCAACAAGTGCCGAATCTGATCGACGGAGAGGGCCAGGGCAGCATCTGGGTCAGTTCGCCAAGGGGTTACGTTCATGGCGTGGATCCTGCCGCTGGCTGGAAATCGGCTCGTCAGCGCATTCATCGTACACGCTCCGCTGGTCACCGGGCAGTGGATGCGGTGCTGCCTCGTCCGTCATCGCGGGGTTCGCCTGCCGTCGCTGAGCAACGGAGCTACGCTGGACGGAGCGAGGATTGGCGGCCAGCAACTGCTGGCCGCGAACGTAGTACTTCGCTAGCGTGTCTCGAGACGTGAGAAGAAAGACGGCTTCCAGCAACGGGAATCCGAGGTCCAGCCAACCCAGAGGCCACAGTCCGCCGAGTTTTGTTCGGTAGCAGGCGTAGGCGATCGCGGTGGCGACGAACATGTTGGCGTAGAAAAGGTAGTGCCGGTAATGGATGTCGATCAGCAGCGCGTATGCTTCGACGTTCTTGCCCAGTCGCGAGAAATCGAGCGGAGGCAGCGGCAGGCCGGTGATGCTGTGCAGGGTGTCGACCACTGCCCAGCGGATGGCGCTGACCGTCATGCCCACGGCGATGGATGCTGTGGTCAAGTACAGAAACCCGCCGATCGTCGGGACGTCAGCGGAACCGGCCCCAAACCAACCTCGCAAGACCGGCGAGAACTGACTGAAGCCAAGCAACACGGTTGCACCGGGGACGAGGTAGGCGATCAGCGGGCCGAAGTTGGCGTTCGTAACGCTTTGCATGCCGACGGACCGGGAAAGCTTACCACGCTGGGCCTGCCCCCGTCGTGCGCCGATTTGCCGACCGGTCGCGGGGGCGGAACGTCGGGATTCGGGAAAGAGGTGGTTGCTGAGCCGAGTGGAAGCTGTATCCTGGATGGTCGCAAGAAACGGCAAGGGGACGCTTTCTCGGCGTCCCCTCGCCTGAACGACGACTTCGACCGGTGGTCAGTGGCCGTGCGAATGCCGAAAACGCCGAGCCACTTTCCATCGGTCTTTCACTTCGGGGCCGATTGCTTCGGGCCCTGACCCTTCCCTTGGTCCTTCGGAGAGGTTCCCTTCGTCTCTTGCGGCTTTCCGCCGTTCGCCATGCCCCACCTCCTATTGGTTGGGTGTGAATAGGTCACCGACCCTGCTGTGATGGTTTCCCAAGGCTTCGGGTGACCCCAGAAACAAAACAACCGACACAACGGCGAAGCCGGTGTTTCGCCGGAACACCACGGATTTTGACGCCAGTTACAAGACGTCGATGCCCAGGTGACCGGGAAACACTCGGCACGCCACGTATGATTATATGGTAACTAAGTCTTACGTCAAGTGCCCGCGAAGAGACGAAGGGGATTTACCCTTTAGGCAGGCGGCGGACCGGGGAGAAGCCAAATTCGGCCTTCTTCCCCCGTCTCGTCGTCTTCGAAGTACAAGCGGACGCCCCGGTCGCGGGCTTTGAGGAGGGAGGTATAGACGTCGATTGCGTCCCGAACGACCTCGGCAATCGATGCCTTGCCCAGCACGGTTTGTAGGCGTTCGAGTTCATCCGCCGTGGCGGTCGGCAGCCAAAGCGTGAAACGCTTTCTGTCTTGTTCCAGCATTTTCCGGGGGCTCATTGAATGTCTCCGCAAGATCGGTCGGCGTCGGTTGCCGACAGCATACGATCCGGAGATTGGAGTGACAAGGCAAGCGTCGCCCGGTCGTCCGATGTGCATCCGTGGCCGAAGGACGCCCTGGTCTAATCCGTCAGCTTGCTGGTGTACAATTTAGTAATGATCGACTGGAAGCAATACGACGTAGCACATTGCAAATGCACGAGCCGTGTGCCGATTTCAGCTGCGACGCTGCAGAAGACCGACGGGATTCGGGAATGAGGCGGTTGCCCGGCGCGAAGGAATCGGTATCCCGGATGGTCGCAAGAAACGGCAAGGGGACGCTTTCAAGGCGTCCCCTCGCGTCCAGAACGACTTCGACCGGTGGTCAGTGGCCGTGCGAATGCCGAAAACGCCGAGCCACTTTCCATCGGTCTTTCACTTCGGGGCCGACTGCTTCGGCTCCTGCCCCTTCCCTTGGTCCTTCGGAGGGGCTTCCTTCGGTTTGTGGGGACTTCCACCATTCGCCATGACTGTGCTCCTTGACTGGAAACCACGGATGTAGACTTTAGATTGCCGTAACCTAAAGTCTGTAGACGTATAGTATGCAACCCCTAGACTGCGGTCAAGTAACCCTGAGAAAATTTGTCGTGGTCGACGGGAGGGCGTTTTGGCAGACGTACAGATTCGATTCGGAGAAAGGCTTCGTGCGGTTCGCCAACAACGAGGCATCTCGCAAGAGAAACTGGCCGAGCTGGCGGGCTTGCACCGCACCTACGTGAGCAGCATCGAACGTGGGGAACGCAATGTTTCGCTCGTGAATATCGAGCGACTGGCTGCTGCTCTGGGTGTCGCCATGGCGGAACTGATGCCAGACGAGGCGAAGCCGCCAGCGTCGTGACGAATCTGGCTGCCCCTGGGGATAATGCCTGCGATTCGGCCGTGGGTTACGCGACGTGCGTGCTGATCGCCGTTCCGCAAAAAGCCCCGTGCCAAGCGACACGGGGCGGATGCCTGAGGTCCAGGTGCGAGTTGCATTTCAGAACGGAAGCTCGTCTTGGTGCTCCGGTTCCGCGGCCTTCTGATCGGGCAGCGCGGTCTCGAAGACGTATTCTTGCGCTTTCTGCAAGGCATAGATCAGCGCCGGAAGATCGCCAGGATTGTAGGAACCCGCGTCCTTCCATTCCTTCGCCTCGCGGTCGTAGTAACGGCGTGGGGCGATCGTGACGGAACGGAAGGGCCGCGGACCTTCGGCGGTCTCCGCAGTGTTGATCCAAATCGCGACACCGATCCCGCCGGCGAACGGACCGATTTTCTTCTCGGGTTGCCGGGCGGGCCGGTTGTTCTGGGGTTCATGGGACATGGCAACGCTCCTTTCTGCTCGTGAACGTCGTTGATGGAAAGAACGGGCCTCAGGCGTGACCCTGGCTGTGAAATGCTCAAGCCAGGGGGGAACAATGCCTGATGGCGAGCAGACGCGCAAGAGGAATGGGGGCGCTTCGAGCTTCAGGGAGGCCACCGATCCAAGCTGCGACTTTCTCGGCAAGCCTGGAAGGAAAGCCCGCTGCGATGCCGAAAGGGTGAGCGATACCCGGCACCGGAATGCTGCTGACCGCGGTGCCCAGGGAAACGCAACCGAAAACAGGACTTGCGATTGGCCACAAGGTGCTTGCGACGGATCGTAGGTCAGTGATAGCCTCGCGGCCTGCCATGCCCAGATTCGAGTGCGACAAATGCGGCGCGTGCTGTCGCGGCAACTTGCTCGTCGAGGTGTACGATCTCGATGTTTGGCGGGAACCGAGACTCGCCGACTCGCACATTTCGCTCTGGACACGAGACATGACGAGGCAGACGCTGATGGACGAACTGGAACAAGAAGGCAAGTGCCTGATCATCGCCGGTGGTCCGCATGCGTGCCGGTTCCTTGGCCAAGACAACTCCTGCGACATCTACCCGACGCGCCCGAATGTCTGCGTGGCCATGCAGGCGGGCGACGATCAGTGTCAGGAGTCACGGCGAGCCGAGGGGTTGCCGGACCTGAAACCCCTCGCCGGGTAGGCGGCGAATGGACGGTCGCTGTGGCGGTCCCCCGTGGGACGCATCTGCAATCGCAGAAAAACCCCCAGTTTCCCGGGGGCGGCGCTCAATAGTTCCGAAAATTGCGTCATTCAGTATAGGAAGCCCATCCGTCGACAAGCTCCCTGCGGACTTGTGACACGCGGCCGCGACTCACGCGGAGCCTTCGGGCCACGTCCTTTGTGGATTCCCCGCGAAGGAACATCCGACACGCTTGCCGTTTCATGTCCGGCTGCGTGGCGATGTAGGCGGGGAAATCGATCCTTAATGCTGCTTCTTCGGCCGGATCCTCGTCACCGGCTAGGTGAGCGATGATATCCGGTTCGACGCAGCGCGGGAGGTTGAACGCATCCCGCTTGCGATCGCTCGTGCAGACCTTCCTGCCCGATCGGGCACGGCGCACGGCGTAGAACGCGACGGAGAGGGGGCTGGCCGTCTTGGCACGGCGTTGCAGTGATTCCCAGCCGAGGAATGCAACGGTCACGGCTTCGGCGGTCAGCTCCTCTTCGTCGTGGTGGCCCCGGAAAGCCTTGCGGCAATATCCGAGAATCACGGGGTAGATCTTGAGAAACTCCATCACAACCTTCCTTTCAAGGAACTGCTGAGCGGAGCGATAGTGCCACAGAAACCGGATCGGCGCAAGCACAAAGTCGGCCGTCCACGGGGGAGGGGCGTCGGTTGGACCAATCGGATCGAAGACGATCAAATTCTGCCGCGATGTCGAGGGACCGCTGCCAACATCTGCTGGGCTACGTCCCTGTGCGGTTCATGTCGAAAGATGAGGCTGCCGGGGCGACGTCAGTAGATTTCGGGCAACTCGCCACGCTGGCGGCGCGCGCCGTGCGACTGTTCGATCCCTTGCGGGCGGCTATTTCCGCCTGGTGGGCGAAGTCGCGAAAGGTCCGGCAGATCTGCCGGATACCCCATTAGTTCGCGATACAGCTCGCGGGAATGCTCCTGCGCCAGGCGGATAATACTGATCCAACGGCGGCGAAACGCCCGACACTCCTCGGAATTGAGCAGTAGCTTGTCGATCAGTTTGGCGGCTTCCTTCGTCCGAGCCTCCATTCGCCCGTCGTCATGTACGACGACCGTCCCCGCGAGCAATACCTGCGTTGGGTCGGGCACGTGTCCTTGGGCTTTCGTCAGGTTGCACGAGACGCAGGCATAAACCAAGTTGTCGTAGTCCGTCTGTTGTTCCGGATGAGACGAAACGGGCAGAAAATGCTCGACCGCAAACTTGCCAACGTAGTTCTGCCACTGTTCTCGATCGAGGCAATACACGCAGCGGAAGGCGAATTCATCACGCACCCAAGGGCGGAAGCTTTCCGGGTGACCGTAGCCGCGCGGGCCGTGCCGCCGCTTGTGCGGTTCTTGGGGATACTCCAGGGCAACCGCATCTTAAATGCCGATTCTCCAAGGGTTTTGGAGCTGCGGAGCAACGAAATCGAGCCGCGCAGGTGCTGCTAGCTCGATTTCCCTCGCAAAACGCCGGGAATTTGATGCGTTTGCCCTGGGGGATACTCGAAGGGAACCATCACACGTGCCCGCTCGAAGTGGCGGCCCGCTCTCGAAGTGCCTCTTCTAGCAGTTCGAGGATGGCCAGAGGACGCGGGGCCACCAGCCGCTGGTGGGCCTCAAGTTCGGCTTGCAGGCGTTCGAGGTCCTGCTCCTCGGATGGCGACAGACCGTCGTCGTGTTTCTTGTCAATCAGCGCACACCGCTTGGCGTTCTTGGCGTCGTTCCAGTCGACCGCAGCCGACTGGTGTGGTCCGGACGACGAACGTGTCGCCTGCGTGTGCCCGATGATGGCCTCGAACAAAGGCCGGGCCTGCAGATACACCTCGCTAGGAACGAGCACATAACCTTGGCGAGTCCGCGGGTTTTCCACCACAAACGGCGAGCCGCCGCTACGTTCCAGCTCCGCAACCTGTTCTGGTGTGAGTGTTGCTGTCATGCTTGAATGATATCAATTTCGGGGCCCCCTGGCCAGCCGTTTAATCGATCGCAACTTGAAAAGCCCCCAGGCTCACGGCTTGGGGGCAAAGGCTGAACGTCAGGCACAATGGCAGCAGCGGCCATGCTCGGCGGGCGTTTCAAGCGCCGGTGCAACTTCGCGGGCAAAGTCGTTCTGGTCGTCTTCGCCAAGAAGCGTCTGCTGGATGTAGGCCAGCGACGTCGCGTAATCACACCAGGAGAACGTAATGCTCTCGACCTGCCACGGGCGGCCGTTCGGACCGGCTTTCTTGACAACGGCGAATTCCTGCCCGGCATCGGGCGACGTGGCGTCGTTCAGCCACAGGTAGCCGCCGAGTTCGAACGCCGTGCAACAGGTCCAGGTGATCTCGGTCAGCTTGCGGGCCAGATCTTCTGCCGAGGCCACCGGCGTGACGCACCAGACACGATCGTTATGGAACATGGGCCACGCCCTCCCTGGCTTGGACCAGCGCGGTCCGGCAGCCGGCCAGCGCGATCTCCCGGTCCCAGTCCGCGCCCAAGTCGCTGCCGGTGACCGCGCGCGGCGGAAAGCCGTCAGCCTGGAGCCAATGCAGCAGGCCCTCGGCCAAGTCCTCCACGCGGTCCCAATCTCGTTCGCCCAACGCTTCGAGCAAATCCTCCCAAGCAGTCTGCGGATCCATTACCAGTCCTCCTCGTCTTCGTCGGATTCGCCGCGCAAGGCGACTTCCGCATAGTACGTCATACACCCGTCGCCGAAGGCATCCGGCTCGACGGGGTAGTTGTCTCCACACTCCAGACACTCCACGGTCATCGTCGCGTCGTCCACGTCGACGATCTTCAATTGCCCGCCGCACTCGCGGCATGTCCCATCCCTCGTTTGTACAAGCATCGCGTTTACTCCTCTGACTGCGTTGCCAATGACCGAACACTCAGGCTCTCGCCATGCCCGCCAAGGGCAAAGCGAACCTAGCGTGCCGCTGTTGGGCCGCGAGCGCAAGCCATAACGAGGATCGGGCGGCTTAGAACAGGTGAAGCTGCCGGGTCGGGCCGGGTCGGCCAGTGGCCGCCAGCGTGACGTTTGGTGTCGGCTCTGCATCGGCCAGCGATTCCCCGCCGTCCGATATGCCGAAGTTGGCAGCCAGTTCGCCGGGATGCACGTGACGGATGACTCCCCCGTGCGCGTTCATGCCTGTGCGGTATCCGAGTTTCACTTCGCCGGCCAGGCTGTTGCCCCACAGCACGTAGCCGTACAGGTTGCGGAGGGCCAAATTGATCGCCGTCATGCGGACGCATCTCAGGTCGATATCCTGGCCGATCAGCTCGCCGCATCGCCGCTGCTCGGCGTAGGCCAGCAGCATGCGGCCGCTGCCACAGCAAGGGTCGAAGACTTTGGCATCGCGCGTCGATTCGTCTACGTTGAGACATGCCATCAGGCGGCAGACTTCCGGGGGCGTCAGGAACTGGCCCGCCTCGCCGTACGTGATCCCGCCTTGGAACAGGTCGCCGAGGATGTCGTGGCGGGTTTCCTCCATCAGTTGAACCAAGGTCGCGAATGCCTTCGACAGCGAGTCAATCCCTCGCCGTCCGGGCTCCCCTTCCGCATATCCCTTGCGGACCACGGACAAGTACTCGTCCTCCATGTGCTGGTTGGCCAACGCACAGATTGTGCAGGCGAGAAAGTCGTCGAATGCCTGTCCACGGCTCAGGCCAGCACGTTGTCCCGCCTCGTCGAGCAGGTCACACAGGTGCCGGGAGCCGTCATACTGGAATTGTTCGCGGGGCATGTGACTCGGGCATCACGCCGTCAGGCAAACAGCCGCGGCTGCCGGGCGGTGGGCCGCTGGGCGTCGGGCGGCGTCTCGTTGAGCATCGGAGCCGGAGCCGGCTCGCCCTCGGCGGCTGCGGCAACCGCTGGCCCTCCTTCCCGGCCGCGGACTGCTTCGTCGCGCAAGCGGGCCATGACATCCAGCGGTACGCAATTGACCCGTTCTCCAAATTCCGGGTCGGTTGGATCGAGGGGCAAACTGTGAATGTGCAGCGGAGGCGGAATCCGATCGGGCAGGTTGCGGAGCGTATGGACCAAGTCGTCGCGGAACTCGTCGATGGCCCCGATCAGCGTGTCCATCGTTTCCTGGAGTCGCTGCATGCGGTCCTCGAGTTCTCGGACACGCTCGTCCGTGATGCCCTCGCAAGGGCCCGTCGTGGCATTGCGTTTGGCCATAGGGGTTGGGGAAATGGAAATCGACGAAGATGCGTCTTGGGCCGCTTCGCAAGCGAGCGAGCCCTGGTCGTTTGCGGGGTCATGCTCAGGGGCTGTCATTAACGAGGGCCTCCGCGTTACAGGGATCGCGACGGACGGCTGCCCCGTATTCGGTGCCCCGGCATTAGCTTGCGGATACTGGCCTTCGGCGCTCGCCGGATGTCCGTTGCCCCCGATCTGGCCAGCTTGCTTGGCGTCCGTCTCCGAAACGGCCAGCTCGTCGAGCAGTTGCACAAACGGTTTGCCGCTTTGGTCGTGCAGGTCCAGCAATCGCAGCATCAAGGCACGCGTGTGTTCGTACAGTACGCCGACGGCGACGTGAAGGATTTCGTTCGTCGGCAGTTTTGCGTAGTTGCCGAGTACGGCGAGGCGTCGCATATCGTCGCCTGTGAGGCGGCTGGCCGGCCAATCGTGGCCCCAGCGTCCGCTGGCGTCCGGCGACGAGAGCGGAATCCCGAATGCCTTCAGCCGCACGCGCGGGTCCGTGATCGGAACGGTGGTCTTCAGCGGCTTTGCGAGCTGGAGAACCATCCGTCTGGCAAGGACCAGCACCGCATCGGAGCCTGCTGCGGGCGGCGCGTTGGGCTCGACGGCCCTGTCGCAGACATCATCGCCCGGAATTTGACTCAAATGGGTCAAGGGCGACAGACTACCAAGCCGGCGGCGGTCAACGCAAGGAACAACGACATGGCAATTTCCAAAAAACGGCGATGGCGGGCAGCCATCGCCGAAGGGTACGTGAAACATCGGCTCACGACTCGATCACGGCTTCCTGGCCGACCAAGTGCTCGAACGCAAGGTTCAGCACGGCGATTGCCGTCGGAAGATCCGGGAGCGAGAACGAGGAGCTGGACTTCCATTCCTCGCCGTCCTTGTAGCGGCGCTGCAAGTTGACGTTGCGGACGGTCCGTTTGCCGCCCTCGCCATCGACCTCGTTAACAAACACGCTGGCCGAGATGGCGCCGATCCGGAACACTCTTTCGGGTTTCATAGGGGATCCCTTCGTAAAAGAAGTAAATTCACGTACACGCCTGGCGGAGGCCAAGCCCGGGAAGAATGCCACGATTGGCAATCAGCATGCAAGAGAATTCGACGGGAATCGCTGCCGCCGCGCCGAACCTGACCCCGTCATTGAATCGAAGGTCAGTCCAGGTGCATGCCGTACTCCCGTGGCAATCCGCTCACGTCACACACGTGGTTGGTTTCCTGGCGAGTCAACTGACGGCAATAGTACCGACCGTTCTTCGTCCAGAACACGCGCAGGGGGGCGTCTCCGTCTGCCCAGCAGAAGCGTGCCTTGCCCAGCAACTTCGGCGGCGAGCAATTCAAGAAGCAGCAGTAGGCGTCTTCCGTGATTTCGTTAATTCGTCCCGGAACCGAAATCCGTTCCATGAAGGCATACCAGTCTTCATCAGCCGGCTGTTCTGTTACCTCGCGTGCCCACGATAGCTCGGCGTACACTTCGTCGAGCGAAAGTCCTGTCAGACGGATAGCCATTGCCCCTCAGCCTGCCAGAACGACGAGTAGCCCGTCAAAGCGAAGATCGGGAAAATCAGTCCGCGGCGACGAACATCCACCATCTGAAAACTTGCCTTCCTTCATCCCGCCATCGCCGCAGCGATCTCCGTCTGTACCTGAGCCACGTTGCGGCCGTACCGGTGGCGGGATGCGTTGCGGACTTTTGCGGCCCTCGCTGGTCCACGGGGCGGTTTCGGGGGTGGCAGGGTCTCCATCGAGAACGCCCGGCTGGGCATGCCTTCGACCAGCAACCGCGCGTATGCCGTAAACCGCGGCAAGGCGACCAGGTCCGCTGGCGTCAGATCCCCGGCAAGCTGCGCTCCGATCGTCTCTGCGTCGTCCGGTCCGACCTGGAACGACACCAGTGATCCGACGTTTCCGAACACCGCGTTCCGTGTCGCGTCGTCCATCTGGGCCAGGTACTGGTTCGCAATCGTCAGGCTCAGGCGGTACTTGCGTGCCTCGCTCAGGATCGTGGCGAACGATTCGGTCGCGAAGTTCTGGAATTCGTCAACGTACAGAAAGAAGTCCTGCCGCTCGGTCTCGGCTACGTCGGCCCGGCCCATCGCGGCCTGCTGGATGCCGGTCACGAGCAGCGCCCCGAGCAGGCCCGATGCGTCCTCGCCGGTTCGGCCCTTGCTCAGGTTGGCGATCAGCACGCGGCCCTCGTCCATCACCCGGCGCAGGTCGATCGTACTGCGAGCCTGGCCCGTGATGGCCCGCAGGATCGGATTGCTGAGGAACTGACCGACCTTGTTCTGGATCGGCGCCAGCGCCTCGGTGCGATATCGGTCGTTCCAGTTTCCGAACTCGTCGATCCAGAAGGCGCGGACCACGGGGTCGTCGACCTTCCGCAGAATGGCCGCCCGGTATCCTTCGTCCGACAGCAACCGCAATAGCGACAGCAGCGAAGTGCCTGGGATCGCAACCAGGGCTAACAGCGAATTCCGCAGGATGTGCTCCAGCCGCGGCCCCCAGCTGTCGCCGTACAGCTTCTTGAATGCCGAGACGATGCCGGACGCGATCAGCGGACGGGCATCCGGATCGGTGCAATGCAGCGGGTTGAAGGCGACGGGAAAGTCGCGGTCGCCGGCGTCCAGGACCACGACTTCATTCGACCGCTGGGGCGGGACGAGTTCCAGGATGGCCTCGGCCAAGTCTCCGTGGGGGTCGATCAGGCCGGTGCCGTGACCGGCCGCGATGTCGGACGCGACCAGATTGAGCAGCAGCGTGGACTTGCCCATGCCCGTCTTGCCGATCACTGCCAAATGCCGCCGCCGATCGTCCAGATGCATCCCAAACGTTTCCCGCCGGGACCGATACCGGACGCGACCAAGCACGGCCTCGCCCTTCCTTTTTCCGGAGGGGAGAACCGGCGGTGGCTCCGCCTGACGCCACGTGTTGGATTCCAAGCATTCGGTGCGGACAGTCTCGGTCGCCGGGTGGAAGAGCGTGGCGAGTTCTTCCTCAGACAACAGGAAATGGCCGCCCTTCAGATACCGGTCGTGCCGCGAATGGCAACGCCGGATGCCGGAAAGCCGAAAGTTGGACCGTCCGGGGACCGTGAACTGGCCGAACGCACCGGCCAATTCGGCGATGGCGGAAGCTGCCGCTTGTTCTGTAAGGTCCATGCCGGCGACGGTGATGCGGATGCGAACCGAGAAAAGGTGACGTTCCAGCTTGTCACGAGCGCCTTCCAGCGGCTCCTCGCGGTCGTGCAATCGCCCGGTGGTGCCGATGGGTTTCGCAGCCATGCGATCGAATCGCGTGGCAAGACGAAGGATCATGGCCAAAGGGCGTGTCCGGGCACACATCGTCGCCCGTGCGTAGAAGGCGGCGAGCGAAGGGTGCCGTGTCAGGATCGGGCGGCCGAGCGTGGCCAATGCCTTTGCCATCCGGCGGCGCTGGCGGACGGTCGCCGGCCGGACATGGATGGCGATCGACGGGTGCAAGCCGTGACTCAGCTTGGCTGAGACGGCTGCCAGAATGCCGCTGAGAGGGTCGGCGGTGGTGCGGAGCAGAGCGTCTTCGAATTGGGGATACCGCCGAATCGCGTAGATGTCGGGGACCAGACGCAGATCGGCGTACCAGGAGGGGGCACCGGCCGGAGCATCGAGCGACGCCTCGTCCACCAGATTCAGTCGGCAATCCGGGTAGGCGGCCGACAACTGCGTTAAGATTGCCGCGCGCAGTGCCGCCGGGAAGCGACAGAAGAGCCCGACGGTAGACTGCCCGGCTCCGTAGACGAAGACCAGCTGACGACGCGCGGCGTTCGTTTGATGGAGTGCGGCCAGGGCCTGCTCCATGAAGCGGGGGCCGCGTTGATTGTCGGTAGTGGCAGAGACGGCCAGCAGCACGGGCAGGAGCATACCAGTTTTCGACGGCGAATTCGGCTCTGGCGTCCAATGGCAATCGTCGCAACGTGCGAAGGAAAGGGAGCCGAGCGAACGAAACTGGCCGAAGAGACGCAGGCAAATCAAGAAAACCCGCCCCGGACAGCGATGTGATCGAGCGGAGCGGGCCCGATGTGGCCCCGTGTGGTGGCGATGCTGTTCCAGACCCAGAAGCGTTTCGGGGGTGCGTGGCCCGAGATCCCGGAAGGCCGGCGAAGGTCACCACAACCTGAGGACCGGCGGACTCTCCCGGTGCTTGTGGTGAGGAATGGAGGGCCCGTACGATCGCGGGACCCGCATCATGCCTGGGGAGCCTGCCGATCGGGACTTCACGCTACCACAGGGCCAGCGTGAGATCCAGTCGCGGGACCGGGCGAGGCGGCGCAAGGGGCCTGCGCAGCGGCGGAACCATAGCGCAGGGCCTCTGGACATGATCCAGGAAACACGGGGCCAGCACGCCGCCGGGGGCGGCCAGATAGTCCGCCAGCGGAGCTGCGTACAGCAGCCTCCGTTGCGGATTGCGGACCAATTGTGAGGCGGCCCGCAGGATGGCCAGATGCCGACAATCGCTCTTGGTCGTGAGGACAACCACACGGAACCGTTGCGACAAACAGTCCTGGTAGCGCTCGTAGAAGCGGATCTTTCGCTGCCAGCTGTCGCGCTCTTTCGAGCTGAACACGGGCTCCGTGCCGTTATCAATCTCGATGCAGAAACTGAGCAGTTCCCCCGCCCCGGTGCGAAGCTGCAGGGCGCAGTCCGGCATCAGCATCTCGTCGCCCATTTCCAGCCGCAGTTCGTTCTCGCGGTGGAAGGTCAGCACGGGGATCGAGGCCGTCTGCGCCGAAATCAGGGTGTGGACGATGAAATCGGCCAACGCACGGGTATGCTCTTGCAGGCCCAGCGAGACCGCTCGAAAGTATCCCCGCGATGGCAGCGGCGTCTTGGGACCGTTCAGCAGCCGGAATCCCGCCGGGCTCAGCTTGTAGTAGTTCTCGGCGCCGCGGCTGGTGGTGGCATACTGCCAGCGTTGCACCCAGCCGGCCAAGGCGAGAACGTGCAGGCGGCGACGAACTCGCCGGATGGCCGTGAACGGCTGGGCGAACGTCGCGCTAAGCCGCAGCAGTTGCTCGGCGGACAAGGGGCACCGGGCGAGCGATCGGAGGATTTCTACGTCACGTGGTGTATACTGGGCAGGCATGGCGGTGGTCTGCATAAGCTGTCGCTCAGCATAGCGCACCGCCGGTCCGCCCGCTTCCTTTCCCGCTTGCATGCCACCGAAAAGCCCCTCCTTCATCAACGTCGATGAACTTCTGCCCCAGGTCACCGTCGAACAGGTGGCGGCATTCTACGGCGTCAATCTGCCGGAACTCCGACGTGTCGGCGACGAGATCCGCTGCCGGTGCTTCCTGAACTGTGGCCAGTCGCATGAGACGGGCGAGCGGGCTATGGCGATCAACGCGACCGATCCGGCCAAGATCTGGCGGTGCCACCACTACGGCTGCGGCCGGGGCGGAAACCTGATCTCGCTGTGCGACTACCTGAAGCCAGGCCCGCACATGGACGGACGGCCGCGCGGCGAGCGATTCAAGGCGATTGCCGCAGACCTGCGGGCGATGGTCGAGGGGACGGTCCCCGGAGCGCTCGCCTCGGCCGGTTCGCCAGGTCCGGCCGCTTCATCCGCCCCGGCCGCAGCGAACAGGGAGCGTCCGACCGATCCTCTTCCGGTCGTCAACGTCCCGCTGGCCCAATCGGACAACGAGCGGGCGCGGGGGCTGGTGGAACTGGACCGCAAGTTCGTTGTGGAAACGGCAACGATGAACCCAAAAGCAGCGTCCTACTTCCGGCGGCGGCCGTATCTGACCGCCGACGCCTGCCGCGCATGGCGGATCGGCTATCTGCCGCGTGACGGCGGCGGAGACCGCAGCGGCGGCACGATGCGAGGCAAGGTCGTGTATCCCGTGCTGGGCATGGACGGGCAAGTGCTCACCTGGTTCGGCCGTGACCCGGAGTACGAGGACAAGCACGGGCAGTGGCTCGCGTCCGGGAAGCAGGGAGCCGAGCCCGAGAAGTTCCACTTCGTCAGGGGCTTCCGTCGTGGTGAGGAACTCTTCGGCCAGCACGTGTTCGCCGCGGCCTCGGACACGGCAGAGTCGGCCCCCGTGCTGGCCGCCTGTCGCGATACCGGGTTGGTGGTCGTCGAAGGGCCGAACGACGTGATACGTCTGTCCACGCTCAACCAGATGGCGGTCGGGCTGATGAGCAACACCGTCACGGGCACGCAGGCTGGAAGGATCGCCGCGCTGGCACGGCAGCATGCCGGTGGCCGCGTTGCCCTGATGCTCGACTGCGATGCGCAAGGCGAAAACGGCGCTCGGCAGGCCCTGTGGGAAATCGCCCAGCAGGGCGTCGATGTCCGCCTGGCATGGTCGCGGGCGATGCACGGCGGGAAGTACGCCGACCGCCAGCCCGAGTCGCTCAGCTTCGACGACTGGGCGGCGCTGCGAGCACGACTCGCGCAGTGAGCACGGCGGGAGGTGTCCCGAGATGATCGCCGGCGAGTAGCCGGTGAGCCTTTCCGCTCCGCGGCCGTCGTCCCCGCCAGGGCGGTGTGCGGGACACGCGAGTGGACTGACGGCGGGGCCTCGCTGACCAGCAGCAACCCTCTTGACCAGCAGCCCCGCCGGCAGGCCGCGAGGCCCCGGCTGCAGCCGCGAAGATGGACGAGGTACGAGTCCTCCGCGTGTCGAAAGCCGGGGCCTCGCGGCCGAAGGTCCGCGAGCGTTGTCCCCTGCTAAGAGACGCCGCTTCGCTTTGCGAAGCCCCGAGATCCAGGCTCCGCCTGGGCCGGGAGCTGGACCGCCGCCTGGACCGTCTGCGGCCCACCCGCGACACATTCAGCGGCCCACAGGACTGGTCTCTTCCTGAGGTGTTGGTGTGGGCGGGGCACTCCGTGACCCGCATCTGGCGCTCAGTCGCTTACCGGCAGAGCGTATGCCCTCCAGTCTGCTCGGCGCGCAAGTCTCCAAAGCAACGAAAAAGCTCGCGGGCGAAGCCCGCTCCCTTTGCTTTCTATATTCTTCGACTTTGTTTCCTCTTTGCCGGGGCCACGGCTGCTCGAAACAGGGCTTGCGGAAGCCAATCTCCCCCACGGATTGGCCGAAGAAGGTAACGCCGATTCCACCACAAGGTAACGCGACTTCCACCACCTGGACGCGGAAAAAGGTAACGCCGATTCCACCATGGACTGATGCGAATTATGGTTTGTCATCGGACGCGCAGGGTGCCGCGGAGTGCTCGGCTGCCCACTGCTTCTCGTCCGGAAAGTGGAATTTCGCCTCGATGTGCTTGCGGGCATCCTGGCGGGCCGCGTAGTGGGCATCTTCTTGGGACATGCTTCGTCCGTGAGCTGCTGCGAACATCTGGAGCAATCGGTCGAAGTCCTGCTGATGGTCCCGGATGAATTCGCCCATCGCAGCTTCGCGTGCCTGCCAGTAAGCGGCGGCTTCGTCGTCGCCCAGCGGTTTACTTGACCGGCGGCTGAACTCGCTCTGCCGCCGCTCCTCCTCCCGCCTTGCAGCGTGCCACCAGTCGGGCGGCGTGAGCTTGTTGTCTCGGGCCTGCTTGAGGTGGTAGAGCAGGTACGCCTTCGGGTCTTTCTTGAAGCCAGGGAAGCCACGGGCGCCTTCCATCGCGCGAAGTGTCACGTCAGACCAGACCTGCACCTTGGCGTGGGGGAAGCTACGCAGGATTCGAGCGATTTCCGCGTCCTGGAAACCGATCGCACGTAGGGGATCGTACAGCGGTGATTCCGCAGGCACTGGTTTTCGAGAATGGAGCGGCATGGCCGGGGTGGTGAAGTATTTGCCGGGCACCAGGCTGACCGCGTAGCAGCCTTTGGCCTTCTTGGTGAACAGATCGCGGACATGGGACCGGCCGTGCGGCAGTTGGAGTGCGCCGATGTCGATCATCCGCTGCAGAACGCGGACGAGCTTTTGGTTGAGGATCTTGGCGGGCAGGTGACCGGCGAACCCCAGCACGTTGACGGCAAAGTGCCGCGCGTCGGTCGTCGGCGAGACCCGGTGGCGACTTCCTCCGAACAGCTTATGGACCATCAAGAACATCCGCCGGCTGGCGAAATCCAGATCCCGGTACAGGTCGAGATCAAAGAACAGCCGCCCGCCACCCGTTGCCCGGCAGAACTCCAGGAACAGCGGATCCCAGACGATCCGCCACGCTCGGGAGGAAGCCGGATCGAGCGGCAGGCTGTAGCTCAAGAACCCAAAAGCGACCTGCCGATGTTCCGAGCGAACCGGATCGAAAAACGCGTCGCTCGTGTAGGTTACCGCGGCCAGTCGCCCGATCGCCTGCCGAAAAGACTCGTAGTTCCCCCCGCCCTTCTTCGTCCCATCGCCAAGACAGCCCAACCGGCGCAAGCAGTAATGCGGCGTCGCCCATAAGTCGATCCCGCCGTCGCGCTCGGCAAGCGTCAGCGCGAGCAACCCCCACAGAAAAAACTCGTCCCCAGGCGACAGCCCACGTCCTGCGGTAAGCGTCACATTCGCGAACCGCCGCCGACCAGAAGGTCCGTAGTAAAAGCCGGTGTTGTGGCGAAAACCGTCCTGGAGCGAGACCTTCGTGTCGAGCGGGCACAGGGCATGCTCGATGAGCGAGAGCTGCGCAAGTCCAGAGGTGGCTGCACCGCCGCGGTGTTTAGCGACCCGCTCGGGAGTGCCGATGGCCGAAGCGACTGGCATAGGTTTGCCGCCAGTATAGCTCCGCGAGCGAGGGACGTTCCTCGAAGATCATTGACGAATCAAAAGGTGATGTTCTCCTTGCCCAGTTTCCCGGGGAAACTCAGGCCGCCTTCCGCTTGGGTAAGCCAAAATCGCGGTCGAGTTCCCCGCAGAGCCCGAGGCGATGAAACGGTTGTCACTGGAGGCTTGGCCGGCTTTTGCAGTTTCGACTGCTGCAGGCTATAGCAGGCCGGCTCTCGCGCGGCGCAAGACTTCGCGCAAACGCCCAACGGTTTCGTCCGTGTTTGGACCGAACGCTCCGGGCCGTACGGTCGGAGGTTCGGCTGCGGATCGAATGCCAGCCATGAAAAGGAGGTAAGTCTCGGCGCGGACATCTTCTGCTCTGACTGCAGGCAGGAGCGAGATCTTCACAGAAGGATGGGAGTGCGCGATGGGCGAGCCGAGGCTTTTCGGTTCGCACTGGTCCCAAGCAACCTTTCGCTCCTCGCGCATCCAGTCCTCGAATAGGTCGGCAAACAACTCTGATGACGCGTGCCACCAGACGACAACGGCGTCGGCGGCATCGGTGTCGCATTCGATTGGTCGGACGTGCTCGCAGTCTGCGTGGAAGTGGTGGTCCGCGGTAGCGACAGGTGAAGCCCGGACACCGAGTTCGTAGAATCGCGAAAACCAGCGGAAAGAAAAAGAGACTTCGTCGGCGTCTGCCGACCAAGTTCGGTCGACGTGGTGCCCCCACTCGTGGTACAGGGTGTATTCGCCCGGTGCGATGACGAACGGAAGTGGCGGAGGCTCCATCCCGAGATCTCGCATCATACGCATCACCTCCGCGGCATAGGAGTTCCCTGCGTGTACGTACCTGCCGCCAGCATGCGTGATGCCGCTTCGATTCCCGCTTCCGGTCTTAACCACGACGCACATTGGGTCGTCAAAGCCTCTCTCGGCAAGCCGTCTGAGGGCTCGCGTGAACCCGGTCGACAGGCGCTTTCCGTAGGACTGGACTCGAAAGCCATGGATCGTGGCCAGTGTCGAATGAGCCGAACTGGTCGTTTCGGGAGATTCCGTGTTCATCGGTGTCCTTGGCCGAGTATCGTTGATGCGGTGAATGATCCGAGCGAAAATCGTACAGCGTCGGTGAGATCCATGAAAGACTGAAGAAGGCCGGGGGGTGGAATTTCCGATTCATGGGTTTCCCGACGCATCGGCCGGTAGTCCGCGTTGGGTCGGGTGCAGCGAGCCGAGCCATTGCCAGACGCGTGGTGTCGTCAGCCAGATTGGCAATTTCCAAAACGGAGATTTGTGTCAGGATTAAGTGAACTGTTCTCGACACGATCCGGCGGCATGATGAGCCTCTCTTCCGTCGCCCCGTACACAGCGGTCGCAGCTTGGGGACGTCGGGCAGCCTCCGCGGTTACGGGCCGAGGGATTCGGTCCAGCCGTTGGTTGATGTTCGTTTACGGATTTCGTATACTTTTATGTGTAAAGGCTTGGTCATGCAGATCTGGATTGCTTCCCGCAAATTGGCGAAGTTGTTCAACTCGCAAGAAGAGATGCGAGCCAAGCTTGGGCCGCGCTGTGCCCAGCTGCTGCAGCAACGGCTGGAAGAACTGCAAGCGGCAGCCACACTGGAAGACATGGGAGCCCTACCGACGGCGCGGTGTCACGAAATGAAGGCGAACCGGAAATCGCAACTGGCCCTCGATTTGGACCGCGTACGGTGGCTGGTGTTCGAGCCAGTGCATCGTCCCGTACCGAGTAAACACGATGACCGACTTGATTGGTCGATGGTGACAGAGATCGTAATCCGTGAAGTCATCGATCACGCCTGAGGAACCAAAAAAATGGCACGCCAAACGCACGCACCGCAGGAACGGACCGCCTACGAGCCGGACTACACCGTGGCACCCGGTCGCACTCTGCAGGAGACGATCGACGCGTTGGACATGGATCAGCGGGAACTGGCCAAACGCACGGGGCTGTCGGTCAAGCACATCAATCAAGTCATCAAAGGTGCCGCCTCGATCACGCAGGACACAGCCATCCGACTGGAACGCGTCACCGGCGTACCAGCCCGGATGTGGAACAGCCTGGAAGCGAACTATCGGGAGCGACTGGCGAGGCTGGACGAGCGGACTCGCCTGCAGGCCAGCCTGGATTGGCTCAAGACGATTCCCGTCAAGGAGTTGGTCCAGCGGGGCAAGATCCGCGCCCAGTCTGATGCGACCTGCCTTCTGGAGGAAGTCCTGCGGTTCTTCGGCGTGGCCAGCGTCGCAGCCTGGAAGGAAGGCTGGCAGAAACCGCAGTTCGCGTTTCGTAAGTCGCCGGCGTTCGAAGGCCAGACGGGCGCGATGGCAACCTGGCTTCGGCTGTGTGAACTGGCTGCGAGCGACGTCCGCTGTAAGCCGTACAGCCGCGCACGCTTCCAGGCGGCCTTGCAGCCGATCCGTGCCCTGACCGTCGCGGACCAGCAAGCCTTCTTCCCCGCCATGCAAGCCCATTGCGCCGAGACCGGCGTGGCGGTCGTCTTGGTGCCCGACATCAAGGGCGCCCCCGTCAGCGGCGCGGCCAAATGGCTGTCGCCCCGCAAGGCGATGATCGGCCTGAACCTGCGTGGCAAGAGCAACGACCGCTTTTGGTTCAGCTTCTTTCACGAAGCCGGCCACCTGCTGCTGGACAGCAAGAAAGAGACCTACGTCGACGTCGATGCGGTCAACGATCCGCGTGAACAACAAGCCAACCAGTTCGCCGCCAACATGCTGATCCCGCCGGCGCGGGCCGCCGAGTTGGCCAGTTTGAGAACCGAAGCCGACGTGCAAGCCTTCGCCCGCTCCGTCGGCATCGCCCCCGGCATCGTCGTCGGCCGCCTGCAACACGACGGGATCATTGGGTTCAACCAACTGAACGGGCTGAAATCCTGGCTCCGCTGGCCGACCGACCAGTGACCGTAGATCTGTCCAACAAACAGGCCCGCTAGGGCACTTTTCCGCCAAGATTCCGCGCGAAAAAGCGAATACCCAATTGCCTTTCATGTTATTGCCGCCAGCGCGGCGGCAGGCGGGGGATAAGCGGCGCCGTGAGCACATCTTTTCGGGATGTGCTGATTCCTCGAACCCACCCGAAAACGGTCCGATTGCGGATGCGGCTGGCCCAACAAGAAACGTGTTTCGGTCGGCCTCGAAGACGCGACTCAGCCAAACGGCAGCGCCGCGTCGATCGTCCGAGAGGCGATGAGTCTTCGTCGATGGCTCTACGAGCCGTGCGGCTATCGCAAAAGACCGCCGCAATCAGCACAGCTCTGAAGACCCATACTGCGTCAACGTGAAAGGCCCACTGCCCCGAAGTGCGCTTCGCTCGTGGATCCGAAAAGAGAAAAAATGCTTCAGGCTATTGCTAATCATTTACAGACTTGGTATATTCTTTGTAGCTTCCGTTGGCCGTCTCGATCCGAATCGCGGCCGGCAAATTGGCGCGGTTGTCACTCAGGCAAAGCGAGAATTCTCAAACCACAGGAGGTTCTGTCATGTCCGTCGGTTTCCCTCAAGTTCAAGTTGGTCAGCCCGTCCGTTACAAGACATTGTCCGTGTTTCCGTTGTTCGACGGGTCGATAACGCCCGTCGAGTACACGCTTTCGGATGAAGGCATCGGGGCGGGCTCCGTGTCCGTGGAAGAGGTTTCGGAGAGCGGTTCGGTGCCCGATTTGTTGGTCGAGAACAAGGGCGACGTGCGGGTGCTGTTCCTGGAAGGCGAGGAGCTGGTCGGCGCCAAACAGAACCGGGTCCTGAATACGTCGGTGCTGATCGCCGCCCGCAGCAAGACGAAGATCCCGGTGAGCTGCGTCGAGCGGGGGCGTTGGGGATACAAGTCCCGGAAGTTCGGCTCCAGCGGCAGCCACTCGTCGTCCAAGTTACGTTATTTCCTGAAAAGCTCCGTCAGCAGATCGGTCCTGGCCAGGCGGGGACACCGCTCAGACCAGGGCAAGGTCTGGGAAGAAGTCGCACGCCAGCAGTCGGCCTTGGGTACGCCGTCACGTACCAGCGCGATGGCGGATACCTTCCAAGCCCATGAAGGAAACGTGGCCGAATTCCGCGAAAAGCTGCAGTACGTGGACGGGGCCTGCGGACTGGCCGTGGCCATCGGCAAGAAAGTCGTCGCCGTCGATTTGTTCGACAAGGCGACCACGTGCCGGAAAGTGTGGCAGCGGCTGCTGAGCGGCTATGTGCTCGACGCGTTGGAAGCGGACGCCGAAGTGGGTCAGGCAGAGCCGGATCAGGCCGAGGCGGCCGACGTCGAGCGGCTGTTGGCAGCGGCCAGGGCCATGCCTTGGCACAAGGCGGACTCGGTGGGCGAAGGCGACGAGTACCGGGCCAACCAGGGCGACGACGTCCACGCTTCGGCGCTGACGCTTGACAATTCGCCGGTGCATGTCAGCGTCGTGGCCGCATCGTAGACGCTTCGCTCCGCGACGCGATTTTGCTCGCGGAGCGAGCGGTCTACGATCAGCAACATCAATCGGGGGGGCTGAGCATGGCGGATTACGAGGCGTTGGCCAGACGGCTGGCAGATTGGTCGGGCACGATCGGCGAATTCTCACAGACGCTCGATCGGGAAAAAGTCCCGTACTTGAGTTTCTCCAAAGTCACTTGCGTCGAGTTCTGCGGCTATCGGTACCTGCTCGAATACGTCAAGCTGCAGCGTCCCCGCCCCGAACCGGACTACTTCGTCAAGGGGCAGGCGTTTCACGAGACGGTCGCGAGCCTGTACCGCGATCTGACCCAGGGGCGGCCGGCTGACGAAAACGCTCTGCTGGACGTTCTCCGCCGCACGCTCCCACACCCGACGATCGACGTCGAAAACGCGGTTCGGCTCGCCGCGCGGAACGCTTACCAGGGCTTCGAAGTGATCGGCGTGGAAGAGCCGTTCGTGCTGTCGCTGGATGGGGGCCTGCCGCCATGCGTCGGGGTCGTCGACCTGATCCTCCGCCGCGGGAAAACGTTCTTCGTCGTGGACCACAAAACCGGCAAGAAGTTCAACGGAGCGGACGACCTGCAGCTGGTTCTCTATCGCGAGTACGTTCGCCGCCAGTACCAGGCCGTCCGCTGTCTGGCGTTTGTGGATGAATACCGCTGGGTGCCCAACCTGGCCACCATCCGCAAGCCCGCGTTTCAGAGAACGCGAATCCCACTGGGACGGACCGACTGGCGTTTGGCAACCCGGCGGCTGGCTTGGGCACACCGCCGAATTCAAGAGATCCAAAAGAACCAAGACGTCTGGGCGTTGGGAGAGTGCTACATGTGCCCGTACAGAGGCACCTGCCCGAAGGCCTCCGTGGGCTACTCCAGTTACTGGTAGTAGTGTCGCGAAAAATCGAATCCCTTTGTTTGTCTAGGAGTTGAAAATGAACGATTTCGCCGGCCGCTGGTGCACCACCTATGGGCGCATGGATTTGGAACAGTCTGGGACGCACGTCAAAGGCGTTTATCAAGCCCTCGAAGGCATCCCCTGCCAGATCGAGGGCCAAGTCCGGAGCGACGTGTTGAAGTTCGATTACCGAGAGCCCAAGGCACGCGGCACGGGTTCGTTCCAGCTCCAGCGGTACGGGATGTTTTCAGGACAGTGGCGCGAAGACAAGACGGGCAACGAAGGCGTCTGGCACGGGTATCGTGGTTTCGACGGCGTCTGGGATACGACGTTCGGCCTGTTGCGGCTGATTCAAGAGCCGGATCGGGTCGTCGGGATCTACGAGTTGGAGGACGGGGGCGCTTCGCTGGAAGGGGAACTGCGAAATGCGGAGACTCCGGCGAAGCCCAGCCCGGCCAGCCGCTCCAAAACGCCTGCTGATGCGGCGCAGGAGACGACTGGGACGACGCAGGGTGTGGCCAGCCGCCTGGTGTTCCGTTACCAGGAACCCACGTGCCAAGGTGAGGGCTGGTTCGAGTTGGACGAAAGCCAATGGCGCTTTCATGGGAAATGGCGGGCGGCGGGGGCCCGTTCCTGGGAATCCTGGGGCGGGCAGCGCGTGTTTCCCACGGCGAACCTGAAATGGCTGGTGGTGCTGGAAGCCCACTGGCAGCGTGTGCTCCAAGAAGAGAACTACTCGCTCGGCGGCATGCTGCGGGAATTCTTTGCCCGCGTGCCGGGACTGGAGGTGCGGCACCGGTTCTTCGCCAGCGAAGCCGACTTGGAAAGCTGGTGCCGGGAAATCTTGTACGTTCCCGAGCCGGTCGCCCTAGTCGTCGCCACCCACGGCACTCCGGAAGGACTGTGCGGACACAGGGGAATCCTTCGACCCGAGGCCTTGACCAAGAATCTCCGCTATGCGAACAACGTGGACGTCCTGCACTTTGCCGCGTGTTACCTGGGAAATGGCTCAGACGGCGGTTTCGCCCGCACGCTATGCCGGGAGCTGCCCTTCCCCATCTCCGGCTACGCCGCCTACGCAGACTGGGCCGCCAGCGTGCTGGTCGACTTCACGTATCTGGACATGATTTTGGAGCACGGCCTGACCCCGGAGAAAGCCGCCGACCAGGTGAAACAACTCCTCCCCTTCGCAGGCGACCGCACCAGCCGCCAGTGCGCCTACCCCGCCACCCGATTCTGCTATTGGCCAGCGGGCGGGGGACGACGCCCGTCGGCGAAGACAACGCCTTCGATTCCGCGAGCCGACGAAGACGCCGTCAGGAAGCCAGCGACTGGCACGCCAAAGAAGACCGCTACATCGTCACCGGCTCGCACCGGGACTGGGCAACAGGCAAAGCAGCGCGACGGACAAAGTGAGCGCAAGGGAGGTAATTGATGGACAAACAATCGGGGTAAACGGTGGATTGTTGCTTCGGTGGCATGGGGGCGAAGTACCGGTGGCCTCTTCTGATCTCCGTTCCGGTAGCAGTTCAGGGGGTGA